>SDBT01000662.1_pt1 | contig 55261 bp, 95 predicted proteins | sample 2277101 | NCBI WGS metagenome assembly SDBT01 (sample SAMN10404973, study PRJNA504765) | marine sediment metagenome | isolation source: marine sediment core GS10_PC15, 103 cmbsf | place: Arctic Ocean: Southern Knipovich Ridge | collected 2010 | reverse complement strand
GCCCAAACAGTCCGGGCGATCGACAGGAGGCGCGTGCCGGTACAGCTCGAACGTCGCCAAGCGTGGTGACCAACCACCCGTCTGGAAAGTTTCGAACTCCTCATCGGTCAACTCGTACAAGAGGTCAGCAAGTGTCGGCATATCAGTTCTCCAGCTTCCGCTTGAGCGCCCGCAGTTCCGCCTTGGCCATCTCCACTTCAGGAGCGCCTGCAACGTAGACCTCCGGGCTCGCCAAAATGGCCGCTATGCCTGAGCAGTCCGGGCGACACTCGTTGCTGTCCTCGCAGCCTCCACAGTGCTTGCACACCGGGTACTCATGCGTGCACCCACCGTTGGACATCGCCTCCATCGTGTCCTTCTGTCCGCAGTAGTCGCAGCTCCACAACGTCGGGGAGACGCTGCGATCTGGTTTCAAGATCATGTGGAGGTTCGTGTAGCTCACGGCTTCGACCCTTCGCAATCGTCAAGGTCTTCGCGAACGCGTTGGATCGCCTCCTCTAGATCTAGAAGTTCACGCTTGAGCCACTGTGCGTTCGTTTCCTGGAACTCAGGAGGCAGTTCCGGATTGACGCTGGAGTACCCTCGACGGAGGATTTTCCCGGCCGCAGCAAGTACCTCGCCACATTCTTCGACGAGGTAACCCAAGCGCTGCACCGGAGTCTGCGGCTCATATTCTGGACGTTTGGGTCCTGCGTTCACACATCACCTCCTTTTCGAGAACAGAACGGAGACTTTGCTTCGTCGTCGTGGCTGACTTTCGCTTCTCCCTCTTGCGTGAGTGCGTAAGCTGCGACCTGGACAAGCTGGTTGTTTCGCGACGGCATTTTGCCGGTGCGTACGACAAACCCACGTCGGACCATCTGGTCGGCCTGGGCGGATGCCTTGGGATCGGCTCCGCTTGGTCGTCCGTAGTCGCGGATCTCCCGGAGCATGTTCACCAGTGCGCTCATAGACCGCCTTCTTCCGGTTGTGACGTGTACGGTGCAAGCTCTAGATGGATATCTTCCCCTGAGGCGAAGAGTGCTTCGCCATTCTCCTGGCGTACGACAACCCAGTCTGCACCGACACCTTCGACGCGTTTGTCGCTGTAGGCATCACGACCAAACCAGCCGCCGCAATACCCGTACAACTTGGTTCCCGTCAAGAGCACGTGGCCTCCGTGTACCCAATGTTCCGAATCGTCTCGTTCCAGACTTCTGCGACCTCTTCTGGATCGTGACAATCGCTGTACACATCGATTTCGATCGCCTCTATCTCCTTCAGTTTTTTGATGCCCAGACGTTTCGCGATCACGCGCCGAAGTTCGGCATCGACTTCATGACGTGGACCTTTACTTGGACGCGGAGCTTCAGGGAAACCTCCCGACCATCCGAGCAAACACCTGCAGTCACCTGAACCTAAAAAGCGGTGCTGGATGTTCTCCGCATTCAAGGGGTACGGAGCTTCCTCAGGCCACTCCTCCCTATCGTCTTCGTCTTCGTAAGGCCACTCTGGCCACCAGGAGAACTCAAGCTTTTTCTTGGTCATGAGCTTTCTCTTCTCCACTATCAGTAGCCGGAGGCACCGGGATGTAGCTCCCTTTGCAGCGCACGAGTAACGGACGTGGAGGCACGACGCGGCGCTGCTTTTGATTTCCGTTGGCGCGCTTGTGCATCATCGGTCGTGACCACCGACGATCACCCGAAGACGAGTGCAGCGAGACGGCTCTCTTGCAGACGCTGCAGAATCCGTAGTTTCTGGGTCCTCGGCTCATCGGCTTTCTTTCAACGACTCGTCTCTCAAAACAAGGAGACGCCCCAGCACTCCACCAGAGTTGAGCTGCGCCCGAACATCTCTCGGATAGTTACCCATCCGGTAGCTTCCGTCAAGGTCTGCGCTAGAACATCGACTACTGCACGTGCAAATGCATTCAAGCTGTCTTCGTCATGGGGGAGGCGCGACGCTTTTTCGTGCATCCTGGACAAAGATCCCCGTCATCTTCATCCCAAATCCAACCCAACTCACGAGCCTCTTCACGAGCCTCTTCATCCGAATCAGCTGAACCATTCGTCTTCGGTTTCATTTCTCGGACAACCCCATCAGTGAAAATGATGAAGAAATCAGCTTCCGCAATATTCCGAGTCGCATGTTCCTGGTCCCATGGCGACTTCTCCCACTCGATCACTGAGTCGTTAGTCTTGGCGCACCAGTTGAACGAGATGTCAGGATCTCCATCAGCAGCTGACGCTGTGTCACCTTCACGGATGTTGTTATCCACCTGCATCAACAGCCTGATGTCCCGGATGTCGAGGCACGTGAAGTGGATGCGACCTACTCCTTTGGGCCGATGCCACGCCTCTCCAGGCTTCGTGGACTTCGGCTCCATCCAGACGAAGTGCTGTACTGCGTTCGGATCTGCTTTTATGGTTTGAGGCTCCGTGATGAGCCCTGCAGTTTTCTCTACAAAGCCCACCATTTTTCCAAGCCGCGTCCAGTCCTTGTTTGTCGAGCTACGTCCCTTGGGGATCAAGATCGCCGAGAAGTGCCACTGGTCTAGGTCACCGACAACACCTTTGCTCAAACCTACTTGCCAGCCATACAACCGCTCGAACCGAGGCTTATCGTTTACTCGTTTGATGAGTACTCGTAGCTTGTTCACGTTTTCTCCCCAGGTCGTGCATTCTCGACGAACCAATCGAAATCGAGACAGCGATTTTCAACGGCATGGAGCAACGATTCCAACCGGCCGAGCATCACGGTTTCGACCAGCACCGCCATCAAGACGGCTCTGAAATCACCAGAATGCTCGAAGTGGCCGTTACGAATTTCCCCTGCCATCAAATCGAGCCTGGTCAGGCGCTTGTCGTGTGTTGTGAAACGAGACTTGTCTTCAGCCACGGCTGCTCCGGTTTCTGTCCCAGAGGCGCTCGCCCCGAGGGACAAACGAGCACTCGCCGTAGACGAGGAGCCCGAAGAACATCGCCGCGAAGGCACTCCCGTCCCAGAGCACCCCGTAGCCGAGATGGAGGACCAAGGTGGCGCCGATCAAGGCGCCCGACGTGACATAGATGCCCAAGCCGCTGTCCCAGAGTCCGGCGATGCGTTTCACGCTCATTTTAACAGTTCATCCAGGTCGATAACACCGCCGAACACTGACTCTCGAACCTTCTCGGGGTCGACCGGAGCATCGTTCCAGTCCTTCCCCTTCACGCACACGTAGTTTGCGTTGGCGTCATCGAGTCCGCAGTCTCCACGTTGCCCATGGTCGTCGCAAAACTCGCGACACTCCAGCGGGGCTCCTTCGTAACTAGACCCGTTGTCCTTCTTGAAGGAGCAGCTCCGGTCATAAAGCTTCTTCATGACGTAGATTCGCGTCGCCGTGTTAGGGCACCTCGGCTGACAACAAAACCCGTCGCCAGGCATCTCATCACGCGACACTACTTCCCAGTAGTCTTCCATCTCCAGTTCACCAACACCTATGTTGAGCACCCGAGCCATCTCGATGGCGGCGAAGTCCATGCCGTTCACATCTCGATACGCAACAACCTTCCCCTTCCGCAACAACTCGATGCGCACACTGAACCGCCATTCGTCACCGCTCAGATCGCTGGTCTTGTAACGCTCGACGAGCTTGATCTTCGCCTCGTCCACGAAGGGGTCTTTAGGATGAGGCACCACTATGAGCCCCGTAGTCTTCGTTCTTGTCTTCGTTTTCATTTTTCTAGGTCTCTTCCTGAGTTTGCGAGCGTGAGCTTTTTACTTTGGCGGTAAGTCTTCCGGATGGATGTTCTCGTACACGCGAAGGCACTCCCGAGGAACTTCCAGATCAGGCTTATCCGCGAGATGAATGCGCACACTGAGGAGACCATCCTTGATGATCTTCTCGTGCCGAGCGATCTCGTGCTGTGCGGTGCGCTTGAGATCACGGATGTAGCTGAAGGTGGCCATCTCGCATTCGAGGAGCCAACAAAAATCCTCGAAGAGCTTATTTTTCTGTACAAGCAACGATGCTCTCCCCCCGAGCCATGCCTTGTACCCATCCAACATTCCACATTGGAAACTGAGCACCTCTTCTCGGGTGTGGTTGCTGCCCTGCATCAACCACGCGATGTACTCCTCGTCATCCATCCATGCTTCGTGCGCCATCAGTCAGCCTCCTCGATCTTGAAAACACGGCCTCGCGGGTAGATCGCAGGCCAATACACGCTCCGGTCAAGAGGTCCGAGTTCCACCATCACTCTCCGTATGAAACCGTCCTTTCGACGTCCCCGGGCGACACGTTTCTTCTCCGAATACTCCAGCGGAGGATGGGCGCCCCAGGGAATGTGCTCGATGAGAGGCCCAGCTTCAACGCGATAGTTCACGACGGTACACGATTCGGCATCCGCCGCGAGTACGGCTACGGCATGAAAAGCGTGACCGATCTCAGGGTTATTGACCATGAGCAAGACGGGTACGTGGCTGGGAATGTTCTTGCGAGCGATCCGTACAAGTTTGGCGCCCAGGAAGTCCGCAACTCCGTGTTCATCCATGGTCCCGCCGTGACGGCAACCAGCGGCGTCGACTACATCTTCCCAACGCTTCGTACCCGGCCGCGGAGTGCGACGCCCGAGGAAACGTAACGCGTTGCAGATCGCGATCGGCACGCAGTCCGCGTAGTCGCTGTCACGCTGACTGATGTAGCGGCGTCTAAATTTAACGTCCACGCTCACCCTCTTCATATTTCTCTCCCGTAAATCGCTTTAGACAACGTGGGGTCGGGGTTCTCGTAAAAGTCCGTTGTCTTAAGAGACCAACTGCGGAAAATCTTGTCAGGCAGAAGCCAATCGAGCCATGTGAATTGCTCGCCATAACGCGAAGACACTTCGTACGGAAAAGCGACTTCAAACATGACTCGGTATTCGTCTTCCGACTTTAATACGCCGAACCAAATAGAACCGCTCAGAGTCTCAGAAAAATAGGTTCCAGGACGGAACCCTTCCTTGCGGATGTTCTTCGCCGCCTCCGGATCTGTCCCGTGGTAGCAAATCTTCATTCTTTCGACGACATCGACACTGCCTTCGTCGCAGTCGATCACATCGGTCCCATCGGGTGTGACGACCAATCGGCCTTCATAGTTAGCGATGAGCCCCATAGCCTCAAGACGAAGACGGGCAAGTTCAACCATCCCGTACCCGACGGGTCGAACAGGCTCCGACTGGATACGATGAAGTTGCCGAAGTTCCGTTTTGTTGAGAAGGTCAACAAGCAGCTCCGGCGGTATGTTCCGTATCTTGCGACTGCGCTTCTTCGTCCAGGTCAAGTCCCGGTCCCGGGCGAGACTGTCGCTAGGACGACCAAGGCTTTCCGCCAAAGCCTCTCGCCTATGGGCGATGAGGTGCACGTGTTCCGAATGTCGGCGTGTCACCCCATCGCCTCCAGGACATGCGGAGACAGCTTGAGGGGATAGCCTTTGTCAACCAAGCCGAGCGACCGCAGCTTCGAGAACGCGTTACGCGAAGTAGAGCTGTCATCCACGTCCGCCTCAGTAAGTACGGCGTCCTTGGTCCCACTCCCGCCCAACGACAACAACGCATCAAAGATCCGCCGCAGAACACCTCCTCCGAGCTGGCTCTTCCACCGTTCGATGAGCGCGTCTCCCTGAGGGAGTGCAGGCAAGAACGACCCGTGTACACGATGAGCTTCCTCTGTGGCTTTCAACGATTGAGGACCCTCAGGGCTCGCAACCAGCTCAGCTGTGCGAAGTGTCGAAAGAGCGTTGCGGAAAGTCGACTTCCTCGGAACCCCAGCCAAGGCAGCCACCCGAGTCAAGGTCAACACCTCAGGGTAGTACTGAATGACGACAGTCAGAACTTTGCCAGGGACCGCAGTCCAGGAGAAAGGCAGCGCGTTCTCATGTCCCCAACGGGACTTCGTGCTCGTGACGTCACCCGTCTTGTCCTCGACGTAGTGAGCCACCGGAGCCTTGGCTCCGTTGCTCCGAGGACGTTTCGAAAGGTTAGGACTTGTGGTGTCGAGACGTCCTGTGGTCGTGCCCGTGTGCTCCACCTTCGGTGAGCGCCCCTTCACCAACGCCTTGGCGAAGTCCGAAGGTTCAGTCACGGATTCCAACGCCGTCTTGAACTCTGCAAAGCCTGCAGCTAACTGCTCGATCGTACCGATGGCCGCAGTAAGTCCCTTGTCCAGTGGCCGGAATCGTCCAAGCCACTTCTCGCGTTCGCGGTTGAGTAGCTCGTCGGCTTTCGCTTCCATCCCCGGGAGTATCTTCTCCATCGCCTCGTGGATGAACTGGCCCTTCTGGGCGTTGCTCATCTTCCCGTCGCGCGCAAGCTTGTTCTCCTTGGTGAGGCGCTTGATCTCCGCCTGGGCCTTCCGAAGCTCCGCCTTGGCCTCCTTGAAGTTCTTGGCCTCCAGCTCGACCTCCTCCGGGATGCTCGCGAGATCGACCAGGAACTTCTGCATGCTCTTGGAGGGTGCAGCGGTTTTGGGTGCCGACCCAAACTTGGGTGCCTTGGTGACCGTGTTGGAACTCCGGAACTTCGTTGTCCCAGGTTTGTTGAGCGCGGGGCCCTGGGCGAAGAACTCCCCAGGCTTGAAGGTCTTGGGTGCGTCTCTCTGAGCCCGCTCCAAGCCCAGTGTTTCGCTCACCCTTTTCAGATCTGTGTCTTGAGCATAACGGCCAACGAAGACGTTATTCGCCTCTGCACTCGCATCTTTGGAGATTTTGGAGAGTCGCTGGGTCGCTAAAACTACTCCCATGGCCCGCTTGCGCCCAGAATCCATTGCTGAAATCACGGCGGAACGCGACCTCTGAATGGCCGAGAGCAATTCCTTGCCACCACCTTTGGACGCGATTTCCGGCGCCATTCGGTGGGCTTCGTCGATGAAGATCATCATGTGGTGCTGCGGAGGTACGTCCAGGAGTGCCTCCAGATACGTCGCAACAAACTGAAGCCTACCGACACGCGGGAGCGAGGAGACGTCCAAGATGGCGGAGACGCGCTTCTCGTAGAGCCTCTTGGCGAGCTTCGCAGCGGTCCGAACCTGAGGAGCCAGATCACCGTCTTTGGCAACGAGGACGGCGTCGATCTTGGAGCGCAGCGTGTACCACTCCCCTTCCCAGTCGATGATGTGGATCGGGATCCGTTTACCAATCTGCTCCGCCATAAGCCGCATCAAATGCGACTTGCCAGCCCCAGAGTTGGCATAGATGCCGACTTTCGACTCAACGAGTTCGAGCACGTCAACGTCGAGGCCACGGCCGAGGGAGATGGTGAAGGTCTTCACGGCGTCCTCTCTACTTCTGTGAGCATCACAGTTACTTCAGCGACTTCGTTTTTGTGATCGAGTTTGAACTGCACCAACGCAGGGGCGCTAAACGCCTGGGCGCCAATGGTGTTGGCAGCAAGCCTCCCAAGGTGTTCTGCCAGCTCTTCTTTCGTAAAGGTGACTTCGACCTTCATGACGGCCTCCGACCCTGCACGACAACACTTACGACGAACGGCAGCAGCGCAGCCCAGTAGCCGATGCTGTCGGCCAGAATGTAGTAGACGCTCATGGTGAAGACGCCGATCCAGAAGCCCCGCTTCCGACCATCCCAATGGGCTCGCCTGAGACCAACAGCAAGGTTTCGGAGGTTGGTCCTTTTCATTCGTCCTCACTTCTCGTTGTGGTCGTCAGCACCACGGTGACGCCTGTAAGACAGTCTTCCCTCTCGTTCCAGTTGAACGTGACTTTACATTGGGCGCTCGCGGTGACCGCTTCGCCGGTCAAGTTCGAAGCGTGTTGACGAAGAAGCTCTTCCGCTTCGACCCGGGTCAAGTTGACCGTGACCAGTCGCGTCGTGACTGTCTCTTTGTGGATGTCAGTCATCGCTTCCTCAAGAGGTTCCCGATCCTGAGGAACATCCTCAGTTGATCCAACGCATCCTCTTCGGACCCCGCGCCGAAGCACACCTGCTTGGCGATCACCCGCTGCTCGGCCGTGACGTTCTCGATCGGGATGTCGAGGGCCTTCGCCACGTTGCGGTAGTGCATGTCGTCTTGGCGGTTCATGAAATCGCCTCGTGGCGGTGCACGGTCTGCTTGTCCACTTTGTGCATGAGTGCAATGTACGGCTCGACTTGAGAAAGCGGCCATTTCATGCGCTGGGCCATTTTGATGACGGTCTCCATGCCCTGAAGCAGGAGATCGACCTCTTCGCTGTTGACCTTGATTTCGAACTCATCCACGATCTCTCTCCTCTTTCTCAGCAGCTCAAAAACAGCGCCGCCGTGATCGCCAACAAACCCTCACGGCTAGAATAGGGATCGTGGATCATAACGGGGCCTTTGTACAACACAGCATGGTTGCGAGCCCTGTTCGCCGGACCCGAAGCAATCCACTCTCCACATCCTGAAGTTTGTCGACCCACGCTATGAAGCAACTCCCCGTCTCCTGTCGCCTGCACGCGGACGATGGAGATCTCGCTGGTGATGCACCAGTTGACGAGAGGTCCGAACCAGTCGTGGTGGTCGGCAACGAAATCCGGAACGTCCTCATACTTCATGTGGAGTATCGTAGCGATGCAACACCGGAGGCAGTCGGAGTTAGTGCGCATGTCGTGCATCGTGCGTTTCAACGTCGAGTCTTCCTCCAGCCCTTCCAAGGCGTAGTCGGATTCGTCGTAGTAGCTCATTGGTCGTCCAACCTCACGCCTTCCACAGACTCCTGAATGCGTTCTTCCATCTGACACGCAATCCCGAACTGAGGACCGCACCAAAAAGTAGCTTGTAGGAACTGGTGGCGTTGACACGCAAAAAAGTTAACCGTTCTTGGTTTCGGCGGTTTGTAAAACGCTGCCGGTTCTCCACAGTCGAAACACTTGGGGAGGCTCTCCCGGCTAAACACGCGATAGGTCACCAGAGCCACACCTTTCTTCAGACCGTTCGCTTCGCACATTTCTGCGATCGAGTCGTACAGTTCGAAGCCTCCATCAGTGACGGCTTCAAACTTCTCCATCAAACCTTCGTGACGGAAGATCGCCAAACGCAACATGATCGACGGGTACCGACGGCGCCGTTGATCCAAGACCCATCCGGCACAAAACTCAATGTCCGGGCTCTTCCGGTCCGACTTCCGAAACCTATGACACCCGAAGGTCTTGCCGTTGATCGGGTCATCATCATGCATCTTCAAGTTCTCGAACTCGCTGACGTGCCACAATTCCGGGGAAGAATCGCGACGGTACGGGCATGAGCCGCAGGGATGAGAAGCGACCTTCATGGCTTCTCCTTCTGGATCTCGGCGAGCACCTTGTCGATGTCTTCCTCCGTGTCGAACAACAGCGGTGGCGCGTAGATCTGCGCATGAACATCGGCACGTATGATCGCCGATTTCACCGGCTCATCAACGACGACGTTCGTAGTGACAGGCTGCCCCTGCCTGGTGAGCATCCACCGCATGTGCGGCCCTGAGTACTTCTTTCCCCAGTGGGTCTTCACTTCGACTCCTCCAGCAGCCCACATTCATGGAGCGTCAGAAGGTGAAACTCGTGAGCGTCGTACCCACGCAAACCATCATGCAGAAGCCACATCGTCTTGATCCCACTCTGAAGAATGAGACGCGAGCACTGCCAACACGAAGGTCCACCGCTAGGTACCGGTTCACCATCGACGACCTTGACGTGGAGCATTTCGCAACCCTGGAGATCCACACCGGCACGAAGAATCGCGTCTGCCTCAGCATGTACACAAAATTTGTTGCAGTGCTCACGGCAGTGCAGGGACCCACTACAGCTCATAGGTTCGGGAGGATGGTTCCATCCGGGTACTACGATGCCCGCCAACCGTTTCCAGATCACCGCCCCACGCTGACTCTTGGCGCACGGAGACCGCCGAGCTGCACGAACCGCAAGTACAAGGGCGTCGTGTTCGTCGAAGACGCTCATGGGCATCAAAGACTCCTCTCCTGCGGCGTCCCAGCGGAGGGGTAGTACAAAACAAGGGCGAGCAGAGCGACCCCGGCACCCGACCAATCACCAGCGTACAGGTCGCGCTCCAAGGCATAGAACATGAGCGCGATGAAGACCCACAAACCCAGGCGCTCGAACAGTGGCCAGTTCACATCGCCTCCGTACTTTGGGACTGGAGCTTTTTCAGGCGTCTCCGAACTTGGTTGGCCAGCTTCGTGAAACCTTTGTAGTCGTAGTCTCCATCGAACATAGGTTCCATGCGTTGCAGCATCCACTCCAGCGCCTGGCGCTCGCCCTTGGCCATATCACTGGCGCTCTGCTGACGCTTGGCTAAAACTTCGGGGTAACGGTAGCAGCACCCGATCGTGTCGAAGTACACGCCGTGCTTGTCACTGTATTGGTTCGACCGACACGGCTCGTCACACACCGCGCATCGAGGCTTCTCCTTGTTTTTAGTGTCGCTCATGAACCTGCTTCGTTTCGGTCGCGTCGAGGGAGTCCTGCAAATGTCAGATGTTCCGGGAAAATCCACCGGAAGGCGAGATCGTCGTAGCGGATTCGGTAGAACCCACCGGGCACCGGGGTCATGCCGTACAAGCCGTTCATCATGGGTACTGGGCGCCAAGTGTTAGCCGCCATGTCGACGATCGTCTTGGTACTGACGCTTGGGATGATCGCCCCAGTCGCCAGCAGCCCACGAAAAAAGTCGCGTCGATTCACGCCTTCTGTCCTTCTCGTAAGTTGCGGCATTCCACCCTGGCGAAGACCCCGTTGTCGAGCTTGACGAGTCTGCGGGCCTTCCCTGCGTGATTGGTGCACGAGAGTCGTCGGTACTCGGGCCTCTTGGGCGTCGTGTATTCGTACAGCGCCGTTTCGCCGCAAAACTCGCAGTAGCCACTCACAGCTTCCTCTAGAGCGTGCAAACGCTCGCGGTGAAGGCGATCAGCATCGTCGAGAGCTTCCCTGACTACCCGGAGCGCTTGGGGCTCCTTCGCCCGATAATTGTGGGCCATTCCCTTCAACGCCGCGAGCAAGTCGGTGCCCGCGCGCTCATGTGTTTCGAGTACTAATTCCACCACATAAGCGACGACGTCCGCGGCGAAGCTCTCCCCCAGTTTAGGATTCCGGCTCACGGTTTAACCTTTCGCACCGGCACGACCACGTCCGGCTTCAGTTGCTTGCGCACGTAGTCCGCCGTCACAAGAAGCGCTTCAAGTCGCTGCTGAGCATCCGCAACCGCACGGAAGCCTTCCCACCGCAGACGCAAGCGCATCCGCGACGTGTCGCCCCCGAACCCCCCGTGGGCGGCGGCTTCCATATCAACGGGCCACAGCGTCAACGCCAGCGCCATGAAGACCTTGTCGTTCTCCCACCCAGCTTGCTCGCCTTCGTCGACCAGGCCACGGCGCACCGCGTACCAGCGCTCCAAACCCTTCGCGAGTTCGGTCTGGGTGTACGGACGCTTGCTCATGGTCCCTCCACCCTTGGAGGTACGAGATGCCACCCCAATGCACGAAGAGTCCACACGGCCCACGTCAAAATGGCGAGCTGCTTTTTGGTCAACGACTCCGCCAACTCTTTGCGTTCGTCGATCATGGATCCTTCGAGCTAAGCTTCACAGCGTGCTGGTGATGATTATCTGAAATCTGGAGCATGATCTTTTTGATTCGCCGGTCGTCCGACTCCTCATCGTCATCACCCGCCAGCCAAGCCGCTTCATCCACCCTCTGACGGATAGCCTCTGCTGCCAACCCAATAGGCGCGTATCCTGGCTTCACGCGGGGTCATGAACCTTCTCGCTTCGGCACATACGGACCCTCGTATTCGAAACGGCCCTCGCTGGGTGTCGGAATGAGACGTTCGCGGAAGAGTCCTGAAAAAACTTCCCCGCACAACTCGCAGACAGCAATACCTACTTGGCCTCCAAGAGATGCGCTGTCTCCGAAAACGAGCACTGCTGGTACACCTCCGAGAGGTTCGTGCTTGCAGTCTTCGTTGCTCATGGACGCACCATCTGGTCTCTCTGACGACGCGACTCAACATCATTCTCCGGTTTCATGCGTCACCTCGTGACGCAGAAATGTCGCTCTCGTTGGGAATCGTTTTGCGGTACTGCACCCACGGCTCAGCGAAGTTGCTATTCGGCATCGGTCCTTTTTCACACTGCGCCGGGTGCTCGAACGGGCTCATGTGGCCCCCACTGAGCAGCCGGTCGTGCAGCTTGAGATCCAGCTCAGGGTCGCGTACGCCGTCGTGGGTTAGGTAGCTGACACGCGCGCAGCGAGCAGACGAGACCTTGACGAACTTCAGCATCTCCTCAGGCGTTGGATTTCCTGCCTTCATCCAGCCCTTGGCGAACTCCTCCCAATCCTTTGGACGAACAAACGGCAGGTGCCACTCGTTCCACTCAAGCTTGTTGGGCGTTGACTCTTCGTAGACCTTGAGCATCGCCTCGGCGGTAAGACGGATCGCCGGATGCGCATCAGGGTGACAACGCAAATGGAAGAAGTTGCTCCACTCCGTCGCCGTCACGATGATCGTGTGCCACATCCAAGGTTCAAGCAGACGGTTCGTGGTCTGCTTGTGGACGCCGATATCTGCACCCATCATCGTCCTAACATGTTCGACAGCAGAGTCACGAGCCTGCAGCCAGCACTGACGAGCAAGCGCAGAGCGATGCTCATCAAGAGCTTCCTCAGCCTGCATACCCTTCTGATTCTTGCCCCACGTCTCAGGGATATACGGGTCCTCCTCAACCTTCCTGATCATCTTCTCGACAGGGATAGCCCGCGACGACGCGCTATTGCGTGAAAATTTTCTGTGAGTATTGAACTCCGCCAACACAATGCGAGGCACAACGACCTCCATGGTGGTGAGGCGCGAGCCTTCCGGTGGCTGCGAGTCGCAGATGATCTTGGCGAGGGTTCGTTCGGTCATTCGGTTTCTCCTTTGTGCATCTCCGTTGACGGCATCCGGCTTTCTCCCAAAGGCATAAGCGCTGCGACTTGTAACGGCCCCATCTCACTCAACAAATCAACGACCCCTAAACTCGAACCCTCGACAACTACAGAAGTGCCGATGAACATGGAAACGCCGGTGAATAACGCCATGAAAAGATCCCGTAAAAAGAGTCCTGCTGCCTCCTCTTCTGATGGAGCACTGCGCTTACTAGGAAGCCGTAGCGCTTTTCGCCCGCGTTCAACTGCAGCAACAACATCGAACGGGGGAAGCTCTTCCAAAAAGCCCATCAACGGTTCAAGAGAACTTTCAACTCGAACACCTTCCGGTGGCTCCAAAGAACGAAGACCGTGCAAAAACATAAGCCCTAAACGCTTCCATGCCTGGCCCCTCTGTCGAAGTTCCTTTTTGGACAGACGTTCCCTCTGCAGCTGACTCTGCTTCTTCCTCTTTCGAGGTCGCTTACTTTTGCCCATCACGCTCTCCAACTAGTTGCGTCGGCGGAGGTCATTCGGTTTCTCCTTGAGCTTCGTGGACGTGGATATCTTCTGCGTCGAGGTGCTGTCCCACCAAGTAGAGAAGTCCGAGCAAGACAACACCAAAACCGACGGTCGCCATCACCACAATGATGTTGAGCCGGTCGTAGCACGCTTCGAGTTCCTTGAGGCGCCTCTTCAAAGCGTCTTCGTCGATCATGTCAATGTCTCCTTCAGTGAGCAGTATCCGAGGCGATCTCCCACAGCCTCAACCCGCTGCGCAAGGTCTCGCAGACTTCGTACATCACTCGCTGCCTGCCCCGTCTTGTCGGCGCGGTGGATCGTAGCGGTGCCCTCGGCTTCCGTACGAAGCGCCTCAGCAAACCCCTCAAAATCAGGACGGCCATGCTCCTCAGCAATCAGAATTTTCACCTCTTCGACGACTGCTTTGTCGATACGTAAAGCTTCGGTGACCGCTTCTTGTGCTTCATCGGTTTCATCGCAACGCATGTTGGCCCGCTGATTCACGAACCTGAACTGCAGTTGGGCCACCATGAGCAAGAGGTCGGCCCGACCCATAGCCAAAATCTCATCGGCGGTCAGCAGCTTCTTCAACAGCTTCATGGCGACGGCACCTTCACCGGACACTTCTGGAACTGTTCTCCGCATGCGTCTCGTTCGCCTCCCGCGTCGAGACACCGCAACACATGCGCACAGGCCTCGTAGTTGACGGCCTCGTTGGCGATAAGCAACAACCCGCCGATGACCACGACAAAAACACCGGCGCCTGCGACGGGAAAAAACCACGGAATCTTCTTCGTCGTCACTGTCCACCACCGTTCTTGGACAGAAAGGAGGCAACGTCTCGGGGCGTGATCATCCCATCGGAGCTGACCTTCCAGCGGCCGCGCTCGACGAGTTCACTGTCGTGCAGCCCCTTGACCTCGCCGACGGTGGCGACAAAGGATCGCAGGCCACGAAACGCAACGTAAGAGCTGCCCACGTGATAGCGCCATGTGCAGCCGTCGACGACGATGCGACGCCAGTTCACGTACCTTCTCCTTTTTGGGAAGCCCGATCCCACGCTGCCTTGAGCGCCTGCCCGAGAAACGTGGCGGACTCGGCGATGAGCCTTCTGTCTCTAAGAAACGCCACCACGCGTTGCTTGCCTAAGCCCTCGTCCTGATCGATGTGCCCATCGGTCACGTCGACCTCCGATCTCGGGACGCCACGACATTTTGCCACTCCGGGTGCTGCTGACCCTCCTCGTCTTCGTCGATTCGGCGCCATCCGAGGGCCAGGAAGCAGTCAGTTATGAAACCCTTCTCCTTCTCGGTAGGAGAGCTTTGCATACCCGGTGGCTCCGCAAAGCAATGGAAGGCCGCGATCCGCGGGCACCAAATAACTGTGGTGAGCAGGACGATGGAATCCGTGTACTCGCCCTCTGGATCGGGGTGGGCAAAGTCCATCTCCATGCCCTTCTGTGGTGGGAAGGGGACTTCGAGCACGACCGCCAGGTCAAAGTCGGGCAGTTCGATGAGACAGGGATAGATCACGAATCCCCTCGATCTCGGGACGTGACTGTAGCTGGCTGCAGGACAGCATCGGACGCGTCGCGAATCTCCTTCTTGGTGAAGTACAACGGGTCGGTGGTACACGGGCATCGCGTCCACACGATCTGCAGGTCATCGTAGTACTTGTCGCCGGTGCCCCTGCAGAGAGGGCAGTTGGACAGAGGTTCCAGGTATTTGATCACGAGCCACCTCCCTTCAGTGGCCGCGCAGTGATCTCAATCCCGATGCCGCCGCAGTTATTCGGTGAAGGTACCGCAGGACCGTGCCACCTCTCTTTTCCTTCCTGAAACCGAAGTCGACGGACAGCGCGAGTGCTGGCGTCTCGATGTGTACGACCGCAAAACAAATTGCCGTCGCGATCACGTGGGCCGCTCGGGTCACACTCTGCGCCGCACCAACTGCACTCGCAGCAAGGAAACGGAAATACAGCGGTCACTTTGAAGCACTCCCTGAAGACGGAGCCGATTGCTGTAGCGCACGAAGCGGACACATTGCCTGGTCGTCGTGAATGTCCTCGCACGTCGAACACATTCCATCGCCGCAGTAGTCACACCCTCGAAGCGCGTAGTCGAGGCTCGGCTTCCCGCAGTGTTCGCAGCTCCACCTCTTACTCACGGCCACCACGGCTCCCGAGCCCACGCAAGGAACGCCACACGATGCTGCTGGTCCCACGTCGCAAGCGCCAAGACGACATCGAACAACCCAGACTTCCACACAGTGTCGACCGGGAACCGACGGTCGCCCTCCCAATCCGGGTTCTTGATCTTCCTCGACGGCTTCACGCGACCCATCTGTCCCGACCAGACCGCCAAGACAAACCGCGCGGACCATAGACCTCCATGGCATGGTGCTGGGCCGCAAGCCCACGCATCGAGTTCGTCGACGTCGAAGGGGTCGACACCGGCAGCTGAACGCAACGTCGGAAACGTCAGCGCAAGCTGGGACATCCGCCCAGGGGGAATCACTCTCGGGACTATTTCCATTGCGGGGAAGCCTTCCTTTAGCTCGGAGGGAGAACGTAACCTAGGTTGGTAGCTCTTGGCAAGTGCCCAGATCGGCCAGATCTGACGTACCTAGCCAGTTTGCGCTTCCTCCATTCGCTTCAACAGCCCGTCCCCTTTCGAGGAGGACGTACACACCCACCTAGACGACGCATTCCTTCGGTCCGCTTCAACAACCCGTCCCCCTCAAAGGAGGACGTACATGTTCCACCACGAGATCCGCAGACGCATTGGCGATCCTCCTTCAACAACCCGTCCCCTCAAAGGGAGGACGTACGTGATTTTCGGGGTGAGTCTCACCCACGATCCCGTGCTTCAACAACCCGTCCCCCTCAAAGGGAGGACGTACTTGGGCGACGTGCTCAGACGGGCGATGCGGCTTCAACAACTCGTCCCCCCTCAAAGGAGGACGTACGAGGACGAACGTGGAGATGATCCGGCAGCATAGGCAGCCTTCAACAACCCGTCCCCCTCAAAGGAGGACGTACACCGGTACCGACTCCTGACGTCGGACGCTGATACGCTCTTCAACAACCCGTCCCCCTCAAAGGAGGGACATACAGCGACGTCGGGGTTTCTTCCGCGTGGCGATCGTCACTTCAACAACCCGTCCCCCTCAAAAGGAGGACGTACCAACGGCGAGGACGGCGCGAGTGTCCGGACTGCGGGTTCCTTCAACAACCCGTCCCCCTCAAAGGAGGACGTACGAGCTTCCTTTCCTTCACGCCGATGCTTCAACAACCCGTCCCCCTCAAAGGAGGACGTACCCCCTCCGCGATCGCGACCGCACGCAGTCGGCAACGTCGCCAGTACGACTTCAACAACCCGTCCCCCCTCAAAGGAGGACGTACATCCAGCAAGCAGAAAGTGTGACGCTGATCGTGCCCCTTCAACAACCCGTCCCCCCTCAAATGAGGACGTACTTCGAAGACGCCGCGCTCCGCGAGGAGCTACACGACCTTCAACAACCCGTCCCCCTCAAAAGGAGGACGTAACAAGACGGAATGACCGAGGCGGATGTCGCCGGTGCTCCTTCAACAACCCGTCCCCCTCAAAGGAGGACGTACAGTCGAATCTTTTCTGGGGGTCGATGTGCTCTAGCCTCCTTCAACAACCCGTCCCCCTCAAAGGAGGACGTACAGCGCCGAGCCGCGAGCCCGACTTGTCCGGGAAGCTCTTCAACAACCCGTCCCCCTCAAAGGAGGACGTACAACCACTGGACGCGGGAGCACTACTTCGGCTCCACCCTTCAACAACCCGTCCCCCTCAAGAGGAGGACGTACCTCTCGCCAATAGGCAGCCGTTGCTTTGGCAGACCGCCTTCAACAACCCGTCCCCCTCAAAGGAGGACGTACCAGCTCGTCGCCAAGGGCGTGCACGCGCACATCATCCTTCAACAACCCGTCCCCCTCAAAGGAGGACGTCCGCGCAGGCCGCTCTGACGGTATCTGGATCCCCGGTATGCCTTCAACAACCCGTCCCCTCAAAGGAGGACGTACCGGGATAGGCGGGGAGACTGGGACTTCTCAGAACCTTCAACAACCCGTCCCCCTCAAAGGAGGACGTACCAGGAAAGAGATGTGCAAAACGTGCGCGTCCGGCTCCTTCAACAACCCGTCCCCCTCAAAGGAGGACGTACATCTATCGGTCCGACGATGGTCGCGTCGAGATCGTGCTCCTTCAACAACCCGTCCCCCTCAAAGGAGAACGTACTCACGACCGACGCGGTCTACCGACGGCTGCGGCGAGCCTTCAACAACCCGTCCCCCTCAAAGGAGGACGTACGTGGCGGGAGGTCGTGCGGATGTTCTCGGCGATCGGCCCTTCAACAACCCGTCCCCCGCAAAGGAGGACGTACACGAGACGCATGGCGACGCATGGCGACGCATTAGTAGTTCCTTCAACAACCCGTCCCCCTAAAAGGAGGACGTACTCGCGTACTACCGTAGGTCGCCAGTTCACGGCGTCCCTTCAACAACCCGTCCCTCTCAAAGAAGGACGTACCCCGACAGTCAATGCGTCGGCGAGTTGGCGTGCATCCCTTCAACAACCCGTCCCCCTCAAAGGAGGACGTACAAAGCCGCACGGGTACAGATTCATCGCCGCCATCAGCTCCTTCAACAACCCGTCCCCTCAAAGGAGGACGTACACTCGCTGTCTCAAGGACTGCTCCGACAAGATCTCCCTTCAACAACCCGTCCCCTCAAAGGAGGACGTACCCCGGGGCAATAAGCAAGTTCGGTGCGTCGCGCGACCTTCAACAACCCGTCCCCCTCAAAGGAGGACGTACGCACACATACGCGTCACATCTCGTGATGTGAGGCGCCCTTCAACAACCCGCCCCCTCAAAGGAGGACGTACGCGCGGAGTTGCCTTTCCCACGCAGCGACTCGGGCGCTTCAACAACCCGTCCCCCTCAAAGGAGGACGTACGCACTTGCGCTCATGGCCGCCGTCGCTCGCGGCTAACCTTCAACAACCCGTCCCCCTCAAAGGAGGACGTACCTGACGACGCCGTCGGCACAGTCGAACACGAGCACCCGCTCCCTTCAACAACCCGTCCCCCCAAAAGGAGGACATACCGGCGCGGTGCGGGCGATGTTTCGAGAAGCCATCAACCTTCAACAACCCATCCCCCTCAAAGGAGGACATACGCAAAGCGCAACGTCTGCTCGACTCCTGGCTCGGCTCCCTTCAACAACCCGTCCCCCTCAAAGGAGGACGTACTTGACTGGTTACTCGGACGTCCGCTTCTGCAACCTTCAACAACCCGTCCCCCTCAATAGGAGGACGGTACTTGGGACCGATGCATCTCAAACTGCGCCGGGATGCGCACCTTCAACAACCCGTCCCCCGCAAAGGAGGACGTACCGGCGTTCTCCACGACGTTCATCGACACATATTGCACCCTTCAACAACCCGTCCCCCGCAAAGGAGGACGTACCCTCACGGATCTTGCCGTCAGGCTCCAGCAGGAGCACCTTCAACAACCCGTCCCCCTCAAAGGAGGACGTACGGATTTGGTCCGAGGCGATGAGCACGTCGTCGTGCCTTCAACAACCCGTCCCCCTCAAAGGAGGACGTACTCCCCTCCGCGATCCCAACAAGATCACAGCGGACATGTTCTGCACACAAGATTGTCAGAGAGCTTTCGAAGCACGCGTACTCCGACGCAAGCCCCAGCAGATTCCACGCCTAACGGCGCGTGCGCTTGCGGCCGGAGACGCCCATACGAAAACGGCCGTACTCCTCCAACGTCTCGGTCGAGAGCCCGAACAAGGACCACTTCGCAGCCAGCTGCGCGAAGGTGTACCCGGGCAAACCATAGTGATCGCACCGGCCACTCTTGGCCGTCGGGTACCGACGCTCGACGTTGATGTACGAGCTGATCGCCCGGACCACCTCACCCCTCGTCGGGTTGGACATCGCCAACCGACGCAACTTCGTTGTGATCGTGTCCGCATCGGCACCGGTGAACTTCGTCAAGAGGGTGATCAACCCCTTGTTGATGCTCATCGTGTGCAGATGGGTGAACTGCTTGACGATCTCGCGAATCGCATCCCCAAGCGGCAGAACTGCTCGGTGGATCTCCTCGTCGAACACGCCGTCGCCGACGTCGGCGATCTGCTTTTCGTAAAAAGCCTCCAACGCATCCGCTGCCTGCTGCATGGATTCCGAACCGTTGTTGCGCCACTCGTCGACGCAAACACCGACCACCCGAGACCTCAACGCCGGGTCTCCGATGTTCAACACCTCTTCCATAACGGCCTCGGCATCGACTTTGGTCTCAGGCTCGTCTCTCTCCCGAGACACCTTGAAGATGATCTTCTGAAGAGCAGCAACCGCTTCAGGTCGGGAGAAATCGTCGCCGAACATGGCTTCGATGATCTTCTTCCTGAAGACCGTCCGCCGCTTTCCATCATCCCGTTTGACACCGAACACGAAGGACTCCCGAAGCCTCGAAGCAAAGTTCGAGATGGCAAAGTTCCCCACCTCGATGTCCCCGATGTACGACGCAAGCAGGATTGCATCCTCTTGGTGGACCTCGAAGTACTTCTCCGCCACCGCGGCAGTGCCCTTCGGAACGAAGGTCGTGAAGCTGGCCTTGTTGACCCACTCCTCTGGGTAGTCCGGGACGATTTTGACCTTCAGGCGAAACGTTCGACCGAACAACTGCACGACGTGACGAGTGCTGTACGGCGCCCCGATGTAGTAGACGTTGGAGACCATCTTGTGATCGGTGCCCTCGTCGAACCGACGACAAGCGATGATCACGTCGTACTCCAAGTCCTTGTAAAGCAGAGCCGTACGCTCCTTGAAGAGCTTGCTCTTGTCGAACTTTCCGGTCGCATCCAGCACCCGAGCACCCACTTCTTCAAACACCCGCTGAAGCGCACGGACATGTTTGCGGTCCGGCGGACGGATGATCGTGATCGGCTTTTTCTGCTTCACCCAGAATTTGGCGATCGTCTTGTACGCCTCCAACAACTCAAGGCTCGGTTCACCATCCTGCAACAGAAGCGCCTTGAGCGTCTTGGCGACGTACGGAAGCATCACCCGGTTGATCTCGAACTCCTCAGGGACCAAGTTGCTCCCCCTGAGATCGCGCAGAGAGATGAATGCTCCGGGGTCACCCTCTTCGTAGATCCGCTGACCTGACTCGGTGTGCCACGGGGTTGCCGTCGTCTGCAACACCACACCACCATGCTTCTGCCAATCGTCACGACGTTCAGCCAGGCGAGTCTCCTTATTCAACGGAGCATGATGTGCCTCGTCGAGAAGTAACACGTACTTTGACAAATCCTTCGGGAACGACGCCCAGTGCGTGTGCAACATCTGGTACGTCATGGCGATTACCCCACCTTCCTTGTTCTTGAAGAAAGCGGCGATCTCCTCTTTCGTTGCAGACTCCTCGACAGACTCTTGCGCCCAGAAGCTTTTCAGGTCCACGAGGTACGACTGGTGTCGCTGCTTCCAAATGCCAGCGGGGACTTCCAGCTCGTCATGCACGCTGAACCCGTGAAGGATTTGTAGGGTCGGAGTCAGAATGACAGCGCCGAGAAAGTCCCGCTGCTTGTCGTCGAACTGTTTGACCCCTTTGACCAACAAGTGACCGATGATCGTCAACGAGGTCGCCGTTTTTCCAGCGCCCGGCGGTGCTACGATCGTCAACCGCTGGTGTGCCTGCATCAGCCCAAGCATCACCTCGTTGAACATTTCGACCTGCAAGGTACGCAACGTCAACGGAGGCTTCTGCCGGTAACGTGGAGGGAGTTGCGACCTGTTCATGCGACCGCTCCTTCCAACTTGGTCTTGGACTCCGGCGGCTCTTTCTCACCCTTCTGGATCTTCCACTCATCCTGAAAGGCGAAGTACGTCGCCTGGAGGTGCTTACGCACGGCTCGATAGGCTCGCTGAGAAGCCAGCTGACGGATTCGAGGTACGCAGCGCGGCACCTCCCGAGGGAGCCTCCCGTAGAGCATGTCGATCATGTCGGCGTGGTGGACCCTCCGATTTTCACGACGCAGCTTTTCCTCATGGTGCTGAGCGTTGTTCTCCAACCTGCTCAGGTAGAGCGCCGGATGAGCAATGACGGACTGGTGGAAGTTGTGCGCCGATGTTGGCGCATCTTTGCCCTTCATCACGTACTGCTGTTGATGCTCGTAGACGGCTAAGAGGGCACCTACGACTTCTTCCGAACAAGCGGTTTCGATGTCAATCGGAAAGTTGTCCAGAGGTTTCCAGAGGATGAGTTTTTTGATTTGTGCGGCCACGTTACTCCAACAGAGCTTCTTGGTTTTGCAGATGGTTTTCACCGGAAGGGTGGTCAGTTTTGTACTGTGACGTGTACGCGTAACGCACCCGCCGCTTGATCGTGATCGGAAAAGGTGTCCCATCCACGATGTGGTCCAACAGCGTGAGTAGTGCCCCTGAGTCGCAGCGACTCTCTCCCGCCTTGTGGTGCCTATCGAAGTCGTAACGCTCTTCGCTCAGTCCCAGTTGGAACGGAGCACAAGCACGTAACACGTCGTCGAAGGTCAACAACGTACCGTCCTGACGACACACCGTCTTCGCGTAGTGCAGGAGATTGTCCAGAGCCTCCGTCACTGGCAGGTAGTGCCACGCCATGTACTGCAAACGCTTGCCCTCCCTGATGCACATGACGCAGAGCGACTCGCCCTTGCTCGTCTTCTTCAACGCTTTCACACGCTCCTCCACGTCGTCTAAAACGAGACGCTTCATGTTGCTGAACACCTCCAGGAAAAGTTCAGCAGCACCTTCTTCCAAAGAGGTGGTCCACGCCAGACAACGCACGGACCCTTCCTGTTTCTGTTTGCCGTACAACTGCACGTACCTCCGTTGGTCGACAAGCCACTGCAGACCAGCCACATGGCGATCCATGGTCTTGATGCTCATGGGCACGCGCAGATGCTTGTTGTTCGTCGTCAACCCCATCGTCAACGTCGTTTCGCAGTTGACCGACATGAGTGTCGATCCTTTATCAGGGTCTAGGCCTTTGATCTGGATGGGTCGTTGCTTCGGAACAACGCAACGCTCTCCCGTGATGATGTCGAACTGCTCTCGACCTTCGTTTTTTCCGAAGATGACATCCGCGTAGGGATTGTCGCCCTCGAAGTCCCGCGCAACAGTTTCAAAAACTGGACGCCCCTTGAAGAAAGGAATGAAGAGCACCGTCAAGCTCTCTTTCAAGAGCTTGACCAACCACACCGGGTGCTTCTGTTTCTTGTGCAAGGCCTTCTGCAACGACTGAAGACCCTTCGCCCGAGGGTGTGCCTTGATCATCTCTGCGATGATCTCGGCGTACTTGTCTCGATGTTTACCAGGCCTCAGCGTGTACTTCTCGACGTCACGAAACGGTCGCGGGACGTTGTCCGAAGTTCGTCGATATTCGGCACATCCCCGAACCTTGACGTCTTCATCCAACAGCCTGAACTTCGCACTGCCGTCTCCCTTGAGATCGACAGCCACGAGCTGCCGTCCAGGATTCGAAGTGAGCGTCTCCGTACCCTCACCGAGCCCCAACGTCTTCGCTACATGGACGAGTCCTTCCGTGGGTCCCATCAAGCCGCCTTCCTCGACCGCAGCACGGTGTCGTAGAAGGATGGTACATCGACGATGCCGTTGACCATCTTCGCGTGAAAGACGTGGGGGATCGGCGGCTTCTCTCTGTAGTCGAAGTCGTGAAGCACCATGCCGAAGTCTCGCGACTGTGCGATGGGTTTCTCTTTGCCGGTCGGGGCATGGACAATCGCTCGGTAGCCCTGCAACCCCAACATCGGAGGGTAGTAGTACTCCCCCCGTTCGAGGCGTCTGTTGAAGATGGCCGTCGCCTTGGCAAAGTTCACAGAGCGACGCTCACCCAAAACTTTCCCGCCCATCCCCAACGTACGGTCCCGTCGCTGATGAGGACTCCGGACGGCAACGCCGTCCACCTCCTTCCACGTGAACTCGATGAGCCACGCTGGATCCCGAAGGACGCACTCCACGGTTGTCCGCTTTTCTTGGCCTTCATCCGTGAACTTGATCTTCCCACCGCGGAAGACCTTGGGAAAACCGCTTCTATGTGTGTGGCTGAAGCGCAAGTACTGGATGGGCTTGAGAACGTGGATTCGGTGGATGTCCGCAAACATCCACGGGTGATCGTAGATCTGCGAAGCGACACCACGTCCAGCACTCGGAGTTATGAAGGGGTACGAGAACCTGTCCGGACACTCTGGCCGCGAAAAGCAAGCCAGCGGTCCGCGCAAAACGAACCGCATCATTCTGCGGCCTCGACATCTCCGACGCCCTCGTCGTACAGGCCGATCATCTCGGCGATGTCCTTGAAGTCGAGTACTTCAACACCCTTGGGTAACAGGTCCAGACGCAGCTCATCCTTTCGGGTGGGGAAGTTGAAGTCCGACAATCTCGACGCCTCTTCGGGACGCTCCAGCTTGCAGGTGACGGGAACGATGTCGGTCCAGTCGTAGGGCACAGGTCGACGAGGCTTCTCGGACTTGAAGATCCACATCCCACGGAAAACCACTCGACGATGCGGCGCCATGTCCCCCGTCCAGCAGTTGATGATGGCTTCCAGGGCGAGGTGGAAATCCTCCTCCGTCATCCCAGTGATGCGAGCAGCGTTCGGGGTCAGCGTGAAATGGTGCTGGACCAACGCGTAGCGCAACACGGTACGGTTGCCGATCGTTTGCTGCCGGTTCTTCTTGTCCGACTCCCGAGTCACCATCGCACGCGTGTTCGCTTGCTGGATCTCGACTACCGGGTGGACCGACTTGCCGTCTGTGATCGCCAACGGACCCTTGACCCCGGCAAGCGGGGAGTTCCCGGTCTTGCCCAAGAACCCGAACAATCGCGTGTCGACATAGTTCTCCAACACAAAATCTTGCAAACGACGAGCGTCCGGAGGACTCAAGTCGCCATCGCGATCTTCCGCAGCCTCCCCTTTGCTTCCCTTCTTTGCCGTCTTCTTGGAAGCCTTCTTTGCCGTCTTCTTGGAAGCCTTCTTTGCCGTCTTCTTGGAAGCCTTCTTTGCCGTCTTCTTGGAAGCCTTCTGACCTGTCTCTCGCTCGTAACGGTAGTCGGCCGAGTCACCGAGTCCGGCATCCTTGCGAACACGATGGACCATGTCGTCGATAGTCAGGTTCCCGCCGTCCTCCCTCTCTATCGACTCAGATGAGCGGATCAGGATGTCGAAGGGAGACTTACATCCGTACTTCCGGATGATGTAGTCCCTCACCTTCCGACGAAGGGACTCACCGCTCACATAGCAATGGTCGTCTATCGGATCCATCCGAGGTCCTCCTCCGGCGTTCAGATCTCCGTTGCCGTTCGAGTACTTTATCTCGATCCATAACATTCCCTCGTAGACGTACTGCACCGGTGTTCGAGCGTTGCGCATGATCATGACTGCCCTCTTTCTTTAGAAAAGGCCCATTGACGCACTGACGCACCGGAGAACCATTCCTCCGTCCCGCACCTCGCGTCCATTTTGTATTTGTCTTGAGCCTTCCTTAGCTGGGGAACAGAGGTACTCCATGAGTAACTCTTTCGTCAACCCCCTACTGAAGATTTTCAGATCAAGGCGGAAACACCGGTTCGTAAGCTGATCTCGAAGGTGGGCACGACAGACGACGACAGTAACCCCTTCGACTATAAAATTTTCTCTACTTCAGTTTTCGTAGAAGAATAGTCATCCCCTCGACGTCCGTGTCCTTGACGTCGCCAAGAGCCCATCGGACACCGAGCACGAACTGGTCCTCTAAACCGCCGCTCTCCAAAGTATCGTCGTACGCCAAGAGCTTGCGTACCACCTTCTTCGAAGGCGCACGCTGCGTCGCACTCGCTTTTCCCGTACCCCGAGCAGCTTTCGTCACCGAAACACGTTTGCCGTCCGGAGTCGACTTGACCAACGCCTTGAGCTTGGCCCTTTGCTCCTTCTTCGGCAGGTCAACAAACTTCGCAGCCGCTGAAGACGAAAGCTTTCCTTCCCCAACAGCACCCTGGACCTTGGGGTCGAGCTTGAGCAACGCGATCCAGTTCTGGATCGTTCTCGACGTCACTCCGAAAATCTCAACCGCGTCGACCTCCGTCTTGCCTTCGAACGAGAGGTAGCGGTTCAGGAGGTGAGCACTCTCGACAGGCGACGGTTTGCGCGTGAAATGGTTGGTGATCACCATCGTCTCGAACATCTCTTCGTCAGTCCCGTGATTCAACTTGACTGGGACCTTCTTCTGTTCCTTCCCCTCCAGCTCCAAGTCGATGTTGGCAGCACGACAGTCGATCACGCGACCTCGTCCATCAACGACCTCCACCGCGCCGTCGACCTTTCGCACGACGACTGGCTCGATCACACCATGGCGTTTGATGGTGGCAACACGTCTAGGGTCCGGGTCGTCCAACACCCGAGGGTCCCAAAGAGGATGCGGTGCTCTGTCCTTTGTGTCGCGACCTACGAGGATCAACTCTTCAGGATCCACCATGAACAAGGTCGAGCGCGTTCCTTGGATCGCCTGACTACTTCGTTTTTTCTTACCTCCCTGGTCCGCAGTGGCCCCCGATGCGATGACTTTCTTCGCAGCGCGCGACCTAGACGATTTTTTGTCTCCCATGAGGAGTGCCTCCTTGGACGAAGGGCCCGTGTCGAAACCTCACCAGCAGTACCTGGGCCTGACGATCTGCCGAAAGTAATTGAGGGGTGAGCACGAACTTGTTCGAACTCAAAGCATCGTTGAGTGCCTCGCGAAACTCACGAAGAGCTACCAGGAGCTGAGCATTGGGGGCCGTGCTCTCAGGTACCCGAGAATTACCGGTGTTGATCTGCGCGTCAAGAGCCATGGGGCCTATGTACCCGGTCCCAAACCTCTTCTCCAAAAAAGTGACGAAAAACCGAGGGGTGATCCCCCACCAAAGAAGTAGGATCCTCCTGTGTCCTCAAAGCGAGCCAAGCACGAGGCGCAGGAACTCTGCTACATCTGCGATGCACCCGCTTCAGAGCAGGACCATTTCCCAGTATCCCGCAGTTTAGGAGGGACACACACGTTGCCGATCTGCACGTTGTGCCACGACTCCAAAGATCGAGAGACGTTAGATAGCTGGGACCCCTCGCGCTTCTGCAAAGCGATCTCGAACGTGTGGCGGAAGTCTTCAGCAGCTGAACGCTTGGCATTAGCCAAACTTGTACACATCGCGAACCAAGGCGTTGCCACGATCAAAAAGTTGCAGCTCACGCGCAGACCTCCGTGATGTCCAAAAACTACGCCCCTGCACCGATGGCGTCGAGAACCGCTCTGGGCCTCACATGCCCTTGCGCTTCGTAGTATGGCTTCAGCGCTGCTCGGCTGCTGTGACCCGTCAGGAAAATCAGCTCCTCTTCCGGCAATCCTTGCGCGGTCCCTTCCTTGACGATATCCGTACACGCCCGATGCCGAATCCGGTGGGGACTACACGGAGATACACCGGCGACCTTGGCCACACGGGAGACGATGGCCCTGATCGTGCGCGAACCTATACGGCTCCCCGCTTCAGAACCTCGAAATCCTCCGTAGAAGAGCGGCCCCTTCTTACGCCCCCGCAAACGTATCCACTCTCGAAACACCTCCTGCGTTTGATTGCTCAGCGGATAGGCTTTGGGTTCATCCCGCTTCTTGCGAATGAGCATCACCGTGCCCCTACGCAAGTCGAGGTCCTCGTAGTCGATCTGCCGAATCTCGTGCTCGCGGTATCCCTCGAAACGCATCAGATACAGCAGCAGCTTCGACCGAGGATCGACATCCTGCGCCGCCACCTCCAGGAGCGCCTGAGCCTCCTCCAGCGTCGGCCCCCGCATGTCACGTCCCCGCTTGCCCACGAGCTTGCCCTCCGCCGACTTCCGTGGCTTAGGCATCTGCGCCAGAGACAGATCCCAGGTGATGTGCCCAAATCTACGCGCCTCCCGTGTCGCCCAACGGAGCGCCGCCAACCTCGACGCCATGGTGGCCCTGGCGAAGACCTCCCCGGAGCCGTACAGCGAGTCGTGGAGATAGGCCTCGGTCAGCAGGATGGCATCTGGCTCCTTGAGTCCCACCAGGTACTGGCCCGCGCCCGCAATTGCTACGTCCTTCCAGGCGACACGCTCGGCCGAGCGCAGCTCAGGTTCCTCAGGCAGCTCCAGGACATCCTCGCGCTCTAGCCAGGTTGCGAAGTGGACGAGGCCCCGTTCGTAGCTCCGCTGGGTGTGGGGCTCCAGCTTGTGCATCCACGACGTGAATGCGCTCTCCAGCTTTTTGCGGAGGCGAGCCGGGAGTCGGCTCGGCTTGGGGATGGCGATCGCATCTCTCACGGACTGCCGATAATAGCATTTCGCGGCCACCTAGCTTCGTTATGGTAGCTAAAACTTCAATGATTCCGCGGGTTTAGAACGTTTTTAGGCTCTCAGAGCCAGTCTTGCCCAGTTTGAGCCCTATCCTTTATAAGAGATCTGCACCGCCATGCTCTTCACCTTCCCCACCATCGTCGACGCCAACGCCTTCGCCCGTTGTCTCGACAACATGAGCCTCGCCAGATTCGAAGCTCCCCCGCTCCAAGTACTAACGAGCACCCCCAACGGTTCCGAAGTCCTAACGCACTTTGTTGAGGAGGTCGCTGCTCGGCACCACGGAAAGCGGGAGCCCGATACGCTCAGCCTGAGTTTCACCAAGGCGCAACAACCCGACGGCTCGGTGGACATGGGCACCTTCGTGATCACCAAGCCGACCCCAAAACCCAAGCGTGGATACAGCGCTCGCGGACTGGCTCTCACCCGAGTGCCGAAGGTTCCCCTCTGGCAGTGCCAGGACTGCCTCCGGCGCGCAGACGACTACATGGTCAAGCACACCGTGTGGCGCAAGGCTTTCAAGACGCCAAAAGAAGAACCGCGGGCTCCGGGTGCACTGTGCTTCGAATGCCTGGAGGGTCGGCTCGATCGCCTTCTTCAACTCGACGACTTTCCCCGCCACATCCCGACCAACCGAGGCATCTACCTCGGTGCCTCTCTCGTTGCGGCCACGACAGACTAATGACTACCCGAAGACCACCACGTTCCCACCGCCCCTCGAACGCTCAAGGAATCAGCGTCCGCGGCTCCACCTACGACCGGCTGAAGGCCGTCGCCACCTCTCACGAGATCGGCACCTCTGAATTGGCGCAGCATTTGCTCGCTCAGTCACCTGCGTTTCAGATGTCGGCACCAGACGAGTACGCGATGCTGGAACGTCTCGTCACTCGACGACGCAAAGCCGGAGCTTCCTACAGTGACCTCCTCCCACGCATGGACGACCTCCAGCTCGGGATGACCGAGGGGCACCGTGTCCTGACTGATCCGCCGCCGAAACCCAAGCGTCTGCACCAGCCCGTCCCGGTCAAACCAGCTCCTCCAAGACCTCAGGTCGAAGGCAGCGGCTACAACGAGTTCTAACGATGCAACGCCGGTACATCGGGCTAACTCCAGAAGATGATCGGATGCCCGATAAGCTGGTGCGGACCGCTGCCTGTGTAAAACATGCTGGTGACGTATTACGCGACGCAGCGGCTTGTTTCGACGTCGATAAGGAGAAGCATGACAACTGAGATCGATGACCCTGAACTGCAGCGCCACGTTGAGCGCTTGCTCCTCCTCGCTCGCGTCGAAGTCTCTTTACGGGGCGCTCTGATCGCCCAGGGTCCGAGCACACGCCGAGATCTTGATCTCGCAGTCCAATCAGCCCTGCGCACATTCTGCGCCGATCCTCAGCTGCGCGACGCCATCCGTTACCTGCGCCGATACCAACGCGGTTTGAGCCGCCGTCGCTCCGCCGCCAACGCATTGGAAGAACTCGTTGCCGAGCGCCGAGCAACGCGCCTACGAGTGGACGCACGAGCCGCGGAAATTGGGACGACCGTACCTCCTCTCCAGTGGAAGGCACCGACACTAAGGGACGAAGAACGCGTCCAGGTCGATCAGCTCACCGATGCCCTGTTCGAAGAGCACGGCGGTCTCGATGGGGTCGATGCTGCTCTGAGGTCGCCAGAGGTGGAAGACTCATGACGAGCGGTGTCTGGCAATGGTCAGGTTGTCGAGGTGTCGGCGATGAGCCTGTTTGTCGTCCCGTTTGCCCGTCGTGCGGCGACCTTTTCGAGCGCTGTATCTGGGAGTGTAAACCCGGATCTCGTCGCGATCGGTGCACGGCTCAAGAGGTGGAAGACTCATGAACAAAGCCTCCGAACCTCCATGTTTCAGATGCGGCTCGGAGGAAGCTTGGTTCCATCCCACGCTTGAGGCACCTGTATGTCTCGCCTGTGTTTCCTGTTTGATCGCACTGCCGTGCCCCTTCTGCGGTGCCACACCATGGGTTGCCCAAACAGCCAACTTCGGTACTCCACGATCCCATCAAGTTCAGTGCTCGAACAGCAAAGACTGCTACGCGATCCCGAGCGTGAACAGTAGCGACCGTGCAGAAGCTATACGTCTTTGGAACATCCGAAAAACTCCGACTGAAACTACGGGGAACTCGTGACTCACGAAGGACAAGTAACTCTCTGCAAGCTCTGGATGGGCACGATCCTGCTTTTCTCCGCCACTGCGATGGCGAACGACCGCATGACCGAGGGACTGCTTGGATGGTTCATCCTCACAATGGTGTTCGGCCCGTTCATGTTTGCAGGGGAAAGCAGGGTAGAAACATGAGTCCCCCGCGGTATCGAGGCCTCACCCCGCTCCCGGACTGCATCTGGAAGCGCCCGTACCCACACTGTGGCGCCCGGCAGGGTGCACTGTGCTTTCGTCCCGACACCGGCCGCCCTATGACCACCGAAGTCCACTACATGCGGCGCGACAGTTACCAACAGGGTGATCAACGCCACGTGCCTCGAACGCCGCGTGTGGTTCCGGTGCGCAGTGAGTCCGCAAAGACGGGGAAAACATGACCCAGACGGCCCGGCTGCACGCAATCCGCCACCGCGTGCTTGACGTTTTGGACTGTCGGCCGCTGACCGACGCGGAGCAGAAAACGCTCGACCTCGTGTGCGGGGAACTCGACCGTAGGGCCGTACGCGTCATCCGGTGGGAGCGCGCACAGAGGTTCAACGATCCGATGGTGCAGGCAGCGGCTGAGGCCGAGCGCGACTACTCACCACCTGCAGAGGATCCGTGATTGAGCGCCGAGTCACGATCCTCTGCAACGGATACAAGAGGCCGGGAAGTTGCATCAAGCGGGAGTTTCCCGACGGCCTGATTTCGTCAGTCGCTCGCGCCGAACTCGCCGCACAGGGATGGACGTCGAGAGGGCAGAGGGACTTCTGCCCCGAATGCAGCGCCCGGGAAGCGAAGGATCCGTGAACGAGACTATTTGGGGTGCCTGTAGGAGAGGCTTTCTGCGGGGCCTGTGCATCGCGCTCGGCATCCGCGTTCCCCCGCGACACCACAGCGTTGACGACGTGCGGGCCGAGGTTCGTGCATTACAAGCCCGCGTGCGTGAGCAGCGAAAGGCCAAGAGATCATGAGCACCGTTCGTCACGTCGCGTCATGCCTTGATTGCCCCCTATACTTCGACGGAGATCTCGCACCTTCGAGCTGCGACCACCCCAAGGCCCCCCGCAAGATCGTAACGTCCCTACAGAAGCTCCCCCAGCAATGTCCGCTACGCGTCGCTGATTTCGTGTTGCGAAAGGCCGATGGATCGTGAACACCAGAAGTATGTTTCGCAACGCACTAGGCGCCGCGCTGTCGATTCCGGGAGCGTATGCTGCTGGCTATCTGACCCGTCGCGCCGAGGCCGAACACCTTGAGGAGGTCGAATGGGACCGCGACGCACTCCTGGCGTGGGCCGCAGACCGTGACTGCGAGTATGGCCCCGGCGACGAGGACTTACCGTGCGTCGAAGACAATCCCGACTTCCGATGCATGCCCTGCGCAGCACGAGAACACCTGTACCCGTCACCAAAGTCCGAGACGACATGACCATGCTGTTGGACGCTCTCCTCACCCGAAAGAACGTGAGCCGCCGTTGGGAGTGCGTGCGCCCGGGGTTACATCGCCTCGTCTACCCCGACGGCTTCTGCGCCGCCGGGGTAGAACGGGGGTCCGTCACCGGGCGATGGTTCTGGACCACGGAGAATGGATCCTGTGTGTCGACAGACTTCCGTGCCGCCAAGAAAGACGCCGAGGAAAGCGTCGATCATCACCTTTCTAAGGTGCTCACCCTCGTCCCGGACGCGAAAACGCTGCAAGCGGCGTACAGAACTCGCGAACCCACCCCGAGTGAGGAGGAGCGTGAGGACCGTGAATACATACCGAAGTGAACCGAGGGAGCACCCGTGCCGTGCCCTGCAGTGTCTGCGGCACGGGTGCCAGGACACACGGGCGCAGCTCACGGGACCGCGTTTGACCGTGCAGCAATGCGCGCTCCACCAACTGTACGGACTAGAGGCGGCCGTCGCCACCCCGAAGGCGGAGGATTCGTGAAACGGCCCAACCCACGAGACATCTACATCCTAGGACGCTCCGACAACCTACCGCACCAAGTGCGGGACATCGACATCCTTCAACACCGACTCGAAAACACCGCCATGACCGATACCGACACCGACAAAAAGCCAATCCTCTTCACGCCTCAGCAATGCGAGCTGCTCCAGATGGGGCTCACCATCATCATGAAGGCCTCCCAACAACCGGAGACCGAAGACGAAGGACGCTTCCGCGAAGCTGCATCACTGAGTCGCGACCTCGAACAGAACATCATGCACGGGGAAGGGATGTCTCCCCAAATGCGGGAGCGTTTCCAGCAGCGTATGACGGTCGCGCACCAGAAGAAGGACGAAATCGCCGTCATGCGGACGCTTCGCGACTTCATCGCCGCTCTCGTTCGCTTGGAGCCCGACCCGGCCCGCACCGTCGCCAACGTCGCCCTGAACGCCATCATGCGATCCAACAGCGCTCAGGCGGGAGACGTCTTCATTCCGCTCGTCCGAAAGAAGCTCGTCGGGCTGAAGAAAGACTACGAAAACGAGGGGTATCCATCAGCGCAAGAACTCCTCACGTATCTCGACGCATGGCTTGAATTCGGTCACGCCAACCTGAAGTCGGGCGAAGAGGCGTGGCCTGGTGATGAGCACTTCGGCGGACCGCAAGCATGAGCACTTCAAAGGTTGAACCGATGAACGAAAGGTCTCTTACCCTGAGTGAGCGCTTGCAAATCGTCTCCGAAAAAATGCTCGAACAAGAAAATCCGTTGTGGTCAAAACGCGCTGCCGAAGGCGGCCTAGCATTGACTGACCACATCAGTGCCTCACTCGAAGGCATGGAGCTTTCACCGATGACGAAACGCGAGAAGACAATTACAGCCTTCGCCATGGGTTTGATGCTCAGACAAATCAACATCGCTACAGTGCTGTGCTTGGTTTCCTGCGGCGCCCACGAACTCACCGAAGAGTTTGTCCGCGATCTCGAAGACGAATTTGCTAGTGACGCAAAAGCACCGTCCCATGACCGACCCATACGTCCTTGATCGGATCGCGCTCATCTCGAACCTTGAGATCGATGATGTCGGCCTCATTGTCGAAGCGATCCTTGAGCTTGGTCGCAGGGGCCGCAAGAGGGGCATCGCGCGGAAGTCCGTGGAGCTGCTTTCGCACCGGTCTCCTCGCGTTCGCGCCGCTGCGGCGCAGACAGTAGGGAAACTCAACGTGCGCTCCGGTGTCGGACCCCTCATAGACCTCGTGGCAAACCAGCGGGAGAAAAGAGGAGTCCGCGAGACCGCTGCGTACGCGCTCGGCTTGCTGGCCGACTCCCGTGCGCTCGAACCTCTACAAGCCGTCGTGGCCGAGGCGAAGAAGGACGACGCGCTCGCGCTGCTGCACCGCTGCGCAGCTGGTGCGGCGCTTCAACTCACCCAGACCAAGGCACATTGTCAGGGTACGGTCTGCACGTCATGACCGCTGCTGCGAACGCCAGCACTACTTCTTGTCTGCAGTCCTCGTTTCGGGCTCTCGAACTTCGAAGAGAGGAGCGAGCGAGGCTGCTTTCCGCATCGAGTTCGGCCAGTCCGCGAGGCTTCGTTTGTTCATCTCGACGGCTTCTTTCAGTTTCTCTTTCGGGGTTTTCTTGTCGTCCATCGGTTTCGTTTCCTGCACGCGTTCCGGGAGGTCAAACCCAATCACGTTCTTCCAGGAGCTTCGCTAGCTCCTGGAATGTGACTTCCTCGACTCTACGGTAGACTAAGGCTACATCAAATGAACCCCATCGAAGAATTCCTCGCACGTCTCGAAAACCTCGAACTTCCCGTCGACATCAAGGAGGGCTTCATCGCGATGATGGGTGTCCTCCAGATGTACGGCGACATGGACGGGATGTCGAAACTAGATCCCGCCGCAATCGAGAACGAGAAGACCTGTGGCGACGCAGAAGAGTGTCACGAGGATTTTCTCTACGCGGTCTACGACCAACGAGACATTCTGTCCCGGTACCGCAAGTGGTACGTGCCGAGCCAGACGATCGGCGACCGAACGGGCAAGACGCGGCTCACCAAGAAGACGGGCTTGGGGTTCCACCACACCGCCGTCAAAGACGGCTTCGGTGCCTGGAAGTCTCAGGTCCAGCACCACATCGACGTCGCACTCGACAACGATTGGTGTCAAGGAGGAGAAACAGGACTCATCCTCCCGAACACTGACGCGTTCACAAAGTGGCTCGTCAAGCCGAACCAGGAACTCACCTTAGAACAATGGGCTCGCGCTCAAGCTCTCGGTGATCGCTACCGAGGGTTCCCGCAAAAGGAGTGGAACAAGGGCATCCCCTACCACGCCATCTTCGGTCCTAACTCGGTGCTCTACCTCAACTTGCCTTTCGACTTCGTGACTTGGCACGGTCATTCGTTGAACAACGACTTCCTCGGCGTCGCCTGGGACGCCAACTCGACCAAGCAGTCGATCGAGCACGGGCTCGCCAGTGACCTCATCCACGACGTCGAGAAAATCGTCGACCTGGCGCGCAGCGAAGGCCATGACATCCAGTTCTTCGACGTTCACTCATCGCGTACGAACAAGCCCAGAGATCCCGACGCCGAGTTCATCCGCGAGGTCATGATGCCTGCTGCTGAAAAGACCAACTGCACGCTCATCATGGACAAGGCCCGGGGTGGCGGCAAGACCATCAACGAGATCTTGGCGGCGTAGATGTCGGGCTGGGCGACACCCTACATCGAGCGCCTAATCGAAGGCGAGACAGTACAGTTTCGACCAAGAGGTCACTCGATGCGTGGAAAGGTCGATAGCGGACAGCTTGTAACCGTCGAACCCGTGGGTGACCATGAACTCGTTCCTGGAACAGTCGTCCTGTGCAAGGTGAAAGGATCGCAGTACCTGCACTTGATCAAAGCAGTACAAGACGATCGTTACTTGATCGGAAACAACCGAGGCGGTACCAACGGATGGACTCAACGCAACTCCATCTTCGGGGTGTGCATCGCAGTCGAGGACTAAACGCTAGGTACGGCACAGACCGCTAAGGCTTCGATGACTGAACAACTCGATCTAGTCTGCGCGTTCGTCAAAAGCATCCACGACGGTACGTTCCCAGACACGCGCCCCGAGATGTTGAAGGCGATCACCCGTGAAGCACCCACGTGCGAAGCCTACGTGCGCTTCTTCTACGCATGGGTTGATCAAACAAAGCCCCGACTAGTTGTCGAAACCGGCACCGACCAAGGCCGCAGCGGGATCCACCTGGCAATAGGGTGGCCACCGGGGAAGGTCGTGAGCATCGACATTGCGCCACACTGCAGTGCTGCACTCGACGCCTTCGGGCTTCCCAACGTAGAAACCGTCACAGGCAGCTCGACCGACGTATCGGGGATGTTCGAAGACGCGTCGATCGACCTCCTCTTCCTCGACAGCCTCCACACGTACGAGCACGTGACCCGAGAGATCGAGCTGTTCTTACCCAAGATGCGAAAGGGTGGCCTCGTGTTCATGGATGACATCCACCTGGGCGACACCATGGAACGTGCCTGGGCAGACATCGAGTTTCCGAAACGAGAGATCTCGGAGCTTCACTTCACCGGCTTCGGAGTCTTCGAAGTCCCGTAGGCGTGGCTCCCACGAACACAGCCGACCCTCCTCCTCAGAAGTTCGTCGGTCGTACCGTGGTACGGAGCGGCAACTCCAAGCTGAGGCCACGCACCCAAGCTCCCCGCCACCGTACTCGATGGCGGAGAGCGCTGTCTACAGACCGTCCGGAACGCCGACGCTCGGAGTCCAGCGGCTTCCGAGGAACCCGACGAAGCGCTTGAGCGTCGGCGTGCTCGTCTTCGCCATGCGCTCGGCCAGCGCTCGCACAGCGTGCTCCAGAGGGCGTCCGCCTCTTTCGATCCACACCGCCTTCGGACGCCACTCGTAGTCGCAGGCGAACAGCTCCTCCCGCGCCGGAGCCCCACTGCTGCGCCACTGCTCGTAGCGCCAGCACAGTGCTTCCTCAGCCAACTCCAGGCACCAGCGCGCCTTGACCTCCGACGCACCGGTCTCGACCATCCGAGCGACAGCATGGTCATCAGACAGGTCGTCGAGCATGCACTCGACCTGGCGGCCAAGTTCTCGCCACTCGTAGCTGAAGAACTTACCCCACCAACGGGAGTGGTCGAGATCCCACGACAGCTCCAGTACGATTTTTCTCGCGGCAGAAGCACGCGATCAGCGCAGCAGCTTGCTCTTGAGCTTGCGGACCGACTCGGGGTGGTCCTGCTGCGCCTGGTGGATCGCCGCAGCCGCGATACGCATCGAGGACTGGAAGTCCTCCCAGCTGATGTCGACGGGGTTGTACTCGTCGTGGACGATCTCGTCCCAGTGCTCTGCGTTGTCGAACTGCTCCAACATGCCAGCCATCGAAGACAGCTGACTAGCGTCGATGATGACGACGCCTTTCTTGGCTCTGGGCGACACCCCTCCGTACACTGCTTGCAGCTGCGCCGCAGCAGTGTGGATGAAGCCGCAGGCGTCTTCGTCGGAGCAGCGGATGGTGACGGTGGCCATGGCTTACCGTAGCAGCTTGCTCTTGAGCTTGCGGACCGGTGGGGTTAGTGCGGAAACGACGGCGACGGCACGGCCATTACAGCCTGTCCCAGCGCAGCCAGTTCAGCCTCAGGCATCGACGGCGTAGCTCCCGCGAGCATGGGCTCTAAGGAGCATGCAGCACGCAGGAGGTAGTCTGTGGGGTTCCGGAGGTCGCTAGGCATCGAGTCGCCGTCGAACCAGTTCCCCGACCGTTCTTGGTGCCCGTTCCAGGTCTCGAAGTGAAGCATGTGGAAGGGGAGTTGCTTTGCCAAGTTGAAGGTCCCGACACGGGCCACGAACTGTCCTGCTTGCACGACGGAGCCCACAGCGACACCGAACTCGCTCCCAGAACCCGGGGCTATCTCTCCCAACACCAAAGTCAGGCCCGTCCCCGTCTGCAGATACATCGCATGCGTCCCTGCATAGAACTCGCGGATCGCCGCAACAGTACCGCCCTCGGGTGCGACTACGAGGTCACCAGGATTGGCGATGCAGTCGTGGCCGATGTGGTAGCGGCTCTTGTCGCGCTTCCAGTCTGAGGCTCCGCGAGGGGCTCCGAAGCGCTGGAAGATCAAGCCGTGCATCTTGCCGTTGATGTCGAGGTAGTTGACGTCACAGCCACGGGGGTCAGTACTTCGCACGGGCCATAATGGATCGGCGATTCCCGGCGCGAAGGGGACTCCAAGAGATTGCAACGGGCTCGGCTCAGAGTACTTTTTTGGCAGCGCAGCCAAGCCACCGAAAGGCTTGTTCTTGAAGTAGTCGACCCAGTTCCGAATCTGGGTCCACCGCAAAGCGCTAGTCGGGTCGTCACTGTAGAAATCCGGATAGGTTCCGACGCCCGGGTAAGCCAACGCGTAGGCGATGTGCGTGACCGAGTCGATCGTCAGGTTCGGATTCGAAGCAAGGGCTTGCTCTGCAGCTTCCTTCTCACTGATCCCCGCAGCTTGAAATGCCTGTGCAGGATTGGAAAAACGAGGTGGTCTCGTCGACATTACGTCGCAACCGCGTAGGCGACGGTCACATCCTGCGGGTTGTCAGCGAAAAACCTCTTGGCGTCCCCACCGAGAACGAGCGTTTTGAAAGTACCTCCCGCTATCTCATCCGGCAACGCAGGCGCATCCCCGTTGCTGACCGAACCACTCCGCTGTCCCCGAATCGGGATTGCTTGACCGGGAATGGGAAGAACGATGGCGAACTCCAAATTTTCCACCTGAGTGTTCATCTGCACCGCTGCACCGTAAATGGACAACTCGATGATCGTGTCTCCCGCATCCAGATCGGGGATCACGATCGGCCCTCCGCTATAGGAGGTAACGACGAGAAATGAGTATTCGGTTGCTGTTGCCATGCTGGAAACCCTTCCTTAGTTGGTGTCCTCGACCTGGACCGACACATCGACAGTGACACGAGAGTCAGCCCAGAACTGAGCTGCCTCACCACCGATGATGACTGTGCTGGTTCCCAAAAGCGCCGCACGTACTCCGTTGCTCATGAGCCCGGAACGTGTACGCCCTCGGGGAACCTGCGAAGGACCCGGAAGTGCAGCGCCCGCATCCATCGACCAGACCCCCGCGTTCAAGACCGTCTTCATGTGCCCGAAGGCGTGGCTGATCGATACCCCCACAGGCCGCTGACCCGCGATCAACCCGGGGACGACAAACGGCGCACCGTCATACGCTACGAGCTTGAAGTTCGTGTGGAACTCACGCGGTGATCCGCCGTTCGGTACCGGGTCTTCGATGTGCGCGACGTACTGCACGGTGCCCGGAGCATCGGCGAACATCTTCGCCACTTCGCCTCCCATTTGGAGTAAGCCGAAGTTGCCCGGTGGTAACGAGGGTGACACCCCCGTGGAAAAAAGCCCGGTAAGTGGTCTGTTGCTTCGGTTCAGACCATCAGACATCGACGCACCTCGGTACACCGACCAGTTCGCCTCGTTGAGACGCGTGGTCACAGCAAGTCCGCTGCCGAACAACTGAGCTTCGACGATTTGCTGACCGCCTGCAAGCGCGATGGTGATCGGCGTACCCGCGTAGGCATTCAGAACTTGGATAACGATCAACCGTCGGTCGGGTGCAGCCATAGCTGATCCTACCACCCACCAAAGTGGGAACTCAACTTAGGCCCCTCGTCGCAGCCGCGCGATGTAGAGGCGCCTTGGATCGATGCCCGTCTTCCCAAAATACTCAGTGCGATAGCCGATTCCCTTCGTCGTCCTCTGAGTCGACCAGTAGATAATCCCCACGCGGTTTCCTCGGTCGTTGTGGATCCAAGAGATGAACACCACTGAATGGCCACTGCCGTCCCTGCGCCAGAATTGGACGAAGTCGCCACGGCGAGCATCGGCATGACCGATTGCTTTCCCTAGTCCTCTGTCCAGCAGGGCAGCGACACCCAGACGTTCTCGATCATCGTGGCGACTGGCACCGCAGAAAGCTCGTCGCAGTGCGCGGACATCCGACGCTTCCAAACCAGGTACGGGCCCTTCATAAGCATCAGTCAAAGCCCCGATCGCGACCTCGAAGGTCAGTCCACAACAGAAGGTGCGATGCTTTTTATCCGTCCGAGCAACGATTTCTCCTTCGTACTCGATGTCGGTCGTAGTTCCATACCCGGTTCCAAAGCCGTACCGGAAAGTGCCGTCCGTTGGGTAGCTCTCCACACGGTCGAGCACGTACTCGTTGAGAGGACGTTCGGCGCCATAGCCACTCAAGAGGAGTGCGAGTAAAAAACTGAACATCGAAGATCCTACGCAAGAGCAAGCTGTTTTCGTGCGTCGGTGACGAGTGCAATCCAAGAATCGTCGGGATTGTTGCGCTGCCAGTCGACTGCGAAGATGAGGGCTCGGATGGTGCTGTCACCGATGAGTCCGTCGATGACGATGTAGGGACCTATTTCGACTCCCGACTCCTTGAGCAATGCTTCACGGACGTCATCGTAGTCACTCTGGAACACCATGACTAAGTCCATGGTCTCCTTGCTCAAGACCTCCCACTCAGGAAGCCCAACAGCCGCTCCGTAACCTAGCTCGTTGAGAGCGTCCCCGAATGACTCTGTCGTCGGAAAGCGATCAGGCCGCGGCCACGTCCATCCACTTCCGACGTAGTCGTCCTTCAACTTCTTCTTAGGTTTCGGCTTGGGTTTCAGAGCGTTCCAAGCTACCGCCCCCGCTACAACGACAGCAGCACCCAGGGCAACATTTCGAGCAGTGCTCATTTGGTCTTCCCTTTACAGGGGATGGAAGAAACGACTTTACACAACAACGCGCCTCCCAACATAGCGAGCGCAATGGTGAGTGCGATCTTCGTCGAGTCTTTTTTCATCGCAGCAACTTCGCTTTCAGTTTCTTGGTCGACGTAGAAATCGTTTCCGGTGGACGCGCCAATGCGAGTCCCGGTAGACCTGGTACGACGCCCGGAACGCCGCCACGAGGTCCGTCAAGCTCTGGGGTGCTTCAACGGCAACCATCGTCAGGTTACTTCCTGAATCTTCTCCAGAGCAGCCTGAGCACCCTGCTTCAACTCGTCCCGGTACTTGTACGCAAGCGCTCCACCTACGACTACCGCACCAACCGCTAAATTACGCCCCAGATTGGACGGACGCACCCGACGAGGAGGTTTCTTGTCTTCTCCCCACGTGAAGGAGGGTTGGCCTTGGGGCCACGCAGGAGACGGAGGAGGCTTGGTGTCCTGACCCCCCACGGGAAACGCCGCCAGATGTGTCGCTGCACCGAACGGCATCTGCGGCAGCTGAAGTTTCTTTACATACTCCGGATCGACCGCTTCTACATCTCGACGATCGAGCGTGTAACGGTCAGGATGCGTCTCCAAAATTTTACGGAGGTCGAGCGCATACGCCTTGAGTTGTTTGCCAAACGTCGAGTGGTTGTAGCCCTTATTCGTCAAGCTCTGCATCGGAGGACCAGGGTCCTCGAACGCTGCAAACGCAGGAAGGGTGCCACCGGCCGGATCGTCAACAGCCTTCGGACGGACAAGAGCAGAAACAACCGAGCGGCCGAGCGCCGAGATCTGAGCCTTGGCCAAATCGTTGCAAGCCTTTTTGATGATTTTATCGGGACCGTAGTATTGCCGACCCGAAACAAGTTTGTTCTTGTCTTTCGAGAAGATGTCACCGTTGATGAACGACGGGAGATTACCCGCGCTCTCAATGAAACTCGGATTCAATCCGACGAACCACGTACCGCTCTCTTTGAAGCACAGCCACCGAGCCAAGATCTTGGATAGCGCAGTTTCCCAGTACGAGGGCACTCCACCGGCAGCGCCGGTCAAGTAGTCCAACCCTTCACCGAAAAAGTTGTCCCACCAGGTCTCCCACTCCTCCCCGAGCTTTCGGGCCTGCACCTGGTACATGAGCGGGGACCCGAACTCGTTGACCATCGACCACGCGCCCGTCGCTTGCTGCGTCGCACTGGGCAAGAAGTCGGTCGAGTTGGAGACTACGTCCCGAATGCGATCAACGCTGCTGTCCCGAGCGCACTGCATGACCCCGATGCCTTGCTGCAATCCGGGAAGCATGCCGAATCCATCGCCCCAGGAGGGTTGATTGGAGACATCCCACGCACCCCAACCGGTCGCCTTGTCTCCGACTTGTGGAGGGCCAGGGCGTACCTCCAGATTGGATGCACTGAAAGGGGGCATCCACAGACGGGTCCAGTCCACCGTGGGAATCACTTCGCGCCCCACCAGGTTGACCATGTCCGTCTCCAAGTTCTTTTCCCAGTGGAACCAGGGGATCGTTTGGCGGATGACTTGAGTCTTCTTTCCCTTGAGCTTCGCCATGAAGGTGGCAAAGCCCACTACAGCCTTGAAAATTGGTCCTGCTAACGGCACTGCGGTCGTAGCATCGAGCGCCACCTCAAGCCCTACCTCCGCAATAGACGTGGTCAGATTCCCTATGTTTGTGGTGGAATTGAAAACTGCTGTGGCGAAAATATTGGCACCCTCCACCATAGAAGGCGGAAGATCAGCTTCAGCCAGAGAAGTTGACGGCAAGATCCTACGCAACATCGAGATAGGGGCGCCCCCGATCTGCGGGGCCGTCAACCAACGTGCGTTGGTGATGCGCTGCGCGCTCTGCCACGATTCAGCCTGAAGCAGCGAAAAATCACCCGCACCCCCGCTCAACGACTTGAGTCGCGAAGCCGCTTTGGGAGTGTCGTAGGCGGGGAAAGGGCTCTCAAAAAGAGGAACACCCTCTGTAAAACCCAACTCGCTCAGCGTCATCCTCATGGTTACGCCTCCAAAGGACCTTCCGGTTCCTCGTCGAACTTGCGCTCAAACCATCCACGTTGAGCGCGGACCAGGTACTGCGAAGGGTCTAGCAGTTGCTCAGGCGGTGCGGCATCTTTGGGCCACTGTAAAACCCCGTCGCGAATTTCCTGAGCTGTCGTGTTTTTCGTCAACGTTTCAAGATGGAGCATCGACGTGTTCTCCCCCATGATGCCCACCCGTGCCAAAGGTTGACCTTTGACGACGCGCTGACCCGTCCCGATGCCGCGCTCGATCGCGAACTCCTTCCACGAGTTTTTGGATACTTCGCCGTAGTTGACGATGTGACCGCTGTCGTGGAGGACGTAGACGGCCCACGTTCCAGCGGTGAAGCGAAGAATGGCAAGCACTTCGCCGTCCTCCATGGCTTGAACGACGTCCCCTCCATGGGCTTTGATGTCGATGCCCGAATGTCGACGGACGCCCGTTTTACCTTTACGCGACGTCCCAAAGTGCCGACCCCACTTGCCGTGCCATTTTCCGCGTACGTCTCGGTAACTGACCTTGACCTTCTTGGAGTTGTCGGTCTGGATCGGCCATAGAGGATCTTCGTCGCCTTCAGCAAACGGTGCTGCGCTCTCGGCTGGTTCGAAGTCCTTCGGCAGCACGCAATAACCGACGTCACCTTCCATGGAAGCACCTTCGATTCCAGAAAGGTGACACGGATCGCGGTGGTCGTACTCCAGCCCCGGAGGTTCCTCGTCGAGGATGTCCTCGTTGCGCATTCCCGAGACGTCACGCAGCTTCTTCCGAGGACGAAACCGTTTCTCGACCAAGTCTTGAAGCGACGCCAACCCGAGCCCGATAAGGAGCAAGCCAGAGACCTGCACCAGTGTTTCGGTGACCTTCACTTTTTCTTGAGGATCTTCGGAAGGAAGATAACTCCAGCGACGACCAAGCCGAGCCCGGCGACGATCCATCCGGTGTTGCTCTTTTTCGGTGCGGCTTTCTTCTTTTTCGGAGGGATCGGAGGCGTAGGTAACGGCGGAATCTCAGACTCTGGCGGAGCCGGGAAAATGGGCACCGCAGGTCCTGCCGACAACCCTAAAGGCGCCTCGTACTCATCGAGCGCCTGACCGTGCAGAATGACGCGCCAGGTCCAGTACTCCGCGCAACGTAAATGCTTCAGCGCATCCTCGACAAGCCCTTGCGCTTTCTTGCCGTACTCTTCATCGAACTTTCCCGGGCCTGCTCCAGGGAACGCCTCACCCTTGATCTGATCCACCTCATCAGCCGCTCTACCAATCAACTCCCATGCGTTGTCGATGAGCTTCTTCAGCGCCGTTTCTTCTTTGGGTGTAAACCGGAAGTCTTCGACGAAGAGTGTGCGCGAGGCGTCTTCGAGACGGTCCTCAAGACCATCCTCTCGCTGGAGGCTCTCGTCGAAGTTTTTACGCGACGTGAACACCGGAACAAGCGAGGAAGTACCCTTGATCGGAACCGGAGGAATGTTTCGCGTAAACTGAGTTCCAAAGACTGTCCCAGGGATTTTCCCGTTGACCACAGCGGTCATTTTGTAGGTGTCCCCGCAGCGCTCCGCTCCGGGCTCTTTGGGGTAGCTCTTGGGAACACTGACCATGTCGATCTGTAGTGTACCTCCAACTGGTCTACAGGACGCATAACCTCCGGAAGTGGCGTAGACCTTGACAAAACGGCAAGATGGCTAGGATGCCGGAGATTACAAGCACCCCGGAACTGACGATCGTGACCGAGCCGGGAACCGAGCCTTGGGTTCTCAATCCCGATGATGCTCAGAAGATTGCCACGTGGATGCGCAATGACGTCACGCTGGAATACTGGCCACGCTCTCGCATCGCAGAAGCCTGGGGACGCGACAGCGGAACATCCGACGATCCAGAGCGACAAGATCTCAACTTTCGAGGTTACTCCTTCGCCACCCCCGAACGCGGCCACGTCGCTGTGATCTTCGTCGACGATATCGAGTCATACACCAGCGCCACCTTCGTAGTCCTCCACGAGATGGCCCACCTCCATGCGCCGCCTTGGACGCCTCCCACTGACATCACTCCAGAGCAGCTCAATGAGGAAGAAGACCGAGCAGACGAAGTCGCTAACCGTCTGATGTCCACGTTGCTGGGTTACCCCGAAGGACCGTACGAAGTTCGGCGTCAAGCAAACCCGGGCGGACGCTGTTGTCCCATGCATCGGGCACGGCAATGAAGCTCTACCGCCCGTTACTCCAGTAGATCGAGCGTCTGGCTCCAGTCAAACATAACCTACCCGGTAGATCCGGTTTCTGATCTACACTAGACGGCCACCGAAAGGAATCGAACATGGACAAGACGACCTCGTTTCTCTGGACGTTGTGCGTGGCCGGATGTTTCTCGGATCCAGACCCCGTCGATGACAGCACTGATGGCGGCGATACCGAAGCAGCTTCGACAGAAGACACCGGACCTGAGGCATCGACAACGACTACCTCAGACACTTCTTCAGGAACCGAAGAAGTGTCCACAGACTCTGCATCGACCGATACTTCCATCAGCGACACATCCGAGTCGGGAGAAGAGACCGTTTACGGAGCCTTGTACTTCAACGGAGACGACGAAGCTTCAACAGGACCGATCGCACAAGCGACACTGCCCCCTGAGTTCACCGTGGAACTGTGGGTCGAAGTCGCCGAAGACCCTTACTTCGGTTTCTTGGTCGACACTCGAACCACAGACAACACCGAAGGATGGCTGCTCTTGGTCGACCCCCCTTGGTGGACAAACAGCATCATCCTCAACTGGAACGCCGAAGACGGCAGCGGTGGCCACGGACTCTCCGGACCTGAAGTCAACACCCTTTCAACGGGGTGGCATCACTGGGCATTCACCCGTGACGCCACAGGCCTTGTGCAGTGCTGGATCGACGGCGTCGCACTCGCTGAAGGCCCCTCAACCCTCCCACCGGCCTCCTTGATCTCTCCTCTCATCGTAGGACGCTATCAGCTGGAAGACCCAAGAGCAGGCTTGTGGTGGAAAGGGGCAGCCCTCGATGACATCCACATCTCCAATGTCGCCCGGTACACCGAGACCTTCGTTCCCGAACCTGCGGAAGCCGATACGAACTCCATCCTGTTATGGCATTTCGACGAAGGTGAAGGCGACGTCGCTATCGATGAGGTTTCAGGTATCGAACTCAGCTTGTCGTCGCCTATGTGGGTCGAAGGGCACTAGCCCAGACTCTCTTTGATCACCTCCGACCTGAGCCTTCGTGGCCGGGGATCGCGTTCCATGCACCGAATCCGTTTCGCGATGATCGGCACGCAGAAGTGTGGCACGTCGACAACTCTCACTGCGTTCCGTGGACATCCTCAGGTTTTCATGGACGACGTCGAGCTTTTTCACGACAAAATCCCAGAAGGAAACCTGCAGCGCTTTCAAGACAGGCTCCTCGCCAAGGCGGGACCAAAACCGATCGTCGGACCTATGCATCCCGATTTCGTATTCTTCCGATCCGGGGCGCCCATGAAGGCGTGCTTCGGCCCCGACTTGAAGCTGATCATGACGGTACGCGACCCCGTAAAACGTGCAATCAGCAACTACTGGATGGAGATGAATCGCGACTACTTTGAAAAACTGCCGATGCCCACGGCTCTCCAAGACCCGACACGCAACTACCTAAGGCGCGGTCACTACCACCGTCAGCTCATCCAATTTATGAAGCACTTCCCAAGGGAACAGCTGCTGATCGTGCGCCTCGAAGACATGGCAGAAGATACAAACGCCGTCTTGAACACGATGTTACGGTGGATCGGAGCTGATCCGTTTGCCCACCGACAGGAACACGTGCGCCAGAGGATCGGCCACTACCAGAGTGAACCTCCGGCGAGCGTCATCAGCTATCTCGCGGAGCACTACGCAGAGTCCAACCAACAACTGCACGATGAGTTTGGTGTCAAGATCGACGACTGGACCTCATAGCGCGTTTTCCACTTGTTCACGGAATGGATATTTTAGACAGAGCGCCTCGTATAAGCACTCGCCTAGAGTTGAAGGGTTACGCGCTACCTCCTGCACCCTCTCTGGCAGTGAGTCAATCGGCGCCTGCACGATCTCGGCGTCACCAAGCGGATAGGGATCGCGAAGTTGCTCAGACACAAGCGGAATCGCGTATGCAGCAGCAATCGCGAATCTTAGCGGAGTGTACAGGGGCAGATCGTATTGCTGAACATGCACCATCGTTGCACTCCTCCGCAAGACTGCGTCCCGTGCATCGCCCCAGCCATTCGGTCCTTCTCGAAGACCCATCGCCCGTAACCGATTGTAGACAGGCTCGCGTCTTCCCCAAACGTAACTCTGATGAGTGAAGTCGTACTTGGTCGGGAGACGACTGTCCCCGAACTCTGGATGGCTTCCCAAGATGATGTGTTGTAACGTCGGGTGCTGCGAAGCCATCCAACGGTCGCTGATCCAGACTCGGTCGAAGTGCGGCCGCAAGCGATCATACGACCCGTCCGTGAGCATGGGCATCGAATCCAACCGTTCGAGGAACCACCAGACGATCACCGCACGACGATCTCCTGGCTTTCTCCACCGGGGCAAGAGTTCCTGGATCTCTTCGTTCATCGGCGACACGATGTACGTGTCGTCAGAATCTGGATCGACGTCGTCGATCGAACCTATCTTGAACCCCGACAGCTCCGCGAAGCGCCATAAGTCACTATAGGAACCGTACTCCTGGCGTGTCTTGGCGAAGACGATGCTCATAGATCGTCCCTAACGAATGACGGCCACGTCGAGGTACGGATGGCCCTTCAAGACCTTGGCGATCTTCGCCCTCAGTGCATCGTCTACAGGCTCCGCCTTGTCCCATAGACCCACCACAACCGGATGCAGGTCCCGCGTCTCAGGCGTCCAGTGGATGTAGCGCTCCATCCAATCCGGCCGGAGTTCGTTCTGGTGTCCGTGACACGTCCACTTGTAGCGCATGAGTGCATCGCACTGAGCGTAACCAAAGTGCAGCACCGGACCGTACTCCTCGCCAACGTGCTCCTCGCCAGTCATGTGACGTAAGTCGATGACACGAACGGGTCGGAAGTGGTCTTTGACTGCATGCGTCGTGGACCGAATAAAATGGATAAACGGCACGGTCCAATTGCGTGTGCGGTTCGCATGGGTTGCTGCATCGATGGTGCGCTTCGCTTCGCCTTCGATCCACACTTCATCGGCGTCAACGATCAGCAGTTGATGTGCGCCGCGCTTGTGTAGCGTCTCGACTGCATGGTTACGATGCTGTCCTTCATTCCCAAAGTGAGGGCAATCGTGCCAGATGAGCGGCTTGTTACACAGCCTTCGAGCTTCTCGCTCCAAGTCCGCTCGCGAGTCGGGACACGGGACACCTTGGGCGTGACCATAACTAGGACGAGACACGTAGAAGATGTGGACCTCGTCAACAGCGTCCTGGATCGATTGGATCGACCACGCAAGATACTCGCAGCCGTAGTGGAGAGCGTAGTAAGCAACCTGCATCAGAACACCTTGAACGTGAAACCGCAGTCCGATGGGGGAGTGAGGAACGTAGTGAACTCATCACCGAAGACGCGACGCCAACCTTCGCGAACATCAGGTCCTGCAGTAGGATGGGCACCGTCGTGCGAAAGCATGATGCGCGGCTTCAGGTGTGCCGCGGCGCGCAAGATCTGCTCGACGTCGTCTGTGCTGTGTTGCGCATCCTCGAACACGATTGTGGCTTTGTTGAGTGTCTCAATCAGGTCTTGACCGCGCCCCACCATTTTTTGACACCGCGGCATGAGGTCTTCTGGGATTAGGTCCCCGGCACCTTCCACGATATCGATCGTCGTCAACGTACCGTGATCGTTACGCTTCAGTGCGCTCAGAATGTGCACAGCAGAGGCTCCTCGAAGGGTGCCAATTTCCACCACATGCTCAGGGCGCAGCAATCGGCACAACGCATAGAGTACTTGCCCCTCTACTCCCCACAACGAGCCGCAGGGAAACTTCTCCTGCGCTTTGTCTGAGTGGTAACCGCCGAGCGTATCTTCAGCAGCGTAGGCGATGAGTTCCGCTGGCGACGCTGCAAGAGCGTTGGCGATCAGGGTGAGGTCTTTATCGAGCGGGTTCACAGAGCATTCTCCACTTCTGTACGGAACGAATGTTTCAGACAAAGCGCCTCGTACAGACGCTCCCCGAAAGTCGAAGGGTTGTTCGCAATCTCTCGCACCTTTTCAGGTAGCTGCGTGAGGGGTACCTGAATCAACTCTTCAGGACTCAACGGATACGGGTCATGCAGCTGCTCACACACAAGCGGCAATGCGTAGGCGGCTGCAATCGCAAATCGCAGCGGTGTATAGAGGGGTAAATCGCACTGCTGCACGTGCACCATCGTTGCACTCTTACGGAGGGCATCATCCCGTGCGTCACCCCATCCGCTGGGGGCCTCACGCAGCCCCAGATCGTGCAGGCGCTTGTAGACCGGAGCCCGACGGGCGGAGACGTAACTCTGGTGCGTGTAATCGTACTCGATCGGAAGACAGTCCCCACCAAACTCGGCGTGGCTTCCCAAAATGATGTGTTGCAACGTCGAGTGTTGCGAAGCCATCCAACGGTCGCTGATCCATACCTTGTCGAAATGCGGACGGAACCTCTCGTACGATCCGTCCGTCAGCATCGGTGTCGTATCAAACCGTTCGAGAAACCACCAGATGATCGTGGCGCGACGGTCTGCAGGGGTGCGCCACTTCGGCATCAGCTCCTGAACTTCGCCGTTCATCGGCGAGATGATGTACGTGTCGTCCGAGTCTGGATCAATGTCGTCGATGGTCGCCACACGAAACCCAGCCAACTCCGCAAGCCTAAACAGGTCGGCATAGGGCTCGTAGTGGTAGCGAGTTTTGGTGAAGACGATGCTCACGGCTTCTCCTTCGACGCGACCAACAAGTGGCGTACGTTGGTGTGGTCGTTCACTGCTTCGAGGTCTTCCTTGCGCTTCAAGTCGAAGCTGACTGCGATGTCCCACAACTCTGGGTCGAAGTCGTCAACGTAGAGGTACCCGTGGTGTTCTTCCCAGGGGTTACCGCCGTCCGCACCTTGGACATGCTTGCCGTGGGGCATCTCCGCGAGGACGAGCTTGGCGCGCCTGCGAAACGTCTCCAACACTTGAAGTGCAACAACCTTGCCTACGTGCTCAGGTCCCTGGATCCACACGACCACGTCCGGAAATGGCTCCTCTCCGAGTTCGCATCGATCAATGAAGCTCGTGATTGACGTCTCCAGAACGCGGGCACCGGTATACACTCTGCGTGCGATCGCAGCATTCACGGGCCACGCCTCTACCACCGTCACTGGAAGTCCAGCAGCTGCTGCACCACCACAGAACGGCACCTCTCGCGGACCCTTGACGCCGACGATCAGCGTACGTCCGTGGAAACGTCCCGGAAAACGCCGAAGGTACTCTTCAGCGAGCAAAGTCGTGGGCCAGATGCTGACCGTTGACGCAATGCTTCCTTTAGATGGTGTTTCGGTATCTTCGATGTTCATTGGATCAGACCTGAAAGACGCCGAAGCCAGAGAAATGCAGCGCCGAGATATCACGCTTCGCTCTGCCCACCTCGCTCCACAAACGCTCCATGCCGGAGTTGAGGTGGATATCGTCAACGAAGACAAGCGCCCCGGGCTTCAACTTTGACATGTACGCCCCCATTTCGCGGACCATGTGGTCGTACTCGTGGAGGCTGTCGAGGAACATCATGTCGATCGTGTGGAACGGGAAGCGGTGGGACGCATCGACAGCGTCGCCGGTCACCGTCTCGACATTGGGAAGCTTCAGTGCAGCAAGGTGCGCACTGCACACTGGATCGATGTCGACACTGATGATCTTCGATCGGTCACTCCCCATAGCCATATGGGCTCCAGAGCGACCGCGATCAGTCCCTGTTTCGACGATGAGCCCCGGAGCTGTTTTCTGAACCCACAGAAACAGGAAGCGGTTGTACAGCTCTGTCGTCGGCGCCCCTGCTGTCATCGCCTTCAAGAAGTCAGCACGGGTGTCCTCCACGCGTCCACCGACAAGTTCCCGGACAGCATCCGTAACTTCGTCGAGGGTAGTGTTGTCCTCCGTGAGTCTAACGTAGGCTTCGCGATCGCGGGTGACCTGCTCGGCCATACCGGGATAACCAACAATCGTCTTGGATACGTGGTGTAGACAGTATGTCGCGCGTACAGTCTCGCAACGATATCCGCGTTTCGCGAGGTGGTGATGCATCCAGTCGTCGCCGTACCAGAGTTTCATCTCCTCCGGGATCGGGTGAAAAAGCGGAATCGCCGAAGGGTGGAAGAACAAACACCACCCGGCTCGCGCTGGGACGGTTCCGGTAAGCCCTGGCAACGCGCGTCGAACATCCTGTTCAAACGTCGCAGCATTGCTGAACTGGCCGTTAGGAAGGAAGTACCGCTTATCGTTCTTGGCGATCTCCGCACTGACCGCGTCGAGCCATCCTGGTCCGACCAAGATGTCGTTGTTGGCCAGGCACACCACGTCAGGGTTGTGCTTCAACGCTTCCTTGAGTAGCTGGTTCCACGCAGGGTTGACACCAACGTTGGTGGGGTTTCGGATCAGCTTGGCTACGCCTGGTTGCGCAGCCAGGAACTCAGCAGTACCGTCCGTCGAGCCGTTGTCCACGAAGACGAAGAACACTTGGTGGCCACCCGAGTTGCGGTGCACCGACTCAACCATCGCCCGCGTGTAGCTGAGGTTGTTCCAACACGGAACACAGACGGCGACTTTAGCCATAGCGCGCTCGGTAATCTTCTACAGTTCGACGCAATCCCTCTTCGAGACTGACGGTGGGTGACCAGCCGAGCGCGCGCATTCGTGACCAGTCAAGTTTCTTTCGTGGAGTCCCGTCAGGTCTAGCGTCGTTCCAACGGATTTCCCCGCGATACTCGGTAGCGTGCGCGACCATGCTCGCCAGTTCGGAGATCGATAACTCATCATCACTCCCGACGTTGAGCCACAAATCGTCGTCGTAACACTCCAACGCTAAGACGACGGCTCTGGCCAAGTCGTCCACGTGGAGGAACTCGCGCAACGGTCCTCCCGTTCCCCAAAGTTCAACACTCGGGTTGCCCTTGAGACGTGCTTCCTCAAACTTCAGGATGAGCGACGGGATGACATGGCTATTCTCCTTGTCGTACTTGTCACCGTCTCCATAGAGGTTCGTCGGCATCAAGCTGATGTAGCGCATCCCGTACTGACGTCGGTACGCCTGCACGAGTTTTAGAGCAGCGATCTTGGCGATCGCGTACATCTCGTTCGTCGATTCCAGCCGATCTGTCAGCAGGACTTCTTCACGCATGGGTTGCGGAGCATCTCTGGGATAGATGCAGGAACTTCCAAGATTCAAGAGCCTCTCGATTCCGTGCTCATGTGCTTGGCCGATCACATTTGTCGAGATAGCGATGTTGTCGCACAAAAACTCGACAGGGTATCGGGAGTTCGCGCCGATGCCTCCAACCCGAGCCGCAGCCAGAACGACAGTGTCGACACCCGCTTCCGTTGCTTGGTCGAACACCCAATGGGCATAGCCATGATCGCGCAAATCGTAGCGCTTGTCCGGCGTCCATGTTTCATGCCCTGCTCCCCGAAGGGCTTTGACCGTGGTCATTCCGACAAGCCCCGTATGTCCAGCGACGTAGACCTTCACTTACCCACCGCCGCAACATCCGCATCTACCATGAGGTCGATGAGCTGCTTGAACGTGGTCTGAGGTTCCCACCCCAACTTCTCTTTCGCCTTTGTGGGATCGCCGAGGAGCAAGTCCACTTCGGTGGGGCGCATGAAGCGTTTGTCAAACTCGACGTATTTTTCCCAATCCAAACCGACACGCTCGAACGCAACCTGGACCAACTCACGTACCGAATGCGTCTCCCCTGTCGCCAATACAAAGTCGTCAGGCTCGTCGTGTTGCAGCATGCGCCACATGCCTTCGACGTATTCTTTGGCGTATCCCCAATCACGTTTGGCGTCGAGGTTACCTAGTTTCAGTTTTGGCTGGAGCCCAGCAGCGATGCGCGCCGCAGACAACGTCACCTTGCGGGTGACGTAATGCTGACCTCTTCTCGGTGACTCGTGATTGTGGAGGATTCCATTTGACGCGAAGATTCCATAGGCTTCGCGGTAGTTGACGGTCGAGTAATATGCGAACAGCTTGGCAGCAGCATATGGTGAACGAGGGTGGAACGGCGTCGTTTCGCTCTGCGGAGTCTCGACAACCTTTCCGTACATCTCGGAGGACGACGCCTGATAGAACCGGCACCCCAGACCTATTTCCCGAATGGCTTCGAGCAGACGCAGACAACCGATCCCCGTTGTCTCGGCCGTGTACTCGGGGAGGTCGAAACTCACACGAACGTGAGCCTGCGCGGCGAGGTTGTAGACCTCGTCAGGGTCGATCTTCTCCAGCGCGTTTCGGAGGCTGGGACTGTCGATCAAGTCGCCGTACGCGAGGTTGATCTTCATGTCCGGCTCCATCAGGTGATGGATATTTTGCGTCCTCGGCGTCGCTCCGGGCCTGATCAGTCCATGGACTTCGTAGCCTTTGTCGAGCAGTAACTCCGCCAAGTAGCTCCCGTCTTGACCGGTGATTCCTGTGATCAGAGCCTTCTTCATTGCTGCTTCCTCACGACGTTGACAATCGCCATCAACTCTTCCATGCGGACATCCCACGTATGGTGAGCATCCATCAACGCTGCACCACGCTGGCCAATAGCTTGAAGCTCTGCACGGCGGTCGGGAACAAGCCACGCTCGTGCAACGTCCAGCAGCTCCCCCGGGTGATCCCACCCCAGGCAATTGACCCCGTCGACGAGCCCCATCCCCGCCATGTCATCGAAACGCTTGACGAGCGTGGGACATCCACACGCCATTGCGCGGAGTAGGCGATCAGATGAGTAGCGTCCCAGCTTGCTCGTAAGTGAGATGCTCAAAGCCATTGCACTCGAACGGTAGATGTTGCCCGAGTGCTCTTGTGGCATGGCTTTTCCGAAGCCTGCTCCGTAAGGAACGAACCCTCGCACAGCACGAAGAGCTGCCACTGCGTCTCGGCGGAGCTGTGCTTCGCTGTCAGGGACCTCATCAAACTGAGGTCCATAGTTCTGACCCATGAAAGTAATCTCGTGCTTCGAACCGTACTGCTCTGCGGGACCTACGAAGTAGCGGTCGACGTCGTAGCCTATTTGCAAATACGCAGCGTTCGTCATCCCTCGGGCACGGTGGTGCTCCACCTGACCCGTACCCGTGAAGAGCATGAGGTCAACTGCCGGTGAAATTCGGTACTGCCATTCGTCGCCTGATCCAGACCACGGTCCTTTACTAGGTCCGATGTCTCCCGACCAAACACAAACGACCAACGACGGATCCCTTTTCGCATCCTCCCGCACAGCCTTGAGTGCCCCCACCGGAATAGCATCCGGATTTTGACACTGGAGGAACACAAGGGTCGGACGAAACTCCGACACCTTCTCGACAAAGACTCGACCGCGATCCCCAGCAGCGATGCTTGTCCAGTCAACACTCGCATGCCCCGCTGATCCCAGCTTCCTCAGAGCCTGTACCATGGAAGTCTGAGGATCGTCCGTTGTCCACAGCTGCCAGTGCAGTACACGTTCCGGCTTCAGTGAAGTGCGCAACGGCAGTTGGCCGAGTTCAGGGTCGGCCAAAACGATTCGCGACCAACGGTTTTGTACCGTTTCGCCGTTCTCAATTTGTGCGAGCTTCTGAAGTGTAGGGGCATCAACGCCGGGCGACACTCCGCGAAACTGCAGCTGCTCGGGACGCGACCAACGTGTGTGGAACTGGTGTCTTTGGCGATCGACCTTGGTGTTTTTTCGTCGGAGATCGTCGACATATTCTTGGTGGACGACTTTTGCGTCCGTCGCCCCAACGACCTTGTACCCGAACCGATGCACCCAACAGGAGAATTCGGTATCCCCTCCGTAAGTTCGGTAGCACGTGGCCCACATGCCTCCGACAAGCTGCTCTACAGCGCGGACGATATTCGCCCGTGTCAAAGCGAAGTTGGCGTAGATGCGCTGATGAACCGTCTCGATTTTCCAGGTCTTGTGCTCGTAGAACGAAAAGGCGACTTGGCCTACGAGAGGGTCCTTGAAGTGCTTCAACCCGTTGTTGACGGCATCAAGATCGAGTTCGGCATCATCGTTGAGCGCCAAGACGAACTCTCCGCGAGCACGTCGTGCAGCGTCGTTGAAGGCTACGACAGCTCCGGACAAATCTCCTTCGAGGAACACAACATCGTGTTGTTGTCGAAGCCAATCCGACGAACCGTCCGTCGAGCCGCCATCAGAAACGACGATCTCGTAGGTGATGTCGCGGCACGCTTTACGAATGGATTCGACACAATTCTGAAGGAGTCGAAACCTGTTGTACGTCCCGAAGACGATGCTGACCTTCACATCAGAGGGCTCAAGATCGGGAAGCAGAGGGTGCAAAAGTGGCTGCGTGGTCTCAACAATCGCAGGTGTGCTCTGGATAGCACTGCGTCTCGGTTTCTTAACCGCAGACGTCATAGGGCGAGACGATCGCGGAAAAGAAACACTGCGGCTTCGGCGACGGTTCGTCTCCGCTTGGTTCTTCGACAGTTTGCGCGGCTCCGCTCCAAGGAGGTTCCCTTTTTTGTGGTCCTCCGCTGTCGGTTGGGTCGGTTTACGCGACTCGTCCTCCGCTTGACGCGTTTGACGGTAAGTCTCCGCCGCATCTCCTTTCCACCCATCCAAAACTGACTTGCGACGAACCGTTACCACCGCACTACTCCAACATATTTTTGCTTTTGTGACGCGTCCGCCGAGAAGGTTTCTTCGCTCCGATCACCTTAGGTGTCGGACGCTTGTCCACGAGAACATTCGAACCAGTCTTACGCAACACCTCAGGCCTGCGGCGCACCACAGTACTCTGCGCCAAATCTTGGTGCGCTAGTTCAGCGTACCTCTCCTGAGCTTGGGTGCGTTGTGCGGCGTTCTGTTTCTGTTTCTCAGTTATAGGGCCGAACGGTTTCCAGTCGTTCCAGTCACACACATGAGTGTGCAGTTTGCTGGCGCGTTTGTGGTACTCGCGTGTTTCCTGCTCGTGGATTTCCAAATCGAATGCTGCACCAACATCGATCACGATCTGACGACGTTCAGGATCTTGGCGTCTCCAGTACCGGTGGATGATGATGTTGGCGCATGGACCCGCAGCGACGAGTATCGGACGCTCACTCTTCAACATCGCATCCACTACAGCGTCGACATCCCATTTCGTCGTGACTCCATCACGAGGGACGAGGACATCGGCTTTGCCGCTTCCGACGATCAACGCGTCCTGGAACCTCTTACGCAAGCTTTTGATGCGCCGGAAGTTCTTGAACTGAAACAAGGTCGCAAACGCCATCGAATCCGATGCGCCGCCGAGCAGGTTGCGGTAGTAAGCCGCAGCTTGGGGCGCACAACACGGCGG
>SDBT01000661.1_pt1 | contig 55284 bp, 31 predicted proteins | sample 2277101 | NCBI WGS metagenome assembly SDBT01 (sample SAMN10404973, study PRJNA504765) | marine sediment metagenome | isolation source: marine sediment core GS10_PC15, 103 cmbsf | place: Arctic Ocean: Southern Knipovich Ridge | collected 2010 | reverse complement strand
GCGATGTCAGCACCCCGAGACTGATCAGATCCGGGACTGAGAACTCGTGCGGTTCCTTCGGTGGTCGGCCGACGCGTGACATTTCCCTGCCTCCAACACCATTTCACGCAGGATACCATGACAGTGTCGGCCTGTCAACTTAAGTGAACGGTATTGACTCTAGCCACTGAGTTACACCCGCGCAACGCACCAAATGTGGCGCAACCGTCCGAAGTTGTCAAGGCAAATCAACGCTTAGGCGAAAACCTCGATAACCCAAAACGTTAGGCTGGGTGTTCCATGTAGCTTATCCTGTCCCCGTGTCGAGGCTCTGTACTTCGTTATTCCTTAATTGCTTGACAGGCAATTTGGCTGAAATAGAATACAAGCATGAAGAAAAAGCTGGGACAGATGGAAGCCCAGTTCCTCGCATATTGCCAGATGCGCAACCTGCAAACCGTGCGGACAGGCGACCTCACCGACCCGTTACGCATCACGGCGAAGCAGGAACGGGAGATGTTCAGCCGAATGGCCCGTGGCGGGATCATCGCTCAGGTCAGGCGGGGTCTGTACCTGGTACCTCCTCGCCTGCCCCTGGGGGGCAGGTGGAGCCCGGACGAGATCCTCGCGCTGAACACCCTGATGGAAAACCGGCAGGGCGAATACCAGATTTGCGGCCCCAACGCCTTCAATCACTACGGCTTCGACGAACAGATCCCGACGCGGGTGTATGCCTACAACAACCGCCTGTCGGGTGAACGGACCATAGGGGCAGTGGAACTGACCTTGATCAGGGTGGCGGACGATCGCCTTGGCAGCACGGAGGAGATCCAGGCGCCAGCCGGTCTGAAGGCGGTGTATTCATCCCGGGTGCGGACGCTTGTAGATGCGGTCTACGACTGGTCTCGGTTTGACAGCCTGCCGCGGGGATACGACTGGATACGCCGGGAACTGGCGACCGGGCGGGTCGAGACCACAAAGCTCGTGCGGGTTGCGGTGCGATACGGCAACCAAGGGACGCTTCGTCGGATCGGCGCCTTGCTGGAGCAGGAAGGCGTGAAGAATCCGTTGCTTCGCAAGCTCGAACGGGCGCTCAACTCGTCCAAGAGCGTGATTCCGTGGGTTCCCGGCAGGCCAAGGCGTGGTGCCTTGAGCCGAAGATGGGGAGTGATCCTCAATGAGCAACGATGAGCGGCCCGCCATCCGGCTCCATGAAGACGCCGTCTTTTTCCGGGAAGCGTTGAACTTCACGTCGGCGCAGAGCGGGTTCTCAGCGCGCCTGATCGAGAAGGACTACTTCTGCACGGTGCTTCTGGCGCACCTGGCGACGGCGCCAGGCGGGGCGGCGATATTCAAGGGAGACACGTGCTTGGCCAAGGTCCACGCCGAGTTCTACCGCCTGAGTGAGGACCTGGACTTCGTCATCCCAATGCCGGTGACGGCCTCGCGATCGCAGCGCAGCCGCCATGCAGCGAGGCTAAAGAACGTAATCGGGAACCTCTCGCGAGACCTCTCCGTTTTCCGTGTGGCTGAGCCGCTTCGCGGCGCAAACCAGTCAAGGCAATACATCGGGATTATCAGCTACGCTTCGCTGATGAGCGATATGGAGGAGAAGATCAAGATCGACGTGGGCCTTCGCGAGCCATTGATCGCGCAGATCGTGACCGGCTCAGCCCGGACGGTCCTTCTCGATCCCATATCCGGCGAAGCGCTCGTTCCGACAGTGGCGTTGCCTTGCATCTCAAGAACCGAGGCCTTCGCCGAGAAGTTCCGCGCGGCGCTCATCCGCCGCGAGGTCGCGATTCGCGACTTCTACGACATTGACTACGCCGTGAGAAGGCTTGGGATACAGCCGCGGGGTGCGGAGCTTACGAAGATGGTCGTGCAGAAACTGGCCGTGCCCGGCGCTGATCCGATCGATGTCAGCGAGGATCACCTGTCCCGGCTTCACGGGCAGTTGGCAGCACGCCTGCGGCCCGTACTGCGCCAACGCGACTTCGAGGAATTCGATTTGGACCGTGCGATCAGCACGGTCGTTGGAATGGCCAGAGCGGTTTCGGGCCTACGATCGGAATGAGGCCACTAGAATAGCGTAGTCCCTTGTCTGACCAAGATTCAGAACAAGAGCTGTCCTGAAGGGTGTACCTTCGGGTGTACCTTTTCCTGGTACACCCTGGTACAAAATGCGACAGAATGGAACATTCGAGACCGTCCCCGAATTCCCGTCCCCGAATTCCCAGGGCACCGAGATGCTCGCACGAGCCGATGTAAGGAAATGTAAGACTTATGCCTACAGGTCATGGGAGCCGGGAGAGCCACTGGTGGGCCGGAGCGACGAGGATGGCATGCTCCTCGTTCGACAGCAACTGGAATCCTCCGCCTTCCCCGACCAGCTGGACCGCGGGAACTCCCAGGGCTCGCTGGAACTTCCGGAGCGTCTTGGACGGTGTGGTGTCCGACAGCTTGGTCTCGACGAGGAGCAGGGGCCTGTTGCCTTCGGCGATCAGGAAGTCGACCTCCTGCTTGTTCCTGTTTCTCACGAAGTGAAGCGAGAAACTTCCGTGTCCGAGATCGGTCCAGGCGGTAACCGCTCTCCAGAGCTCCATGGCGACCATGTTCTCGAAACGGGCGGCCGGTTCGTCGATGCGCGGTGCATCCCACAAATAGAGCTTGCGCTCCTTCTGGATGGCTCGCGCGATCTGCGAGGTCCACGGCGAGAGGCTGAAGGCGAGGAAGAACCGCTCGAAGATGGCCAGCCAGCTTCGCACGGAGTTGTAGGAAACTCTGAGGTCGCCGGCCAGCGAGGCAATCGACAAGGGGCTGCCCACCTTGGACGGCAGCAGCAGGTACAGCGTCTCCATGTCCTCGACGGACTTCACCCCCGCGAGATCACGGATGTCCTCGCGGATGAGCTGCCTCGAGTAGGTGTTGGACCAGCGCCGGTACGTGGTCAACCGTTGCGCGAGGAACGGCTCGGGAAAGCCGCCATGCTCGGCCAGGCGCGACCACAGCTCGGCCAACTCCTGGCTTCCCTCCATGTCGAGTCTCAGCGGATCGTCGAGGAAGTCCTCCACGGTCCGGTTGCGTTTTCCGAGCTCCGCGATGGTGAATGGCCACAGGTGGAAGAGGTAGTACCGGCCAGCCAGTGAGTCCCCGCCCTTTTGATGGATGTCCAACCTGCCGCTGCCGGAGACCAGGAACTGGTACCGATCATGGAACTGATCGTAGACCCCCTTGAGGTAGTTCTTCCAGTCCTTGTACTTGTGGATCTCGTCGAGGACGATCAGGGGAGTCGAGGAGTCCCGGCGCTCGACCTCCTCGAAGAACAGGGGATCGGTGATCAGGCGCGATCTGTGCTGGGCGATGTCCCAGTTGAAATAGAGACTGTTGGTAAATGAACGGGAGATGATCTGCGCGAGCGTGGTCTTGCCCGTCTGGCGTGGTCCTGCCAGCAGGATCATGGATTTCTCTGCCGCGAGCCGGCGCCAGATCCTGGTGTAGAGATCCCTGGCCTCCATTATGTTTATTTTTCAGCCAAATGAAAAATTGTCAAGGCAAATTTTCAATGAGCTGAAAAATAGACCAGTGTCGTGGTATGCCAAAGCACGGGGACAGGATGGGACCCTTGTCGCTTATCCTGTCCCCGTATCCCCAAATGACTAGTCACAACAGCGCGACGAGTGTGAATCGCCCAGGTATATCACCGGGTGATCCTCGGGATCGTTCCAGGTGATCAGGGCCACGTTCCAGGTGTCGCACGCCTCGGTCATCTGGTTGGTGTACTCTGCTGTGGGCAACACGTCGTCCTTGAAGAATATCTTGACCGTCGCGTTGGTGGTGCCGTTGAACGGGAAATAGTAGTTTACCATCACGGTGTACATTCCCTGCGCAGGGCTATTGAGGTGCAGCATTTCTTCCCGGCAAAAGGACGAGCAATCGATCAGTATTTCAGGATCGTCCTCCTCGTCGCACAGCACCCCCCAATCCGGGTAGCGGCTGTCCCAGTAGCAATCCGAACCCGAGCACTTCTGGTAGTGACATTCGTCGTTGTAGCACTCCTCACACCCGGGCTCGCAACCGAACGCAGCCGCATCGCAGTTGGGCGTCCGGCAGGTCTTTATCGCCCCGGAATCCACACAGGCGGTTCGGGTCCAGTTCGGGTTATAAGGATCCATCGGGTCGTGGCTGCAGTCGGTGGTGGGGGTGCAGAACTCCCCGTCCGGCGCGACCAAGTGCAGATCCAGGTCCGGGCCGAGGATGTCCCAGGTCAGCTCGATCCGGATGTCCTCGCGCGGGATGGCGGTGAACCGCATACAGGGGCAGCTGTAGTCGTTGGACGCGTTGGCTGTCGCACAGTCGCAAGCCTGCACGGGATCGTAGGTGCCGAGGTTGCCCTGGGCATCACTGGCTGCCACGCAGACAACGTAGTCACCCCAAACGTCCACATTCAAGGAGGCCTCGAACGAGCCTGGTGAAAGGATTATCGGGTTGGTGCCGCTGGCCGGCCGTTCCGCTACTTCCCACCGCAGGTCGGACGGCTGGATCTGGCCCCCTTCCGGGTCAAGGATCCTCGCCTGGAATCGGATCGTGTCGGATGGAGCTGGCGCGCAGAGGTCTTCCAGAAGCGTTCCGTCCAGCTTGGTGACCTCGGCGATAGAGATCGCCGAGACCGGCGGCAGGTTATCCGAAGCGCAGGTGCCGTTGTCGCAGTCGCCGCTGGTGCAGTCGCCGTCGACCAGGCAACCGGAGCCATCCGGGCAGGGATCGCACGCGGCCCCGCCGCAGTCCACATCGGTCTCGTCCTGGTTCTGAATACCGTCTGCGCAATTTTCGCGCACCTCGCACTCGCAGGTGTCCCCGTTGCACTCGGTTCCGGCCGTGCACTCGTTCGGGCAGTTGCCGCCGCAACCGTCGTCACCACAGCATTTCTGCGAACAGTCAGGCTCGCAGCACTGGTCCACATGACAAACCTGACCCTCAGCACAGCAGTGCTCACCGCAGGAAGAAAATGCACACTCACAATTTCCCGTCTGAACGTTGCAGACCTCGTCGATTCCGCAAGACCCACAATCCACCTCGTCCCCACATCCGTCATCCCAGCTTCCGCAGCTCTTCCCCAGCTCCTCACACGTTGCCGCCTGGCACTCGCACTCGCAGTCGTTCCACCTACTGCCGTCCGGAAGGCACTTCTGAAAGCTCGTAGACCCTCCAGGGCAGTTGCACTCCACTTGCCGGCCGGGCTCGCACACCTTGTCCGTTGACGGCGTTCCACAACCTGCAATCGCAACCGCAAGCAACAAAATCAGGGGAATATTCTTCGCGGTCATTTCCATGCCCTCCGAAGCGTGAAAACTGGTTCTAGATTACTATACCCCAGCATGTCCAACAAGAGCATCGTCTTGCATAAAAATATCAAATGCGATAATTTAGACGTGTGACCAAGGCGACACAACACTACACGGTGCATGAGTACGTTCGCGCCGACGGAGTTACGTGGTTAGCACGTTTCGGGAATGGCTTGCTAAAGCGGCGGCATGTCGTAGGTGTGGGGCTGTTCGTCGGCACCGGTGAAGACGACCTCCATGCCCTCGACCAGCACCAGTGACGGCGCTGTGACCACGGCCGGGACGCCTGCCCCGCTGGAGGCCTGACGGCCGATCAGGTAGGGCCGGACCTGCTTCTTGCCCCCGGCGGCCGCGATGTCCCGAAGCGTCCTGCGGTCCACCTTCTGGAAGGCGACCTCCAGGACCGGCACCTCCTTGCCGTTGGCCAACCACCAGACCGCCTCGGTTGGCCGTGGCAATCCACCCGAGCGTCGGCTGGACGGCTGTAAGCGACGCACCACCAGCACGCGGTCGAGCCCGGCTGCCTTCATGGCCCTTCGGGCCTTGCGGCGGATCGCCTTGCGAACCAGCGCGCGCGGCGGGCTGACGGTCCACAGCGACATCTCTGCCTCGAAGGCACCGCCCTGGACCAGTCCGCGGGCATGGCCGTTGGACTTCTGGAGATCGTGGCGCGGCACCCGTCCCATGAGCAGGTCGCGCACGTAGCCGTCGCGCACCAGTCGCACCTCCTTGGCGCGTACACCCTCCCGGTCGTAGCGGTAACCGCCCGCCAGGCCAGGCAGCCTGCGGGTGGGGTCGTCCACCACGCTCCAGCCCGGGGGCAGCAAGCGGCGGCCCAGCCTCGGGCCGCTGCGTATCTGCTGTTGGTAGGTCTGCTGGGCGCTGGGCGCGGGCGGCGTCCCGCGTACCTCGGGGGGGATCAGGTGGCGGAAGAAGTCCGCGGCCGCCGGGCCCTCGAACAGGACCGGCCCCTCGTAGTACTCCACCTTCTCTCCCTTGGACCGCCTGATCACGTCCCGGCCCATGGCCAGGACCTCGCGCTCCACCTGCGCGCGCTTTGGCAGGTCGGCGCTGGTGCGCGCCACCCAGGTGCGGTGGCCCATCACCCGGACACCGTCTTCGCGCAACACGTCCGCCCAGGCCACCACCCCCACGTAGCCACCGGGCTGGGCGATCCGGGTGCCTTCCGAGGTTGCCAGCAGGTAGCGCCCGTCCAGCGCGCTGATCCGGACCTCGCCGGTGCGCAGGCCTTGGACCTCCCGCAGTCGCCCCGAGGCGGCCAGCGCCAGGGCTTTGAGCCCGTCACGGTCCAAGGGCCGGGCCTTGGTCTTCGACACGGCCACCTCCACCGGGGCCGGCGACCAGTCGGGCGGCGGGGGCTCGCCGCCCAAAGCCTCCCGGGCGGACTTCTTGATCTGCCAGCGCTGCACCGCATTCTTGTAGGAGCGATCTGACGCGATCCACAGGTCCCGCTCCAGGGCCAGCCGCGCGTCGTCCACCACCAGGTTGGGCTTGGTCACCGAGGCCGGCAGCCGGCCCTTGAACCGGCTCGAGTCGAGCCGGTCGTCGCCCACTACCACCTCGACCCGTCCGGGCCTGAGCCGCATGCCGTCCTCGCGAATCAGGGCGCCGAACGAGGCCGTCAGTCGGTAGACCTCCCCGTCGAAGGCAGCCATCACGGTGCGCGCCGGCGCAGGGGCGTCCTTCAGGCGCAGCTCTTCCTTGGCGCGCGTCGCCCAGTTCACCAGGGCGTCGAGGAGCGGATCCCCTGACGCTGCCGCGGCGCCGGCTCCGGCCGCCTGCGCCCCCGGACAGGTCATCAGGGACCAGGTCAAGAGCAACCAGGCCATGCCGGTCCGGCTCACAAGGGAGGGCCTCATCGGGGTACCTCCTTCCTCGGGCTTGCAGGCGCGCCCGCGTCCTCCCCCGTCGGGGGCGGCAGCAGGGGCGGAGCGTTCTGTGCCTTGGCCTTGCGCTGGGTCTCCACCTCGGACAGCAGCAGGACCGGCGCCACGGCTGAGACGGGCACCGAACCGCTCTCGGCCCCGCAGAACCCGTTGAACACCCCGTCCTCGTCGGCTGCGGCCAGCACCCGCGAGAAGGTCACCAGGGGCGTGCCGATGAAGTCGATTCCCCGGACCAGCTCGTCCGGCCTCCCGTCCACGTAGATCCGCTTGGCCTGCACCACGTTGACGTTGAACGCGTTGGGGATCCGGCGGCCGGTGAAGGTGAACCCGCCATGGATCTCCTCGATCAGCAGGCCGTACTCGAGGCCGCGCTCCTTGGCCAGCGCTTGCAGCCGACGGCGCAGTTCCAGCTGCCCGACCGTCCCGGTCGCCCTGATCACCAGGATGCCCTGCCGGGTGACCACGTCCCGGCCCCTTTGGCGTCGTCCATGGCCGTTGGAGCGCACCGCCCTGGTCGACGGCGAGCGGCTCTCCAGGAACCCCTCCAGGACGCCGTCCTTGACCAGCGTGGCCCGCCGGGCGGCGATCCCCTGGTTGTCGTAACGGTAGTGGCCGTACAGGTCGCGCTTGCCGAAGCGAGACAGGGTTGGATCGTCGTAGACCGTGATGCTGGCGGGCAGGATGCGCTTGCCCACCATGGTTCGGAAGGTCTGGGCGTCCTTGACCTGCTTGAGCCGGTGGCCCTCGACCCGGTGACCGAAGATCTCGTGGAAGAAGACCCCCGCGGCCCGGCCGGACAGGATGGCGGGTCCCGAGTAGGGCCCCTGCAAGGGCGCGACCCTGATGGCGGCCAGCAGTCCATCGAGCTCGCGGACCTTGGCGTACACCTCCTCGGGTGCCGGCAAGCCGGCGGCCGTGTGCGCCTCCCACGAGTGGTGCAGATCGAGCTTGTCGCCGTCCGCGGCCACGGAGTCGACCCGGATGGTCACCCGGTAGCGGGCTTGGCTGTGGCGCACCCGGGCCCCCTCCGAACTTACGAACCAGCGGTTCTCCACCGTGGCCTTCAGGCGGACCGAGCCGTCATTGCATACCCGGCTGGGTGCCAGCAGGGCCGATGCCTTTCGCAACACGTCCTCCCAGCGAGCCGTGTCCAACGTCAGGGTTCCGAGCTCGCCTTCGGCCTGGATCGGCTCGGTCGTGGCCAGGTCCTCCACCTCGTCCTCCCGCACCAGGGTCTTGCCCTCGCTCTGGACCTTGGCCCAGCGCTTGCGGGCCTCCCCGAAGCGCCGGTCGATCTCCCGCCACAGATCGCGCCGCAGCAGCGCCTGGTCGTCCGTCAAAGCCAGCCGCCGGCCCGAGAAGCGTCTCCCCGACTCCCGGACGTTGCGCAACGCGTGGGTCGAGTCGAGCTGGGCACCGCCCACCCGAATGTCCACGTCTACCCAGCGCCTGCGAAGCGGCGAGGTGCCCTGCAGGCCCCCTTCCTCCGCGATCAGGGTGAGGCTGTGCTCGTCCAGGACCTCCACGCCAAGAAAGTAGGGCGGCGGATCGACCTTCTTCAGCTCCGCCATGGCCCGCTCCACCTCGGCCACCAGGGCGCCCAACACCGGATCATCCCCACCCGCCATGGCGCTCCCCAAACCGACCATCGCCAGCCAGGCGACCCCCACAGAGACCGCACGTCTCATCTGTCCTCTCCTTTTTCAGCCACGCTCGACGTGGCCCGTTCAATGTAGCAACTGGGCGCCCATTTCCCCGTTGGGGATGAGCGGTCTTGACCTCAGTACGGCCACTTCCATTCGACCGCCTCGGGCCGGTCCACACCGTGCTCGCGTGCGTAGTTCATGGTCTCGATGATCTGATTCTGCATTCGCTCATTGACGTAGGCGGCGGCCGAACGCAGTTGGGGCACGCGGTTGATGACGTCCATGACCAGGTGGAAGCGGTCTATCCCGTTCCTGATGGCCAGTTCGAGGGGCGTGTTGATGTTGCCCTCCTCTATATACCCTCGAACGTGGATGCGCTCCGTGTTGGTCCTCCGGTAGACGAGTTTGTGGATCAGCCAGGGGTAGCCGTGGAAATTGAAGATGACGGGTTTATCGGGCGTAAAGAGCGTGTCGAAGTCGGCGTTGGAAAGGCCGTGGGGATGCTCGATGTCCGACTGGAGCTTGAACAGATCCACGACGTTGATGAACCTGACCTTCAGTTGCGGGAACTCCTCGCGCAGGATGGCCGTGGCGGCCAGCGACTCCATCGTGGGTATGTCGCCGCAGCAGGCCATCACCACGTCGGGCACGTCGGGGTCCTTGCCCCTGTCGTCGGTGCTGGCCCACTCCCAGATCCCGATACCCTTGGTGCAGTGCGTTACCGCCTCGCCGATGGTCAGATACTGCAGGTGCATCTGTTTGTCCGCCACGATGACATTCACGTAGTCGGTGCTGTCAAAGCAGTGGTGGGCCACCGAGAGCAGGCAATTGGCGTCGGGCGGAAGGTAGATGCGGGTCACATCGGCACTCTTGTTGGTCACCAGATCGATGAAGCCGGGATCCTGGTGGCTGAAGCCGTTGTGGTCCTGCCGCCAGACCACGGAGGAGAGCAGAATGTTGAGCGACGACACGGGAGCGCGCCAGGGAACGTCGTGTTTGCTGATGTCCAGCCACTTGGCGTGCTGGTTGTACATGGAGTCTATGACGTGGGCGAAGGCCTCGTAGGTGTGGAAGAGACCGTGGCGCCCGGTCAGCAGATACCCCTCGAGCCACCCCTCGAGGGTGTGCTCGCTGAGCATCTCCATCACGCGGCCGTCGCGGGAGAGGTGACCGCCATCCTCGTCCTCGGGGAGCATGTCGGCCATCCAGGCCTTGCCCGTCACCTCGTAGACGGCGTGGAGGCGGTTCGAATGTGTCTCGTCGGGCCCGAAGAGTCTGAAGTTGTCGGGGTTGCGCTCCATCACGTCACGCAGGAAGGTGCCGAGAACCGAGGTATTCCCGGTCTCGACGGTAGCGGGCTTCGGCACCTCGACTGCGTAGTCGCGGAAGTCCGGCAGCTTGAGCTCGCGGCGCACGAGTCCGCCGTTGGCGTGGGGATTGGCACTCATGCGACGCGCTCCCGAGGGGGCGAGGGCCTCGATGTGGGACAGAAGCCTTCCCTTCTCGTCGAAGAGTTCCTCGTGTTTGTAGCTGCGCAGCCACTCCTCCAGGCGCTCGAGCGTCTGGGGCGACTTGTGGGCGTCTTTCAGGGGCACCTGGTGAGCGCGCCAGGACCCCTCGACCTTGTGGCCGTCCACTTCCTTGGGGCCGGTCCAGCCCTTGGGCGTGCGAAGGATTATCATGGGCCAGGGCGGCCGCCGGGGCACGCCCGAGTCGCGCACTTCTTTCTGGATGGCGCGGATCTCCTTGACGCACCGCTCCATGGTCGCGGCCATCTTCTGGTGCATTTCCAGGGGCTCGTCTCCCTCCACGACGTAGGGGGTGTAACCGTAACCCTTGAAGAGATAATCGAGTTCCTCGGGAGAAATGCGCGCCAGGATGGTGGGGTTGGCTATCTTGTAGCCGTTCAGGTGCAGAATGGGCAGCACGGCCCCGTCACGGACGGGGTTGAGGAATTTGTTCGAGTGCCACGCCGTTGCGAGGGGGCCGGTCTCGGCCTCGCCGTCACCGATGACCACGGCGGCAATCAGGTCCGGGTTGTCGAAAACGGCGCCATAGGCGTGGGAGAGACTGTAGCCCAGTTCGCCGCCCTCGTGAATGGAACCCGGCGTCTCGGGGGTAACGTGACTGCCGATATAGCCCGGGAAGGAGAACTGCTTGAAGAACTTCTGCATGCCCTCCTCGTCCAGGCTCTTGTCGGGATAGAAATCGGAGTAGGTGCCCTCGAGGTAGGCAGGCGCCAGCACTCCCGGCGCACCGTGCCCTGGCCCCGCGAGAAAGATCACGTTCAGGTCGTACTTCTTGATTAGCCGGTTGAGATGTACGTACGTGAAGCTCAGCCCCGGACTCGCACCCCAATGGCCGAGCAGGCGGTGCTTCACGTGCTCCGCCTTGAGTTGCTCCTTCAGGAGGGGGTTGTCCCGCAGATAGATCATCCCGACGGCCAGGTAGTTGCACGCGCGAAAGTAAGCGTCGATGGAGCGGAGTTCTTCCTTCGAGAGAGGGGCGGGGTTCTCGGTCATGTCACACCTTCCTTTCCAGTCCATTGGAAGGGACCTACTCGGCACAGTCCCAGCAGTAAGTGCACAGCTTCTCTTTGGGCAGGCCGATGGCGCTGACCAGGTCGCCCAGTCTCTGATACTGCAGCGTTGTCAAGCGCAGTCTCTTTTCTATTCGATCGATCATCGCGGGGTATTTATCGGATTCGGGCCGGGCGTACTGAGCGAGGTACTTGTTTCCGTCTCCCTCCAACTCCCTGATGGCCTTTCGGGCGCCCAGGTCGAGCTCCGATTTGGATCTGGAGAAGTTGAGGAACTTGCAACCATACACCAGCGGAGGGCACGCCGGCCGCATGTGCACCTCTTGGGCACCGCAGTCGTACAGTCTCTTGATGGCGTCTTTTAACTGGGTGCCCCTGACGATGGAGTCCTCGCAGAACAGGATCCTCTTTCCCTGGATCAGCTCTTTGATGGGTATCAGCTTCATTTTGGCGACCAGATCCCTCATGTTCTGATCCTGCGGCATGAAGCTTCTCGGCCAGGTGGGCGTATACTTGACGAAGGGCCTCCGGTAGGGGATTCCCGCCTCGCCGGCGTAGCCGATGGCGTGGCCGATTCCAGAGTCGGGTATTCCCGCAACCATGTCGATCTCGACATTGTCGGCTTTCGCCAGGAAGACCCCGCATCGGTTTCTCACACATTCAACGTTGATGCCTTCGTAGCACGAGGCCGGGTACCCGTAGTAGACCCACAGGAAGGCGCATATCTGCATCCTGTCTCCGGGCGCCTTCTTTTGCTCCATCCCCTCTTCCGAGATCAACACGATTTCGCCGGGCCCCAGGTAGTCGGTCGTCTCGTATTCCAGGTTGGGGAAGGCGCAGGTCTCCATGGTCACGGCGATAGCTTCCGGCCTCCGGCCGATGACGACAGGCGTTCTCCCCAATTTGTCCCGCGCGGCGTAGATCCCGTCGTCGGTCAGCAGGAGCAGAGAGCAGGATCCGACGACTCTCTCCTGTAGGTTCTGGATGCCCTCCTCGAATGTGGAACCCTCGTTGATGAGCGTGGCCGCAAGCTCGGTGGGACTGATTTCGCTTCCGAGCATTTCGGAGAAGTGGGTGGACTTGTTCCCGAAGCGCTTGCCGGCGAGTTCCTCGACGTTCTGGATCGCTCCGACGGTCACAATGGCGTAGATACCCAGGTGGGACCGGATGATCAGGGGTTGATTGTCGTAGTCGCTGATAACGCCGATACCCTGGTTCCCGTGCATCTCGGCCAGATCGCCTTCGAACTTGGAGCGGAACTGGGCGTTGGTGATGTCGTGGATGAACCTGGTTATACCGTCCGTGTTTCTAACCGCCATCCCCCCCCGCATGGTGCCGAAATGGGAATGGTAGTCGGTTCCAAAGAACAGATCACTCACGCAGTCCTCTTTCGACACAACTCCGAATAAACCGCCCATGTCAACTGACCTCCTTCTTGTCACTCTCCCCCACGGCCCGGGCGAAGCGAAAGATATACTGGGTGGCCGAAAACACGCTGAAGAACAGCGACAGGTAGATCAGCCACAGGCCCACCTGGTGGAAATCCACCCAGGGCCTGACCGGGATGCCCGCCCCGGCCAGCAGTTCGTGGAACCAGGTGCCGGCCACCAGGTCGTGCAGGGCCGGGGTGATCACCGCGATCGGGTAGGGGTAGTGGATCAGCAGGGCCAGGATTCCGGTGAATTGGAAGGCGGTCTTCCACTTGCCGCCCTGGCTGGCGGCGATCACCATCCCCTCGCTGATCGCGATGCTGCGCAGCCCGGTGATGGCCAGCTCGCGGGCCAGCAACAGCACCACCACCCAGGCGGGGATCCGGCCGAGCGGGATCAGCATCACCAGGGCCGAGGTGACGATCAGCTTGTCGGCCAGGGGATCGAGGAACTTGCCCAGCACCGTTATCAGGCCCTTCCGGCGAGCCAGCCAGCCGTCGAAGAAGTCGGTGATCGAGGCGGCTCCGAACAGGCAGGCGGCGATGATGCTGTTTGTGCGGCTCTCATAGTACACGAAGATCAGCACCAGCGGAATCACCAGGATGCGACACATGGTGAGCGTGTTGGGCAGGTTGAAGAACTCTTCCCGCAGCGTTCTTCGCATGGATCACCTCGATGGGTGCAGGCCCATCCGGGTATGGGGATCAGGCCAGGCAGAGTATCTCGCCGGCTCCGGACAGTTCTATCCACAGTTCCTCGGACAGCGGTTGCTCGCCCTCGAACAGCCGCGGCATCAGGTCGCCGATCCAGCCGATCAGCCCGCTGGCGCGCAGTCGTACACGGCGCTCGCCGTCCAGCCGGCGACGGACGATCCCGCCGGCGCAGCAGATGACCACCTGCGCGTCGCCGCGGATGTGGAAGATGGGCAGGTCCGTTCCGGCGCCGGACGTCAGCCGCCCGTTCTCCCAGGGAGACGTGTCGCCGAATGCGAACACCAGGTTCTCCAGGTAGTAACCCGAAGCGTCGCCGTGCTGGAGCACCTGGTATGCCATCCCCTCGGGGGCGCCGAGACGCAGCACTCCCTCGCCTTCCACCGCCACGACCGCCCGCTCACCCCGGTCGAACGGGTGCTGGGTTTCCTCTCCGCTAAAACGTTTGTTGACCGGAACGAAACCCAGGTTGCCCTCGACCCAGCTCACCGTCCCCAGGCGGCAGTACACCCTGCCGGGACAACGGATCAGCAGCGACTCCCCATCCAGGGAGAACAGGCCGGGAGCCGAGACCGCCACGGCGGCCGGACCTTCGTCGCGCAAGGGGATTTCATTCTCTTCCATTTCGCGAAAAGCCTGGTCGGCCACATCGGCCAGGGCCTGGCTCTGGGTCTGCTGGAACTCGTCCTGGTTTTGCGACGGGAGGTCATCGCCGGACGGGGCGCCGATCAGGCTCTCGATGTTCTTGACCTCGGCCTTGCCGAAGTGCTCTTGCGCCTCGTCCGTCTCGCCCTTCCTGACCAGCACCAGCCCCAGATAACGATGCGCGTTCTTGTGGTCCGGGCTCAGATCGATGGCCCGGCGCAACTCGCGTTCCGCTTCGTCCAGTTGTTCGGCCTTGAAATAGACCATGGCCAGGTTGACCCGCAAGGTCGCGTCATCGGAATAGCGGTCGACCAGCTCCTGGTAGATCTCGATGGCCCGGTGAAAGAGGCCCAGCTTGAAGTAGACCAGCCCCAGCAGGTTCTGACCCCGGGGATTTTTCGGTTTGAGCTTGAAAGCCTTCTCCAGGTGATCCTTGGCTTCGACCACCCGATTGGATCGCAACAACTCCCCGCCCTGGTACAAATGGTAGAGAAAATCGTCGTCGATCTCCTCGTCCCTGTAGTCAGCGACGAATTCGGGCTCTGAGGTTTTCTCGTCGGTCATCGAGGTCATCCCCCGTCCGGCTTGCCCCTGTCCGGCCTGCCGGATTGCTTCTTGAAGTGGAAATACAACTGAAGCACTCGCCTTACGTATCGCTGGGTCTCGGCGATGGGCGGGATGTCCATGTGCCGGTTCACCGCCTTCTGTCCGGCGTTGTAGCTGGCCAGCGTCAGGACCAGATCTCCTTCGAACGAGTTGGCCAGCATCCGCAGGTACCGGGTCCCGCCGAGGATGTTCTGACGGGGGTCGAACACGTCCTCGACGCCCATCTCAACCGCCGTGTCGGGCATCAGTTGCATCAAGCCCTGAGCGCCAGCGTGCGAGACCGCCATCGGAGCGAAGTTGCTCTCCACCACGATGACGGCCTTGATCAGCGCTTCGGGAATGTTGAAGCGCTGGGATGCCTCCTTGATATGGTCGTCGTAGCTGTCCAGGATGAGGCGTTTTACGGGTATCGAGGCTCCTTTCTTCTTATTTTTCCGGGACGTTTTCCTGGACGTGGAACCTTTCCGAGGCTCGATCGAACGGTAGCGTGGGTCGTTTGGGACGTTGGTGAAGTGCACCACCCCGTCCTCGTCCACATACCGATACACCTCGGCTCCGGCCGGCGGAACCAACGCGAATGACGAGATGGCCACTATCGAAGCCGCTTGGACAATGGTGCGCAACATCTTCAAGGATGAATCCTACCATGCCGTAATTCGAAAGGGCAAGAATGGACATCGGAGCGCCTGAAGGCTTGACCGGCAGAGCCCGTCCCCCTATGCTCCCACAGAAGTGGGATTCTGGGAGGCCGCGGTGACACGGAGTACGGATTTTCTGGTGATCGGGGGCGGATTGGCCGGCTTGACCTTCGCCATGCACGCGGCCCGGCGGGGATCTGTTGTCGTACTGTCTAAGGCGACCAAACAGGAGTCGGCCTCCGATCGCGCCCAGGGGGGCATCGCATCGGTCATGTCCGAGGAGGACTCCTTCGAAGCCCACGAGGAGGACACCCTGGGTTCCGGCGCCGGCCTGTGCCATCTCGACGTGGTCCGCCTGTGCACCCGGGGGGGGCCCGACTCCATCCAGGAACTGATCGACCTCGGCGTACCTTTCAGCCGCAAGGATCCCCTGGACGGGCAAGGCTACGACCTGGGCAAGGAGGGCGGCCACTCCAGGCGTCGCATCCTGCACGCCGGTGATTTCACCGGGCACGAGATCATGCAGTCGCTCATCGAGGCCGCCCAGAAACAACCCGACCTGACCCTGCTGGAGCACCAGATCGCCATCAACCTGATCGTCAGCCCGTCGGACGGCAGGTGCCTGGGCGTCTACTCACTGGACCAGCGAACCGGCCAGATCGAGACCTTCCTGGGCCGGTGCGTCGTTCTGGCCACCGGCGGGGCGGGCAAGGCCTACGTGTACACCTCCAATCCGGACGTGGCCACGGGCGACGGCATGGCCATGGCCTTTCGAGCCGGGGCCGAGATGGCCAACATGGAGTTCGTCCAGTTCCACCCGACCTGCCTGTACCACCCCAAGGCGAAGTCGTTCCTGATCTCCGAGGCCTTGCGCGGCGAGGGCGGCATTCTCAAGCGGGCAAACGGCGAGGAGTTCCTCGAGCGCTATGACCCCCGGGGCTCCCTGGCCACCCGCGACATCGTCGCCAAGGCCATCGACAGCGAACTGAAGAAGGGCGGTGACGACCACGCCTTGCTGGACATGACCGGCGTGGATCCGGATTACATCGTCAAGCGATTTCCCAACATCCATAAGCGTTGCCTTTCCTACGGCCTGGACATGACTAAGCAACCCCTGCCCGTGGTTCCGGCGGCGCACTACTTCTGCGGGGGGATCCGCACCGACATCCGCGGGCGCAGCTCGCTTCCAGGCCTGTACGCCGTCGGCGAGTGCGCCTGCACCGGCTTCCACGGCGCCAACCGGTTGGCATCCAACTCGTTGCTCGAGGCGGTGGTCTTCGGCCGGCTCGCTGCCGATGACGCCTGTAGCTGGATCGAACGGGCGCTGCCGCCGTCGGCCGAACCGCCTGACTGGGACACCGGCGGCGCGATCGACTCGGACGAGATGGTGGTGGTGACCCAGAACTGGGACGAGATCCGACGCTTCATGATGAACTACGTCGGCATCGTTCGTTCCAACAAGCGGCTGGAGCGGGCCCAGCGACGGATCCGCATGGTGCGGGAGGAGATCCTGGAATACTACTGGAACTTCCTGCTCACCTCGGACTTGGTGGAACTGCGCAACATCTCGGTGGTGGCCGGACTGGTCATCCAATCGGCAATTCTACGCGAGGAGAGTCGCGGGTTGCACCATACGCTGGACTACCCTGAGACCGACGACGAGAGATTCAAACGTGATACCGTCGTGCGCAGAGGTCCTGACGGGACGCCGGAGCCGGTCGAGACGGATCTTCCATATTCGTGGGAATGAGAAAATACTACTTCTTCACCTGGTGGCTCTTGAGCACCAGCCGGCTCTGGGGAATCGATCTTGCGCCTTCCTTGAGCAGCACCCGGATCTCGACGATCCCAACTCCTGGAGCGTAGGTCACCTCGTTGCGTATCACGCGCGTGTCGGTCATTCGGATATCCATCTGGACCACCACGCATTCCGAAAACACACCCGCCGGCACGCGGACTTTGCGGTGCACATCCACGATCCGGTAACGCTCTACCGTGTTGATATCCGCCACGCACATCCACTCGGAGCCCTCGACCAGCGGCATCTTGAGCATGTAGCGCCTGTTGCCGTCGCGCAACCCCTCCGAGTCGATGCTGTACCGGCTCGGCTGCGGACGGTCGTCGATGAAAAAACCGCCTTCGGCCTTGACGATGTTCACCGTCAGGTCCGGCTGGGGCTGTCCCTGGAACGTTGTCGAATAGGTCCAGCGGTTGCCCACCGCCAGTGGCATGTACCGGGCCAGGGACTTGACGACCTGGTCCTTGCGCTCCGTGCCGACATGGGCACAGCCACAAAACCAGATCCCGAAAATCGTCATCACCCAGATACCGGCCATCCTGATCATTTCATACCTCGCTGTCTGGATTCTCCGTCGGGTTCGGCGGACCGCGGTAGAGCCACCGCTGGATCGGTCTTCCCGGACGTCTCCTGAGATTCCTGGCGCAGGATGCGTTCCAGGCCCTCCCGGGCTCGCTTCCGGATCTCCACCGAGCCGTGTCCGGCCGCCAGGGTGAACAGATAACCGCGCGCTACACTCCCCCCCAGTTCGGCCACGGCCGTGATGATCTGCAGCTGGAACACGGGATCGCGGGTCTGGCTCATGCGAATCAGGGGCAGCACCGCCCGCCGGTCCTGCTGGGCGACCAGCATCCCTACCGCTTCCAGGACAACGTCGTCGTCCGGATCGGACAGCATCTCAATGACTTCGGGTACGAGTTCGGGCACTCGCCGATCGCGGAGGGAGCGCAGCACGTACAGACGTTCCTCGGCTTTCTTGCTCTTCAGCCTGGCCACCAGGCCTTTGGGCGACAGATCGCGGGTCTCGAACTGAAGATCGATGTTGCCAACCGCCCGGGCGATCGCCATTTCCAGCACCAGATCAAAGCCCTCTTTGCGATCGATGCGATCCGGATCCTGGACCAGGAATGCCTCCCCCTGGGCGGAAAGCCGTTGGTACTCCTCGCCTACCCTGCGGCGAAGACGCAACTCCACCTGCACAGCTCGATAAACGCCCAGTTCGCCTTCGCGATCGGATTCGCGTTCCGAGGCCAGGGTGATCACCAGAACTGCCCTGAAGGCCTCCGGTTGCAGTTCGGACACATGGCCCATAGAGCGGCTGTCGGTCAGGGAGCTGGCCAGATAACCCCGGCTGCGCTCCGAATCGAAGCGTACCCCATCGGGGACCCCGGACGCCCGATCGTCCACCTCCAGGATGAATACCGGATTCTCGCCGGATGCGGATTTGCTGCACCCGACCACGCCCAGCGCCGCCCAACCCAGCATCACCATGACCGTGACCGGATTACCCATTTGCCACCGATGCTGTGACACCGTCTTTCCTCTCGCTCATCACGGACCAGGCGTCCAGGACCGGCCCGAGCCTCCATCCGAAGCGCCGGGCGATACGCCCCGCAAGCGCCTCGGCCACCTCTCCCATCCCGGGCGCGTCGACCCCCAACCGTTCCATGGAGGTGACACCCAGTTCGCTCAATCCGCAGGACACGATGGTATCGTAGTGGGACAGGTCGGGCCGCAGGTTCAGTGCGAAGCCGTGCGTGGAGATACGCCGGGATATGTGAAATCCGACCGCGGCGATCTTCCGCCGGCCTACCCAGACTCCGGGGTGGACATCCGACCAGCTGGCCGAAATCCCCCACATCCCCAGAAGACCGATGATCGCCTCGGCGTGGCCACGGACCCAATCGGCGACCCGACAACCGGCTGCGTCCAGGCTGGCGACCGGGTAGCCCACCAGTTGACCGGGGCCGTGGTACGTGACGTCACCTCCGCGCAAGATCCGGTGCAACCCGAATCCCATCCCGGCGTACTCCTCTGGGGCAAGACGAAGATTGGAGCGATCGGCCGAGCGCCCGAGAGTGATAGTGGGCGGGTGCTCCAGCAGGAACAGTCTCGGATTGGCCCCGGAGGCCACTCGTCCGGCGTGAACATACTGTAACCGCAACGCGACCTGGTAGTCCACCCGGCCCAGGAATGTCCATTCGAGTTGGACCATCACACGCCCAGGAACAAACGCTTGCCGAAGTTGACGGCCAGATTGGCATCGAATATCTTCCTGGCTGCCTTCTCCAGATCGTACTCCACCCTGTGGTACTCGAAGATGCGCGTCTTGGTATCGAACACGGTGAAACACGCCCGGTTGTCGTAGTCCCGAGGCTGGCCCACGCTTCCGTCCGTGATGATGTACTTGCGATGCTTGCGCAAGCCGAAGCGGCGGGCCACCACTTCGTTGACCTCTCCCGGCGCCAGGGCAAAGGACTTGGTCAAATGGGAGTGTCCGATGAAGTTCACATTGGCCAGTTCGTCGAGCTTGGTGAGTACTTCGGCCGCCTGTTCGAGGGTGAAAATATACTCGAATTCCTCGGGCAGCAGAGGGTTCCCATGGCTGAAGCAGATGTCGTCCACCCGCTGAATCCAGGGCAGACCACGGAGCCACTCCACGTGCTCGGGGTGAAGTTGGGCCACGCACCAGTCCAGGGCTTCGCGGGCGGCGTCATAGTAGTAGCTGTATTCCATCCGGCCGGACACGGCTGCGTCGTGGTTTCCCAGCACCACCGTCGAGGCCATTTCCCGAACGACGTCACAACACTCGTTGGGGTTGGCGCCGTACCCAACGGTGTCCCCCAGGCAGATGTAGCGGTCGATTTCCAAGTCATCATAGGCTTCCACGACGGCCTGAAGCGCCTCCAGGTTGGAGTGCACATCGGAGAAAATGCCCAGACGCATATAGCCCACCCTAATTAGCTTCAGCCGCCCAGTTTCAGCGGCAGCACGGGGACGGTGAAGGGCTCGCGGGCCTTTGGGAATTTCATGGACTTGATGATGAAAGAGATGCATCCAGCTACGTAGGTTCCCTTGTGCTCGCTGGTCTTGACGGCGATATCGGAGACATTGCCGTTGGGCTTGATCACGAACGAGACCTTCATGGTGCCGGTCACCGAGGGATCGCGCTGGCGCTGTTGCTCCACACAGGCCTTCATGGACTTGATGTACTTCTTCATGGTCTTGCTGATCTGCGACTTGCTCAGCTTCTGCGGCAGATCGGAATCAGAGCCGGAATCCGCTGGTTTTTCCGGCTTGGCGGGCGGGGGCTTATCCGGCTTGCCAGTGTCCGCGGCGGCTACCCTGCGGCGCCTCTTGCGCTTCTTGGACACCGGTCTCGCGGGCTTGTCCGGCTTGCGCTCGACTGCGGAGCCGGCTTTTGTGTCGGCCGACGGCTTGCTGACGACGATCTCCTTCTTGCCCGAATCGCCGTCGTCCTTCGGCTTTGAGTCGGGCTTGCCCTTGCCGTCCTCTGGCTTGGAAGTAGAAGCGGCATCCTGGTCCCCCTCGGGACCCCTGGCATCCGGCTTCTTCGGCTCGTCCGGTTTCTTGGGTTTGTCCGGAGGCCCGTGCAGGCCGCCCGGCGGCTCGATCGGTTCGACCTTGTCCGGGGCAGGCTCTGGCCCACCCGTGAGCTTGATGACGGCCAGCGCGCCGCAGGCCACGATCACCACACCGAGGACCCCGAACAGGATCAACTTGTTCTTTGAACCGCCTCTCTTGCTACCGCCCAGATACGCGGGACCGGCCAGGACCCTACCCGAGCGACTGTGAGTGCCACCGAAATATCCGCCGCCCATTTCCTCGGCCGGCTTGTCCAGGCTGGAATCGAAGAAGCTCTCCGGCGGCCTGGCCACCTCGCCCGAAACGGGCTCATCCTGCTCCCACGGGGGCACATCCCAGTCATCTGTCGGGGCATCGTCTCCCGGGATCACGCCCTCGGCGTCCTGCTCGACCTTTTCGTCGTCCGCTGGCTGTGGTTCGCCTTTTTCTTCTCCCGACGCTGCCATCTCCTCTTCCACCAGGGAAGACAAGGTCGAACCCTTGTAAGGCGCCCATTCCTCCTCGGCTACCGGCTGGGGCGTTCGCTGCCCGGCCTGCTCTTCCGGGGCATCCACCTCGGTGGACTCGCGCTGGCCGGCCTGCCGGCTTCCGAGCACTCCGAGCAGATAGCGCAACCTCGGTATTTCCTCGATCGGGGTCCAATCGGGCATCCCCGGATGCCAGGCAAGCGTCTTCGGCTCGATCTCCCCGTCCACCCAACGGGTCTCGATTTCGGCAAGCCCCATCGGACCTACCTGCTCGTCTCCGACGGCCACGTACCAATCGGAACGGTCGTCGTCCTCACCGTCTGCACCGGGTTTGATCTCGGTCGACTCCGCCCTGGCGAACACCCGGTCGATCTTTTCCAGATCGTCGTCCCGGCCGTCCCGATGGTCGCGCTGAAGATCCTCCATCCGGAATATCTCGGTGGCCTGTTCCTCGCCGTCTTCGTCCTCGTCCTCTTCGCCGAGCCCATCCTGGAGCAAGTGGTCGAACGCCTGTCCTACCTCGTCGGGGTCGCCCTCCGACTGCCCAAACCCGAATGGCGCCTCATCGTCCGTCGCGCCAGGACCGGTGGTGCCGGGGTCGGTATCACGATGGTCCGGCTCACCAGGACGAACGATGATGACATTGCCACAGCGCTTGCAGCGGACCTTGACACCCTTTGGTCCGACCTTGTCGTCCGAGATCAGATACTGCCCCGAACAGTTGTCGCAGACGAACTTCATTCTTCTCCGTCCCGTCCGTCCTGTCCTTGCCTCACCCGGTCTACCCGCAGTTCCCCCCCGCGCTTCGCGCGGGGGGAGCTTCTGATTAGACTGTTCAACAGCCCGGTGGGATCTGTGCAACTCATATTATCAGGCCTTGACCGCCAGCCCAAGGGACTCGCGAAGTTTGAAGAAGTCCTTGCTCGAAGCAAACTTGAGTAATTCGGTCACCTTGGTCACCGGCCGCATGGGAGTCAGCCCACCGGTATCGCGCCGGATGATGCCCAGCGTCACGGTCAAGTCGGCACAGACGATCAGGCCCGCCCGGTTGACCGAATGTTCCACCGCCTCGACCCAGTGCTTGAGGTTGAATGAACGCGGCGACTTGAAGTACTCGGCGATCGAACGCTTCAGCATTCCCATGCCCTGATCGGTCAAGTGGCGCTTCAGGCCGTTGCGGGCGAGCTCGATGCCTCGCGCATCCCCCTCGGCCTTGTGGCTCGGCTTGACCAGCTGGCAGGCCGCATGCAGCAGGTTGTTCAGCTCGGTGATGGGCAGGGTGCAGGCCAGAAGGAACTCCGGCCTGGTCATGGCGAGCTGCCGGCCGATATGGAACAAGAGGTGCTTCTTCTTGTCCTGCTGGAACATGTCCCGGTACGCGATCACCGCGGTCGGACGGGTGAGCGCCAATGCCAACCCGGGCGGGTTCGGAGCCTGCTTGTCCTTCATCGCGAACGGCTCCACTTCGGGATCTCCCAGCACCTTGGCCGCGATGCGGAAGTTGTGGGTGAACAGGCTGCGGTCCCGGGCCAGATCGATCAGGTGCTCGCGCTTGCGCAGGCCAATTTGCTTGTGATCCACCACGAACATCGGTGTCGCCATGCGATACAACAGCCCGAAGATCCGGATGAAAGGCACCTTGACTCCCGGGTGAGCCAGGGCTGTTTCCCAGATGCGGTCGTTCACCGGCTGCGTGGCCACCTGCGGCGCCCGCCTGGAGAAGTAGTTGACGATCTTCTGCTCCTCATCGTCGGCCTTCTTCAGATAGCGCAAGATGGTGGTCAACACGAAGACCTGGTCGTACTTTTTCTGCTGGTTGTAGAGCTTCCACATCGAGCGGTAGCTCTTGACCCGATCGGCCGCCATGGCGATCACCTTGTGGTGGGTGTCGATGGCCTCGTCCGCCATACCCTGTTTGGCCGCCTGCAGATCCCCCAGGATGGCCAGGGAATCCACGTCTTCCGGGTCGAGCGCGGTGATCATCCGGTAGGCGTCGATGGACTCGTTCAGGCTGCGCAACACCACCCGGCACAGCTCGCCCAGGTCCTTCCAGAGCGCCAGCTTGGTCATCGGTACGCTGGCGGGCAGGCGCTTGATCATCTTGATGTGGTTCTCCTTGAGCTCCAGCCAGTTCCTGCGGCTCGACAGGATTTCGGAGATCGCCCGGAACGCCTGGATGTACGAGGGATCGATGTCCAACGCGGTGTTGTAGTGCTCGACCGCCTGTGTATCATCTCGCAACTCTTCGTGCAGCAGCCGGGCGGCCTCGGCATGCAGTTCGACGAGCCGCCGCGGACGCCCTTCCACCTCGATCAACTGCTGGATCGTCTCGACCGCCTTCTGGTACTGGCGGGTCTCCAGGTAAACGTCCCGCAATCCGGTCAACACCTCTATGCTGCCGGGCTGCAGGTGCAGAGCTCCCAGGAACGAGTCGACCGCCCGGAAGGGATCCTGCAATTGATCGCGACAGATGTTGGCCATGCGCAGCCGGTGATCGATGAGGTCATCATCCTCGAGGTATTCGACCATCTGCATTCCGTATTCGTATGCCTCCTCCCAGTTCTCCATTTCCTCGTAGATCCGCATCAGGTACTGCATGGAACCCAGGTGGGTCTCGTCGACGCCCAAGGCCTTGGTGAAGCTGTCTATCGCCCGCTCCACTTCTCCCATCTGGAAGTTGACGTCGCCGATCTGCCAGTACAGCTCGGCCACTTCCGCGTCGGACAAGCTGTCGCGGTGGTGGATCAGGATGGTCTGGTAGATCCGATGGGCATCCTCCCACTGCTCCGTCTTCAACAGTGCGTTGCCCAGTCCTTCGAGGGCCGGCAGGTAGGTGGCGTCGAGCTCGTAGGACATCCGGTAGTGTTCGAGCGCCCGGTCCTCCTTACCGAGCTTCTCGGTGATGTATCCCAGCCTGTAGTACTGCCGGCAGAGCTCCTTGCTCTCGGTGTTCCGATCCAGGCCGGCTACCACCACCTCCATCATCTGCTCGGCTCGATCCCACTGTTCGGATCGGAAGCAGATGTCCGCCAGCGGCTTCGCCGCGGGCAGGTAATCTGGGGCCAACTGCAAGGCTTCCTCGTAGAAGCGAGCTGCCTCGCTGGAGTCATCGCGCTGTTCCTGCAGGAATTTTCCGATCTCGTGATAGAGCCTGGTCTTTTCCTCAACGTCCTCCGTGAATTCCGCTTCCTGGGCCATCATCTCCAGGTAGTCGTCGTATTCCTTGTCCAGGTAGTAGATCAACTTCAGCGCCTTGATGGCCGGCAGATACGAAGGATCGATGGCCAAACCTTTCTGGTAGGCTTCGCGCGCCGCATGGGAATCCAGCAGCATGTCCTCGTTGATCTTGCCCATGCGATAGTAGAGATCGACCGCTTCTGGCGTGACCCCGCACAGCTCGGCCTCGCGCTGAAGCATTTCGATGGCGTTGAACCAGTTGCCGCTCTTCTCGTACAACTGACCCAGGGCGTGGATGGCTTCACGCGAGCGTTCGTCGATCTCCAGGGCCTTGTTGAAAGTGTCCTCGGCCTTGTCGACCCGGTTCAACTCGTGGTACCAGACCTCGCCGATGGCCAGGTGAATGTTAACGCTCTCGGAGCGATCGTCGATCAGGTCTATGTGTCGGTAGTACAGGTCGATCAGCCGGCTGAAGTTCCCCATCCGCCGGGCCAGTCGTTCCAGGGCCTTGATGGAGGGCAGGGCGTCGGGGTTTATCTCCAGGACGCTCTCGTGGCACGCGGCGGCGTTTTCCGCATTGCTGAAGCGCTCTTCCCAGATGCTGCCCATCTTGTTGTAGGTCTTGATCTTCTCTTCCGGATCCTCGATCAGGGCGACCTGTTGCCCGAAGATCCGCAGCAATTCGCTCCAGCTGTCGAGCCGGGTGTAGATTCGCTCCAGGGCCTTGAGGCTGTCAAGGTGCGAGGACTCGAACTCGACGACATCCCGGTAGGCGTCGATGGCCTCCTCGTCGCTGGTAAGCTCGGTCTCCCAGATGGTGGCGATGTTGAACAGGTAGTTCAACGTCACTTCTCGATCGTCGGCCTGGTCGGCCGCCCGACGCAGCATCGCTATCAGTTCGTGCCAGCTGCCTTCCTGCTGGTACAGGCGGATCAGGGACTGGATGGCGCGTTCGTCCCGGCCGTCCAACTCGAGGATGCGCCGGTAGCTCTCTATGGCCGCATCGATCCGGTCGAGTCGTTCCTCGTTCAAGAAAGCTATCCGCGCGCGGATATCCTTGCGCTCTTCCAGTTCGTCGCTTCGCTCGTACTTGGACTCCAGGATCCGGATCAGGTCGCCCCAACGCTCCTGGTCCTGGTAGAGATCGGCCAGCGCGTCCAGCGAGGAGACCTCGCGCTTGTCCAGACCGACCGCCTTGGTCAGGAACTCCTCGGCCTTGTCCGGATCTCCCATGCGCTGCCGGTAGATATCGGCCATTTTCTGCAGCAGCCCCACGGCCCGGGTTCCGCTGGTGACCTCTTCGGTGGCGTCTTCCAGAACCTCCAGCAGGGTCTCGTAGTCCTCGGTCTCCTCGGCCAGCTGTTCCAGCTTCACCAGCACCATATCGTCGGAGAAGTCCTCCCGGAAGGCGGCGCAATAACGGGCGAAGGCAAGCTCCTTCTGGGCCAGGTGAAGCTCGTAGATCCCGGCGATCTCCTTGATCAGTTCGAGGCGGTCTTTACGTTCGCGAATGTGCGTCAGCCGGCCCTCGAGCAAGGAGGTCAACCTGCGCCATTCCTTGTTGTCGCGGTAGATCTCCTGGCAGGCCCGGTAGGCCTTCTCGTGCAACGGATCCAGTTCCAGGGCCTTCTCGTAGGCCGGAGCCGCTCCCAGGGGTCGTTCGATGCGGTCCTTCCAGATCGAGGCTACCTCGAACAACAGATCGACCTTCTCGGCGGTCGACTCTCTCAGCTCGACGCCTTGTTCGAGGACGACCACCGCGTCGTTCCAGGCGTCGTTGGCCTGGAATATCCGGGCCAGCCGCTCCAGGTCCTCGGGAGTGTGGGGCTCGATGTCCAGGGCCCGCTTGGCAGCCTCTATGGCCTCGTCATGCCGGTCCAGCTTCTCGCCCAGGATCTCCGCCAGCTCGAACCGGATGGTCTTGACGTCGGTCATCTCGGTCTGGATCGGGACGAGCTTGCGAAGCACCGCCAGCAGTTCTTCCCATTGACCGCCCGCGGAGTAGATGCCCCGCAGGGCCTGCAGCGCGGACTCGTTCTTGGGGTCGAGCCGGAGCACTTCCTGCCAGTTCTCAATGGCGTCTTCGAGTTCGCCCAGCTTATCGCCCTTGACCCACCCCAGGCGGCTCGACAATTCGGCGATCTTTTCCGGATCGGCAGTGGCCGCTATCTGCGTCTCGATTAACCGGGCCAGATCCGCCCAGCGTCCGGTCTGTTCGTACAGCCGGTCCAGGGCATCGAGGGCGTCTTCGTTCTCGGGATCGTCCTGCTGGATTCCTTTCCACAGGTCGATGGCCTCATCCGGCCGTCCCAACTGCTCACCGGCCAGGTCCGAGATGCGAGCCACCAGTTCGATCCGTTCTCCCTGGTTGGTGGTCTGCTCCAGGTGCGCCTTGAGCACATCGTGGAGCGCATCGTGATCGCCCTGCTCGGCGAAGGCCCTCCCGAGCAGTTTCAGGCTGGCGATATGACCCGGATCCACGTCCAGCACCCGACGAAAATAGCCGACCGACTTGCTGGACTGCTCGAGCTTGTCGAGCAACACCGCACCCAGGCGATGCAGCACGCGCATCTGGTCCGACGGCTCGGTCTGCAGATCGACCTCCTTGGACAGCACGGACACCAGGTCTTCCCACTGCTCGCGCTTCTCGTATAGCTTCTCCAAAGCTGCCAGGGCCTCGAGGTTGCGGGGGGAGAACCGCAGGGCGGTGCGATAGAAGCGCAGGGCCTCGTCCTCATCCTCGAGGTTATCCTGCTGGATCCTGGCCACCTTCAGGGCGATTTCGGTCCCGATCTCGGGCTCCTCGATGTTGTCCAATTCCTCCTCGAATACCGCGGCCAGCGCCTCCAGGTTGTCGTCCTTTACAGCCAGCCGCTCGATGCCCGCCCGCACCTTGGGGTTGGTCGGATCCTCGTGGAACATTCGGACGTAGGTGTTGAAGGCCATGAAGGTCAGGCCCATCTTCTCTTCCTGGATCCGGGCGATTTCCTCCAACAGATCGATCCGCCGGGCCATGACCCTGCTCTGGCGGACCTGCCCCTCGAGGATCTCCAGGTACTTCTTCCAGTCACCGGACTTCTCGTATGACGCCTCCAGCAACCCGGTGGCCCCTTCGAAGGAGCGACCTTCGGACAGTTGGACCTCCAGGTACTGGATGGTGGGCTCGTGGCACGGATCGACCTTCATGATTTCCAGATACAGCTTCGAGGCCCGTTCCGCGTCGCCGAACTCCTGTTCGTACAACTGCGCCAGCCTGAATCGCGCCTGAAGCGACTCGGTCTGCTCGGAAGCCTCGTCCAGCAAACGGATCTCGCCCAGAAGCACCTCGGCCAAATCCTTGAACCTGCCCTGTTGGGTGCACAAACGATCCAGCATCCTGAGCGCCGTCATGTCCTCGGGCTGGAACTCCAGCGCTTCCCGGTAGGCCTGGATGGCGCCGCCGATGTCGCCCAGGTTCTTCTCGTGGATGGTGGCGATCTCGTACAGGATGATCGACGCGTCCTCGGCGTTGTCCGCCAGTTTCACTCGCTTGCGCAGAACGTCTGCCAGGGCTTCGAAGTCCTGTCTATGACGGTAGATGCCTTCCAGAGAGAGGAGGCTCTGAGCATCCTTGGGGTCGAGCGCGACCACCGCCTTGAGGTTCGAAAGGGCGCGATCCTGTTCGTCGAGCCGCTCGGCGAACAGGCCGGCCAGTCTCTTGTGCAGCGCCAGCAGGACCGACCGATCCTCCAGTCCGTCCAGCCCGCGCTGGTAGATCGCGGCCAGCAGTTCGTACTCCCCGGTCTCGGACGCCAGGCGTTCCAGCGACATGCGCAACTGTTCGTCGGCCGGATCCTCCATCAAGGCCCGCCCCAGGGTGTTGAAGGCCAACTCCTTCTGGCCGAGCTTTTCCTCGTAGATCCCGGCGATGCGCAACAGGGAGGCCTTGCGCTCCTGGGCGTCCTCGGCGGCGGCGTGAATCACCTCCAGCGCGGCGATCAGGTGACGCCAGTCCTCGACCGGCTCGAGCACCCGGACCAGCACCTCTGCCGCCTGCTGCTTTCCCTCGCCCGCGTCGAACATGGCGGTAAGGCCGGCGATCGCGTCCGGCTGACCCGGCTCCATCGACAACACATCGGCCCAGATGGCCACGGCCTCCTCGAAAGCCTTGAGCCGGCTGCAAACCACTTCACCCAGTCGCAGCTTCAGCGGGATCAGCTCGCTGGTGGCCGCCACTTCGATCTGGGCCAGCAGGACGTCGCGGATCTCCTCCCAGCGTTCTTCCTTCTGAAGCAGCCGATCGAGCAGCTTGAGCACAGCGACGTCGCTGGAGTCCTCGGATAGGATCTCCCTGTAGGCCTCGATGGCTCCGTCGTTGCGTCCCAGGCGCTCCTCCATCAGGGTGGCGACCTCGTGGAGCAAGTCCTTCTTCTTTTCCGGATTCTGCTCGGAAGAAGTCAGGTGGCGCAGGATGCCGACCAGTTCGGAGAACGCCCCGCGTTCCCTGTAGAGTCGTTCGAGGGCACGGAGCGCCTCGGCATCGTCCGGGTCGCTGGCAAGCACCTGGCGCCAGTGCGAGACCGCCTCGCCCTTTTCATCGAGATAGGATTCCTTCAGCTGGGCCAGGCGTCTCTCGATCACCTGGTGGGCCGACGAGCCCGCCGAGCCCTCGATCTTGGGAAGGACCTCCTCGTAGACTCCGGCCAGCTCCTCGAACGAACCGCAATCCTGCGCCAGGCGCTCCAGGTCCTTCCGCACGCCTTCGTCCTCGACGTTCTCGCGAAACGCCCGACAGGTGACCATGAACGCCAGCGGCTTCTGGCCCAGTTCCTCCTCGTAGATGTTCACCAGCTCGCGGTAGATGACCAGGCGCTGGCTGGGGTCGTCGCGGGAAGCCAGGCGTACTTCCATTATGGCGACCAGTTTCTTGAAATCCCCGATCCGGCGATAGACCGGCTCCAGCATCTCGGCCGCCTGCTGGCGGGTGGCATCATTGGTGAGCATGCGCTCGAGCAACTCGACGGTGCGTGAGTCGGTCGGCGCCCGATCGAGAGCGGACCGCAAGGAGGCCACGGCCGAGCCGGGGTCGCCCAGATGATCGAGTTGCAATTGAGCCATGCGCAATTGCAACTCGAGGCGCAGGTCCGCCTCTCCTTCGGGAGCGGCTTCCTCGGGCGCCAAGGCGATCTCACGTTGAAGGATGGATGCCATGTCGCTGAAGCGCTCGGCTGCCACCAGCAGCTGGTCAAGCAGCTTCAACGCTCGCCGGTCATCGGCGTCCAGATCGAGAATGCGGTTGTAGACCCCGATGGCGCCGTCGAGATCCTCAACCCCCTCGGCCATGGTGGCGGCGGCCTGGAACAGAAGATCCTTTTTTCGTTCGGTGTTCTCGGTCAATTCGACCTGTTTCAGGTATACCTTGACCAGAGAGGTAAAGTTGCCGTCCTCCCGGTACAGCCGCTCCAACGAAGCCAGGACTTGCTCGTCCGACTCGTCAGCCTCCAGGAGGCGTTCCCACTCGGCCAGGGCCTCGGAGCGCTGGCCGAGGTGCTGTTCAGAAATGGTCGCGATCTGCTTGCGCAGAGCGGTGGCCATCTCGGTACCCACGTAGTGGTCTGCCACGTCCTGGTACACTCCCACCAGTTCCTCGAAGAAGTTGCCATCTTCTGCCAGCCGGGCCAGATCCCCGGCGGCCCCCTCGTCCTGGGGTTGCTCCGAAAACGCCCGGGCCGCCACGTTGAAGGCCAGGGCCCGCTCTTCCATCCTTTGCTCGAATAAATCCTTGAGCTGGCGGAAGTACTCCATCCGTTCGGCGGGCTCGACGGTGGCGGCCAGGAGCATCTCCAGAATGGCCGCCAGCTTGCGCCATTCGGAGGTGGAACGGTAGATGCCCTCGAGCACCTCGGCCGCGGCCAAGCGGCAGCGCTCGTCGGCCAGCAGCTTCTCGATGGAAGCGATCGTCTCCGGGTGGTTGGGCTTGGCATCGAAGATCTGCTGATAGATCTGGATCGCGCGCCGGGGATCGTCCAGTTGCTGGACGCAGATCGCCGCCAGCCGGGAGTTGTAGTCGATTACGCCCAGCACATTCTTGGACATGCCGGCCAACTTGGGCAGCAACTCGGCCTCGTCCTCCCAGCGGCCGGTGGCCTGGCAGAGACGGTCCAGTTGCTTGGCGGCATGGATGTCGTCGGGATCCGAATCGAAGACCCGGCGGTAGGCTTGAAGCGCGCCGTCCAGATCTCCCAGTTGCTCCTCGAGGATCTGCGCTGCTTGCACCAGCAAATCGCGTTTCGCCACGGGGTCGGAGACGGCCTCGCCCTGGCGCGACAGGACCCAGGCCAGATCCTGGTAGGACTTGGAATCCCGGTACAGGGCCTCCAGCGAAGAAAGGGTGGCCGCGTGATGCGGCTCGACATCCAGCAGGCGGCGGAGGCTGGCCACCGCCAGATCCGGCCGCCGGAGCTTTTCGCGGTAAAGCCCCGCCAGCATCTGGAGCAGGAACACCTGCTGTTCGCCATCCTCCACAGAGCCCAGGGACTCTTCAAGCGCGGCCGTCAGCTCGTCGTAGGCGCCCGACTTCTCGGCCTGTCGCACCATGGCGTCCAGGACATCCTGTCGCGTGCTGTCCGCCCGGAAAGCGCGCCGCAACGCGGCGAAGGCCCGATCCATCTGGGACAACTGCCGGTCGTAGATCCGCGCCATCCGCATCAGCGTCTCGACGTTCTCGGCCTGGACCTCCAGCACCCGGACCAGCCCGTTCCAGTCGTCGCGCTTCTCGTAGATCGGCTGCAGGATTTCGGCCGCCACAGTCGCGCTGTCGGGCCGCTCCAGCAGGGACTCGAGAGCCTCGATGGCCCGGGCGTCGTCCGGCTTCTCCTCCAGCACCTGCCGGTAGTGCTCGACGGCGTGCTCGCGATCCTCCATGCGCTCGGCCCGCACCCGACCGAGTTTCATATTCAGCTCCGAAGCCTCGTCCTGGGAGACGAGCCCGATCATCCGCTGGAGCACCTCTGCCAGGTCGGGCCAGAGGCCCTCCTTCTCCAGCAACGCCTCCATGCGCCTCAGAACGTCCAGGTCGTCACCCAGAACCCGATCCAGTTCCTGGTAGACGGCGATGGCCGAAGGGCGGTCGTGGAGCTCCGTCTCGGTCAGCAACCCGAGTTGAAGCATGAGATCCTTCCTGGCCTGCGGTTCTTCGGCCAGGGTGATTTGCTGCCTGAGCGCTTCGGCCAGCTCATCCCAGCGCTGGGTGGCGCGGTAGATCTCGCACAACGCGGCCAGGGCGTCGGGATCTTCGGGCTTCTTCTGAAGCGCGCGGCGGAAGCTGGCGATGGCGTTCAGCGGCCGGTTGAGCCGGTCCCGGTACAGCCCTCCGAGCGATATGCTCAGGGAGACGATCTGGCCCTCGTCACGGGTGTTGCCGAGCGCCTCCTCCAGGTACCCGGCCAGATCCTCGAACCGGCCGGTCTCTTCGGCCAGCCGCAACAACGCGTCCAGCAAGCCGGATCGGGCCGGGTCCGCACCGAAGGCCCGGCCGTATGATGAGAAGGCCAGCTCCTTCTGTTCCAGCTCTTCCTCGTACACCTGTGCGATGCGCTTCAGCAGCTGCACTCGCTCTTCGGCCGTGCTGCAGCCCTCCACGCGCAACTCCAGCATGTCGATGTGGCGCCGCCAGTCGCCGGCCAGCGCGTAGTAGGGCTGCAGGATCTCGGCGATGCGCATCGGACTCACGTCCCGCCCCTGCAGCCGCTCGAGGATGGCCACCGTGTATGCTGCCAGATCCGGCTCAACGTGTTCGTTGGACAGTATCTCGCTGCACAGGGACAGGGCCTTTTCCGTGTCGTTCAGGCGTTGCTCGAAAATCCCGGCCAGGCGGAATTTCTGGTCCAGGCGCTCGGCCGGATCGGCCTGCCTCTCGATGCTGTGCGTCAGTGCGTCGGCCGCCTGCTTCCACTGACCTTCACGTTCGTACAGGCCGGCCAGCGCGACCCAGGCACGCGAGTCCTCATCGTCGATCTCGAGCACCTGGCGGTACGCGGCGACGGCCTGGGCTATGTCGGCCATGCGATCGCAGTAGATGTCGGCCAGCTTGAACAGCAACTCCTTCTTCTTCTGGCCCGAGCGCACCAGCTCGAGCTGATGCTTGTATGTGGACACCAGCTCGACGCTGCCGCCGGCCGCTTCCTGCAGCCGTTCCAGAACGTCGAGCGCCGGCATGTTCTTTGGATCGCGCTGAAGGATCTCCTGGTAGACTCCGATCGCCTCGCTGGAGTTGTTCAGGCGGTTCTCGTGGATGTCCGCCAGGGCGGCGAGCACCTCCAACAGGCTCTTGCCGGAGAGCTGGCCCGACTCGACGGCCGTGCGCAAGGCGACCACCAGTTCCTGATAGCGACCGGTCTCCTCGCCGAGCGCAATGACCTCCTTGAGATTCTTCTTGCGGCCGGCGTCGATGGCCAGCGCCCGCAGACGCGCATGGAAGGCCTCTAGCGGATCGTCGCGCTTCTCCTTGTGGGTCTTGGCCAGCCGATCCAGAAGCTTCAAGCGCTCGCTCTTGTCCCGCGCATGAAGCATCCTGATCTCCAGGCAACGCACCAGGCCGTTGAAGTCCTTGGACTTGGTGTAGCTGCCCTCGAGCGCGAGGGCCGCCGGCAGGTTGTCCCCGACCTGCCGGAGGATCTCCTCGTACAGGAAGCGGGCCGCCTCCGGATCCTTGAGGTGATCAGAGGTTATCCGCGCGATATGGAACAACACGTCCGCCTTTGCGCGCGGATCGGATCGCCGTTCCGCCTGGCCCTTGAGCAGGTCGACCACTTCGGCCCAGCGGCCTTCTTCCTGGCAGAATTCCACCAGCGAGGCGGTCGCGGATTCGTGGCCCGGATCCCGCTCGATGATTCTCTTGTATGCATCCATGGTCGCGTTCTTGTCCTGCAGGTGAACCGCGGACAGCATGGCGATTCGCTCCAGGATGATCGCGGCCGTGCGGTGATCCTTGACCCGCGAGACCAGCTTGTCGAGTCGCTCGACCAGTTCCACGGGCCGCTTCTTCTCCAGGTAGTAAAATTCCATAAACGTCAACAACCGAGGGTTGCCGGGTTGCAACAGAGCGCACTTGTCCAGGTTCTCCTCGACCTGCTTGTCGTGGTCTCCTTGCAAGTAGTAGATTTCAGCGATCTGCCGGTACAGGTCGACCGCCCGGCTCTTGTCCGGCGTCTCGACCGCCTCGACCCGCAACTTCCTGATCCAGCCCGAGTGGTCCGACCCGGCCTGATCCAGCTCTGCAAGGGCCTGCTCGGCGGGTTGGGCATCCGGAAGCAGTTCCTTGGCCTTTGCCAGGGAATCCCGGCAGAGCTGATCGAACAGAGGCTCTTGAAGCAGCCGGCGCCCGAGATCGAGATACTTCTGCCCGAGCGCCTGGGTGTCGATGCCTGCCAGTTCGGCCTCGCTGTCCAGAAGCTCCCGGACCTTCTTGAAGAAGCCCAACTCGAGGTACACGTCCTGGAGCTCCGCCAGCACGTCGATACGCTTCGGGTTGGCAGCCAGGGCATGCCCCCAGGCGACCAGAGCCCGGCCGCGCTGCTTCAACGTCCTCAGGTACAGCTTGCCGAGTCGATCGAACAGGTCGGCCCGCTCGGCAGTATCCTCGGTCAACGAGGCCAGACGATCGAGTACGTCGGCGAGTCCGTCCCAGTTCTTCTGCTTGTAATACAGGTCCTCGAGGCCCTGAAGGGCCGCAAGGTTGTCTCCTTGCAGAGCGAGCACCTGGTTGTAACACTGCTCCGCCTTGCCGTGATCCGACAGTTTCTGGTACCAGACCGAAGCGCATTTTCCGTACAGGCCGAGGATCTGATCGTGATCCTGCAGGTGCGCGATGCGCTCCTGGTACAGCCTGACGAGTTCTATGAAGCGGTCCTTGCCCTTGTAGATCTCTTCCAGGGCGGTGAAGGCGGGGACATCCGTGGGATTGTTCTTGAGGATCTTCTGGTAGTTACGGATTTGCTCTTCCATTTCGGAGTCCACTCCCGGCTTGACAGCTAACAGATCGATCGCCGAAGGGCCGAGCAAGCGCCTCGAACACCGCAAACACACCCCTCCACGATCGACGGACTTATACCCCAAGGGTCAAGGAAAATCAAAGAAAAGTTGGGTTTCGGAGGGGACTCAGAAGGTGTACTTGAGGGAGGGAGTCAGCGAGACCAGTACGCCTCTGTTGGAGATGTCGTATGACGCCCAGATCTCGATCCCGACGAAGAAATGCCGCAACATGGTGGCGTATTCCAGGCCAATACCACCCTGGATGAGCAAGCCCGAATCGAACTCGGCCAGATCCGGCGCTGTGAACATCCAGCCGACGTTCGCCTTGATGAACCAGCCCAGGCGCTTGGTCGTCATGATGTTGAACCGGCCGCCCAGCATCGTGGCGATCAGGGCAGCGTCGTTGCTCAGATCGGGGACGTTACCCATTTCCCTGACGCCGACGACCTGCTGGCCGTGGAGCGCAATGTGGATCGAGGCGATCTGGCCGAAGTCGTAGCCGCCCTCGATTTGCAACACCGGTCCGGGCGGCCAAGGGTTGCTGCTCCTCTTGTCGCCGAACATGTCGGTCACCGACATGGCGAATCCCATGTTGGTCCGAAGCCAGAATCCGCGCTGGACTTCCTCGAACTTCTGCACCCTGGGCGCGCTGGACGACCGGGATTGGCGGGCAAGTACCACGGGCGCCGCCGCGAGCAACAACACAATCGTCCAGGCTGCAGATCGCATGTGGACTCTCCCACTCGACGCCTTACTGGGACTTGAGAATGAACGGATAGTTGACGATCACGATGCCGCCGCCCTTGGGCTCGGGGAACTTCCAGGTGCGAATCTTCTGGGTCATGCAGCGCTCCACCGCGGAGTTGCGCAAGGTGGTGCTGCTGATCGAGGCCTGCTGCACGTAGCCCTTGGGGTTGATGGTGAACTTGACCGACACCTTGCCCGAAAGGTTCGGGCTGCGGGTCAACTCCTTGGAGTAGCAGTACTTGATCTGGTCCCGGTGGGAGTGGATGACCTGCCGGATGATCTCCATGCTCAGAGAACCCATGATGATCGGGCGCCCGACCGAGATGTTCACGCTGCGCTCGCCCCGCTTGCGGATCCGCGAGACACCGGTGCCGTATCCGTACTTGCCGCCGCCGCGGCCGCGGGTGCCCAGGCGACCCACGCCGATGGTGTTGCCCACGCCGCCGCCGCCGCCGCCGGTGCCCTTGAGGCCGAGGCCGCCGAAGCCGCCGCTGTCGCCCACGGCACTGCCGAACATGTTACCGATGGCGCCTTCCAGCTCCCCGCCCAGGCCGGCGCCGCCCATGACCGTGGACAGCCCCTGGGGTCCCCCGGCTCCGAGAACGGCCAGCAGGCCGCGGTTGCCGACCAACTCCTTGTCGTCAGGCTTGATGGCCCGGACCGCCGATCGCTTGCCCGTGTCCGGCTTGCTGCGCTGGCCCATCTTCCCCTCGGCGCCCTTGTGGCGGGCGGCCGAGTCCGCCTTCTTGGCGTTGATGTCGGCCTTGAGCTTCTCGAGGAAGCTCAGGTCCTTCTTCTGGGGCTTGGGCCTGGTCAGGATAAACTGCACGAACCGGTCGGGAACCTTGTAGAGATCCTCCTCCGACGTCTCGACCGACTTGGGCCGCAGGTGGAAGGTGGCCACCATGGCGGCGAATGCGAAGAACATCAGCAGGATGGTGTTCAGGAAGGTGTAGTCCAGGTTCTCGGTCAGCCTCGACAGGTAGCCCGCCGGCCGCGAGACGTATCGGAGGCGGAATCCCACGCTCCCGAAGTTGACCGTGGCCACCGAGCCATGCTCCAGCCTGAACATCCGGCAGTCCCCGAAATCGGGATCCTGGCTCACCTGGCTGCTGCGGGCCAGATCCTGCAGGTCGGTCACGGTCCCGTCACCGGCGATCACATCGCCGCTCGCACTGGTGGAGAACCCCACCATGACCTCGCCACCCGACACGCGAGCCAACGGGAAGGTGCTGGCGGGCAGCATCTCGGCCGGCAGGTAGAAGTGGACCTTCTCATCCTCCCCGACGAGCACCTGCTTGGTGTCCGGCCTGAAGACCTTCACGTCCAGGACCGTGCTGCCCCAGAGCTTGCGGACCTCCAGGATCCAGTTCGCGGTCGTGACGGTCTCGTCGTCGTCCAGTTCCCCCAGTTCCCTGGGCGGCGGCAGGGACACACGGTGGGTGTACACGACTTCTTCTGCATCTTCCCCGTCGGCAAGATCCGCGTCGTACGAAGCCGCCTCGGATTCCTTATCCCTCGCCTCATCGGCGGCAGCGGCCACGGCCGCGTACTTGTCGTCGACCAGGCGGGCCGCCGGCGCCGCGTGGACCGGCGCCTCCTCCGGCGCGCGCAACTCCTCCTCTTCTTCCTCGGGCTCGCCCAGATCCGGAGCCTCAAAGTCGCCCTCGGGCTCCTCGTCTTCCGCAGGGGCCGCACCCGCGGCCACGCCAGCGGCGGGCATGGCCGGCTCGGTGGTCGTCTCGGGCCGGGCGGTGTCCGGCTCCTCCGCGGCCGCGGCGGCATCCTCTTGGAACACCAGCCGGGTGTCGCCCAGCCGGATCTCGTCGCCGGACTTCAGGGTTGCCTTGTTGACCCGTTCCCCGTTGACGAAGGTCCCCTCGGCCGACCCCATGTCGATGATGTTGACATCGCCCCCGGCCGACATCTCGACCACGGCGTGGATCCGCGAGACCTTCTCGTCCTCCAGCCTCAGGTGGGCCGACGAAAGCCGCCCGATCTTGACGATCTCGCGATCGAAGGTCTCGGTCGACAGGAGTTCGCCGCCGTGGTACACTTTGAAGGTCAGATTGCTCATCTGGCGCTCCTTTGGTCTATGCCGCCGTAAGACACCGACCAAGGACAGGAAGTTTCGTATCCGGAACAGGTCTTTTCAAAGGCAACCACATTTCCAGCCCCATGTCCAGTGTGCTCACTCCGCGGCATGTGACCTGCCGCGAGTTGCCTTATTCGGCCCTGTCAGCTTCTTCAGCTTCTTCGATCCTTGGCCCAAAAGCCAACCATTCTGCTTTTTTTCCAGGGGCTTAGAGGTCCTTGACCGACTGCAACACCCGCTCCTTGAAGTTCTGCCGGATGCGGATCAGGCTCTTGTGCCTGGCCAGCTTGCGCCCGGTCAGGAACTCCTGGTCGGGCCGGGTCAGATCGCCGGTGATGGTGTCGTCGTCGAAGTTGTAGACGGTCTTCTTCTTGTAGATGACCGTATCGTCCTCCTGGGCCAACGCCGCGGCCCCGACGAACAGCGCCACCAGCAGGGCCAGGATCCACACGCTCCATTTACCACGAGAAGGCTTCATGGGACATCTCCTTGCCAAGTCGATACCCCAACATACCACTTTCCCGGGCGCAAGCCAACTCATTCGCAGGAAAGCTCGGGCTGGGCCGTCTCCAGGCCCCAGTTCACCCAGAGCTTGCCGTTGTTCTCGCCCCGATAGATGATGTAAAATGGGTTCACCACTTATCGGCCTTCAAACACGCGCCGGAGGCGTTGGATGGACCAATTATGGTCAATGGGGCATCAAAAAAATCTCATACGAAGGTTCGGAGGACTCGTACCTTCTTGCCAATACTGCAAACAACACGCTCCCCTAACGCTGCTATTCATGCTGACTTGTTCCATCCAAATAGTCCGGATAGGGACGGCAGCGGCCCAGGAACCCCAGCCCTGCTCCGAAGTGCGGACTGTCGAGGGCGTCCTACTTCGCTTTTATCCCGAGGACAGCGACCTGGATGCGGTCAGGAAGCAGGCCGAGGGCGAGCTTGACTACCTGGGAGGTGTCCGGCTGGAGCTCCCGTTGCTGCCGCGCGGGCGCAAGCCGGTCAGGACGTCCTACTACATCCGCACGAGAGAAGGCCCGACGCTCGTCATCCACCGAGAGAAAAACCTCACCACGAGGAACCGGTTGACCGTCGGGATGCCCCCGTCTGACGTCCCGGAGGATCCGCGCAAGCTGTCCCTCGATCTCACCATACCGACCACCTGGGGTCCGGAGATCGCCGCAAATGTCGACTTCGAGAAAGCCCGGTTCGGACCGGACTGGAGGCGGGCAAAGACCATCGCGTGCAAGGTCCGGTTCCACCTTCCCGGCCGCCGCAAGTTCCCGAGGCCGCGGAAGCCCCGCCAGGTCGAGGTCGACGATCCCAGACGACCGGAGAGCATCTTCGCTGCCATCGCAAAGGCCGAATCCGACCGGGAGCAGATCCGGCTGGAGGTACTGCTCCACGGGCTCGGAAGCCGGGTGGTACCTGTGGCCATCCGGAAGCTGGAGGACGCGCACCGCCGCGTCCGTGAGAGCGCCTGCGCGCTCCTGCGACACTTACCGTCGCGGCGCTCCATTGCGTCTGTGGCGCAACTCCTCGACGACACGGACATCAAGGTGGCCTGGGAAGCGCGCTACACCTTGAACTACCTGCTGCTGAGGTTGGGTGAACAGGATCTCCCATCCAGGGACAGGCGAGCCCTGGCCCGTCGTGCGCTCGAGCTGTTCGCCGCGGACCTGTGCCGTGCGAAGAATCCTAACGAAGCCATCAAGCCGTTCCTCAAGGCGGAGGAGATCGGGGTACTGCCCGTCAACCTCCCGGAGATGGAGGTGTTCGACGTCAAGACCGAGACCCTCCCCGCGCGCAGGAACGGTTACTGCCGGAAGTACGACTTCATCCGGTTCAGAGGGATGAGCGGTTCGAGGAAGGCTTCTGGCCGGAAAGCCGACGAAGCCTGGACGCCGCTCGTCCACTTCCACGCCTTCAGGACCGTCGACGGTTTTGTGCGGGTCGCGTTCCGGCCCATCCCGAAACCACGCAGCATGGCGGTGAACATCTGGGTGGCCCTGTTCGAGAAGCGGACAGGCGGGTGGCGCCTGCTCGCCTATCCGCCCATGTGGAAGGAACGCTTGTCAGAACCGCTGCACACCTACGGGCCCACCTCCAACCTGGCGCCGGTCCGCGCGCGGCGCTTCGGGAAGATCGGCCCCAGGGACGTCGAGCAGTTCGAGATGAACCTGGAGGCCATCGCCCTGAACGCCCTCGGTGACGGACGGACCTCCGAACAACTCTCGTTCGGGTGGGCTCGGTGGCAGGACCGAGGCGAAAGACGTCACGGGCTTCCGCCGGCCTACATCCCCCACCTCCGCAGGTACCTGGACGACGACAATCCGTTCGTCCGCGCCGCGGTGGAACTTGCCTTGACGACGTACTGTCAATCGGAACTGGTGGGCATCGACAGGAACGCCTTGCTGCGGCGGGCCGCCGAGACATGTGCTCGGCTGCCGGACCCAAGACGGTTGGCTCCTCTCTGCGGCAGGTTGAAGGCCGAAGTTCCGGCGTCCCCGGTCTACGAGGTGGAGATCAGGAGAATCATGGCCGCAGCAGCCACCGCTGCAGGCCATCGAACGGGCATATCCTGGTCCGGCTTCGAGCGTATGCAACACGCCAAGGAGACGGTCGAGATCCTCAAGCGCATCTACCTGACATCCGAGGAAGAAAGAGCGCGACGCCTGGCGCTCTCGTGCTTGAGCCACCAGAGGAACTCGGATCTCGTCGCCTTCTGGGACGAGGTTCTGGGCCGCCGGGAAGCCGACCGCTACCGGGGGTACGCCTACCGCGGCCTGGCCGCGATCGGAGACGAGGATGCGAAGGGAATATTAGCAGTGGCCATGAAGGACCGGAACACCCAGGTCGGTCACCTCATGGCGATCGCCTACGGCATCCGGGAAATCGCGAGACGGGACCGCTGTAGATACGGCCATCCATTCCTGGAACCGCTCTTCGATCATCCCGACGACAGGGTTCGCGAGATCGCGTACGAGACGGCTTTTCAGCTGGCCGGCCACCGTGGAGTTCCCGTTGCGCTGGCCGACAGGGCCCTGCGGGACAGCGCTCCCGGTGTGGTGGCGATCGGCCTCCGCAGCACGCACTTCGTCAGGGACCCGCAGATCCTGCCCCTCATCTTCAGGGCGACCCGGAGCATCGATCCACGCGTCAGGAGGGCCGCGGGCTATGCCCTGTTTGTCAGGCTGGACACGGACCCGAGGGACTGGCGACAGACGGTCGAGGCCGTCTGGGAAGCCCACCAGCGCGGAGAGTGGAGCTACTCCCACGCACCCCGCGCGGCGTTGCGGATGGGGCGCCACATGGAACGGTTCGGCAGGTTCAGCGAGGCGGCGAGGGCCTACGCGGAGGCGAACCAGGGCTTCCGTAACTCGGGCAGGCCCGAAGGCCGCGGACCGCGCGACCGTGCTCACGCCTTGCTTCACCTCTACGAGGTCAGCCGCAAGGTGGGGGACAAGGAGAGGGCAAGGGAGGCCGCGCTTCAGCTGAAGAGCGGTCTCCCGCAAGACATGACCGTATGCCTCCGCGAGCTTGACACACCATCCACCGACATCGTACCGCTCGGCGAGTTGGCGGTTTTCCTGGTCCGGGATCTCGACCAACCCGTCCGGCTCGAGCTCAGGCCGAGCCGGTTCCAACTCCGGCGCGGGCAGGAGGTGAAGGCCGTGGTCTCCATCGTCAACAAGTCCGGGCAGCACATCCGGGTCCGGGCCCGCAAAAGGGGTCGTGGCGGTGCGCTCGTTCGTCCTTCGCGAACATTCCATACCATCTGCAGTAATTGCACGCTGAGCATCGACCACAAGGTGTCCGAAGCCCTTCAGTTCGAGTACCATGAGATCGGACACCGGGAACGCCTCACGCTGTGGACCACCGTAAGAGCAAGCGGTAGCCCCGGCTCCTCTCAGCTCGTGGCCTGGTCGGAGCTGGAGGTGGTTGGCGCGAACGGGGAACGCTGGCATGGCTGGGTGATGAGCAACGGCGGGGTCGTGGAGATACTACGGGAGGAAAGCGATGGGATCCCGTGAGCCCCTGGATCGTCGGACAGGCAGCCGTCTGCCCACTTTCCGCAGTCGACGTCAGTGCCGACGGCCGGCTGACGGCTCCTCGCCGCTGCAACGCATCGGCTGCTTCCTCGCCCTGCCGGTCCTCGTGGTCCTCTCGCTCCCCCATGGTCCGGCCTCGGCGAACGGTCGGGTCCGTGAGGACGACCGGTCGCCACGCCTCACCTGTTCTGTTTCGGGGCGGGTGGTGGATGAATCCGGCACCCCCATCGAGGGTGCTGTGCTCCGCCTGGAAGGCCTTGACGGTGAGCGTTACAGGAAGGAGTTCAACTCACGCGCCCCGTCCAGGTTCGGGATATTCGAATACCGGTACAACACGCTCACGACGAGCTTGTGCGTGGTTCCCGGGCTTGAGCATGAGATCGAGATCATCACCGCTCGCTACTTCCGGCGCGCGAAGGCCAAACAAGCGATCTGGCGGAGGCCGCGGGACTGGCATCGGAAGGTCAAGGAGCTGAACACCTCGCCACCGGAATACGAGCTGCGCACGGGCCCTGACGGGGCGTTCCGTGCTGCTGATATCCCCGAGGGACCCTATCTCTTCTCCGCAGGACACCCCGGCACGGTCACGGAGGTGCGACTCGTTTGGCCGTGCGAACGGCACCCAGACGTCCAAGTCGACTTCGTCCTCGAGCCGTCCGTCACCCTGAAAGGAACCATCACCGACCCGGAAGGCCGACCGGTGGCCGGCGCCTCGCTCAGGCGGATCGACGTGCTCGGAGAGACGCTCGCCGCGCGGGCGGACGAGAACGGGAGATACGAGTTCCCGGGCCTCTCGAGATATGGCGATCACCTGAATGTGGAGGCCAAGGGATACCAGAGGGCGGGAATCATGTTCGATCCCTGGAAGATACCGGTGGAATTCCCGCACGACCTCGTCATCAAGCCGTCCAATCCGATCCTCGGATTCGTATCGAGGTCAGGCTCGCCAGTAGCCGGAGCCGAGATTGTAGTAAACCATGAGGTGCGGGCACGTACGGACCGGCGGGGATGGTTCCGCGTCGACGGAATCCCGGAGCCGAAGGTGGACATCTGGGCGCGTCAGGGCGAAATCGAGTCCGCCCCGAAGAACATCGAACTCGGGGAAGGTCCTGCCGTCGTGAGGCTCGAACTCCTCGATCTCGGGAACCTCGTCGTGTCGGTGCGAGACCCGGCGGGAATGCCGCTTGAGGGAATCCTCGTCTGTGCCTATCAGCAGAGGGACCACAGGTTCCTGGAGGTTGCAACGGACGAGAACGGTATCGCCAAGTTCGAGTCACTTCGACCCGGCAGAGTGGAGATCGACATCCGGACAGATGAGGCACATTTCGCCGAGGAGCGACTCGAAATCGTACCCGGCAAGACCACGAAGTTCGACTACGTCAAGAGGAAGGGTTTCGACCACACCGTGCGCATTCTACTGGAGAACGGCTCCCCGGCATCAGCAGGGACACGGGTGCTGATCGACGCGAAAGACAGCGGAGCAGTCCTGACGTACAAGTCAGGAACTGGCGGAATCGTCCACATGCCTGATCTCACTCCCGGAGATTGGAACTACACGGTGACGCTGGAAGGCTACCTGAATGAGTCCAGGGATCTCCATGTGCCTGGTCCCGAGACGAAGGTCACCTTGCACAGACCACGCGCCATCGAGGGAGAGCTATTCGACGCGAACGGCAAACCGATCGTCGAGGCCAAGCTGCAAGCCATCAACTACGGCGCGGAATACGAGTCGTTGACCGGCGACGAGAAAACGATCTCTCACCATTGGAAAGCCGATGAGAAAAAGGCCATTACCAACAGCCAGGGAAGGTTCACCTTCGAAGACCTCCGACCTGGCAAGTACCTCGTTCGAATGCTTCGAATGATCGGAGGCAGGAAGAGGATACTCGAGCCGTTCATCGTGGATGCCGATGTTGGATCCCTGGAGATCAGGATCGACCGGAAGATCGGCTACTTCCCTGCAAGAGAGCCGTCGTGGAGATCGAGGCTCCCGTCGTCGGCAGGCGCGGGTGTCATCCATGGGACGGTCGTGGATTCAAATGGGAAGCCGATCCCGTTTGCCAGAGTCTACTGGCGGGCCGATTCGGATATCCCGTGGCACGAGAACACCCTCAGGACAGATTCTCGAGGCCGATTTCGCATCCAACACCTCGAGCCTGGCCACTACGGAGTCCGAGCCTCATTCGAGCAGCGACAGGGACCACCAGTCACGACCGATGCCAAACCTGGAGGAGCGGAGATCAAGCTGTGGGTGCCGACTGAAAGGAGATGACCACAACGAAGTGGCGGTCAGCTACAAGGTATGAACCAATACAGTTGGGTGGGGAAACCGAATCAACTTGATGACCATGGTCTGCTCTGCATCGCGAGCGTCAACTATTTTTTCCCATCGGGAATTATAATTGTCGCTGGGCAAAGGTCGGACGATCCGGCGCGCTCTCATCAAGAAAATTGGTGAACGTCCCCTACTTTCCCTTGTCTCTTCCTTCGTTCTTGTCGCTCCGTGACCGTACCCCTTCCTGCTGCTGAATATCTTCGGGAGTGCCCACCAGGTGGAAACCTTCCTCGGAGAAATGCTCGTCATAGCCGAAGACGGACCTCAGACCAATGTCCTCCATGACGATGAAGCCCGTACAGTCCACCAGACTAACGCCCCGGCTGCCCCGAAGCTCCAGACGCCTGAAAGCTCGATCGTGGAGCGATTCATCCACCCAGTGAATCCGCAGCAGAGGCCGGAAGACGTGTTCAAACTGCCGGGCTGCTTTCAGTCCGACCCGGGCCTGGAGCAACGCTATGGTCTCGAGCAAAACGTAGCTGGTCAGGTGTATCTCTGCCCCTTCCTCCAACAACTGTGTCATGGTCGCCTTTGCCCGCACGTGCATCCAGTCGTTGCGTACCAGGGCCGCGAAAAGGCCGGAGGTGTCGGCAAAGACTCTCACGGCTCAGGCTCCCCGTTGCCTGCAAAATAGTCGTCATGCTTGATGGACACGTCGTCGCGATCCGCCTGGAATGCCCCGAGCAACTCCAGCGCCCGCCTGCGGGGAGGCATCTCCCGCAGCCTTAGATCCTCGACCGCCTTCCGGATGATCGATGCCAACGACTCCCTTCTCTGTCGGGCCAGCTCTGTCAGGAAACGATGCTGCTCCACGCTGAGTGAAATCTGTGTCCGAATCATGCCTTCCTCCAATTACATTATCATGCATACATCATTACATCATCTTCTCTCCGTGTCAAGGCCGCCTGTCTGGGTCCAGGGCTGACGCACGTATTCCACCCTCCCCCCCGCCCCCTCCCGCCAGCGGGAGGGGGTGTAATATGCTGATATCATGGCGGAAAACTCCCTCCCCCTTCATAGGGGGAGGGCGGGGGTGGGGGTGAAAAGAGTGCGACGAAAAAATCTGTCAATTTCTGTATCATCCGAAATTGTCGTATGATCACGTCCCGTTACGAGCGGCGGAAAAGACGTGCGTATCAGGGCTGGTCTGGGTCCATCTGTTCACAGACGTGTACCTACTCCTTCCCCACTGTGGGTCCGTTTTCTGGGGCGGGCTTCATGCCCGCCCGATCGGCCGTGGGGACGCTCACGGGTGGGGATAAACCCCGCCACAGAAACGCTCTGGCAGAGAATAGACCAGATGTGAAGGAATCTTGGTAGCCTGGAAAATGCAGAAAAAGTACTTTATTTCAGCCCGCCGGGCTCGCCAGCCGGTGCTGCACCCTTTGATGCTTCATCCTTCTTGTCACCTGCGGGCGGTTTCTCTTTCTTTTCGCTTTCTTTGCCCGGCGGCTGGCCTTCGGAAGGACCGGTCTTCTTCGCCTTGCCGGCCGTGTCTTTCGGTTTTTCCGGGGCTTTTTCGGGCTGCTTGGGTTTTTCCTCGCACTTGGGCTTCTTGCCAACCCACAGGCCGCCGCCGAAGTACATCTCGGACTTGTCCTTGAAGGTCAAGAGCACGTCCCAGGGGCCTTCCGGCAGGCCCTCGGGCACGACCATCTCAAGGGTGTGCTCGTTGATCTGCTTCCACTTGACCTTGTTGGTGCCGATGTTGATCCGCTTGACGCCCTTGAAGATGGCGCCCACCAGGAGGACCTTGGTCTTCTCTTCGGCCGTAATGGCCAGGGGATCGAGCACGAACTCGAGCTTGTCGCCCTCGAGCTTGGCGGGCGGGAGCACGTCGCACTCCTTCTTTGCCCGCTCCCAGGCCTTTTCCACGGTCTCCTTGCGCAGCTTGGCAAGCCTGGCCATCTTCTCCTCGAAGCGCCGCTGCTCCTCGGCCGCCTTGGCCTCCAACACCTTCATCTTCTTATCCATCTCGATGCCCTGCCTGGCTTCGTCATACATGGCCACGCAGGGATGGTCCTTGGCCGGTTTTTTGTTTTGCAGCTTGACGCACAGACCGCACTCCTTCTTGGCCTCCTTGGCGTCGTTGAAGTTGCGCAACGCCAGGCGGCAGAGCCACTGGCGCGGGACGGGATCCCTTGCGTGCTTGCCGGCCAGGGCGAGGAACTGCTTCTTGGCGGCGTCGAAGTCGCCCACACCGCGCATGGCGATGCCCAGGCCCATGGCGGCCTGCTTGTTCGAGGGCTCGTACTGAAGAATCTTGGTGAACTCTTCCCTGGCAACCCTGAAGTCCTTGTAGTCCAGGGCCACCTTGGCGATGTTGAACCGGGTGGGGACCATGTCCGGCCGCTGCTGCAGCGCGGCCCTGAACTGGGCCAGGGCCTCGGGGATCTTCTTGAGCTTCAGCAAGACGAGCCCCAGGGTGTTGAGCAGGCTGGGATCGTTCTTCTTGACCGTCAAGCCCCGAAGGCAGATCAGCCGGGACATGTCCATCTTGCCCATGGCGTAGTACACCGAGGCCATCACCCGGTAGGCGCCGATGTTGGTCGGGTCGCGCACCAGCACCTCGCCGGCCCGCTTCAGGGCCAGGTCGTACTTCTTCTGCTGCTGGTGGATGGCCGCCATGTTCAGCAGCACGGGCGAGTTCTTGGCGTCCTTGTCGAGAGCTCTTTCGTAGATAGCCAGGGCCTCGGAAAGCTTGCCGCTCCGGGCCAGCAGCGCGCCCATGTTGGCCGCGGCCAGGGTCAGGTCCGGCCGCAGCTTCATCGCCTTCTTATAGTGCTCGGCCGCCTTTGCGTCCTCGCGCATGGCCTCGTAGATGCAGCCCAGGTTGTAGTGGGCCTCGGCCATCTTGGGGTCCTGCTGAAGCGCCGCTTCGAAGCGGGCGAGCAGATCGTCGTAGTCGAAGCGGCCGGTCTTCTTCTGGTCGTGGTAAGCCTTGACCGCATTTTCGAACGCCTGCCTGGCCTCCTTGGAGACATCGGGTGCCTTTTTCCGGGATGCGGGCCTGGCGGCCATAGCACGGACCGGCTTCTCGTCCGGCTTGTCCGGCGTCGAGGGGCAGCCGATCACAAACAGAGCTGCTGCCAAATGAGCTGTCGTTCGGATCAGCCTCGGCATGGGGTCGTCTTCCTCCAGTCGTATCAGTCGAACTCGTCCTCTGGCTCGTCCTCTTCGAAGACATCTTCGGCCGGCTCCTCGGCCGGCTTCCCGGGCGCTTCCGGCTTTTCCTTCGGCTTTTCCTTCGGCTTCTCGGCTCGAGGCTGCTCGGCGGGCGGCGGCGGTGCCGCCTGCTCGCCCTCGCGTTTGGTGGTCAGCGGCGGCTCGTTCAGCAGCTCGGGCCTCTTCTTGGCCTCGTCCCAGAGGGCCAGCAGCAGCGGGTTTCGCGAGGCCGGATCGCCCACCACGCCCAGCACGAAGCCGAGCCGCTCGCGCGGGTACTCGGCCGGTCGGTAGTGCTGGAGCTTCTTCAGCGCCAGCCTGTTGAAGCGGCTGTAGTACCCGAGTTCGGAGCCCTTCTTCACGGCGGCCCCGAAGTGGGCCACCGCCTTGTCCTCGTACGGCTGGCCCCAGGTCCTCAGCGTGCTCCTGTACAGGTCGAGCTGCTCGGGGGTCAGGCCCTTGGGCAGCGGCGCCTTGTAGTACGTCTGGGCGAAGTCCTCGTAGGCCCGTCCGATCTTGTACAGCGAGGCGATGGCCCACTCGGGCTGCTTGAGCTTGGCCACGTCGGTGTAGATCTTCTCGACCTTCTTGAACCGCTTGACCTTCTCGGCGAGCTGCTTCTTGAAGTGCTTCTGCATTTGCTTGTCGCCCTTCCTGCGGCAAGCGGTGAATCGGTACTTGATGTAATCTGCGTACACGGGCTCGGCCTCGATGAAGGCCGCGCGGGCCGCGGCCTCGGCCGCCTCGAGCAGTTGCTTCTTCTTCTTCCTGCGCTTGTACTTCCTGTACAGCTTGAGCGTGGTCCGGACCTCGCGGTCCATCTCCTTCCTGTTCGACTTCCTGTTTCTCTTGCACTTGCCCAGCATCTCGAAGCGCTTCATGTGGGAGGCCAGGGCCCGGTCGAGGTTGGCGCCCAGGTAGCGCTTGCCGTAATCTTTGAACACGTCGGCCGCTTTGGCGAACTTGCCCATCCGCTCGTACAGCAGGCCCAGGGAGTAGTACACCTGGGCGACGTCCTTGGAGCGGGGGAACAGGTCGATGAACTCGAGCCGGTCGGCGATGGCCCTCCTGTACTGGTGCAGGGCCTCGCGGTAGATCCCGGCGTTGAGTAAGGCCACCTCGGCGTCCTCGAGATTCCAGGTCCGCCGGTTACCCTCGAAGCGCTTCTCCTTCTTGGCCTTGGCCTTCTTTTTCTTCTTGTCCCTCCTGCCCCTCTTCTTGCCCTTCTTGTAGGAGACCGCCTTGCCCAGGCCCTTCATCTTCTTGTAGGTGTCGGCGTAGCGCTCGTACAGATCGGCGGCCGAATCGAAATCCGCCATGCGTTCGAAGTTCTCGGCCAGGTTGAAGATGGTGCCGGGCACCAGCTCGCTCTTGGGGTGCTTTTCGATCAGCAACTGGCGGGCCTTGCGGGCCTTGTCGAGGCGCTCGGCCTGCTCGTACTTGACGCTCGCGTTGAACAGGGCCTCGTCGGCCAGCTCGTGCTTGCCGAACTCGCGCCAGAACTTGATGTAGGCGTAGGCCACCCTGGAGTGGATCCTCTTGTCGGACAGCGGCTTCCTGCCCTTGGGGGGCTTGCGCAGATTCCCCTCCATGGCGCCGATGCGCTTGAAGGCGATCTTGGGGATCATGTCCGTCAGGTAGACGCGCAGCTTCTCGTGCTTCATCAACTTCCGGTTCTTGAAGTACTTGCGGGCGAACTCATCCAGCTTGTCCATTTCCTGGCGCTCGTTCAGGGCGTCCAGCACCAGGTTGGCCGCGTAGTTGGCCAGATCCGAATCGGGGAAGTCGCGGACGATCTCGTCGAACCGGCCGATGGCCTCGTCGAGGTGATAGTAGTCGTAGTAGGTCTTGGCGATATCGTACTTGACGTCCAGGATGTCCTCGTCCTTGGGGCAGTAGTCCAGAAAGATCTCGGCCGCCTGGATGAAGCGCTTCTTGTACTTGGGGATGGGTTGCTTCTGCAGCGTCTTGCCCTTCTTCTTCTCCTTCTTCTTCTCCTTGCGCCGGCGCTTCTTCTCCTTGCGGCGCTCCTGCTTCATGATCTCCCGGTGGGCCTGCATGGACTTGTAGGCCGCGTCGCAGAAGTAGGTGCCCGGCAGTGAGGGCGCGCCCTTCTTGGGCTTGGCGGGCTTTTTCGGAAACTTCTTGTGCTTCTTGAGGTAGGCCAGGTCGCGGGTCACGATCTTGGTGTACTCGGCGGCCGCGCGCTCGAACCGCTTGAGCCGGTGGAAGAGCATCTCGGCGTAGACGAAGCGCATGTCGTAGGCGTCCTTGGACTTCGGGAACAGCTCCAGGTAGTCGCCGAACATCTCCTGGGAGTACTCGAAGGTCTCCTTCTGCCTGGTCTCCTTGGCCTCCTTGTACCACCTGCTCGAGAGCTTGCGCATGGTCCGCTCGGCCAGCTCGCGGCCTTCCTTGATCCGCTCCTTCTGCCTGGCGTCGGGGTTCTTGACGCACTTCTGGACCTGCTTGAACTTCTCGACCAGTTCGCGGATCTGTCCGATCGTGTAGCGCTTGTTTCCCACCCGTGAGGCGGCGTCCACGATGCGACCCTGGTAGAAGGGAACCTCGGCCGAACACTTCTCCTTCTGGATCAGGTAGCGGTACAGGATGACGGCCTTCTTGTCCTTGCCTTCTCCGAAGTACCTGCTGGCCAGGTTTTTCAGCAGGTTGTGGGCTTCCTTCGGTGCCATCTTCTTGAAGATCGCCGGGGCGTTCTTGGCGCTGCCCTCGTGGCTGTACGTCAGGGTGAAGTCGTTGAGCGCCTCCTTGCGGACCTCGATGCTGCCCTGCTCCATGTCGGCCAGGGCGATCACCGACTGGAACATGTCCTTGGCCTTGGCCCACTCGTGCAGGTTGAAGTAGCACCAGCCCTGCTTGTACAGGGCATAGGAGTAGACCGGCGACTCGGTGTACTCGGCCACCTTCTTGTAGGCCATCAGGGACTTTTCCAGCTTGGCCGTGTCGAAGTAGTACTCGCCGAAGGCCAGGTAGACGTCGGGGACGTGCTCGGACCCGGGATAGGTCGAGACCATCTCCTTGTAGGTCTTGAGTGCCTCCTTGAATCGCTCCAGGTCCCACAGGGAAGCGCCCAGGTAGAACAGCACCTTGTCCAGGCCGGGGTAGTCGGGATGCTCCTTGACGATCACCTTGTACTGCTCGATGGCCTTGGCGCGCCACTTCTTCTCTTCCCCGCGCAGCGCTTTCTTGCCCGCATCGACCTTCTTGCGAAGCGCCTCGTTCTCCGGGTCCTTGGACAGCTGGCCGTCGAGCTCCATGGCCTGGTGGAAGAACGCCTCGGCCTCCTCGAAGTAGTTCTCGGCCAGGCGGAACAACAGGCCCGGGCGCTCCTTGTCATCCTTCTCGTACTTGAGCAGGGTCTGGATCTGCTCGCGGATGGTCTTGCGCTTCTCGCGCATCTGGATGTCGACCTTCCGGGGGCGTCCGTACTTCTGATAGTCGAGCACCGGCTGGCGCTTTTTTTTCTTCGCGCCCTTCTCGACGGCCAGGGCCCTGGACGCCGTCGGAGGCGCCGCCGAGGAAAGCGCAAAGACGATCGAGACCGCTATGGCGATTCGTCCCAACATGCCTTGACTCCCCTTATTCGACCTGCCTGCGGCAGCCCCAGGTCAGGGTGTACTCGTACGTGCCCAGCTCGTCGCGCCAGTACTCGCCCTCGTAGGGCCAGTAAACCTTCTCGTCGTCGGTGGCCGCCGACCAATCGTAACTCAGCAGCTTGGGCCCCAGGTCAAGCTCGCCGGCCTTGGCCTTCTTGAGCATCTCCAGCTCGGCGTTGTCGTTCTCCAGCTTGATGCGCAGCGCCTGGCTTATCAGCCCGCCGAGGAAGTCGCGCTCCTGCTCCAGGCGCGCCTTGGTCTGCAGGCCGGCCTTCTTGATAATCTCGTCGCGCTGCTTCTTCAGCATGTCCGTGAGCCGCTTGGCCACCCTGGAGTCTGCGAACCCGGCCTTCTTCTTCCTGCGGATCCGGCGCAACTCCTTCTCGATCTCGAGCACCGACTGGTTGAGCAGCGCCAGGTCCTTGTCGGCCAGGGCCACCTTGAGAATCCGCCGCAACAGCTTGCCCGAGGCGCCCTCGGGCGGGGCCTTCTGGATGGCCAGCAGCTTCTTGTAGTAGTTCTCGGGCGCCATCTGCTTGCCGGTCAGCTTCTCCAGCTCGTCGAACAACGGCTCGTAGCGCCTGTGGAACTCGCCGACGATCTGGTTCGACTCCGGGTAGCGGCAGTTCTCGTAGTAGGTTACCGCCTTGAGCACCAGCCCCTCGGGAAAGTACTCCTCGCGGAAGAACGGGCTGTCCAGGGTGATCAGGTTGCCCAGCGCTTTCTGGTACTTGCCCAACTGGAACCAGGCCCAGGAGGACTCGAACAGGGCCTCGAGCCAGTTTGCGCTGTAGCGCTTGATGTGGTCGTAGTAGAACAGGGCGTAGCTGAACTGCTTGTGGCCGTAGTGGGTGCGAGCCAGCTGGAAGAAGGCCATCTCCCGCAGCCGGTCGTCGCGGAACTTGCCCGTCTTGGGGTGCAGGATGCGCACCACCTCCTTGAACGACTCGACCGCCTCGGCGAAGTTCTCCTCCTTGAACATGATAATGCCCTCGAGGTACTTGCCCCGGGGGGAGAACTTGCTCTTCTCGTCGATCTGCAGGATCAGCGCCTTGGACTTGGACAGGAACCCGATCACGTCGGTGGGTAATGCGGTCGGGCCGGTCTTCTTCTTCACCTCGAGATCCAGGCCGAAGCCCTCCTCCGGGCTGTCTGAACTGTCGCCGGAAAGATCGAGGCCGCCCTCCATGCCTTCTTCTTTACCGGCGCCTTCTTCCTCGCCGCCGCCCAGGTCGAAACCGAACTCATCCCCGGAGGGCTTTTTTTTCTTCTTCTTCTTTTTCGGCGCGGGCGCCGGGGCGCGTCCGCTCTCCAGGTCCAGGGCCCGGAAGTAGAAATACTTGGACAGCAGAAACTGGAATTCGTCCTTGTACTTCGCGGGGAACTCCACGTCCGAGTACCTGGCGATGTAGTCGAGCACCTGCTTCTGGTCCTTGATCTTGTGGCTGATGAAGAACAGCCACTCCAGCGACGTCTTGAAATACTTGTGTGAGGGGCCCTTTTCCAGGATCCTGCCGAAGTGCTGCAGGGCCGAGTGGTACATGCGCATGCGGTACAGGGCCTTGGCCAGCTGGTACTCGGCGCTCTGGAAGTACTGCTTGGCGCGCGGGTTGTTGTAGATGTCCCAGAATTCCACCGCGGCCTTGGCGTAGTCCTCGTCCTTCATCAGGTCCAGGGCCTTCTCCATGGCCTCCTTCTCGACGCTCTTGACCGAGACGTCCAGGGCCTCGAAGCCGAACTCGTCCTCGTCGCCCGAGCCGGCGGCCTTTTCAGCCTCGGATTTCTTCTTTTTCTCTTTCTTTTTCTTTTTTTTCTTCTTCTTCTTTTCTTCGCCGCTCAGATCGAAGCCGAAGTCGTCGTCCTGTGCCCGGGCGAGAGGCCACGGCTCCAGACCGCCCAGCAGGAAGACCAGGCCGACGGCCGGGACGATCGCACGACGCAGGTGAAAATTGCCCATCGTTTTAATCCAATCCGTCTGTGAGATCACTGGAACTCGTACTCGAAATCGAACGGCAGGAAGAAGCTCACGCCTACCGCGAACATGACGTGGTTCTGGATGTCCGAGAACTCCGTCCGCTTGGTGTCCAGCATGAAGGTCTCGGTGTAGATCAGATCGCGCACCTCGATCTTGACCACCAGCCAGGAGGTCAGGAAGTAACGCAGGCCGAGCCCGAAATTGGTGGCGAACTTGGGACCCGTCTCGGTCTGGGCCATGCCGAACCCGGCGATCAGGTAGGCGTCGAAGTGCACGATGTCGTCGGTCACGAAGGCCAGCTTGCCGTACAGCGGAGACCACAGCAGGTTGCCCATCGCGTAGAAGCTCAGGTTACTGACCTTGGGCAGGGCCTGGTTTGCCTGCTGGTAGTAGCCGACCATGTCGGTCTGGACGGTGCCGACGTAGATCCCCTGGACCTCGATCCCCAGGTTGTCGGCCGGGTGGAAGGCCACCGCGGCGCCCCCGCCCACCTTCTGGTAGAAGGCGTCGTTGAGGCTCATGGTCAAGGTGGGGGTCAGCTCCCAGCGGTGGCGCTTGAGGAAATCCTTGCGCTGGATGCTCTTGATGCGGTCCTCGCGGATCTCGACCTTCTTCCCGGACGACCGGTCCTCGCCCTTTTTGACTCCGGGACCTCCGCCTCCTTCCCGGGCCGCGGCCGGGGGTGTCGCCAGGGCCAGGGCCAGCAACAACAGCGACGCGGTACGAAGCGATTGCATCATGTCATTCCTCCGTGTCGCCTTGAAGGAAGAACACGCACAACCCCAGGTTGAACAACAGCTGGTGCTGCACGTCCGATATTTTCTGGCCCTCGAACGTGACCGTGTCGTTGAACACCACGTAGTCCTTGAGCTCCGCCTTGATGGCGAACATGCGGGTGATGAAAATGCGCACGCCCAGACCGAAGGAGCCCGCGAACCCGAAGCTGAAATCGTCCCCGATCTGCCACCCTCCCACGGCGCCCACCCCGCCCGTGATGAAGGTGTCGAAGTGCATGATCCACTCGGCCGCCAGGCTGACCTTGCCATACAGCGGCGTCCACATCACGTCCAGTCCCAACAGGATGTTGCGCTTGCCGGCAAACGGTATCTCTTCCTCCTGGCGACCGAAGTAGCCGGCGTTGGAGGTCAGAAGGTTCAGGCTATAGGTGCCCACGAACCCCAGCGACAAGCTCTCGGTGAAGTGATAGGCCACCCCCAGGCCGCCGCCAAACTTCTGGTAGAACGCGTCGTTGAGGCTCATGCTGGTCATCGGCAGCAAGGTCAGCTCCAGCCGACCGCTCTTGACGTACGCCTTGTTCGAAACGCTCTTGATGCGTCCCTTCAGGGTCCGATCTTCCTCGTCCGCATGAGCGGGCAACGCTCCCCATACGGCCACCACCACCGCCAGCAGGACAATTTTTTTCTGCATGACGCCTCTCGAATCAGCGGATAGAAATCACGGAACGCCGTCTAACCTCTTGTGAAACCGACACATAATTGATCAGAAAGGATAGTATGCTACCGAATGGACTGTCAAGGTCTTTCTCCCGGTCCGAATTTTCTTGTCCCTTGCAGGCCGACTGTGGTAGGTCTCGAAATACGAGTAAGGGAGAACGTTTCATGCGAATCGTCGGCCTGGCTGGAGTGATCTTGATCACCGGTTTTGCCTTCCCGTTCGCCGGTTGCAGCGACGAGCCCATCGGTCAACCGTGCAGCTTCAGATGGCCGTTGACCGAAGGCGTGGACGAGGATGGCAACCCCGAGTTGACCGACGACTGCGGCTCGTACCCGACCTGTGCACCGCTGCAGGACACCAGCGGGAAGCCGGGAGCTGAGCCCGAGAACAAGTCCTGCCCGGTCGATTGCATCCAGATGCCATCGCTCGAGTGCACCAACCTGATCTGCGTGGCCACCCAGGTGGAGGAGGACGTCGAGGTGGACGGAGTTCAGTACAGCAGGTACCGGCTCATGAACGGCCAGTGCACCACGGAGATCAAAAAGTGTGGCGACCAGGACGTCACCTTCGGCTGCATGGGTTATTGCACCAAGGAGTGCCTGTCTGATGCATCATGCCCCAAGGGCTACCGCTGCACTCAAATGGCGCCCTTCGGCGAGAACCTGCGCTGCGAAGAAGAGAAGGAATGGGGCGATGTATGCACCGATACCTGCCAGCCGACCGGCTTCGATCTCGAAGGCGGCAGGAAGTGTCCGAGCTCCGTGGAAGGCGATACGGAAAACACCTTCGACTACGCCCTGTGCGACATGAAGGAATACAACCACTGCTGCACGTGCATTTGCTATCAATTCTGCCCATTGCTGACCAAGAAATTCTGCCGCAGGATACAGTGGGACCATAAGCAGTTCCCGGCCGGAGTCATGCCCCAGGAAATCTGCGACGACGACGAGGACAACGACTGCGACGGCGACATAGACGCGGACGACGACGATTGCGGCGAGTAGGATGAGTTACCAACCTCGCGAGGGGATCTCGGTATGCGACGGCTCTGTATCGTCCTGTTGCTGTTGTCGACCGCCTGGTGGTCGAGCGGCTGCGTCAGCGCCAAGATCCAGGTGGTCGACGAGCGCACCGCGCTGGAAAATCAGATCCTCGGCTCATACGAGGAGCTGGACCGCGACCTGCAGTTGGTGGCCTCGGTCCGCGCCGTTGACGAGGACGGAAAGCGCAAGAAGCCCCCGCGGTTCTCCGACGTCCGGGCCACCGCCGTGACCGCCCGCCAGACCCAGCAGTTCAACCGGGACGACATCGAGGAGCTCAAGCAGGCCGGCTGCCTGGGT
>SDBT01000660.1_pt1 | contig 55328 bp, 36 predicted proteins | sample 2277101 | NCBI WGS metagenome assembly SDBT01 (sample SAMN10404973, study PRJNA504765) | marine sediment metagenome | isolation source: marine sediment core GS10_PC15, 103 cmbsf | place: Arctic Ocean: Southern Knipovich Ridge | collected 2010 | reverse complement strand
GGACTGAATCCTGCTGAATCGCTGCCAACCGCCGTTAAAGTCACACTATCACTGTTCGCTACAAGATTATTATATTGATCATAGGCACTTAAGGTATATTCTAAACTGTCTCCGGCTACGATGTTTATATCTCCCGAGGGTGTTAGAGTATAATAGTTAACCGGAGCTGTACTTAACGTGACATTAATGGTGTCCAGGAGAGTCAGATACTGTACAAATACCTGGGAGGGGCTTGCCGTCGGATCGGTTCCGGCCGTATAAACCACCTCTGCATAACCGGACGCATCGGTCGTCGCCGTGTTACTGCTTAAGGTATCTGAATTTGATCCCGAAGTGTTAAAATTGATAACCGCATTGGCTATACCATTGCTGTACTGATCTTCCAGGCGTACGCGCAGGTTTATGGAATTACCAATGGTTGTACTGGTATCAGAAACAACCAGGTTCGCAGGTGTATCGGCCTGAAGGGGAAAAACGAAAGAGGTGCTGACATCTCCGATGGAGGCTTCGATGACATCCGGACCATCCGTACTGGCTGTGCTTGCACGATAGTTTGCTTTCGCGACACCATTGATATCAATGGCTGCACCCTGGTCGGAAGAATCACTGGCCACAAAAACACCGTCACCAGAAGAAGTCCGACTGAAAAGAACTGAATTGTCAGCACCGGCCGCATAATTTTCAGCTATTTCTGTAACACTAAGTGCTCTATTATAAACTGCAGCCAAATGCAATTCTCCTAGCCAGGCACGGCTATCTGTGGAAAACTCATCAGCAAAGCCAAATTCATATCCACTATCCCAATTACTAAAACTACCTCCGATTGTTGCTGAATCAACCTTGACACCATTCATATACAGATAGGCCTGATTAGAGGCATCTATGGTAAAAACAACATGAGTCAAAGTTAGTGTCACAGATCCCGCGGGAGAATATAATTGTATGTTTGTACCATTCATTCCATTCGTGGTGGTTCGAAGCCGGAAGCTATAAGTGTTATTTTGTTGGCCCAGTGTAAAGTTTCGATTCGACGCATCAAGAGAATGAGTTACAATACGTTTTGGTTGAGAACCCCCAAATGAAGTTGCAGCAGGCTTTATCCAGGCCTCAACGGTAAGCTCTTCTGTTGCTGTTGCGGCATTATGAATTTTTGTTGCCGCAGATCCCGATCTTAACTTAGTATTAGTATCTATATCAAGATACCCGGAATTCCAGGTTACATTTCCAAAATCCTGAATCATTGTAGTTAAGGGTATACCGGCACCACCCACATCATATACATTACTCCCCTCACCTTCATCAAAGGTATACAAAACCACCAGGCTGTCGATCGCCCGGCCGGGTAAGATATTGTTGTATTCATCATAGACTTCAACTTCAATATCCAGGGAATCGCCCACTGTCAAATCATTTTCTGGTGTAACTTTAACCAGGTGATGGGGACTTGAACCCTGTACAGTGATCAGGCCACTTTGTCCGTCAACCGCCGGAATGCCCACCTGTTCAACGGATACTGCAAAACTTCCGGATTGGGTATCACGGACTCTCACCATAACCGTATCGGATGTATTAAAGCTAATTGGATTTAATCTTGAGGCTTCTGCAGTTCCTGAAGACAAATTTAAATTAATATCGATTGTACTATTAGTTACTTTATTACCATACTGGTCTTCTGCTGTAATGATATAGGAAATCCACATGCCAGCATTAACAGTCTGATCCGCTTTTGGAGAAAAATGAAGCGTATCTACTAGGGCTGGCCCCACTGTGACCAATCCACTCTGACCGGTTACGGCCGAGTTGCCGCTGTTTTCTACGCGAACTGTAAATGCGCCGGTACTGTCATCGCTTACTTTAAAGACAACGATATCCGCTCCGTTGAAATTATAATTTCCCGGGCTGAATCCGGCAGAACCGCTACCAACAGCACTTGCGATAATTGAACCTGAATTTGTAATAGCATTGCCAAATTGATCCCGCGCGGTTATTTCAAATTCCAGGCTGTCCCCGGCAACAATTGATTGAGGTGTCTCTGGATTAAAAGTATAATAACTGACTAAGCTCGAGCGTAAAGGTAAGTTCAGCGTATCAGACAATATGCCGTAGCTAATCTCTATGCGGTCTGCCGGAAAGGTCAAAGTGTCACTGGCAGTATATAGTGCTTCGGCTACACCACCGGCATTGGTCGTTGGACTTATTATCGCTAAACTATTATCAAAAAGACCATTCCCCTGAAAACGACTAAATACAACAGTTGAATCACTTAATCTATTGCCATATTGATCCTCTAAGGCATATTGCAATAACCGCTCACCACCCACATTGATCGAATCGGCAGAAGATAAACGCACGATCCGATTTGCATTGGAAGGCAGAACCGTTATCAAACCACCCTGTCCGATTATGGCACCATTATTTATATTTTCTGCCCGAACGGTAAACCCACCTGCTATCGTATCACTTACATTAAAAGTCAGGGTTTCACCACCAGAAAACTCATAAGGTCCCGGACTAAATCCGGCGCTATCGCTACCCACCGCAGTCAGGGTTACGGTGTCTGCATTGGCAACAAGATTATTATACTGATCATAGGCAGTAAGGGTATACTCAAGGCTGTCACCGGCAACAATAGAGGAATCAGCTGCAGGTGTTAAACCGTAATAAGCCACATTTCCTGATGTGGTTCCTATGCCAAACTGGACACTATCGGCTCTGTTGGTTACTCTCAGGGCAGTTACAATATTCGAATCCACCAGCGCACCGGTCATAAAAGTTATTTGAGCTATTCCCTGAACATTGGTCACGATATCAATGCTATCCAGGCTGTTCAGATTTCCCCCACCATCGCGAACGATAAAACGGATTGTGTCCCCGAATATAACGTTCGAATATTGGTCCGTAACCTTACTGGTTAGTAATATTTCATTGCCGGCAGGAATTCCGCTGGTATCAGGGGTAATTTTTATCAAGGTATCAGCTGGCGCGGCCGTTACCATGATTAATCCACTCTGAGCAGTCAAATTACCATTTACGGCCCTGACAGAAAATGAACCGGCTGTGGAATCGCTTACCCGGAAAGCAACGCTGTCACTATTGTTAAAACTATCGGATCCCGGACTGAACCCAGCTGTGGAAGTTCCAACAGCCGACAGGGTTACCGGGTCATTATTAGGAGCCGGATTATTGTTTTGATCATAGGCTCTTAAGACAAAGGCAAGACTGTCACCCGCTGCTATCGTATCATTTGCTGAGGGTGTCAGGGAATAATAGGCCGGTTCAGCTGCTATCACGGCCACATTTTTGGAACTACCGGTTGTCAATTTTTTTACGCTTGAATCAAGTACAGCATCATAAGAACTACCATAGCTGTTAGTGGGATCTGGTGCCGACGGCATAAGCTGAATGAAGCCAACCACCAGGGAGTCGATCACATCAAATTCTGATGTCTGGATGATAATTGAATCAGAGACGATATTCCAGGTAGCAAAACCGGCATCGGTCGGTGGATCAGAAGACATCCGCATAAAAGCCAAACCATCATTTATTTTTATACTGGTAACCGTTGGGGTGGAATATGCTGAAAAAGGATTACCGATAGAAAAACGGTCCAGCTTTCCTAAGCCTGCCGGTGTCGCATCTATAGTACCGATGGTATAAGTAAAATTGCCAAGCCCTCCTGCTTCCAAAGATGTGGGTGAGATCAACCCTTCGGCGCTATCCACATATTTATTATGGAAGAGGATAGCCGTTCCGGCAGAGATGGCACCGGAGGTATTGAGGCTGTATTGGACACCGTCGGTGGAATCCTCTTTGATACCGATGGTAGCACTTCCACCACCATCATAAAACGAGGTAAGTAAATTATATTGAAATTTAATCAGGTTGCTATGCTCATACAAAATCACTTCACAAATATTGTATTCCGCCCCTACTTCATTACGCTGTACATCCCATTGTATGATAAATTTCCGATTGGGCGCTGTACCGATGGTTTTATAGTAGACGTTACCACCTCCACCACCTGCACCAATCATATTATCCCAAAAAACAGCGATCAGGCTGTCCGGTCCGGTGCCCTGAGGAATTGTATCATTGGCTGCATAACTTGGGTCCCCACCTGACGGCTGGGCAAAACTGACCCAGCCGTTTGTCGAGACCCAAATTTTACTAAATGTTCCGCCATAGAATTCAAAATCAAAAGCAAAAGGAAGATCAACACTGGCTGTATCATCATTGTCAGCAGAGAGATCAAGCAGAGAGGTCCCGTCACGCACATCGATCCAGTTATAATCAACCAATATCGTACCGGTGGAGTTTGTCCACATATGGCCAAAGCTATCCACACCACCCTGATCCGCCTGAAGAAGAGCTGTATTAAAAAGTAAAAATATCAGCCACAGATAAAACCGTTTCAACATTTCATTTACCTTTATTTGCACGTATGATAATCCTATTCTTTAAACAGCAAATACAGGATCTCAAAATCCTGTCATGATTCCGATTTATTTTTACCATCTAATTATCCATAATTTTCAGATTCTTTATTTAAAAGCTATCCTGTTCCCGGCGTCTATAGTTGAACAGCGTGATAGTCCTCCGGCTGATTGTGCCTCAAGAGCTACCTCCCGGACGGACTTTTTCTGAATACTATTCGATCTCAACAGGTTTATTTGCAGCACCATATTCAAATCATAATTATTACTGCCCGGAGGCGGATAAAACCTGAGTACCTTTTCCACCTGATCATATTGCCAGGCCAGGATATCGTTTCTTTCTGCTTTACCTTCGTCCATGATCAACCATAACGGTTGATCATTCAATTCAGCAGAGACAACTGTCCATAGTGCCTCGGTGCCGGCCAGTATCAGGACATAGGCATCAATATCTTCTCCAGATTCACAGGTAATGGACAGATTTAAATCCTGAGGGCTATTATTTCGTATAAGTGAATCCGCTGATACCTCGTATGAAATATCCGTGCGTGTGGAAACCGGATTCTGCGCCCCCGCATAAAATATCATAGCGACAATTATTAAAATGATTAGATTTAATTTTTTGATCATTCATCAACCTCAACTTATTTTTATACTAGATGAAAGTTTCTTCAATATTAATATGATCGGACATAGTTCCGGATTATTAAGAGTTTACCTAAATTATTATGGACAATAGTGATAAAACGCACATTAACAGATATTGGCAAAATAAATGAGATATTGATCACATTCCCTAAGAACCGTGAGAGATATACAAGTCCTTTTTAGATTAATATCCAGGACTGCAAATGTATCTACGTCATATTTCGAACGATTATCAATGAATCATTAGGAAAATTTAAAAAATGTCTGCCTGACGGCGGGAGTTGAAGAGTCAGTTAATAAGAGTCGTTATTTTTTTGAACAAACTATGCTATTGTAGCCAAAAACTTTGGAGTCATTCCGAAGGAATCTTCCATCATGAAGTTTAAATTCGACACGGTAGAAGACCCCGCCTAGTGGAACGATATAGAAGAAGTAGTGACGCGATTAATCGAAGATATAAATGTCACATCTCAGGGGTTCAGTGGTTTTTGAGTTATATGTTTTGCGATGAAGGCTATTTTAGGATGGCCCGTAGTAGTATTAGAAATTCCTTGCCATCATTTTCAACCAGCACTTTATTCTTTTGTGCTTTTTCGAAATCAGGATTTATTTCTAAGGCTTTTCTGAATTCCCCCAGGGCCTGTAAAAAAAGGTTACGACATTGGATCAGGTGAATGACACCCAGGTTATTCCAAGTATCCGCATAATCGTCCTTGTCTTTAAGAGATGTTTTTAATCGTTCCTCATACCGATAGATGGTATCATTATCCAGACCCTTTCCACCATACATAAACTTTAGGTAGAAATTCGTAGAAATCAGGCTGGAGACATCTCTCGGGAACATTTTTTTTCGATATTCATCTAAAATTTTTACCGCCGGTTCAATCTCACCGTTTTCGATATTTCGTAGTAATTTATCATATACGTTAATGAAAACTTTTATCTTACTTTCTTTGATTTTACCGAGATGTTCAATGGCGCGTTGGATTCTAATGGATGGCGGCGGGAGAATTTCGCCTGTTTTGTCCGAGAGAATACTTTTTAAATACAGAAATGTCAGATTATAATGTGCCTCTGTATATTTTTTGTTGACTTTCAGGGCTTTCTGGACAGCGGCAATGGCTGCTTTATATTTTCCTTCGATAATGAGGGCCAGACCATAGTTATTTAAAAGATCTGTAAAATTAGTACCGCGTTGCACTGCGGAAGCGTAAATTTGGCAGGCCTTTTTTGCATCCCCGATTTGAATATAGGTGAGACCCAGATTGTTGTAGGCCTCCATAAAGTTTGGATCATTTTGAATCGCCCGTTTAAAATGGCTGATGGCATCATCTATAAGATTGTTTTGCAAAAAGATTAAGCCGATTTTAGAATTGGAAGGAGCATGGCCAAGCTTTTTTAATTTTTCGCCGATTGTAAACAGAAGTTCTATTTCAGACATCATTTCATGATGCAGCGATTCCACTACATTTTTCAGACGGGTATCCACCGAGTGTTTCTGTATTCTGTTTCGTCTTTCAAATTCCATTTCTGTTGCAGATAAAACCTGTCCATTTTCAAAGACCTCGCAGCGAATATTTCCCGTCCCGGAACTGCTTTCAGTTTGGATGTGGAAAGTTCTCCCGGCAATTTCTATATTGTCATTGAAACCAATGTCGGCCATAATATCACCTTTTTTATAATCCTGCTTAAATTACTTATTTTGTAATATAGTTACTATCGGATAATTTGAAAAGAATATTTAGTTTTTTGTGCCTGTTTTACTATAAATTTGAATCTGATTTCGACCCAGATGCTTTGCCTGGTATAAAGATTCATCTGCTTTCTGAATAAGGCCATGAATTTCACTGGCATCATCAGGGTAGGTTGAACCACCCAAACTAATCGTAAGTTGACCCACGGGTTGAACTTTTTCCTTATAAAACTTGTGCGCTTCTATTTTTTGCCGGATACGTTCACCAAGATTTGCATTTTCTTCTTTACCGATTCCCGGAAAAATTACACAAAATTCCTCACCCCCATATCTTGAGACGATATCTTCATCCCGTACTGTCTTTTGCAAAACCTTACCAACTTCACGTAAGGCTTCATCGCCAGCCTGATGTCCTAACGTATCATTATAATTTTTAAAATGATCAATATCCAGGATAACCAGAGAAACTTTGGCTTGGTTTCTTTTTGCCCGGTTTACTTCTTCTTTTAAACGGGAAATAAAGGATCGGTAATTATGAAGTTTTGTCATTTCATCCGTTAGAGACAAATTTTTCATTTCTTCATAATGTTGAGAATTTTCAATTGAAATTGAAATGATGTTGACCAGAACATGAAACAATTCAAAATCTGTACGGCTGAATTCACTGGCATAATGCTTTTCCCTGGTGGCAATAATCCCCTGAACTCTCTCAGAAAAGATGATCGGGGCAATAATAAATATGCCTAATTCCTGAAATTTCTGTACACAATCTTTAAATTCATCCTCCCGGGCCAGTTCGCTAATGTAGACGGGTGTATTATGCTTAGTAAAATATTTGACTAATGGTGAATCAACTTTAAACTTAAGTTTTTGTACTTCCTTGCTTTTAAATCCTTTCTGAAAAGACTGCGAATAGGATCTTTTCGACTGATCGTACATCAAGACCAGGGCGCTCTGAACACCTACCTGGCCGATCACCGTTAAAAGTGCAGAATTTATGAGCTGCCGGAAATTGAGGATTGAATATATATCATTACTGGCTTCAACCAGATTATGCAAATCGTAGACTTTCCTTTTTACTGCCTTCTCGGCAATTTGTAACGCCTTATCTTTTTCAAGCAGCGATTGCTTTACCCGGAGTACTTCCTGTTCCAGGTTATTTTTATTCTGAGCTGCATTACAAGTATTAATTAAATTTGAAAGTAATGAATGTATTAGTTGTCCATATACCCCGGCCCATTTTGATCCGGAAATTTCCAGCAGACAATAAGATTTCAGCTCGATAGTATCAATATTAAAGGTGATAAAAGCAACCGTATCCTCGGTGGCATTGTGAGTAATGGTAGAAAGGGTATTCAGGTGGATACCACTCTCAAACAAAATATCCATGTGTTGCATAAGCGTTGAGGCATAAGAAGAGTTTAAAAAATCTACATTCCAGTTCTTAAGATCATTGGTAACATGAAATTGAATATGCGGATTTATTTGATTCTCCAACCTGGTAAAAATAATGTTCATCTGATAGATGAGCTGCCGTTCACTCTTGATCTGCTTCTGATCAAACAGAAACGCAGCATTTATCAACTTAAAATTTCGGGCAAGATGCTTTCGGTTTGCAAACAGGCTCTTTAAATTAAATCCAAATAATTTGGAGAATAATTTAATCATTGAGATTCTTCATCCATGTAATATTTGAACAGAATAACATCACGTCTCAATTCGCACAAATTGTGTTTTCCATGGGCCGGATAGGTTCTATACGTATGTTATTTATCCGGAAACATCTAAGAAGTATATATCCATGAAGCTATGATGACATCCTTAATGATGACAAGTATAAAACCTGAAATTATCCGGGAATGTGATGGAACCCACTTAGATAATGAAAATTTTAGGAAATCAATGTAAATCTAATTGCTTTTTAGGGAAATATCCAATTTGTCTTGAGCACAAAGACAAATCATATGAAAATGGTGATGGACCTCCCCAAAAACCATGATTTTAATTTATACATTGTTTTTAATATTAGCCATAGGAAATAAACAGACATAAATAACACTTTGAATTACAAGATACTTCTGAGAAAGGCAATACATTCTACCAACCTGTCAGAATGATCTTACAAAAGGATAATGCATTTTCCGATTTGAACTCATCCCGATGTGACAATACTGGTAAATATTAATCAAACGAAATTTTATATTCGATTGGGATATCTTCTTTAAGCAGCACAATCCATTTTTTATATTCCTTTTCCATCTTATAATTCATCGCCATACTTTGTATCTGCTCCCAATCCTTATCCAGAGAGACAGCACGCGGTTCGTTATGCATATTGAGTCGTACAATATGATAACCGTAGGAGGTTTTAAAAGGCTGACTGATATCACCTACCTCCATACTTGTAACCACGCCCTTAATTTCAGGGATGGCCAGTTTATCAACTTCCCACGTGCCCAGGTGGCCTTTGTCATTTACGACATTTTCATCATCTGAGTACTCTGCAGCCATTTCTTCAAAACTTTCACCATCAAGAATTCGCTGTCTAATTTCTTCCAGCTCATTAATGACATTTTTTTCATCTTCTTCTGTTGGTTGAAGTTGAATCAAAATGTGAGAACATCGTACCTTCTCGCCTCGCTTCTCAATCAATTTAATAATATGATACCCATACAGGGTTTGGACTATATCAGATATTTGTCCGGGCTCCAGACTAAAGGCGACTTCTTCAAATTCCAATAAGAAATCCCCTCTATTTATAAATCCCAGATCACCACCCTGTTTGACTGTCCCGGGATCTTCAGAATATTCTTTAGCCAACTCAGCAAAATCTGCACCTTCATCGATCTGGCGCTTGATTTCAACAATTCTGGCCAGTGCTGCTTCGGCGCTTGAACCGCCCGGTTTTACCTGTTTTAGAATATGGCTGATGTCTATTGTTTCTGTAATCATGGGCAGACTGTCTTTATAGGTTTTATAAAAAAGCTCGACTTCCCGCCGGGAGATCTTAAGATCCTGAAACTTTTTTCTGCGCAAGGTTTCAATTTTTAGCCGGTTTTCTGTTTCTGCTCTTAAATCTTTGCGGATCTTCTTTATTGGTGCATCAAAAGCTGCTTCCAGTTTGGCTTCCGACCCGACGCGCTCTATCATGGTGCGCATTTGTTCTTCAAGATATCGATCGACTTCCCGCTCTCCAGCTACAATCGTATCCTCATCTGCCTTTGTCAGTAATATTTTTTGCTCGATTATCCGGTCGAGCACATCGCGCTTCAATTTATTATAAAGGTCAGGATCAGAGACAATATTAATTTTATTCTGAATGACATAGCTCTGGACATATTGTTCGACTTCTGATTTTAGTATTATTTCCTGCCCAACGATCGCTGCGACACCATCAACCATTTGTTGCGCCTGGACTAACCCTAGTGTCAAACCTAAAAAAAGTATTACGGCTAATTTCATATTTTCTCTCAATATTTCATAAAATAGTATAGGTAGTGAATCACAGAGTTCACAGAATAATTATTCAAAAATTATTTTTAAATTTTCCATTATCGCCTTACTTCATTTATTCTTCTTTTTCTCTGCGGCCTCTGTGGTTTATAATCAAATCCCCTAATCATTATCATACCTTTGATAGGGATATGTTTAATTATGGCTCAGAAACTTTTGACAAATCCGTTTGTATGGTAAAACGTGATCGTAAAGACTGTTTAATCTTTTCAATATCTTCGTTGCGTTTTGTAAGTTGTAATCTTACAACAATCTCATTTCTGGCAATATCAAAATCTTTTGTTTTTCCTTTTTTTTGATTATCCAGCAATTGAATATAATGATAACCATATTTCGTTTTTAAAGGTCCTGAAATGTTTCCTGTTTTCATATTCTTTAATCTTCTAACGATCTCAGAGGGAAGTTCGTTCAACTTTTGATATCCCAAATCACCAATTGGCCGTTCAAGCGTTGATTGCTGATCAAGAAAATTCTTTTTTATGACATCCATGAGATATTTACTGTTTCTTACCTCGGACTTAATCGCCGCATCATCATTTTCCATTATCAGATGTATGATATGAACGTAATCATCATCCCAGACGAACTCTCTTTTATGCTTTTCATAATAATCTTCTATTTCCTGATCGAGAATTCGATATCGATCTTTTAGATGGCTGTTAAGGAACTTCTGAATTAACAGGCTTCGTTCATAATTTCTAACCATCCGTTTTTCGTCTTCATTCAGCACGAGACCTTCCTCAAAAGCCATCTGATAGAATATTTCTTTTTCAATCCATTTTTCCATCAAATTTCGCTTAAGAGCCAGTTTTACCTCATCGGAAGTCCCCTCCGGGATCGCTGCCTCAAGTTCAGAATTACTTATCGTGGCCATATTGACCTGGGCAACAACATTCCCCTTATCATCATTATTTTTTGAACAGCCCTGGATAAAGCTTATACCGGCAATAATCATAACGCCGGTAATAATATATTGTACCTGGCTCTTAAGAATTTGTTTTATCATTATATTATATGTTTTCTAGTTTATCTTCATCAATTATTACTTCGTATTTTACTTTAAGTTCATTTTCCCAGACAATTTTTGTTTCTTTTATCTTTTCATTTTTAACCTGATTTTTAACGCGTCTTTTTACTTCCTCAAAAGGTTTTATGGACTTATCATGTTTTTTACCGGTTTTGATTACAGACCAAAATCGTCCATATTTAACCGGGCCACCTATTTTGCCACCCGGACCAATTTTATGGGCTTCAAGTGAAACTGATCCACGTGCATTTTTTGCTCTATACCCCAGATAACCACCCTTGGATTTTAAACGCTTGTCTTCAGTATATTTTTTGGCCAGATTTTCAAAATTTTGCCCTTGCTTCGCTTTGCCTGCAATCTGCCTGGCGAGTTTCTCATCTTTCACATCTATAACCCAAATTTCAATCTCCTCAGGTTTTTCATATTTTTGTTTGTTTGATTGATAGTATCCCATAGCCTCTTCATCACTCACCTCTACTTTATTGATAACATATTTCTTCTCCACTTCCCGTTCAATATGATTTTCTGTAAAAGTTCTCAGTTCCTTGACAATGTTATCTTCGTCCCGTATTCCTATTCTGCCGGCGTCCTCCAGAACCTGGCCATCCATCGACATCCGGTCAATTTCTTTTTTCATGACCTTAGCATCACGGAAACTGCCAAATATTTGTGCCAGCTGATTGTCATACTTATCGATAAAAGTCTGCACGGTAATATTATCATCGTCCCATTCGGCAAAAATGATTTGACGTTGTTCCGGCGTAAACACTTCGGACGTAAGCGGCTTATTTTTTATGATAACCTTCAGAGTGTCGGCAAAATTATTTATCCGGTCTTCATATATCTGATAATTATTATCCTCGAACAATTCTTCATAATGCCTATTCCAAAGCACTCTAACGGAATCACCAAATGACCGCGCAATGGTTTGTTTGATCCGATTAATATTTTCATTGCTGTGGTTCTCCACATAATTCGCCACCGCTCTTCGATCATCCAGGCGGATAATGTGATAACCAAATTGTGTTTTTACAGGATCAGAGACTTCCCCAATTTCCATATTCCAGGCCGCTTCCTGAAAGGGACCGACCATTCTGCCCCAGGTAAAATATCCCAGACCCCCCTTATTCTTTTTTACACTTGGGTCATCACTATATTTTTCGGCGAGTTCTATAAAATCCTTGCCTTCATCTAATTGCTTTTTTACGTCAAGGGCTATTTTTTTAGATTCTTCCAATGTGCGATTAACCACACGTGGTGATTTTTCATAGCCGATTAATATATGACTGGCCTTGATCTCAGTGGCCTGATGTGAGATATATTCTTCAATCATTTCATCATTTACGATTTTATCAATTATCACTTTCTCAAAATATTTATTACCTACCATACGCATTTGATATTGTTCATATTTCAATGAAAAACTAGGATCCTTATCCAAGTTCATATCATAAGCAGCATTAATACGAAGTTTTTTTGCGATGAGAGGTTCAATAAGATCCTTCTTAATCGATAAATCCACATCTACAAATATTGTTTGTTTTGGATATTTCTTTTTCAATACTGTTAATATTTCAGACCGTGAAATCGATAACGATCCAACTTCAACAATAGTCTCGTCTTCCGTACCGCACTGGGTGAACAGAATCATTAATGAGAATAATAGAGCCAGGATGACTATATTTCTTAGCATTTTTTTTAACCTCCGGATTTTTTTTAGAATTAACCTCTAAATATAATTTTTCAATTTATTTTTTGCAAAATAATTTTAGCATGCTCAATCTGCTCCTTCTTTGTCACACCCGAAAGAGAAAAGTGAACAAATGGATTTTCCTGCTCACCTGAGAAGTTTACCTGCGTATTCTTAATCTTTAACATACCGGGCATAATTTTTTTGTGAAATACATCTTTATTCCGCACTTCATCGGTAAATTTAATCGTCAGGTTTTTTCCGTTTAGTCGTACCAGGGCCGCAAATATTTTTCCTGCCAGGATTTTTAATTCGATTGCATCAATAATCCACAGAACGGAGTCGGGGATTTTTCCAAAGCGATCCTCCAGTTCGGTCTTGATTTTATCCAGATCTTCCGGATTTTGATAATTCACAAGTCTGTGATAAACAGATACCCGTTCCGATTCGCTGGATATATATTCTAGTGGAATCATTAAATCAAAGTCAACATCAATCTTTGTATCCGCATAATGCAACAGATCACTCTTTATTTCTTCTCCCGGCACCTCTTTTAACTTCTGAACAGATTCATCTATCAGACGACAGTAAAGGTCGAATCCAACAGCCTGTACACTACCGCTTTGTTCTTTACCAAGAATGTTGCCAATTCCCCTGATCTCCATATCCCTCAACGCAACTTTAAAACCTGAACCCAGATCAGTAAAATCCTGTATCGCTTTTAAACGTTTCTGGGCAAGATCTGTTAATCTTGACCCATGGGGCACCAGAAGGTAAGCATAAGCCTGAACATCGGATCGCCCGACACGACCGCGAAGCTGGTAGAGCTGTGACAAACCAAATTTATCTGCGTGATCAATCAGAATTGTATTTACATTTGGAATGTCCAAACCATTCTCAATGATCATTGTGGATACCAGAACATCATATTTTTTATGAATAAAATCAAGCATGATGTTTTCCAGCTGTTTCTCCGGCAACTGCCCATGGGCAATTGCAATTCTGGCTGTGGGAACCATCTCCTGAAGAATTTTTTGCAAACTATTTATCGTCTTTACTTTATTATGAACAAAATAGACCTGACCCTTGCGATCCAGTTCCCTTGTAATGGCCTGGTAGATGAGATCATCATCCCATTCATGGATCTCTGTAATCACAGGAATCCTGTTTCTGGGCGGTGTTTCGATATTGGAAAGATCCCGGGCTCCCATAAGGGAAAGGTGCATCGTCCGGGGAATGGGCGTAGCAGTCATGGTCAAAATATCTACGGTCACACGAAGTCTTTTTAGCTTTTCTTTATGCTTCACACCAAAACGTTGTTCTTCATCGACAATCAAAAGACCAATATTTTTTACTTCGACATCATCAGAAAGCAGGCGATGTGTACCTATAATAATATCAACTTCACCCGCCACAAGCTTTTCCAGTACTATTTTTTGTTGTTTAGGTGTACGAAACCGTGAAAACATTTCTATATTAATCGGAAATCCAGACATCCTTTCCCGAAAGGTTTGAAAATGCTGATAGGCAAGTATTGTCGTTGGTACCAGAATTAAAACCTGTTTTCCTTCCATGACCACTTTAAATGCTGCCCTGATCGCCACTTCTGTTTTACCGTAACCCACATCTCCACAAAGCAACCGGTCCATTGGTATCTCAGATTGGAGATCTTTTTTCACCTCCTCAATAGATTTTAACTGGTCCTCTGTTTCATCATAGGGAAAAGAGGCTTCAAGTTCTCTTTGCCAATGTGTGTCGTCTGCGAAAGAATATCCTTTCTGGGAATTGCGGGCAGCCTGGAGTTCCAGCAATTCTGAGGCAACTTTTTCAATAGATTCCCTGGTACGCTTTTTTATCCTCTCCCATTCACCTGTATTCAGGCGGGTCAATCCGGGCAGGGTTTCCTCTTCACTGGCATATTTCTGTACATTGTTCAAGCGGTCCACACTTACAAAAAGAGTGTCGCCGTCAGCATACTGCAGTTTAATGCACTCTCTTTTGGTGTTGGCAATTTCAATTGTCTGAAGGCCAAGATATTGGCCGATACCATATTGAACATGAACCACATAATCATTGAGATTCAGGGAACTTAGACTTCTCAAATATTCCCCATTTTTGAAACGCTGGTAAGTTCGGCGCTTTTTAAAACGGTCAAATATTTCATGATCAGTCAGTACCTGAATTCCGGCTGCCTCGTAGACAAAGCCATCATGCAGAGCGCCTGTTGTAATATTCGCGGTATCATCGATCTGTTCATCTGCAAGAATTTCCTCAATTCTCTCAGCTTGTGTTTTTGTATCACATTGAATAACCGTATATAGCCGTTCTTTTTTTGATTTTTGCAGATAACTGAACAGTCGGTTTAGATGACCGGCAAATGTAGGAGGTGTAATACTCTGAAACCGAACAGGTTTGTAATTTTTATCAGATAATAACCCAAAATGGATAATATGATAATTTGCAAGCTGTTTTGAAATGATATCCCAGAGGATATAGCGTTGACCCGGTGGAAGTGGATAGACATCCTCATTCAGAAGATTTTGGTAATTTTTGTTGATCAAGTCCTCATATTCAAGACTTTTTTCTGTAAAAATTGTCAGATTTTCAACAATAAACACAGTATTTGGATCGAGATAATCAAAGAGGGTATCAGGACTCTCTTCATGGTCCAGGGCCGGTAATAATTCAACCTTTCCCGTTTCTTCAATTGAACGCTGACTGATAATATTGAAGTCCCGGATAGATTCTATCTTATCCCCGAAAAATTCGATTCGTACCGGGTCATTTGATGTCCAGGGAAAAATGTCGATAATGCCACCACGAACCGCAAAATGCCCTACATCTTCTACAATTTCTGTTCTGGTATATCCTGATTTATGTAAATTTTCAATCAAAGTCTGATACTTACAGGTTTGATCTTTTTCAAGATAATACTGACCGTCAACAAATGATTCAGGCGAGGGTACACGACCCATAATTCCCTGAAGCGTTGAAACGACAACTCCTCTGCCCGAGCTGATGAGATATTGAAGTGTTTCCAGACGCAGGCGTTGTAAACTTGGGTTTGGTTCACGATCGTCATAGGGTGTTTTTTCTTCTGTTGGAAAGAAAACAACCTGATGAGAAGTCAGAATAACTTCAAGATCATCCCTCATTTTTTCAGCAGAGTCGGGATCAGGAGTTAAAAATACAACCGGCTTTTTTAAAACTTCGGCAAGGTAGGTAATAAAAAATGCCCGTAATGAGCCATTTAGTCCCTCTATAAATAGTTGAACAGATAACTTGTCCGGAAGTTTAAAATGCTTAAAAGCCGGTGTATCAAAAATTTTCTTTTTTAATATTTCTCTCATCTAACCTGGCTAACCATTTAAATTTTTTAATTTATCCAAATCAGAATTATACCGCCCATCCGGGTATGATTCCTTCATCTGTGAACAATAAGCATTAAAAATATCTTTACGGCCCAGATAATAATAAGATGCCGCTGTTAAAAAGCCAACACTTTCCTTATCAAAAAAGTTTTCATCATCCACCAGGATTTCTTCACAAAGAGTAATTACGTTCAGATAGTTTTTAGCCTGGAATTCAAGAAAAGCAAAACCAAATTTGGCGGAGGCAATTCGGGTTAAAGGCGCATCTTCTGATAAGATAATCCCAAAATACTCTCTTGATTTGGTAAAATTTTGAAGATAATAGGTAATAAATCCCAAATAAAATAAAACAGACCAGCCATAATCATGATTGGTTTTACGGAAGAAATCAAGAATTTTGGAAAAATGGGGATAGGCCAGATCATAACTTCCCTGGTTAAAATGCATCTTCCCCAGTTCATAGATTACGAAGTTTTGTTTTTCATCACTAGAATTTTTCTCCAGTGATAATTGCAAAAACCTTTCTGCCAGCGGATAATTGCCTAACCCAAGATAGGCATAGCCCTGTACCCGATATAAATCATCCTGGGCTTTGTAATTTTTATCCTGCAACAGAACATTTTCCGCAGACTCAATTGCCTTCTGATAATCTTTTTCGTAAAAATACACCCAGCTTACTTCAGCCCATACAATGGCTTTACTATTGCGGTCATTTGAATGATTCAACGCCTGAAAATACATCATTCGGGCATTTTTATATTCCTTTTTCTCAAAGTGCTTTCTGGCCGCTTCGATGTAGGTAAGGAATTTTTCTTCACTACTGTTCATTTAATTATATTGATTAGTGGAATTTCATTAATTTAATTCAGACTAATTTGGTAGCGACCCGATTAATCGTGTTGCGACATCTACGCTTTTTAATGTTTAAGTAATATAGTGAGTAGAACTTGACTTTTATGTGCAAAAATCTAAATTTAAAAATTGTCTTTGACGGAAGCAATTAACTTGAATTATTTAAAGAATAGCCGCCAAGACACCAAGTCACAAAGAAACAATAAGATTATTAATATTACTACTAAACACCCAATTTTTAAAATTAAATGGTGATATATCTAAGATAATCGTTGGATACATTTTATAAATAAAAACTTAGTGTCTTTGTGCCTTTGTGGTTGATGCATTATTAATCTGGAATTAATTTTAATATGGTATGTGTTTAAAAATAGCGAGTCGAAAAAAAATCTAATAATAAATTGTTGATGAATCAAAATATACAGGAGAAATAATGGATCAGACATTTGATGTTGCCGTAATCGGTTCGGGTCCGGGTGGATACGTCGCTGCTATTCGGGCATCTCAGCTAAATCTAAACACTGTATTAATCGAAAAGGAAAATCTGGGTGGTATCTGCCTGAACTGGGGCTGCATCCCGACAAAAGCACTTCTCAAAAGTGCCGAGACCTATGCTCTACTCAAAGATGCGAATGATTTTGGTCTAAAAGCCGATAATGTATCTTTTGATTTTGGAAAAATTATCGATCGAAGCAGAAAAGTTGCAGCTGTTAATTCAAAAGGTGTCGAATTTTTAATGAAGAAAAACAAGATTACCGTTATTTCAGGTCAGGGAAGAATAAAAGGCCCCTCTGTAATTGAGGTGACAGACAAAAACGGCAAAAACTCCCAAATCAAAGCCAATCATATTCTAATAGCTACCGGGGGGCGGCCGCGAAGTATTCCCGGTATTAATATCGACGGTAAAAATATCATCGAATACCGAAGGGCCATGTCTCTTGAAAAACAGCCGGAGTCTATAGTCATTGTTGGTGCCGGGGCTATCGGGATCGAATTTGCTTATTTCTATAATCAGTTTGGAACCAAAATCACGATTATTGAAATGATGGATAGCATCCTTCCCATAGAAGACCGCGAAGTCAGTAACCTCCTGGCAAAATCTTTCAAGAAAAATAAAATTGATATTCATACTTTAACCACCGTTGAAACGATCGAGAACACCAAAGCCGGTGTCACGGTCATTTATAGTAAAAACGGTAAAAAAGAAACTGTTTCTGCCGATAAAGCCTTAATCGCAATCGGAATTCAGGGAAATGTGGAAGATCTGGGTCTGGAAGAAGTGGGTGTTACCATTGAAAAAAGTTTTATTCCGGTGAACCAATGGTATGAAACAAATGTGAAAGGCATCTATGCCATTGGGGATATTACCGGTCCGCCTTTGCTGGCCCATGTGGCATCTCATGAAGGTATTATTTGCATTGAGAAGATAGCCGGACAGTCGCCCCATGCCCTGGACTATGACAGTATCCCGGGTTGTACGTATTGTCAGCCTCAGGTTGCCAGTATTGGTATGACAGAGGCGAAGGCAAAAGAGGCCGGTTTTGACCTCAGGATTGGACGATTTCCCTATGCTGCATCCGGAAAGGCCCGGGCTATTGGAGAACGTGATGGCTTTGTAAAGCTGATTTTTGACAATAAATATGGAGAACTCCTGGGGGCACATATTATCGGCGCTGAGGCAACAGAGCTGATTGCCGAGATTGGTATGGCAAAATCATTGGAATCCACACCCGTGGAGTTAGCAAAAACGATCCATGCCCATCCAACTTTATCTGAAATGATTATGGAAGCTGCCGGCGATGCATTGGGTGAGGCTATACATATTTAATAATGAATACAATCCAGCTAATACAATCCGGTCTTACTGATTATAATCAAATATGGGATTTACAGAGGGAGCTGCTTGAAAAAGTAACCGCATCCCGTTCAGAAAATTACCTGATCCTCACCGAGCACAATCCTGTTATTACGATAGGGAAATCTGGTAATATAAAAAACCTGCTCGCGGATGAATCCTATTTAAAAACAAAAGGAATTGAGATTACAAAGATTGACCGGGGTGGTGATATTACCTTTCATGGGCCCGGACAACTGGTGGGTTACCCAATTCTGAATCTGTCTGCATTTGAAAAAGACGTCCACTGGTATTTGCGTAAACTGGAAGAAATAATAATCAAAACGCTGGAAATTTTCGGGATCGAGGGAAAAAGAATTCCTGGTCTTACAGGCGTTTGGGTAGGTGACAATAAAATTTGTGCTATAGGGGTAAAAGTCACCCGTTGGGTGTCCATGCACGGATTTGCTCTAAACCTGTCGACGGATCTTAATTACTTCAAGTATATCGTTCCCTGTGGTATATCAGACAAAGGTATTACCTCAATTTTGAAGGAAACAGGAAATAACCCGGACAAAAATGATGTTATTAATACTCTGTGTACCAATTTTGAAAAAATTCTGAATGTAAAAATAGAGAATTGTGAAGACGTTTAAATGTTCTACCCATTAGTCACTCTGAATTTGTTTCAGGGTCTTTGCGGGAAGATTTCGAAATAAATTCGGAATAACATTAAAACAAATCATATTGTTCAGTTTTATTTATATGCAAGACCCTCTCTTTTTAGTATATTTATTTAAAACACGAGGTCATCATGGTTGAAGATAAAGTCCATATGTGTCCTGTTTTCCCGGATCTCATTTGTCCTCAGGGAAAAGCGATGAGTGATACCTGCTCTGTCAGAATCAATGGGAATTTTGATCCAATGGCTAATTTCAGGGATCATTTATTGCTTCATTGTGCTTTATATCAAAATCAGCAATATTCTGAAAATGTCAGCAAAGAAGAAGTATAAGCGGAGAAGGAATGCCTGTTAAAAGCGCGAGGACGAAGATCCAGACGAGATTGACCACATCAACCCTGTTATCCATATACAAAATTATGATTCGAACCCGTCTAATGGATCAGAAGATGCTGATCATGCTCAAACAGGGCAAAAGTTATTTTCACATCGGGTCTTCGGGGCATGAGGCAGTCCAGACAGCTTTCGCCTACGCCATGCAACCCGGTTATGACTGGGCTTTTCCCTATTACCGCGATCTGGCCTTTGTTCTGCAATATGGCGTTTCACCTTATGATATATTTTTAAATTTCCTGGCCCGGACTGATGATCCAAGCTCCGGCGGCCGCCAGATATCCAACCATTACGGTAGCAGAAAGAAACGTATTATCACCCAATCCAGTCCGACCGGCACGCAATTCTTACAGGCTGTCGGCTGTGCGTTGGGGGCAGTAAAGGAAGGAAAAGATGAAGTTGTATATGTCTCTTCAGGAGAGGGAACTACAGCACAAGGCGATTTTCACGAAGCGCTCAATTGGGCAGCCAGAGATAAATTACCGGTTATTTTTCTGATCCAGAACAATAAATATGCAATATCCGTACCGGTTTCAAATCAACTCGCTGGCGGTTCCATTTACAAGATTGGAAGCGGTTATCAGGGTTTGAACTGCTTCAAGATAGACGGGACAGACTTTTTCAAATCTCACGATATTGCCCGAAAAGCGGTTGAACTGGCCCGTACCGGAAAAGGTCCTTCGCTTATCGAGGCCGAGACTATTCGCTTATTACCGCATTCCAGCTCAGATTCCCAGACGAAATACCGTAGTAAGGAAGAACTTGAGAATGATAAAACCAGGGATCCCCTCCCTGCCTTTGAATCGTTTTTAATCAGCAAAAAAATCAAAAGCGGGAACGAACTGGTTTTTATCACACAAAAAATCAAAGAGGAAATAGATAAGGCCGCGGAAGACGCCGAAAAAATTGCCCATCCTTTACCTGACTCCGTCACAGATTTTGTTTTTGCACCCGGGCAAAAAATAACGGAAACCCATCCTCAAACTTCTCCCCATGAAGGGAAAAATATTGTTCTGGTGGATGCTATCAATCATTCCCTTAAGGAAGAACTGGCCCGCGATGAAAAGATTTACCTTTTTGGACAGGACGTTGCTGATGGCAAAGGAGGTGTATTTACTGCCACAACCGGGATATCAACCATGTTCGGGACCGAGCGCTGTTTCAACGCTCCGCTGGCAGAGTCCAGTATTGTTGGTGTCGCCATCGGGATGGCGGTACGGGGATTGAAACCGGTGGTGGAAATACAGTTTGGGGACTATATCTGGACGGCAATGATGCAGATTCGGAACGAACTCTCTACGATCCGCTGGCGCAGCAATAACACCTGGAGCAGCCCGGTCATTCTCAGAGTTCCTGTGGGAGGTTATATACATGGCGGTTTATGTCATTCTCAAAATATCGAGGCGATCTTCAGCCATATTCCGGGACTCAAAATCGTATACCCCAGTCAAGCTGATGATGCTAAAAGTCTTCTGAAAGCTGCTATTCGGGGAAACGATCCGGTTCTATTTTTGGAGCATAAAGGGCTTTACCGGCAAAGTTATGCCAGGGCTGTTGAACCGGACGAGAATTTTATTACACCAATCGGAAAAGGGGTCATCCGGCGGGAGGGGACCGACATAACCGTTGTTACCTATGGTGCCCTGGTGCATAAATCTTTGGAAGCAGCGCGTATATTGTCCAGGGAAGGATTTGAAGTAGAAGTGATCGATATTCGATCAATTGTCCCTCTCGATACTTCTCTCATAATTAATTCCGTCAAAAAAACGAATAAAGTACTTATCATACATGAAGATAGTCTATTTCAGGGCTTTGGTGCTGAAATTGCCGCACAAATTGCCGAGTTGGCATTTGAATATCTTGATGCACCTGTTCAACGACTGGCCGGTAAAGATGTTCCTGTAGGATTTAGCTCGGTTTTGGAGGATAATACACTCCCCCAAAATAAAGATGTCCTGTTGAAATTAAAGGAGATTCTTAGTTATTAATTTGAATTCAAACCGAATATAAGATAATTTTATTAATTATTTCTTTAGTTCGATTCTAGTTCCCTTGAAATCCGACTTGATATGGAAAACACTATAATACAACAAATAAAAACTACACAGAGGTATTCATGAAACAAGATATGGTAATGCCCAAGATGGGTGAAAGTATTACAGAAGGTACGATTATAAAATGGTTAAAAAATATCGGTGATACCGTAGAGAAGGATGAAATAATCCTGGAAATCAGTACCGATAAGGTCGATTCAGAAATCCCCACACCGGTTGCCGGCAAGATTGTGGAATTATTGGCCAATGAGAATGATACGATCGAGGTTGGGAATGTAATCGCCAGGATTGAAACAGAAGGTGGTGAAGGCGAAGCAGAAACCGATCAACCACCCGAAGAGGAAAAGAAAGAATCTACAAAAGCACCGGCTACCACTGTGGCTCCGGTCCAGTCTACACCGGAGCCACAACCGGCACCCATCCCTGAAGCAAAAGCGGATAAGATTGAATCGACCAAATTTTTCTCACCCGTGGTATTAAACATTGCACGTAGTGAAGGTATTTCAGCGCAGGATTTGGAAGCAATCGAAGGCAGTGGAATCAGTGGTCGCGTTACCAAAAAAGATGTTCTGAACTATCTGGAAGCCCGTGAAAGCGGAGCCCGGGCAACCTCAGTTCCAACAGCTGCTGCACCTGTGGCATCGCCAACAGTGGTTGGTGATGGTGTTGAAATTGTTCCGATGGATCATATCCGCAAAAAAATAGCCGAACACATGGTCCACACCGTTCATACGGCGGCCCATGTTGGTCTGTATATCGAAGTAGATATGCTTAATGTTCACCGAATCCGGCAGGCATCAAAAGAAAGTTTTTTAAGGAAAGAAGGTATAAAGCTTACATTTATGCCATTTATCTCCGAAGCAGTCGTGAGAACACTAAAAGAATTTCCACTTGTAAATTCATCCATTCAAGAAAACAATATTATCATCAAACATTTTATAAATCTGGGTATTGCCGTTGATACTGAACAGGGATTAATTGTGCCCGTAATTAAAAATACTGACGCTCTGAATCTCGTTGGTATCGCCCGTGCTATCAATGATCTGGCAGCCCGTGCAAGAAATCGTAAACTAAAACCAGATGAAGTAAGCGGGGGAACTTTTTCCATCTCAAACTTCGGAGTTTTTGGAACCAAAATAGGATTTCCTCTTATTAATCAACCTCAGTCAGCTATTCTGGGTGTCGGAGGACTCGAGAAAAGAGCCGTCGTGGTCAATGATGCTATTGCAATTCGTCCTATGATGGATGTCTCCCTGATGTTTGATCATCGACTGATTGACGGTTCCATGGGGGCAAGATTTCTGCAACGTTTGAAGGAAAACCTGGAGTCCTATGATCCGGAAACCAAATTATAAACATGGAAAATCTATTTTTACAGGAATTGCATGAAACTTTGGGTGCGAATTTTACCCGGATATACGGGTGTCATATTCCTGCTGACTATGGTAATGTTTCCAGCGAGTTAGAAGCATTCAATAATCATGTAGTACTTCTCGACCGAAGCTATCTGGGTAAATTAGCCATTACCGGTGCTGATTCTCTCGATTTGCTAAACCGTATTACCACCAATGATTTACAATATCTTGCGGTGGACACAGTGGCTGATACAGTATTTGCTACCCCCAAAGGACGATTGATTGACTTTTGCCGGGTTATTAATACCAGAGAGGAAATAATTCTCGTATCTTCTTTTTTCCACATCAATCACCTTATTGAGTGGGTAAATCGTTTTGTAATTCTGGAAGATGTGACATTAAAAGATGTAAGCAAAGAATATGCCTGGTTGACTCTGATTGGTCCGCGATCCAGACAGTTTATCGGTCAGATATCAAATAAACAGCTGACGGAAAAAGATGAGGCTATCTGGCTCGAAATTGAAGGTGAGGCATTCCCGGCATTAAGAAATAACAATTTCAAGTATTCTGCCTATAACTTTTGCTTCCCCAATACCAAGGCCAGACCGATAATTTCATTTTTGCTTGAACACTTAAAATCCTTTCAGGGCATGATGATCGGGAACACAACGTTTCAAATTCTCCGGGTTGAGAGCGGGATGCCGGATGGAGTAACTGAGATAACACAGGATTATAATCCTCATGAAGCCCGCCTGAGCCAAGCCATAAGTTTTACCAAAGGTTGTTATACCGGCCAGGAGGTTATTGCACGTCTGGATACTTACGATAAAGTACAGAAATACCTAATGATCATTGAACTTTCACAGGAACTTATCCAGAAACCTCCCCTGGAAGTATATATAGATGATGAGAATATCGGGTATTTAACAAGTTATATCTTTAATCCGGTGACAAAGAGGAGTGTTGGATTGGGCTACCTAAAGAAAATGTATACAACTGAGAATGATATCTATGTTGAGGTACAGAGTGAGGAAAAGCGAATCCCTGCCCGGTCACATATCCCACCGCAAGCCTATCTCTAACATAGATGAGTTTTGAGCGAATATTGGACTTAGGATTTTGGATTTGTTAACTTTGTTGTTTTGCAGAAATATCAAACCCCTTTGTAAAGTAAAATGAAAATTGGAAATATCAATGTAGATCAGGGAGTATTTCTGGCTCCCATGGAAAATGTGAGCGACTACCCTTTCAGGATGGTTTGTAAAGAATTGGGTGCTGATGTGGTTTACTCTGAGTTTATCAGTTCCGAAGCCCTGATCAGGGATGCGGAAAAAGCCTTCAAAAAAATGACCATCCTTCCTAAAGAACGTCCAATAGCCATCCAGATATATGGTAATCGTATCGAGGCTATGGTGCGTGCGGCTCAGATTGCCGAGGAAAAAGAGCCAGACTTTCTCGATATTAATTTTGGCTGTCCTGTAAAAAAAGTCGCATTAAAAGGGGCAGGTGCCGGTTTACTCAAGGATATTCCCTTGATGATCAGAATTTGTGAAGAGGTGGTTAAACACACCAGGTTACCCGTAACCGCTAAGACCCGCCTGGGTTGGGATGCTGATTCTATTGTGATTATCGAGGTTGCCAGGCAGATGGAGAGTGTTGGCATTGAAGCCCTGACCCTGCATGCCAGAACAAGAAGCCAGGGATTAAAAGGTGAAGCGGACTGGTCCTGGATAAAGAGAGTTAAAGAGGCGGTCAGTATTCCTGTAATTGGTAACGGTGATATTGTTAATCCGGAACAGGTAAAGGATATGTTCGAGCAAACCAGCTGCGATGCCGTAATGATCGGCCGTGGAGCCATACATAATCCCTGGATATTCAGTCAGGCCAAATCCTATCTGCAGACAGGTAATACTGGAACCGAACCGGACTTAAAGGAACGCCTTCGAATTTTGAAAAAGCATCTTAAATACAATATGGAATATAAGGGTGAATATAAAGGTGTCGTGGAAATGCGCAAGCATTTATCCGGCTACCTGCGCAATCTGCCCAATATCTCCAAATTCCGTTCCGAGTTGATGCAATATTCGACACCTGACGATATCTTTGCAAAATTTGATGAAATATATGATTATTATTCAGAAGATAAAGCAGCTATTTTGCAACAATAAGTCTAATCCATTATCAGCAGTAATTACAAGAATGTTGTCTTGGTTAATTCCACAGGACCACATTCTTGCCTCGTAAATAAATCCTCTGTATTTTATCTAATCACACAATGATTTGAATCCAAATAAGGGATGATGCATGAAAACTATTCGCTGGGGAATCATCGGTTGTGGTGATGTTACCGAATTAAAAAGCGGACCGGCCTTACAAAAAGCACAAAATTCCGAACTCGTTGCTGTTATGCGGCGGAGTACAGAAAAAGCAAAAGATTATGCTCATAGACATAGTGTACCACGCTGGTATGATGATGCAACGGAATTAATAAACGATCCCGAAGTTGATATTATTTATGTTGCCACACCTCCCGAGACCCATAAAAACTATGCGATTGAGGCTGCCCTTGCCGGAAAACCTGTCTATGTAGAAAAACCAATGGCACGCAGCTTTAATGAATGTCAGCAGATGATCAATGCCTGCAGGGACAACCAGGTGTCACTGTTTGTAGCCTATTATCGCAGAAGCCTGCCAAGATTTCTCAAAGTTAAAGAGTTGCTGGATTCCCAGGTGATTGGTCAAATTCGCTCGGTTCTTGTAAGACTCTTCATACCCACCCTGAGCGATGATTATCTGCCCGGTAACCTACCCTGGCGGGTAATACCGGAAATCGCCGGTGGCGGCCTTTTTTTTGATCTGGCTTCACATACGCTGGATATTCTGGATTTCTATCTAGGCCCTATCATATCAGCGCAGGGATTTGCCTTAAATCAAATGGCTCTGTATTCGGCAGAGGATATCGTTTCGGCAAGTTTTTTATTTAATAGTGGTGTAACTGGCAATGGTATCTGGTGCTTCTCTTCTGACAGAAATGAAGATTTAATCGAAATTTGCGGTGAAAAGGGTAAAATCACCGTACCCACATTTTCACAAGCACCTGTGCAACTCTATACTAACAATGAAGAGAAATCCTGGGATATTGTCCACCCGAACCATATTCAGCAGCCTCATATTCAATCGATCGTCGATGAATTAAATGGCCGGGGAATATGTCCTTCTCATGGGGAAGATGGCGCTCGCACTGCCTGGGTGATGGACCGAATAATTGAACAGTGGCGAAAATCGCAGGGAATAGAATTCAAGTAATGTAGATTTTGCGTCTTAGCGTAAAATAGTTTATTACATAAGTGAGAAAAAGTATGGCCCGGAATTTGGTAGAAAAAATAGCCCGAGAGTTCACTATTGGACTTGCAGAGAATAAACGGGTTAAAAGTGGTGATTACATAACCATTCGCCCGGCATATGTCATGACTCATGACAATACAGGCGCGGTGATTCCAAAATTTCACTCAATCGGTGCCAGACGCCTGGATAATCCCGCACAGGTAGTCCATACGCTCGATCATAACATTCAGGATCGAAGTAAAAAAAACAGGGAGAAGTATCAAAAAATAGAATCTTTTTCAAATCAGATGGGAGCGGATTTTTATCCCGCCGGACGCGGTATTGGTCATCAGATCATGTGCGAGGAAGGTTATGCCTGGCCGGGAACTATGGTCGTGGCTTCGGATAGCCATTCCAATATGTATGGTGGATTAGGGTGCCTGGGTACACCAATTGTCAGAACTGATGCGGCAGCCATCTGGGCTACCGGACGGACCTGGTGGCAGGTACCGCCAGTAGCAAAGGTTGAATTAAAGGGTAGATTAAGCAGCGGTGTCACCGGAAAAGATGTCATTATTACCTTATGTGGTTATTTCAATCAGGATGAAGTTTTAAACCATGCCGTTGAATTTGTTGGTGAGGGTGTTGAGCAACTCTCCATAGATGAGCGCTTAACGATTGCAAACATGACCACTGAGTGGGGGGCTCTGGCCGGTGTTTTTCCTGTTGATGAAATAACGTTAAACTGGATCCGGGAGCGTATCCGCTTTGTAGCAAAAAGAGGCCCGGCCGGTGTATCATCTGACCATACAGGCAACGGGGAACATCCACGGCTCAATGCATCCCGGCTGGAAAGGCTCGAGCAGAATATACCCACCGCTGATCCTGAGGCCTATTATGCCAAATCACTGGTCCTGGATCTCTCTTCTGTCCAGCCCTATATTGCAGGCCCGAATACAGTCAAGGTCATAACGCCCTTATCAGAAATAATCTGTAAGAAACTGAAAATTCATAAAGCCTACCTGGTGTCCTGTGTTAACAGCCGGCTGAGTGACATAAAAGAGGCCGCCGAAATATTAAAAGGCAAAAAAGTGGCGGAGGGGGTTGAATTCTATATCGCAGCTGCCTCTAACGAGGTTCAGGAAAATAGTGAAGCACGGGGCTACTGGCAAATCCTTTTGGATGCCGGAGCGATTCCCCTGCCACCGGGTTGTGGTCCCTGTATTGGACTTGGAGCGGGACTATTAAAAGATGGTGAGGTGGGTATTTCAGCAACAAATCGAAATTTCAAAGGACGAATGGGATCAAGAGAAGCCGATGCTTACCTGGCTTCACCGGCGGTAGTGGCTGCATCCGCGGTGAAAGGAATGATTGATTATCCGGGCAACTGGCACAGTTTAAAACCATCCGGATCGATATTAGTTCATAAGAGTCCATCAACCTCCGGATCAGAAATTGAGATCATTGAAGGTTTTCCAGAAAACCTCACCGGCGATCTGATTTATTGCTATCAGGATAACTTGAATACAGATGGTATCTATCCGGGAAAATATACTTATATAGATGATTTTACCCCTGAGCAGCAGGCAGAAGTTGTTATGGAGAATTATGATCCTGATTTCAAATCAATTGTAAAGGATAGTGATATTCTGGTTGGAGGATTTAACTTCGGAACCGGCAGTTCTCGTGAACAGGCGGCCACCTGTCTTAAATACCGGCACATTCAACTGGTCATCGCGGGGACATTCAGCGAAACTTACAAACGAAATGCAATTAATAACGGTTTCCTGGTCCTGGAAGCAGCCGATCTTGTCCGGGACCTGAAATCTAAATTTGGTCAGGATAAACTCACCATACGTACAAAATTAAATGCCACAGTGAATTTTCGGAAATCTGAAATCGGAGTAAACAATAATATTTACACGATCAGTCCTATCGGTACCGCCGCGCAGGAACTGATCGTAACCGGCGGTCTGGAAAATTGGGTAAAACAAGCCCTCTTTGGAGCCAATTCCTAATTCCTAATTCCAAGTTTTCAACACAAAAAGTGATATATATATGTAATACAACCATTCTTTTATAAAGATCAAGGAGTATCAATGGATCAGAATCAATCTCAGGGAACGCGTCTTCCGGAAAACGCCTATCGCAAATTAAATCCCGGTGAGAAATATATTCCCATTGTCCCGAATGAGAAGATAGTTCCGGAACTTACCTTATACTCGCTGGTATGGGGTCTGTTCTATACCGTGTTGTTTTCCATGGCAGCTGCCTATTTGGGTTTAAAGATAGGACAGGTTTTTGAAGCAGCCATCCCTATTGCCATTCTCGCAGTAGGTATGTCAGTTTTATTAAAGAGAAATCAAGCCCTGCAGGAAAATGTAATCATCCAGTCTATTGGATCATCTTCTGGTGTTATTGTCGCCGGGGCAATTTTTACTATTCCAGGGATTTATATTTTGGGGTTAGACGCCAGTTTTCTACAAATTTTTCTGGCTTCTTTGTTCGGTGGATTTTTAGGTATCCTGTTTATGATTCCTTTTCGTAAATACTTTGTTAAGGATATGCACGGTGAATTTCCTTTTCCTGAGGCAACCGCGACCACTGAAGTACTGGTTGCCGGGGAGAGTGGCGGCCAACAGGCAAAAATACTTATCTCTGCCGCACTTGTGGGAGGTTTATATGATTTTTTTGTGTCAGGATTTGGATTTTGGAAAGAAGTAGTCTCAACTCAGGTATTCAGTTGGGGGCAATTACTTTCAGACAAGGCGAAACTGGTGTTTAAAGTCAATATTGGCGCTGCTGTTATGGGCCTGGGCTATATCATTGGCCTTCGTTATGTTTTGATCATTGCGGCCGGTTCATTTTTAGCCTGGTGGGTGTTAATTCCGCTGGTCTATTCCATTGGACAGTATATCCATGACCCCATACTACAATCCGTCAAACCAATTTTCGAAATGTCACCGCAGGAAATATTCAGTGACTATGTGCGACATGTCGGTATTGGGGGGATTGCTGCAGCCGGGATCATCGGTATCTTAAAATCATCTAAAATAATTGTCGGTGCGATAAAACTGGCCGCTAGTGAAATAACAGGTTCCAGGGATAAAGGGGAAACCTCAGTAGCAGAACGAACACAGATCGATATAAAAATGAAGTGGGTTACGATTTTATTATTTACTACCTTCGCTGCTATTTTTTTATTTTTCTACTTCAGCGTAGTAGAAATGAATCTTGTTCATGCCATTGTTGGGATTCTTATCGTCATTGTCATCGCCTTTCTTTTTACGACAGTTGCCGCAAGGGCAATTGCAATTGTCGGCGTTAATCCGGTCTCGGGAATGACTTTGATGACCCTCATTATTTCTTCAGTTATTTTATTGAAAGTTGGCTTATCCGGATCCTCCGGTATGCTGGCCGCTTTAATTATTGGTGGCGTGGTCTGTACGGCTCTTTCCATGGCCGGAGCTTTTGTTACGGATTTAAAGATCGGTTACTGGTTGGGTACGACACCACGGACCCAGGAGCGCTGGAAATTTCTGGGAACTCTTTTTGCTGCCGCTTCTGTTGGCGTGATTATTTTGGTTCTCTATCAAACCTACGGGTTTGGACCCGGCGGCCTGGAGGCACCGCAGGCTTCAGCAATGGCAGCCGTCCTCGAACCCTTAATGTCCAATCAGCCGGCCCCCTGGCTTGCTTATCTGGCCGGTATATTTCTGGCCATCATTCTTGAAATGGTTAAAATACCCCCGCTGCCATTCGCGTTAGGGATGTATCTGCCTATTTATTTAAATACGCCACTGCTATTTGGCGGTATTATTGCCCACCTGGTTTCCCGGAGCACAAAAAATGAGGATCTTGCGTCTAAAAGAAAAGAAAGAGGTACATTAATCGCATCCGGCTTTATTGCCGGTGGTGCCATAATGGGGGTTGTATCTGCCTTTATCGTTTTCTTTGGTAAACAAATATTTACTGAAGACTGGACCCTGATGAAGGCGATCGGGACGGAGCATTGGGTTGAGTCAGCCCCTTCAGAGATTCTCGGATTTGTTATGTTCGCTCTTCTTTGTATCTATATGTACTGGGATTCGCTACGTGTGAAGGAATAGATATTGGGTATAAGGGTATAAGGGTATAAGGGTATAAGGGTATAAGGGTATAAGGGTATAAGGGTATAAGGGTATAAGGGTATAAGGGTATAAAAATTTGCCGATTTGGTTGACTCTTGTCAAGAGAAAAATATTTTTTCGGTTGAATATTCAATATTCAATTAATGTATCAAAGCCTGATCGTGATTCCCTATACCTTTTTACCTGCTATTTCTTTATATTTAACCAAAAATAAACATAAAGGAAACAACCATGGCTTACTGTCCCCATTGTTCTGAGGCGTTACCCAAGCCAGTCAAGGTGTGTCCATTTTGTAACAAATCTATCGATATTCAGCTTATTTCTTCCATGTACAAATCTGGAGAATCAAGCGAAATGGACAAAAAAGCTAAAAGAAAAATATGGTTCAGGGAAAAACTATTAATAATTCTACCTATGATTTCTCTCCTAATCGGTTTGACTATCGGTGTGATTGCCATGCTAATTTTTATGGAAGTGCAATATGCAGCATCAAGATCATCTTATGAAGAGCAGATAAAATCTTTACAGGATGAGATCGGTAGCCGTGAAAAAACTGCGGCTAACTCAAACCTAACCTTAAATAATACCATCATCGAAAAAGATAAAATAATCGCTTCTCTGACTGAACAAAACAGCATCCTCAGCCGGATGATTGCCTTCACAAGCCGTTTGGCCCGTAACAGTACAATCACCCCGACTTCACCACAGGATATCGATTATTTTCAGCGTAATATCCGTTATTTGCAATCGCTTTTTAATCAGGAACAGGAGAAATTAAAAGAAACATCATATGATTCAACAGCGACCTATAATTTAACACCTATCCCCCAATTTCTGGAATAAATTATTAATTCACCTAACACTGTCCTGAAAAAGACATTAAACCACGGATGTACACGGAATTTCACGGATTAGTCAAACATGAATCTATAAACAGAAAATAATTTCAAATTAAGTTTTATGTATAGAGAGACGTCCCGACGGGTCGTCTCTAATATCTTTATTATCTCATTGGCGTCCTGATAAAATATAAATTATTTTAAACTATCAGACGGGCCATATCCAACGGACGATTGCCCGGTGCTTATCAAGTTTTTCTCTAAATGCATAAAAGACAACCAGAAGAATAAACGGTCCCATGAGCGCAGCGAGAATGATATATGGATTCTCATGCACTAAATCAATTCCCAATTCCTAATTCCATCTTTCTTTATGTCTACTAGCACACAATCAATTTTTCATATTTATCGACTTTTCCAACCTTGGGTCATTAACCGGTACCAGCGCATTGGCAGCATACCTGCGCATAAAAAACCCTAGAAAAAGACCGCCAATTCCCAGAAAACCAGCCAGATCCATCCACGAAATGGAAGCCCCGTCATGGTGAAGGCTTGGCATCACGAGCCAATAAAGGTCTATCCAGTGCATGATTAAGATAAATATGGCAATAATTTTTAGGACCTTTAGATTTCTTTTCATTGCCCGCGGCATCAACAGTAAAAAGGGTATGACAAAATGGCCAAAAACAATGGTCATAGTGACAATCTTCCACGAGCCTTCCCATCGTTCCAGATACCAGATCGTCTCCTCAGGAATATTAGCATACCAGATCAGAAAATATTGAGAGAAACCGATATAGCCCCAAAAAATTACAAAGCCAAACAAGAATTTTCCCAGATCATGGTAATGTTCCACTGTAATCGTATCGGTCAGTACCCCCTTATTTCTAAGATATGATCCGAATATGACCATAAAGGTAAGGATAGCCAGAAGGCTACCGCCAAAAATGTAGACGCCAAATATGGTTGAGTACCAGTGAGCATCAAGGGACATGAGCCAGTCAAAGGAAGCAAAGGTGATGGTGATGGCGAAAAGAATCATGCCCGGCGCACTGATCTTTTTCATTTTTTCAATCTGTTTTGGCTGAGCACCATCATCCTGGGCCAACGATGTTTTATAAAGCCCACGAGCCAGGAAGAACCAGATCGTAAAATAGAGTACCGTCCGAATGGTAAAAAATACAGGATTTAGATAGATCGATTTTTTTAACAGGATCGGATCAGCTGCCACAACATCGGCATGACTCCAGTGATACAAATCGAACATCCCCAGCAATACCGGAACAAATAAAACTGCCATTAAGGGAATGGTCATCATCACCGTTTCTAATATACGCCTCAGAACAATACTCCAGTCTGCACCAGTGAGATGGTGCAGAAAACTAAAAAACATGGCCCCCCACACAAAGGTCATCCAAAAAACAAAGGCGGTTAGATATGAGAAAAAGAACTGCTTTTGATCAACAAAAAATCCAGAGGCCAGAATCAATAAACCAATGAAACCCACAACTAAAGCAGGTTTTTGCGAAAGTATGTTATCAGCCAGATAAAATTTTTCGTTTTTTGTTTCCATAAATATTCTTTATTTCAAGGATTGTCTGATATTCTCAGGTACGTCAACTTTTGATGCATTTTGACTCTTCTGTAAAGCACGCACATAAGAAACGATGGCCCAGCGGTCTGCCGCAGGTACCTGATATTTGTATGAAGGCATGTTACGTATGCCATTGGTAATCACATTGAAGATATATCCGTCTTCCACCTGACGCAACCGGTCCAAATGAAAAGAAGGTGCGGGTAAAAATCCTTTTTTCACCACGATTCCCTGACCATACCCTGTACGCCCATGGCAAGGTACACAATAAATGTTAAATCTTTTCTGCCCATGTTTCAGCAATTCAGATGTAATCTCCATTGGTAGGTTCCGGGAAAAAGACCCATCTGGATTTTTGCCTTCGAAGAAAACTGAATTTTCATTTAATTGTCCACGCGCAACGGTTCCCTCCACGGGCATGCGCATGGCTGATTTATCAGTAAAAAACTTACTTTCTTCCATAGGCTGATATTTAGGCTGATCATCCATATTCGGATTCAGATGAATTGGCGGCTCACTTGAAGGTCTCTCCCGGGCACAACTAAAGAGGAAGATCAGAGCTAACACAATCACGGCTATGTTTATTGATATCTTCATTGTGTTTAAATTACCTCCAGATTTTGGCCACCGATACTTTCAAGAAAATCTTTTGTATTTTTTGTATCAAATATTGGATCATCAGCTGAAATAGATACAATAAAACCATCATTATTTATCTTGAGCATCTTATCTGAATCAAAAATTTTATGATAAAGCATAGGTAACTTATTCAATGCCAGCATACCGAATAAAGCAGTGAAGGCCGAACCCAATACCATGATCGCAAAGGCAACCGGTCCATAAGCCTGATAACTAAAATAAGGTTTTCCGGAAATAACCAGTGGATAATCAACACTGCTGGTCCACCATTCCAGAGCAATACCAGCAATCAGGGCAATAAAAGCGACACCACCGACAATCCACCCCAGGGGCGATCTTTTTAATCCCATGGCATCATCCATGCCATGGATCGGAAAGGGTGAGTGGCAATCAAATTCTTTATAACCCTCATCGCGCAATTTTTCCGCGGCCTCAAGTAATCGGGCTGGATTCTCAAATTCAGCTAAAATCATCGCAGGTTTATCTGCTTTGGCTGTCATGATTCACCTCCCTCCGTGATTTGCACCGATTTGACATCGCTCTTTTTCCCATGGCCGTTGCCATTGTAATAATGAGGATCTGCCTGCGGTAGAACGGCTTTCACTTCAGAAATGGCTATCATGGGAATAAATCGTAGAAATAAAAGGAAGAGCGTAAAAAACAATCCAAACGTTCCGACAAATATGCCGATATCGACAAAAGTTGGTGAATAATAATCCCAACTGGATGGCAGAAAATCAGCAGATAATGAGGTCACAACAATGACAAAACGTTCAAACCACATACCGACATTAATTAATAAGGCAGCAACAAACATGACCGGAATGCTTGTCCTTAGTTTTTTAAACCAAAATATTTGTGGGATCAGGACATTGCAGGTAATCATTGTCCAGTATGCCCAGGCATAGGGTCCAAAAGCTCGGTTTGTAAAAGCAAAAAATTCATAATCGTTAGCACTGTACCAGGCGATAAAGAACTCACAACTGTAAGCATAGCCAACCATCATACTGGTCACCAGCATGATCTTATTCATCTTCTCCAGATGATTAATAGTGATAAAATCTTCCAGACTAAATATTTTTCGGGCAATAATCGCCAGGATATTAACCATCGCAAAGCCTGAGAAGATAGCCCCGGCAACGAAATATGGAGGAAATATGGTCGTATGCCAGCCCGGTATCACGCTTGTAGCAAAGTCAGTACTCACCACACTATGCACCGAAAGAACCAGTGGTGTCGATAATCCGGCCAGAAGCAGATAGGCCATCTCATAGTTTTTCCACTGCCGGTTTCCACCACGCCAACCAAGAGAAAATATACCAAAAACCCATTTGCGTATACGTGTCTTCGCCCGGTCTCTCATGGAAGCCAGATCAGGAATCAAACCGGTATACCAGAACAGCAGGGAAACTGTGAAATATGTTCCGACAGCAAAAAGATCCCAGAGGAGCGGGCTGCGGAAATTAGGCCACATACCCATCTGGTTAGGAATAGGAAACATCCAGTAGGCCACCCAGATTCGACCAACATGGATACCCGGAAATATTAAAGCACAAATAACTGCAAACAGGGTCATCGCTTCAGCAAAGCGATTAATAGATGTACGCCATTTTTGTCTGAAAAGGAAAAGAATTGCCGAAATCAATGTACCGGCATGTCCGATTCCCACCCAGAAGACAAAATTGACAATAGCCCAACCCCATCCGACAGGAATATTTAGTCCCCAGGTACCGATACCGTCCCAAACCAGCCATCCTATCAGCACAATCATCATTAATAACAGGGAACTGGAAATACTGAGAGCAACCCACCACAACTTGTGAGTTTTTTGTTCAGTTACCCCACCAATTTTCTCGGTTACGCTGGCAAAGGTTTGATTACCGGTGATTAGCGGTTGCTCTTCATCCAGAGGCACTCGTTCTAATGTGTTTGTTGTTCCACTCAAGATTTTATCTCTTAATTTTACTCTGATTTTTTTATCTCACGCAAATTCGCAAAATATTTTCCACGAATTACACGGATTTTTACGAATTTCACGAATTATTTTAAAATCTATAATGAATATGTACGATTGTAATGGCCGTTCGCGAACGGCAACTACTAAATCAATTATTTATTAATTTATTCTATTTTTATCATGAAAGAATTTCAAAGATCCTGTATATATTTCTATATTAGGATATCCCAAATTTCTAATTCCTAATTCCAAGTTCCTATTCGATATTTTTCTTTTTTAATTCTTAAATCTCTTTTGTCTTTTTTCATTTTTCTTAGGATTTTAGCGTATTTTGCGAGAAAATATAACCTTTCAACTTTCTACTAAATCAGGGTTTGGATTTCGTAGCCTGGCCAGATATGATGTTCTTGGTTTTAGATTGAGTTCAGCTAACATTTCATATCTACGATTATTTTGTTTCGCTTCGGATACGGCACTTTTTTGATCCCTGATATTTCCAAAAACAATCGCATCAGCCGGGCAAGCCTGCTGACAGGCGGTCCGGACGTCACCATCTGCAAGGGTTGTATTCTCATTCCTGGCATTTATTTTCGCCGCATTAATACGTTGAACGCAATAGGTACATTTCTCCATAACGCCACGGGAGCGAACAGTCACATCAGGATTCTGAACCATTTTTACAACTTCGGGAAATTCATTGCTATAATTAAAAAAGTTAAATCTTCGTACCTTATAAGGACAGTTGTTCGAACAGTAACGGGTACCGACACATCGGTTATAAGTCATTACATTCAGACCCTCTTCATCATGAACCGTTGCCGCTACGGGACAAACCTGTTCACAAGGAGCCATTTCGCAATGATGGCAACCAACAGGCTGGTGTACCATCTCCGGATTATCCAGATCCCCGGAGAAATAACGATCGATTCTTATCCAGTGCATTTCCCGACCGTTTTTTACCTGTTCCTTACCGATAATCGGAACATTATTTTCACTCTGGCACGCTATAGTACAGGCATTACAACCGGTGCAGGCATTCAGGTCAATACTCATACCCCACTGGTAACCCTTGTCATAAGGATATTCTTCCCACAGGGAAACAAGGGGCGGATGTTTGACCATCTCTCCGGCAAATTCAGGGTGTTGACGATAGTCCCCGATGGTCGCCTCTCTGACCAGGGGACGACCTTCCATACTGCTGTGATCCTGTGTGCTTGCCAGCGTATATTGATCCGATGTCTTCCTGACCGTTAATCCTACATCAAAATAATATGCTGTTAATGTTCTCAATTTGTAGGCATTAAATCCTACCTGATTGCCAATACGTCCGGCTGCAGATCGACCGTATCCCAGCGAAATTGAAATACAAAAATCGGCCTGGCCGGGCAATATCCAGACGGGTATTGTTAATTCTCTGCCCTGCATGTTCAGGACGATAATATCTTCATTTTTAACACCCAGTTTTTGGGCAGTTTTGTGGCTTACAAGAGCAGCATTATCCCAGGTTAACTTTGTGATTGTATCTGGTAATTCCTGCAACCAGCCATTATTAGCAAAACGACCATCGTGAACAGCTGGCGAAACATGGAAGTTGATCTCCAGATCTTCCTCTTTGGGTAGATTAACGATTATAGGATTCTTTCCCAGAGCTTCTTTCATGAGCCGGTCATTCAGGAGCGGGTGTTTTCGGGGTAGCTGACTATCCGCAAGAACCCCATCATGCAGAACACGGCGCCACATCTTATTCTGGTCTTTTGGGTTTAGAATATCTTTCCAGGTCTCTTTGACAATATCATAAGACTTCTTTTCAGACCCGGTACATATCAGATTGACTATCTCAAGGGCAGAATGTGAATTATAGAGTGGAGCGATTAAGGGCTGAATCACACTTAGGGTACCATCAGAGGCTGTTGCATCACCCCAGCTTTCCAAAAAGTGGGATTGTGGTATATGCCAAGATGATTTCTGTGAGGTTTCATCCATCGCCGGGCTGAGATGGATTGAATTTTCTACCTTTTCCAGGGCTTTGGCAAAATCGAGATCCGCCGGTGCATTATATACAGGATTCCCACCAAGCATTATGAGCGTCTTGACTTTACCTGCCTTCATATCCCGTGTTAGTCCTGCGAATGCCTCCAGATTGCTCTCATCAATATCCTTCAACTCCCTGTAGAAGACACTCTTATCAATATTGCCCAATGCCTGATTAATAGCAAAAACCACTGCATGAGTAATTGCCGGCTGGCGATTCCCTGCAACCACCAGACAATTACCACCGTTTCCGATCAGGTCTTTTGCGACTGCGGATATCCAGTGGGAATCAATCTCTGCCTGGCCTTCGAACTTCAGGTCGTTGACGATTGGCAAATCCAGACCTTGATTTGCAAGTTCCCTGGCGAGAAGGAGGAGAAATCCAGACATCTGACCACCGGACAACTTTAAGCGATGGTCTGCCATTGCCCCGGTAGTGGAGTAGGATGTCTCCACAACATACAACCGGTTGATTGTATCTTTGGTTGATTCTACCCGGCGGCCTGCGGCAAATCCCTTTGTATTGATAATAGCATCAGGTTCTGTAAGAAGAAAATCTGAATCGACAGATAATATGACCGCGGCCTTACCATACTGATAATTTGGATGATATGAAGTCCCGGTGGCAAATTCCAGCCCCTGGTAAACATTTTCCACACTCAGCGGGGAATAGGAAACCCAGGATGAATTCGAATAGGTCTTTTTAAATTTATTCTTTAACCGGGCCAGACTGGGTGAGGAATAAGACTCGGTAAGGACAGCAAGCCCTTCTCCCCCACTACTTTTATATTCCTGATAAATACTCTTTAAAAATGCAACAAAATCTGACCAGTCTTTATCAACACCCTTATTAACGGGCTGTTGGGACCGGTCGGGATCATATAATGAAAGCACAGAAGCCTGCATCCAGGAACTAGATTTTCCCAAACTGGCTGGATGTTGAGTATTACCTTCTATTTTAGTCGGCCGCCCCTCATGGCTTTCCACAACAACTCCATATGCACTGGTTCCAAGGGGCATCGTAGTGGCATAATAATTAGGAATGCCCGGGATGATTTGTTCCGGTGCTTTAACATAGGGTACAATTTTTTCAACCGGGCGGCGACAGGCAGACAATCCGGCTAAGGCAATCGAAGCACCCATCAGAGTCAAAAAATTCCGCCTCGTCAGTGGATTTTTCATTTCCGATGCACCTTCGGGGAATTCTCGTTCCAGCATTTCCCGAAATTCCGGTTTATCAGCAAGCTGGTCTAAACTGCGCCAATATTCCTTGCCTTTTTGTTTACAGACATCTCTCATCTATGACACCCCGAACAATCAACAGGTGGACTAATATTTTTTTCTTTAATGGTTTGTCTGGCCAAAATCAGGTGGTTTTCCGGTGGTATCCATTTCATATTGGTCACCTCATCCTTTGGCCGAATAGACTCCTCCGGATTTCGATGACAATCCAGACACCAACCCATGCTTAGAGGTTTAACCTGCATCACTTTTTCCATTTCGGCCACATTGCCATGACAGCTAATACAGCCCACCCCGACATTGATGTGGGCACTATGGTTGAAATAAGCATAATCAGGCAGGTCATGTACCCTTATCCATTCTATCGGTTCCCCTGTTGACCAGCTCTGCTGGACTAACTTCAATTTTTCACTATCGGTTTTAATAAGGGTATGGCAATTCATACAGGTCTGTGTTGGTGGGACGGTTGCAGATGCTGATACTTCTACACCAATGTGACAGTAACGGCAATCAAGACCAAGATCCCCGGCATGAAGTTTATGGCTGTATGGAACCGGTTGGTCAGGTTGATAGCCCACATCCGTATATTTTGGCGACCCGAAATACCAGAAAAAGCCAACACCTCCGACTATCATCAAGACCACACCGATTAAGAGAAATGGTGGCACTTTATTGGACCACTCCGGAAAAATTTGAGCCACAGATTATTACCTCGTCATGTAGTTGTAATATATTACAGACATATATATAGATTTATGGAGAACAGCAGGTTTGAAACATTATAAAATTTAGAATATTTCCGCGCCCATATTTAATTAATATACAAAAAAATAATTATTAAAAAAATACTGACAATGCGTTCGGGCGAATACATCTATTGCTACAACCAGGAGGAATTCATTTCTCGCAGCGATGCATAATTTAACCTGGATAATTCATAGCAAGGCCGTTGGCTACAAACAAAGAAAAGATAAAAGATTTAAGAAAGCCGAGAAGCAGAATGCAGAAAGCAGGAAAAAATTTCATCTTCAGATTATATTACGCCCTGGTGAGAATAAAATTCAAAATATCAGGATAGAATCCAACGGTTAAAAACACTCTCGATAATCAAAGCAAAAAAGAGTGCAAAAAGATAAATAATGGAATAACCAAATAACCCACGGAATTGTTTTTCTGTCTTATCGAACATGGCCAGATATGATTTTTTCAAAAATATGCCTCCTGTAGTGATGGCGACAGCGAGATAAAATGGACATGATTTTGGAATAGATTATTCCCGTTTGATGGAAATAGATTATTAATTCAACAATTTCATTTTTTACCCGCAAGGACCTGCCCACCGGCAGGCGTAGCGCTATGGATACGCAAAGATCGCAAGGAAAATATTAATATTATTGGGAACTGAGAATTATAGAAAATGGGATTAATATTCTGGTAAACTTCTTTGGGAATATGTTAGTCTGAATTTGCATTTAAGTTCAATTTGAGATTCATCCAGCTTTTTCGCGTCCGTCTGCCCGCTTTAGCTCCCAGATATAAGAGCCCAGACTTCCCATACCGAAACTGATGATGATAAGACTAAACAGCCATCCGGCAAAGGGAATTTTCGGCAAAAAGGTAACAAGAACAACTCCTATCAGAATCGATAAAAATAAATTGTTTTGATCTCCCTCTTTCTTGAAGTAGGAGATGACATAATGACCGATAAACAGAGCCGAGAAGGCAATGCTAAGGTAAAGTACGATCATATAGAGGCCTAAAAGTATGAGACTGACCGGAATCGTCAGTATTAAAACGGCTAATATTACAATTATAATCGGGATGACGATGAGCCCAAGAAATCCAAGACCGATATTTTTTCCAATCTGTCTTCCGGCAAAAGCGATATAATCTCTGGAAAAATTCTTAAACAGGGCGATGATTAAGATTCCTACGATTAGTAAAGAAAAAAGATACCAGTAGAAGAAAACTTTTTCAAAAAATATCTCATGTCGTTTTATTTTTACTTCCAGATTATCCGGAACGTTCTCGAGTTCATACTCTGAGATATCCTTATGCAGGGTCAGGCTGGTACCGCCTTTTGCCAGGTAGTTTTCCCCAAAGGAGATGTCTCCGGCCTCCAGTTCAACACGTCCCTTTACAGTCCCGTTCAGATGAACTTTACCGGCGCCACCTTTGATAAATCCACCAATGCTGCCCCCTTCCAGAAGGAGCTCACCGGCACCAACGAAGACATTACCCTTGATTTTTGCCCGGGGTGTAATTCTCAGAATCTTACCAAAACCAAGCACATCACCGCCAACTTCACCATCAATAAGTATAGTTTCGGCAAAGCCAATCACCATATCATCGACCCTGCCTCTGACTTCAAGATTACGACATCCGGCAAGAACGTCATCGAGAACCCGGCCTTCCACAATTACCTGTTCACAGCCCACATAGATATCCCCTTCCACAACACCCCGGATATTTACATAGCGTGACCCGGCAAAAAGATCAGTGAATAGTGAGTCGCCCTCACGAATGGTAACGGTTTGCCCGGATCTGTATTCCGCTGCTCCTGCTGCCCCGATGGCAATCATGATGATAATCAAAAAAATAAGTCGTCTATACATAATCCCTCCTGTTATTTATGACTGCGATAAATATACCTTATTATATATAGATACCAACAGAGGTCTTACTAATAGTAATATTTACAGTCCGAATTGTATTTTATGAGGTATGAATGGTAAGTAAATATTTTTTCACTGATTTGAAGGTTCCTTGTATATCTTGGATATTTATTTCTCGCAGCGGCGCAGCGCCGTAAATCTGTTTTAATATAAAATCATATGTATCCGGTTAAAAGTTAAATCATTATTAATTATCACCGGAATATCGAATGATTTTGAGATTTAAAAGACATAAAGACTTGATTTAAAGAACTCACCCTAATGATTATGATTTGGATCCCTGATGCATAATATATTTGGGAATTAAAAAATGATCAGTTATGGGTACCGGAGATTATTGATTCTTTAAGGAAGTAGGCTTTGTGTTGTTTTCGCATATTATAATGAACAATCAATGTCTGTTCATTTGAAAGATTTAAGGAGATAATTATGATGTAATTGTCGAGACTTTTGCAGGTTTCCATTACATCAAAGTTTGCTATCATCTCTTTTCTGCATCTTCACGTGTAATTTGTTGCACTGCCACCACCCTCCCGGAGACTCCTACTAGTATATTACACCTAACCAACCAAAACGTTGGATAAAATTGTTAATTATTTTATAATACAGATTTTCTCAGCAATTATTCAAACTTACCGGTACTGAATCGACAAAAATATAACAGTGGACTATTGTTTTTTACGGTGTGATCTCTTTTTAGCGGATTTTTTATCCCTTTTCTTCTTGTCTTTTTTTTTCTTTTTCGGACGCAATTCGTCGGCGGCGATCAATGCACCCAAACGGGTTTCGACTGAGGTGGGATCGATGGTCAGCGCGTAATCCTTTTTGTTGATCTTTAACACCTCCACCGGTTTGTGCAAAAAGTCCTGGATCTCTTCTAAGCGCGGTTTTTCTTCGGTGCTGCAAAATGAAAGAGCTACACCGAGACGTACGCCGCGCCCGGTGCGTCCCACCCGGTGCACATAGTTCTCGGTCTTGTCCGGCAGGTCGTAATTGATCACATAATCCACATCGGGTATATCGATCCCGCGCGCAGACACATCAGTGGCCACCAACAGGCGCGATTGACCGGATTTAAACCGCTGCATCACTTCGGTTCGGTCGGACTGGTCTTTGTCTCCATGAATGGCCAGAGCGGGAATTTTCACCCTTACCATAGCCTTGACCACCCTTTCGGCACGGACGCGGGTTCGCACAAAAATGATAATTTTGCTGTCCGGGTTGTCATGGATAAACCGCTCGAGGAAAAAGCGTTTGTCATCCATTTCCACAAACATCACAAAATGGCTGACATTTTTAGAAACGGGGTCATCCGGTGATATCTGAATGCGAATGGCTGAACTTTTTACCTGTGAAAAGGCCAGTTTCTTGATTTCGCGGTTGATGGTGGCAGAGAAAAACAGGGTTTGGTGGCGTTGGGTTAATTTTTGTTTGACTGCCCTGATATCGTCAATAAATCCGAGGTCCAGCATGTGGTCGGCTTCGTCAAGAACCAGAGTGACAACCTGGTCCAGGTGAATATATCCCTGGCTGATCAGGTCGAACATACGTCCCGGCGTGGCAATCAGTACATCGATTCCTTCTTCCAGTTTGCGGATCTGCGGGTCCTGCTCTACTCCACCATGCAGGGCAAAGGTTTTTACCCGGGTATGCTTGGAAAGGATATGGAATACTTCGCCGATCTGCGCGGCTAATTCGCGGGTGGGCACCATGACCAGGCTTTTGATACCTTTTGTGTGCCGGCTGCTTTTGGCACGTTGGATCCGGTTTACCAGAGGTATGGCGAAAGCGGCGGTCTTGCCGGTGCCGGTTTGAGCAATGGCCAGAACATCCTCCCCCTTAATGATAGACGGGATGGCCTTGTACTGAATATCGGTTGGCCGGCGAAAACCGAGTTCGGCCAGGTTCTTTTTTATCTCATCGGAAATGTTATATTGGTCAAATTTCATTCAGCCTCTTCTTCCAAATAAACGTTCGAGGATTATGCTATTACTACCCAAAATATTTGTTATTTCCGCTCAGGCGGATCGCCTGTGGATATTAGCAAAATTTTACATAATGGATATACTCATTTAACGCAAAGATCGCAAAGATTTTTCTCGCAGAGATGCAAAGGAATAATTTTACTGTCATCCTGGAAGGATCTTCCAACGTGAAGATTCGATTTCGACAAGCAGGAAGATTCCTACCGACAGAAGAGAAATTTTCATTTGTTTGTCCGAAGGATCCCTTTGGGACAGCATCGCTGCGGTATGAATAGATTAGACTAATTTAAAGGAAAGTACCTCAAAACAAAATTTAAAAAACCTCTAAAAAAAAGTTAACACTTTTCAAACAACATTTTAATCACTTGATTTAAACGGTTGTTTGAATTATATTATCTAAAAATTTACTACAGGACTATTATGGACGTACCAGATACCAAAACAAAAATTCTGGATGTAGCGGAAAAATTATTCGCTGAAAACGGGATACAAGCCACATCAATCAGGCAGATTGTGAAAGAGGCAGAGTTAAATGTGGCATCCATTCATTATCATTTCGGCTCAAAGGAAGCCGTTATCCAGGAAATTATCAGCAGACGATTAGGACCGATTAACACGACAAAGATTAAACGCCTCGCTGAAATTGAGGAAAGCGCAGGTGACCAGATACCTGATCTTGAGGATGTTTTGCGGGCATTTATTGAACCCCATATTCATATGCGACAGGTTGCCGGAGACAAGGTAAGAATAATTATGAAACTGATGGTACAGCTGGATGATAATACGATTAAATCCCAGGTAATGCATGAAAGTTCGATGATCGAGGTACACCATCACTATATGAACGTGCTTCATAAAATTCTACCTGACCTTTCCCCGCCAGAATTACACTGGCGTTTCAAATTTATACTTGGTTCCCTGCATGCATTCATGGTTGAACATCACGCTCCATTTCAACGAGACGAAATCAGCGACGAAGAAATTATCAACTGTATTTTAACATTTTTGATGGCTGGTTTGTTAGCCCCACCTTCAATTCAAAAAAAGGATTGATATAATGATTAGAATATTGATGACATTCCTTTTATCACTTCTCTACTTTTCCTGTGCCTCTTCCCCTCCCCGCCAGGATTTGCAGATGGACGTGGAGGTACCGGACGACTGGCATAGTGAACAAGCAGCTCTTCAGGATTCGTTACTCGTTCCTATTGATTGGTGGACGGAATTTTCCGACACAACGCTTAATGGGATGATAGAAGAGGCTTTCATTCGGAATTTAAATTTGGTCATGGCGGCGGCCAGCTTAGAAGCCGCTGGTGCTCAGGCGATCATCGCCGGAGCGTCACTTTATCCCAGAGCAGATCTTTCCGTAGACGGGGCACGCCGGAAACAAAATTTCATCGGCATGCCTTTTCCCGGTGCCGGAGGAGATGATGTACTCAGTTCCACCTCCACGAGCTATGGCGTCTCTTTGAATATTTCCTGGGAATTGGATTTATGGGGCCGGATCCGTGCCCAGGAATCAGCTGCTGTTGCTCAGTTCCAGGCTGCCCAGGCTGATTATATTGCTGCCAACCTATCTATTGCCGGGCAGGTAAGCAAAGCATTTTTTGCTGTCATTACGGCCAGGAAACAGCTGGAATTGTCCCAGGCAACCTACGATAGCTGGAAGTTATCTACCAATCAGGTCCATCAGCGTTATATTAGTGGTTTGTCATCCGCATTAGAATACCGGCTCTCGCTTTCAAATTTAAGCCTGGCAGATGCAAGTTTAAGTGCAAACAATATACAGCTCGATGTAACCAGGCGTCAGTTGGAGTTGTTGTTAAAACGGTTGCCATCCGCAACGATTAAAACTGTCAATGATCTCCCTGAAGTTTTAACAAAGGTACCTGCCGGCATGCCCGCGGAGATCCTCTCCCGTCGTCCTGATCTGGTCTCAGCGGAGAGGAAACTGGCCAGTGCAGAGATGAGTTTAAAAAGTGCCGAACGGGCATTGTATCCAAGGATAAGTCTTACCGGATCAGGTGGAACCACCACCACTGATTTAAAGAATCTTATCAATGGCGATTTTGGTGTCTGGACATTAGCCGGAAATCTGGTTCAACCGCTATTCCAGGGTGGACAACTTAGAGCCAATGTTGACCTGAATGAGGCACAGACAAAAATGGCATTAGCAGAATATGAAGCTACAGTTCTTAATGCCCTGGCAGAAGTAGAAAATGCCCTAACCAAAGAGTATTACTTATCACAGAGAGAAAACGCCTTAAAAGAGGCTGCTGATCAGAGTCTTGCAGCCAGACGCTTAGCTGAGATCCAATACTCGCGGGGAGTTACCGACTTTCTGACCATGTTGGAATCTGCCCGGGCAGCCTATGATACGGAAAGCCGTTATATCAATGCCCGAAGAGAACGTCTGGATGCCCGCGTTGATTTATACCTGGCCCTTGGTGGTGGTTTTGATCTAAAAAAATCAATTATTGAAATAGAAGATGAAAATGAGAAACAAAAATAATAATAAACACAAAGTTCTCAAAGAAGGCACCAAGGACTCAGAGATTTATTATAAACTTTTCTTTTTGTGCTTTGTGAAATCTTTGTGCTCTTTCTGTTTAAATAAATTTGTCATCAATCGCTACCTATAGAAAAAGAGGATTTGTTTAATGGAAAAACGAAAATTGAAGTTCCTGCTTCCTATCGCCATCATAACTTTAAGCATTTTGCTAGCCATAGTCATTATGATGATAAAGCCGGAAATTAAACCTGAAGCACAGGAAATTAAACCCCTGCAGGTCCGTGTGATACAGGCTGTTAAGCAAGAGATCCGGATGACCGTAAAATCGCAGGGAACGGTACGGGCTAAAACCGAAAGCGAAATCGTTGCCCAGGTTTCAGGTGTTATTGAATCTGTCTCCCCTTCTTTCGTCGCGGGGGGATTTTTCAAAAAGGGTGAAATCCTTGTCCGCCTGGACGCCCGTGATTATCAATATCGCTACACGCAGGCCCAACACAAGGTAGCACAGGCAGAACTTGCATTAAAACTGGAACAACAACAGGCCGAAATCGCCAGCGAAGAGTGGCAGCGAATGAATGAGGGTCCGGCTCCTGATCTGGTTTCCAGACTGCCTCAACTTGCAGAAGCTGGGGCATCTCTCGAATCCGCCCGGGCAAGTTTATTGCAGGCACAACTGGATGTGGACAGGACCCGTGTAAGGACCCCTTTTTCCGGCCGTGTAAAAGTTAAAAATGTTGATATTGGCAGATATGTCACACCCGGTATGTCATTAGCCCGGATCTATTCAATCGATGTTGCAGAAGTACGGCTCCCCTTACCCGATAAAGATTTAAAATATCTTGACTTGCCGGGAGATTTTCGCTTCAAAAAAAATCCTGACCACAGACCAAAAGTAATCCTCAGAGGAAGTTTTGCCGGATCCGAACATCAATGGACCGGCATATTATCCCATATCGAGGGTGAGCTGGATTCACGCAGTCGCATGATTCATGTAGCAGTTCTGGTTTCAGATCCGTATGGAAAAAATCATCCGGTTCCCCTCACTGTTGGCATGTACGTCCAGGCTGAAATTATCGGGAAGAAAGTCCAGAATCTGGTGGTTGTACCTCGTGAAGCCATGCGCAACCAAAACCAAATTTTGATAGTCGACGGGGAGAATAAACTTCGTTCTCGTGAAGTAGGTATCTATCGTATTGATGCTGAAATAGTTTATCTCGACAAGGGAATTGATGATGGCGAATTAATTTGCCTATCAGCCATAAAAACAATGGTGGAAGGGATGGATGTTTTGCCCATTACTGAGAACGAAAAAAAATAGAAAAATATCAAACACAATGAACACCAAGAAGGCACAAAGTTTTAATAATTTTTCTTGGTGATCTTAGAGAATTCTTTGAGAACTTTGTGTTTAAGAAGAGGAGCATTAGATGAACAATATTATCGCCTGGTTCGCTAATAACAGAGTAGCGGCCAACTTATTAATGATCTTTATTTTAGTCGCCGGGCTGATTTCACTCTTCACTATAAAACTTGAAGTTTTTCCTGAACTTTCACCAAATCGCATTTCCATTACTGTCGCCTATCAGGGTGCCGCCCCGGAAGAAGTCGAGGAAGGTGTTTGCGTCAAAATTGAGGAAACGGTACAGGACCTGGTTGGTATTAAAAAAATCACTTCAGTAGCGGCTGAAGGTACCGGCACCGTGACAGTGGAAGTGCGCCCGGATTATGATGGTAGAAAACTGCTCGAGGATATAAAAACCAGGATTGATGCAATCAGTACTTTTCCTCTTGAAACCGAAAAGCCTGTTGTCCAGGAAATACTTATTCGCCGTCAGGTGATCAACATTGCCGTCTCCGGACAGGCCGATGAGATGACATTAAAGCACCTCGGTGAACAAATCCGGGATGAGATCAATGATTTACCTGAAGTAAGTCAGGTTGATCTGACTGCTACAAAACCCTACGAGATTTCCATTGAGGTATCGGAAGAGACCTTACGTAATTTTGGCTTAACCTTTGATGAGGTGGCCAGGGCCGTAAAAATGTCCTCGTTGGATTTACCGGGCGGCTCAATAAAAACACCCGGAGGGGAGATTTCCTTGAGAACCAAAGGTCAGGCTTATTCCGGGCATGAGTTCGGTGATATTATTCTGCGTTCATACAGTGATGGTACAAGACTGTACTTGCGTGACGTGGTACAGGTGAAAGACGCCTTTGCCGAGTATGATATGGCCACGCGCTTTGACGCCAAACCTTCGGTTTTAGTTCAGGTATTCCGGGTAGGTGATGAAAATGCCTTAACCATTGCAGATGCTGTAAAAGCCTATATTAAGGAAAGGCAGTTAACTTTACCCAGGGGCATCACGCTTACTCCCTGGCAGGATGATTCCCTCACCTTAAAGGACAGGATGAGCTTATTACTGAGAAATGCCCGGCTGGGATTACTGATGGTGTTTGTAATGCTGGCTCTTTTTTTACGTTTGAGACTGTCCTGGTGGGTTGTTGTAGGCATGGTTGTTTCATTTTTTGGCGCCTTTTGGGTATTACCCTGGTTTGACGTATCGATCAACCAGATCTCTCTGTTTGCTTTTATCATGGTCCTCGGTATCGTCGTTGATGATGCAATTATTGTCGGTGAGAATGTCTATACACATCTTCAACGTGGTGAGGAACCTTTGCAGGCGGCGATAAATGGTACCCAGCGTGTGGCTACTCCCGTGATCTTTGCCGTTTTAACCTCTATCGCTGCCTTTTCACCCCTGCTGGGAGTTCCGGGAATGATGGGCGACGTGATGCAGATGATACCGATTGTTGTCATCGCTACACTTACTTTTTCCCTGGTCGAATCATTACTTATTTTGCCGGCACACCTGTCTCATATCCATTTGGACAAAACGGAAAAATCAACCAATGGATTAAAAAAGAGATTTAAAAGTATGCAGGATAAATTCTCAAACTGGCTTGATCTGGTAATACATAAATATTACAAACAAGCACTGGAAATGACTCTGCAATGGCGTTACACATTCATGGCTTTAGCTATCGGAACCTTAATTTTTACTCTGGCTCTCGTCGCCGGCGGCGCCCTGAAATTTACTTTTATGACCACTGTGGAGGCCGACAACGTCGTTGCCCTGCTCACCATGCCGGAAGGTACTACAGCAGACAGGACCATTGAGGTTCTGAAAAAATTAGAGAAGAGTGCCGAAGAGCTAAAGGCTAAATTAAATTCAGATGATCAACTGGTGATCGCACATATTTTAACCACCATCGCTGAACAACCTTTTACAAAAATGTCTCACAGCTCTGAAGGCGGTCAAAACGTTAAAAACAGGCCCAATCTCGGTGAAGTAAACATGCAACTGGCAACGGCTGATTCCAGAAATATAACCAGTGAAGATGTTGCAGCGCTGTGGCGAGAGATGACCGGTAATATTCCTGATGTGGAAGAATTAGTATTTTCATCGTCTATGTTTTCCACAGGAGATCCGATAGATATCCAATTTTCCGGTACAGATTACGAGGAATTACAACAGGCCGCCATTGAGTTAAGATCAAAAATAGCCACCTATCCTGGTACATATGATATTACAGATTCTTATCGCAGTGGAAAGAAGGAAATAAAATTAAAGATTAAACCGGAGGCGGAAGCGCTGGGATTAACCCTTAATGATCTGGCCCGTCAGGTCAGACAAGCTTTTTATGGAGAGGAGGTTCAGAGAATTCAAAGGAACCGTGATGAGATCCGTGTCATGGTGCGCTATCCAAAAGAACACCGTCAATCACTGGGGGATCTGGAGAATATGCATATACGACTGCCGGATGGTGGTGAAATTCCTTTTTCCATTGCTGCAGATATCGAACAGGGTTATGGATTTTCCTCAATTAGCCGTACGGACCGAAAACGAACGATCAACATCACCTCTAATATTGACCAGAGTATCGCCAATGCCAATGAGATTATTGCCGATATTCAGAAAAACGTCTTACCCGATCTGCTTCAGAAGTATCCGAGTATAAGGTATTCGCTCGAAGGCGAGCAGGCAGAACAACGGGAATCGATGGCCGGAATTATGGATGGCTTTATAATTGCCCTGCTGCTTATCTATGTCTTATTGGCAATTCCATTTAAGTCCTATCTACAGCCTTTTATTGTCATGAGTGCGATACCCTTTGGTATCGTCGGGGCCATCTGGGGGCATTTTATAATGGGAATGGATCTGTCGATTATGTCCCTGTTCGGCATCGTCGCTCTGGCTGGTGTGGTAATAAACGACAGTCTGGTACTGGTTGATGTGATCAATCGTGAAAGGCAAGAAGGCGTCTCGCTGATGGAAGCGATCCGCACTGCCGGTGTGGCCCGCTTCCGGCCTATTATTCTTACATCCGTAACAACTTTTGCAGGATTAACACCCTTGTTATTGGAACAAAGTCCCCAGGCGCAGATGTTGATACCAATGGCTGTTTCACTGGCATTTGGTGTGATGTTCGGGACTCTTATTACCTTATTTCTGGTGCCGGCGATTTATTATTCGCAGGAGGATATAAAGAGACTGTTTAAAAAAATGATTGGGAAAACAGAGGGGGTTCTTGAGGTAGTTGAGGTGTAGAGCGGCAGTTGATGTGAAGTATTTATAGGAAGGGATTTTTGATGCGCACACCTAATATTACCTGATCATGATTTAAATCTTCAGTCCAGATTTCTTTACATTTGCTACTGGCAGCGGCCGCTAAAATCAAAGAATCCCAGAATGAAAGTCGGTTTAAGATGCTACAGTCAATGGCGGAAAAAATGAGTTCGGGGGAGATAGAGATGATTTCTAAATTTGTTAATTGGTTTAATATTCCCTTCACAATCACAGGATCTGCCTGTAACTTCTTTGTTGCAGCCACATAGAACTCCTGCATTACCTGTGTTGAAAGCACCCCGGTATATTTATCTTTAACATTTTTCAGGATTGACCTGGCTTTTTCTCTTTTTTTCAGATCATGACGGTCAAGACTATATACAAGAATATTTGTATCGATAAAAATCTTATCGGTCATAGAGATCGCCGCGTTTCCAATTTTTACCATTAGAATCTCCACTGGCCTGATCCATCAATGTAAAACATTCTTCTAACCAATGATTTGAATCCGACTCTACAGTTATTTTTAGAAGTCGTCGAATTAAGGCATTCAGTGAAGTATTATGCCTGGCAGCATATTTTCTACCTTTTTTTAACAAATCATCATCTATAGATAGGGTTACATTAGCCATATATTCTCCAGAGTTACACATATTATGTGTACAATATACTGTGTTCAGAGTAATATATCAAATAATATTTGCGCTTTTAATATCCCTATGGATGATGCTTTTCTTATGCGCGGCCAGCAGGCCTTCACCGGATTTTTCAATAATTTTGTAATTTAAAATTGTTTTACCGATCATAGATTTGTAAAAGTTATTAGGTTTCATTTTCTCTCCAATTCTTGCTGATATAAAAAGAGGCTGACTAAAAAGTAGTTCCATAGTCAGCCCCAATATTCAATAATATTTTATTGGCTTTAGTGGGCTCCGCCCGGAGAATGCAGCTTCTCTAAAACCCTATCCAGGCTAAAACTTGGAGCTTTCATTCTTGGTGGATATTCTTTAAAGGTCATCAGGAATTCACCCACAATGTCTTGTGCCGGAATCAAAAGATAAGCACGGTCTATTAACCAATCGTAATAAGTGTTTGAAGTAATGGTAGCAAATTCATAAGGATCTCTTCGTACGTTTAGTATCAATGGTACTCTTAGTGGGGTAAACGGATTTGCCCAAACGCTAAACGTTCCGGGATCACGCTGTTCCATAAAAATTAACTTCCAATCGTCATAGCGCAAGGCGGTTAAGTCCCCATCATCCGAGAAGTAAAAAATTTCATGACGTCGGCCTTCTTTTTCTTTCCCGGTTAAATGAGGCAACATATTATAGCCATCTAAATGTACTTTATATGTTTTATCGCCTATGGTATAACCCTTCAAAAGCTTTTCTTTTACGTCATCTTGTCCGGCTGCGGCTAAAAATGTCGGCAGCCAATCCATCCCTGAAAAAATTTCATTTGATACAGAACCGGCCTTAATCTTATTTGGCCATCTGACCATTGCGGGTACTCTCCAGCCACCTTCCCAGTTGGTATTTTTTTCGCCACGGAAAGGGCTCACAGCCGCATCGGGCCAGGTGTTTTTATGGGGGCCGTTATCGGTTCCATACATTACGATGGTGTTATCGGTTATTCCCAAATCGTCAAGTAGTTTTAACAATTTACCCACATGCATATCGTGTTCAACCATGCCGTCAGCATATTCGTCTTGTCCTGAAATACCTCTCAGCTCTTTTTTAACATGGGTTCTGAAATGCATCCGTGTACCATTCCACCATACGAAGAAAGGTTTTCCGTCTTTAACAATCTTCTTAATAAATACAATAGCCGCATCTACGGTTTCATCGTCAATGGTTTCCATTCTTTTTTTTGTCAAGGGGCCGGTATCTTCAATTTTACCACCGGCATAGGAATGGATTACTCCTCTTGGACCATACTTTTTCCTGAAGTTCGGATATTTTTTAGGATCCGGATAGTCTTCATTTTCAGGTTCTTCTTCTGCATTTAGGTGGTAAAGATTACCCAGGAATTCGTCAAATCCATGATTGGTTGGTAAGTGTTCATCTCTATCACCCAGGTGGTTTTTTCCAAATTGGCCGGTGGCATAACCCAGTGGTTTCAACAATTCCGCAATTGTCGGGTCTTTCTCAGAAATACCTTCTTTAGCTCCGGGTAAACCAACTTTACTCAATCCCGTGCGAAATACGCTCTGCCCTAGTATAAATGATGAACGCCCAGCCGTACAGCTTTGCTCAGCATAATAATCAGTAAAAATCATTCCCTCATTTGCTACCCGGTCAATGTTTGGTGTTTGGTAGCCTACCATTCCCATTGTATAGGCACTGATGTTTGACTGCCCTATGTCATCACCCCAGATGACGAGGATGTTTGGTTTGTCCTGGGCAAATAACTGTCCGGACACCGCTAATAGCAGCATCAGCCCAACGATTACGATAGATTTCTTCTCTTTTCTCATAAATTTTCCTCCTGGATTTTCAATTTAAATTTGTGTTTTACCGCAGAAATGACCTCTGCACTAAATACGATGATTAATCTTTGTTTAAATGTTCATACCTCCTTACTTGTTGTTTACCTTTATTTATATTAATAGAACTATCCCGATTAAGAATAAATTGAGTGCGGTTTTCCTCGTGCATAATAATTTAGGGAATAACTATTTAGATTAAGCCATATGATAAAAGTTACATTGGAAGAGTTAGCGTAACCAAGATGTTCGCTATTTTATTTTGCTAAAATAGCGGAACACTAAAAACATACAAAGTATTCCCATCACCATAAAAAACAATGAATTCAAATCATCATTTATTATTATTCCCATTCCAACTATAAATCTAATATCATAAATTTCTTACTGTATTAGAAAGCACCTTCCATACTTTTTCATTCAAATCTTTGATTCTGGATTCTTTTACCTTAAGGTTGGTTTCATCAAAATAATTTTTGGTTAAATACAGAGCCCTGCTCATTTCAATTTGAACAAAGGGCACACCTCGTCCGCCATAACGCCTGGTTATATTACCGCCGTTAAACGGCATATTCATCGTTGTAATGGCCGGAGGATCAACCTCCAGATCTTCATGCTGAAACACAATTCTAAATTCATTAGCCATAAATCTGATTAACTCCGGATCGCAGGTCACCCTGTTAAAAACGGGTTCTATTTCGCCGATCTCATCACCGAGGTTCCCAAGGCAAATCAACGGTCTGACGGCTCCGGCATCAGCTTCAATAGGGGGTGATTTAGCTGCCATACTGTGGCAATCAACAGCTAATTTAATATCAGGATTTTTTATCTGCTCTTTCATTTGCTCATGATAAGGAAAATAATATTTTTCCAAAAGTATCTTTTTGAGCGTTTCATCCGGCAGAGATTCTTGTTTATAAACAGGGACATTCCAACATGTATGCGATTTAATAACACCGTCAGGATTTTTTGGGGCAATGTCATCAGGCTGGCGATTTAAATCAACAACAGCCCGGTAATATTCCATAACGATCTGAAATTCTACCCTGTCAGAAAAATCGTATATTTTACTTGTAAAAGGATCACCGTCATGAAAGGCATCCTTTTTGCTTAAAGCCCAAATATCTTTTATTTCGCCTGCTACTTTCCAGCCGCCATGAGGGATAGAGACTAAAATGGGCGCTTTCATGGTTTTTATCCTCATTAATTATTTCTTTTTAAAACAGGGCATAACGGTAGCAATCTCACCAACTTTAAAGGAAGTTAACCTATCCGTGGAAGCTCTTACATAAAATCCGCCCAGTTTTCCATCGTACATGTAAGGATTAACATTATAGATGCACTTAGCTTTGTTTATTTTATTATTTTCCCAATATTCGATTTCTCTTTCGGGCAAATCAATAATTTCCTGCATGATCCAGTCTCCTTTTAAAGCCTCCTCTACTATACCGCGCCACTTTTTTTCATCGCAATCATCGCCAAGAAAAACGGCTACACTTGAATAGGCATTGGCGTGTTTTATTACCAATCTTTCTCTATTGCTAAGGAGATAATCTTTTGCATCAACTTCCTTCCCGCCTACAATAATTTTTTCTTCTATTTTTTTAGTCCAGGGAATAATCTCACGCACAATTTCCAGATCTTCTTTTAGTTCTTCAGGAAAAATGTCATCATACTGTTCATCTTTAAACAAGACCATAATATTTTTTGAATCGACGCGCTTGGTGCAAAATGGATTG
>SDBT01000659.1_pt1 | contig 55413 bp, 89 predicted proteins | sample 2277101 | NCBI WGS metagenome assembly SDBT01 (sample SAMN10404973, study PRJNA504765) | marine sediment metagenome | isolation source: marine sediment core GS10_PC15, 103 cmbsf | place: Arctic Ocean: Southern Knipovich Ridge | collected 2010 | reverse complement strand
ATCAAATACCCTGGGTAGATGGTATTACTCATGCGCTTACAACCATAACTCAAGCACATCAAGAGATTCACGAAGAGGAATCATTTACTGCCTATTTTGCAATCACTACAGCGGCAACAGATGCGCATAGATCGGGACTGTATATAAAGACGCCAAATAATAAACTTAAAGTACATATGATATTTTCCGGCTCTGCGGGAACCGCTGCTGATTTATCAATACTTGAATCCCCTACTATTGCCTCAAATACAGGTACCGGGGGAGGTATAATATTTAACCGATTCCGTGATAGTACTAATACCTGCCAATGCCGAGATAATGCTACCACTCCTGCATTAAACAGGTTTACAACTTTAAGTGAAGCCCAAATCTCAGGTGATGGCACATGGAATGTAGGAACGGTTTTGAGAACATTTCCTTTAACAGCAGGATCGGGGCCGAAACCCGCAGGGGGAGACCAGCGTGGATCTCAGGAATATGTACTTGCACGTGATACAGCATATGTTCTGTTATTGACAAACACAGCAGCGAGTGCCAATGCTCATTTATTACAGATGGATTGGTATGAACGCATACCACTTGCCCCTTAAACGGAGATAATAATGTCATATAACACGCCAGAAGATGCATTTCAGATTGTTGGGGTAACATTACCGCAAGTCTTGCTTGATGAAGCTCAAGCATTGATCCATCAGAATACGCTATGGCGTTGGAAAGCCACCTCGGTTGTGGACAATTTCTCATCCAAAGATTTCAAGGTGCTGAGAGATGAGAACAGGTTTGTCGGGTTCGGGCAAGGTAGCCGATTCCACAATACATTTCCTGGTAATGAAGTGTCTGTATTTGTGAAGATGCCAATTGTGACTTTAACATCTATCGTTATCGGAGGCACTACCAAAACAGAGGATACGGATTTTGAGGTCAAAGAAGATACTGGTGAAATAAGGTTCCTGTCATTTGCTTTTATCGGTGATGATTCCCTGACGGGTACGGATGATATTGTAATAACTTACACCTATGGATACACATCCTCTCATAAGTTCTACCCGATAGTATCTGGTATCGAAGCAAGATTGGCGATGTTATTGAATTGCAATCCTTTGGTATTGGCACAACAAAACCTACAAGGTGATGTAACAGTATTTAGTGGTGTGTTGGGTTCACCTATAGATAAACTTTTAAAGCAAGTGCCAAAACCTGTTAAGATTAGAATTCTTGGAAAATAAAGATGAAAAATATCAAATTATTTTTAAGAACTTTAAAAAAGGACAAAAACTTCAACTTCTCTGTCAATATAGCGTAAATGCTATAATAGACCCCTTGTAAACGTACTATCCATAGGGGTTTACAGAGGGGCATAAAAAGAGGGAAGTAAAAATTACAAAAGTTTTTTCTCAACAAAATAGTTTTAGTTAAGGCAACAAAAAGTAGAAAGTATTTTTCTAAAATTACACTTTTGATAAACGGTTCGGAAATTACAAAGTATATTTTTCGCAAAATGGTTTCATTTTAACTGACAAGAATATGAAAGTAAAATTTTGGGGGAAAGGTTTTGGGAAATGAACAGGAAATTACAAAGTATATTTTTGAAATTATAGTTTTAAAAAAAGGATGAAAAACTAAAAGTAGAAATTTGAAATTACAAAAGTAAGTTGGTGACCCAAAAACTATTTTCATTTTATCAAAATCAAGAAAGTGTTTCAATGGTCCAATAAATATTATTAGAATTTCAAAAATTAGAAAGTATAATCTTTAACTCCAAACTAATTTTGAAAGTTTGAAAAACAGAAAGTCAGACAATGAACTCTAAACTCAGAATTATATCTCTAAAAGGTAATATAGAACGCTTGCAAACCCTTTATACCATAGGGGTTTTGGAAATAATAAACATAGATATTTAAAAATATGCTTAGAAACTGGGAATTTAGATAAAAATGAGTTGTTTGCACTATATAGACAGATGTGAGATTCAGCGCAGGGTTGCTACCACAACTTATGGAGGTACAGGAGCAGATACGTATACATCCCTTGCTACAAACGTTCCCTGTCTATTCATAGAACGCCCTGGTAGGGCATTGGTGCAGGACACATCAGGTAGGGATATTATATCAGACGGTATTCTGAGGGTTGAAAAAGAAACAATTAAAACAACTGATTTGATAATAATAAGCGGATTTAAATATGAGGCTATATTGGTACAACCAATGCGTGACAGGATAAAACAATCAATCGAATATTATCGTGTATTTCTACAAAGGAGGGGCACTGAAAATGCTGACGAGATTACAATTAGCTAATGGCTATGTAGCCGGTACGTTGACAGAAGAGGAAAAGAAAGTAGCTGAACAGTTTCCGCTTGTAATGAAACAGGTGGAATATTTGATGCAGCCTCAAGAGAAACCAAAAACAAGACCCATAAAAAAAGGGGGTAAAAAAGAATGCCTGACTTAAAACTAAATAACATCCCGGGAACAGGCGCGTTAATTCGTGGAGATTTCGGCTCAGGCACACGGGCTGCCACTGATTTCCTGAATTTCCAACTTAATAACTCAGAAGTCTGGAGTGTAGATAGTGCTGGGTTGCCTGACCCTGGTGGAAACCAGGCAACACGCCAGACATTAAAATTAGTTGGCGATATTGTCGATGATTCGGATCTCATCACTTATTTTCTGTTTGAAACCAGAGCAACTATCACAATCACGAAAGTTCAGTACTGGGTTGATACCAGCACGGCAGACGGAACGACGAACAAACAGACATTGCTCATTGAAGATGAATCAAGCAATCAGATTGTAAGCATAATAACGGCAGCAAATAATCCCGGTGTTACGTTGGCTACATGGACTGATATGAGTACGGTTACGAATGGGACTTTGACAGCCGGTGATTATCTTACATTTTCGCCAACGAAAACATCCGCCGGATTAGCAATGTCAGGTCTTGCGTTTTTAATCGATTACACAATGGGAACCTAAAAGGAGGTGAAATAAATGCCAATATTAGATTTTGAAGACACTTTTGGAAACGATCCTTGTATTGATATTAACATCAATAACAAACGGGATGCATTCTCGAATTATAACGATAATACGAACAACTACCGGATCACTAAAGATGGGTATTTCTTCACAACAAGTGGGTGGAAATACCGATATATAACTGTCAATATCGGAGATGTAGCGGCTAATTCCGATGCTTTTTCTATTCCTTTGTTTACAGGAAATGTGAATACGACTATCACAAATGTTGAAATAGCAACAGATACGACCGCGGGTTCAAGTGCTACGAATTTTCAGACTGTGCAGATATTCAATTCTGCGTCATCTACGGGAATCGCTACTGCCCTGACGAATGCATCAACTGCATTTACCCAGGCAACACCGAGAGCTTTTACAAGTTTGTCAAGTACATTGAGCAAGATCGCAGCAGGGAATACGCTGTATATGACATTCACAAAGACGGAAAGCGGCACGGCTCTATCTGGTGTTACTGTGGCTATTGCTTTGACGATTGATATACCGGAAGCACAAAGCGGAACAGCAACCGATAACATTGTGCGTATCATAAACGGTGAAGCTGGAGCGGACGGTATGTTGGAATCCGATCATCTGCAAAGAGACCACTTCAGACTGCGTAGAAATGATGAGGAAGTACTTACTATTGATGTGGCAGGGATAATGCGTCCTGGGCCTACTTACACGCCCCCTGACATGTATCATTTTGTAGTTGGCAATGTAGGAACGATTGTATCAGCGGATAGCGGAGCAAAAAAATCAGCATTGTTCACACCGACATCAGGGACAGCAACTATCAAAAAGGTGTATATGGCTGTTGACGTTGATCATGATGCTGACAGTGACTCTAACTATATGCAGGTTTTGATCAAAGATAACAGCGGTAATATTCTTGTCAGTGATTACATTGACGGGCCGCAATCAGAATCAGGGTTAAGTGCTGGTAGATTTCGTGATATGGGTGAAATCAATGATTCTTATAACCAGATATTGAGCACTGAAACATTGCAGGTGGAATATCTTGAGACAGGTACGGCGACATCAATCGCACGTTTAACGTTTGTCGTGGTATATACCTATATTTAGGAGTAATTAAATGGCCGGTGCTGATTCAATGGTGGATGCCGAAGGTGCTATTAAGGATTACTTAGATGGCGCAACGGTAAACGCACGTATTACAAATAATGCCGAGACTATACAGGTGTATTTGCATGAGTTCAATTCTGATTCTGCCCTAACATCTATAATGGTGCGTGATGCCGGCGGTTCGAGCGATGCATATATGCAACTCGATTATCCAACTATACAGGTATGGGTAAGGTCGAGCGATCCTGATGATGCAAAGACAGTAATTGCAAGGGTAGATGATGAGCTTCACCAGTTCGGGCCGAAAGCATTGAATGCGACCGTATTCTGTTTGTCGATGCTGAGGAACACTGGCAGACAGCGACTTGATGATATTCACAATAAGCTTGTGCAGTATTTCATTATCTACAATGCTGTTATGCGGAGAATTAGTTAGATGGCGAAGTCTGCCTTGACAATGGAAGTAACGGGTATACAGGAGACGCTTAATGCTTTCAGGAGGATATTTGATGATGTAGATACCAGTCAGATTCTTATAAATGGATTGATGAAAATTGGTTTTGAAATCAAAGCTAAAGCACAGGATATTCTACAAGAGAAAGTATACGGTACAAAATCAGGCGATTATGTAAGAACAGGCTTATTGCAAGCGAATATATCGCCATCTGCCGGCAACCCGATAGAAATCGCGAAAGGCAGGGGGCAAATAGGAGCAACTATCAAGGCAAAACAATTCTATGCTGTATATGTAGAATTAGGAGTTGATTACATAAATAAAAAAGGAACTCGTGTCAAAATGAGTCCGAGAGCTTTTCTATTACCGGCAGCACAAGCAGAAGCAGGTGAGGCACTTAAAATATTGACAGAAGCATTAACAGATTTTCTAAAACTCAAAGCGAAAGGTTAAAAGGGAGGTATGAATAATGGGTGATATGACCATTACTAAAGCACGAATCAGAATGAGCGCTGCCCAAATAAAATATGATGGTACTGATTTAGGAGCAACGGGGGGGGCAGCAACATTCACGTACACTCAGACTTGGACTGAGTTTATACCTGATCAAACAACGATGGTAGAAAAGCATTTTCTCACTGAAGAACGAGCCACTCTTGTTGTTACATTGGCAGAGTATACTATCGACCAAATGGCGATTGCTATCAAGACAGGAACTCAGGTTGATGATTCAGGGGGTGTGAAGAAAAAACTTCATGTCGGTGGAGGAACGTTCGATGCTGACAGTGATTACAAAGAAGTTGTGGTGACAGCAATAGCAGGGGGGTCTGGACAGATAAGCACTAATCTCAATCTAAGCGTAACCCTTTTTAAGGCACTGTCAACTAATGCTGTGCCGATAGGGTTTGCTAAAGATGGTGCAAGATTGATCGAAGTAACGTTTGAAGCTGTGAGAGATTCAACTCAGACCGCTGGTTTTCAGCTGTTCTTACTGGGAGATTCTACTGCAACGGCATAATATAATGAACTAAAGAAAGGAGATTGAGATGGAGAGTAAAAAAGGGACAAAGAAAATACCACAAAAACGGAATGTAGAGGTAATAGGCTCTGCAGCAGAAGCAACAGAACAAGTTAAAAAGCCTGATATACAAAGCATGGAGGTAACATCGGCTGAAACTTGGCGGAATGATAATCTAAATATCCGCAAATTACTTTTGCCAAGTGGAGCTGTTTTTTTAGTTAAAAATGTAAGCTTGGCTAATATGGCAACGAAAGGAATCATCCCGACACCATTGTTAAATCAATTTATGAAAGTTAGTGAAGAGAAGAGTACTAAAAAGGAGACAGATGAGAATATTCTTGAAACCTATAATTCTGAGGATTTAAGCGCAATTGATACGACAATGCGTAAATTTGCCATGCTTGCTGTTATCAAACCTAAATTGGTTGAACAGGAAACTTCCATATCTGACATCGACAGTGCATTTATACCTGTTGAAGATCTTGAATTTGAAGATATATCGACAATATTCTTTGAATGTATGAGGGGGGGCAGTCAAAATTACAAAGAATTTTTTCGTAAATGATATAAATGTATTATTGTTAGATCAAATGTGTCATCAGTATGGCAAGCGACCCTCCGAAGTTATCGGTATAGATGGAGAATGTACGGCATTAGATTTTGATTTTTCTGTATTGTTTCTTGCAAATAAGATAAAGAGTAAAAATACAGATGGTGATGGTATTAATCCTTATGAAGACTCAGAAGATGAAATGAAACGACTTGAATCGGAATTTTCTCAGATGCAAATGATGCAAAATCAAAGCATAGTGGAGTAGATAGTGGCACAAAATATATCAGTAGGAACACTTGTTGTAGGCGTCAAAACCCAACTTGCAGAATTCAAAAAAGGTATGCAGGAGGCGTCTAAAGGCATTAATAAGTTATCAACAGGGATAACTAATAACGCTGCGTCAATAAGGAAAGCAGGTATTGCTATAACGGCTGTGGGGGCTGCTATCACAGCGGCGATGGCTTTAGCTGTAAAGAGTGCCGCTAATTTCGGCGACGAAATGAACAAAATGTCATTAAGGACTGGAGAAACAGCAGAGATGCTATCGGCATTATCATTTACTGCACAAATCGCCGGAACTAATATAGCAACTATAGAAAAAGCCATTAAACGTGCAGCCGCCAATATGTTTGATGCATCCAAGGGAATAGGTGAAGCAAAAGATGCATTTGAAGAACTTGATATTAAAGTAACTAATGCTGATGGTAGTTTGAAATCAGCATCACAGATTCTTATTGATTTTGCTGAATCAACAAAAGACATGACAGATGCGAGCAAAAAAGCAGCACTTGCACAAGATATTTTTGGAAGAGCCGGAACTCAGCTACTCCCGTTTTTTGCATTAGGCAAAAAAGGCATTGAAGAACTAAACGAACAAGCTGAAAAATACGGAGGAACATTAACGACCCTTGAAGCACAACAAGGGGCTGATTTTGTTGATGCTATGACACGGATGAAAACTGCTATTAAAGGAGTACGTTTAGCAATAAGTCTAACATTAGTGCCAGCAATAACACCGTTAATTGAAAAGATAGCCTTATTTATATCAAAAATTATTACATGGATAAAAAATAATAAAGATTTAGTCTTTACAATCACTAAAGTTGTAGCCGCATTGGGACTATTCTTAACAGTAATTGGCACATTATTATTGGGTACTTTAGCAATACCTGCTCTTGTTGCTGCAATATGGGCGATCAATACAGCTTTTCTGGCACTTGGCATTACTCTTGCTCCAATTGTTGGGCCGGTTGCATTAGGCTTGGCTACTGTAGCAGCCGGAATAGCATTAATAGTCACATATAGAGATGACCTTAAAACTATAGTTGGGTTTTTAAAAGAATTGGCGGGGTTTAAACCTCCTCCTGCATTTAAATTTGGGGGAGGAACCGCCGGAGGGGGCAGAGGGGCAACAGGAGATTTTGGAGGCCCGGAGGTTTCTTTAGGAGTAACAAAAACAGGTGCAGGAGCAGCATTAGATGAACAATTAAAAGATATACTGTTTAAAATAAAAGCTCTTGGCTTCAGGGTGAGAACTGCAAATATAGGAGCCCAGATAGCCAAAGGCCTTAGTGAAGAACTTGAGACAATAACAGCAATATCACCACCAGGAACACTGGAACGATTAAGAATGTCGTTTGCCGCAGGGTTTAAACGCATTAGAGAAGACGCTGTCCAAAGTCTTGAATGGGTATCTTTTAAGTTTAATAAAGATGTTATGGTGGGAGGTTGGCGAGAAGCCTTTTCTAACCTCTTGAGAAATGCCAGTGATGTAGGGGTTGATCTGGCTGCTGCCCTTGTAGCTCAAATTGAAACAAAGCTGATAGTAGGGGTTGCTGATATAATATTCGAGGGTATTTGGAAAGCTATTTCAAATGCTGTAACTTTTGCCCTATCATGGGAAAACATAAAAAAAGGAGTTACTGGTTTCATTAAGACATTCTGGTTTATAGTTAAAGAAATGAAGGGTATAATAGAATTTGCCTTAAGCTGGAATAATATAAAGACGGGGGTAGTCGGTTTTATTAAGTCCTTTTGGACACTCGTTAAAGAAATGAAAGGGATAATAGAGACAGCTCTTGAATGGGCAAATATTTCAAAAGGCGTTGTAGGTTTCATTAAGTCTTTCTGGAACTTAGTTAAAGAGATGAAAGGAATTATTGAAACAGCATTAGAATGGTCAAATATAGCTACGGGTGTTATAGGTTTTATAAAGTCTTTCTGGGGATTAGTAAAAGAAATAAAAGGTATTTTGGGCAAAGCATTGGAATGGAAAAATATAGCTACTGCTGTAACAGGGTTTATAAATGCTTTCTGGGGATTATTTGATACACTTAGAAATATAATAGACGCTGCTTTAAAAAATGATTTAGTGATAGGCGCTATCAATTTTTTTATTAGTTTATTTAGTGCATTGAAAGATAAGTTGGTTTCTTTGATTACAGGTGCTTTTGGAGATAAGAAAATAACTGATGGTGCTTCTGGACTTGGAACAAAATGGGGTACTATATTCGGCGCAGCATTTGCGGTAACATTGGGCTTGGCTGTAGGGAGAGAATTAGATGCTGTATTAAATATTAGTCTTGCAGAAGCTCAAAGAATAAGAGAAGAATATATAACAGGCGAAGATGTAGGAGCTGAATTTAATATATTAGGGCAAAGAAAAAAAAATATACCAACCAGTGGCGATACACTACGAGCAGAAGTATTGAAACGGTTTGGTAGATCAGGAGAACAAGGTTTCCAATTCGGTGGACTTGTACCTGGCAAAATAGGGCAACGACGTCTTATTATGGCTCATGGTGGCGAGCGGGTATTAAATCGTTCTGAGACAATGCGAAGGGATGGTGGCGGCGACACAACCATTGTCATGAACATTAGAGATAATATCGTATCAGATGAGTTATCAATGGATAAATTAACACGGAAAATCATTACTTCAATGACAAGAGAATTAAACCTTAGACAGAAATTCAGTACAATATGAGCATAGTATACGAAGTTGCAAGTACAGATGTGTCTCTTGAGGTCGAGAAACAAAGCTTGACGGCTGTGAACAGGATAATTGATAACCCTGATTCGGCATCCTTTGCATTGGTCGATCCCGATACAGAACCAACGCCAGGGAATAGTGTTGAAATATTTCTGGATGATACATCACAGAACATATTCGCTGGTGTAATAAATCTGGTGACACAAAAGACATTATCGCCCGGGAAAAAAACCTACGCTGTCAACTGCTCTGATTTTATACGCTATTTCGACAAACGCCTTGTTGTGGAGTCATTTGAAACTAATAAAACCGTTGACCAGATAATCAATACTATTGTCACAAGTTATACCGACCCGGCAATCGGATTCACCCAGAATAATGTTGACGCTCCATTCACCTTATTACAACCAATCGTATTTAATTATAGACTGCCTTCAGAAGCCCTGAGAGAATTAGCGGAAACATTAGGGTATATTTGGTATATAGACAAAGACAGAGACGTTCATTTCATAAGTAAGGAAATTATATTTTCGCCATTTACTCTTAATGATGATCTTCTGGAAACTACTGCAACCAATTTTCAAATAAGTGTAGATTATTCACAAATACGAAATAGAGTTTTTGTGCGGGGAGGCTATAATTTAACATCTTCAATAACCCAAAATATAAAAACTGACGGCACAAGAAGATCATGGACAATAGACTATAAACCCCATGATTTAAGTATAACAGTAGGTGGTGTTAGTAAAACATTAGGGCAGGAAAATATAGATGTTGATGACGGTACATTTGAGTATATGTATAATTTCTTCGAGAAAGTTATCTTTGCCGGGACATTAGAAACAACACCTGTGAATGGTGTTATAATGGCATTTACATTTAAATCCGAACGACCTCTACTGGCAAGGGTAGACGAACCGGACTCAATCGCTTTAGTGGCTGCCGCAGAAGACGGTGATGGTATGTATGAATATATATATAAAGACTTGAATCTGACACAGCAAGCATGGGTATTCAGAAGAGCACAGATGGAATTAAAAAAACATGCCTTCCCTAAAATCAGAGGCTCTTTTATATCTATGGATTATGGATTTGTCGCAGGACACAGTTTGACGGTTGATATAACCGGGAATACATATAATGGAACGTATGTTATTCAAGAAGTTACAACGGAATCAATAGGGAATAACAACTTTTTATACCGAGTTGAATTTGAGGGGGATTTCCGTGGCTAAAGATGATATGCTCGATATAATCGCTTTCTTATCAAGACAGCAAATTAACACGGTTGATGCAAGAGAGGATGAAACTGTGGATGTTTTGAATGTATCTTCAGAATCCGTTACGGCAACAGTTGCCATAACAGGAATAACAAAAGGAATTCATCCTGTCAAGTGGGGGTCGCCGACAACAGCGAAGTGGAGTTTATTCACATGGGGATGAAAGTTAAAAGCAAAGAAACATTTGGTATTTCCGGTATAATTGTAGCAACAAAAGAAAATATTTATACGGGCGAAAAGACTGTATCTACATATCATAATCTTGTTGTGACAGCCGGTAAAAACATGATTGCACAAAGGTTGGCACAAGTAGGGAACGATGGTGATATTACATATTTAGCAGTAGGAACAGGTTCGACGACTCCGGCAGTAGGCGATACAACGCTCGATACAGAATTAGACAGAAATGCACTTGCTACTATATCAGCATCTGGCAACATTGTGAATATAACAGGATTTTTTGGAGCATCAGAAGCAAACGGAACGCTTGTAGAATTGGGGTTATTTGGGGAGGCGGCGACTGGTGCGTCCGGATCGGGAACTATGTTCAACCATGCTGTCATCAATGAAACGAAAACAAGTAGCGAAACGTTGACATTCGATATAACAATAACGGTCTCTTAAAATAGGATATCCCCATGGCTAATCCATATACTCAAAGTGCCAATGTAGTCGCTGGCACAACAGATGCTTTGGCAGCTCAATACAACAGCCTTAGAGCCGAACTACGGGCTTTAATGAATGGGGCTGTAATAGATGATGATGCAAGTATTGCAATCGCTTATACAGGGTTTAAAATCAATACAATTACTATTGCGGATGCACAGGGGGACGAGAGTGATATAACATCCGTGATCACCTATACGTATACGGGATTCAAACCAACGTCTATTGCTGCTGTTTTTGATGCTGGGGAAATAAATAAAACCGTCACGACAACGAATACATTCACGGGATTCAAGCTCACCGCTGTATCTCGTTCAATCACATAAAGGAGATGATGATATGCCAGGTGAAATAGCTGATGCATTAGCGGCCTTGTTATATAGAAATGTTGCATATAGAGGAACAACCGACTCAGGAATGGGGGCAAGCACCACAAATATAGATTGCGCAGATTTTATTGGTTTTGGCGATGACTATTTCAACACCGGTTGGTATATGCAGATTGTACACAATACTAATTCTGTTGGCAATGCTCCAGAAGGTGAAGTGCGGGATATAACCGATTTTGATGATGGCACGGGAGAATTTATAGTTGATGCATTTACAACAAATGTTGAGGCGGGTGATGAAATTATTATTCTCCATGAATCTTTGGTTGCTATCGGTAGAAATGATGGGAATAATGTATTTGATTCTTCTAATGTATCTGGCAATGCCGATGGATCTGCATTGGAACGATTAGAGCAACTGGCGGTCGATGTAGCTGCCGTTGATGCACCTGTTAGCACAGCATCTGCCACGGCAGCAGGAACAATCAAACAAGATAGCACATCCGGAACACCAGATGTTGTTACCTGTTCCATTGCTGCTCTAAATACTTTTACTGCATATACTCAAGTTGATGCCTCTCTTTCCGCTGATAGTTGGATTAGTCATGTCTCTCTTTCTGCAGATACAACGGAAGATTACTGTATTGAAATAGCAAAGGGAGGAGGTACCTCAGAAGTTGCAATAGCACGTTTTTCTACAAGATTAATTGCAGAGGCTTCTGTAATATTTGCTCTTGTGCCAATTAAGGTGACTTCTGGAACAAGGATTTCTGTGCGAGCTTCAAGTTCAGCCTCAGGTGGATTCCCTGATGTTGTTACTATTGGAGTTTCTTATTATCAAGGGCTTGAAACCTAAAGGAGAAAAAATGAAAGAGCATAAATTCAATTTAACCGATGAAGAAGATACTATTTTAACTGTTGCAGCAGGATTAAATCTAAAACCTGTATCTGAATTTGTGGAGAAAAAAGGTAAAAATGCGCTTATAATACAAATGACTCAATATCTCGAAGAGGGCTGTATAGCCAAAGTTAAAGGTATGACGGTCGCTGAAAAAATATCATTCTTGGGAAGTTAAGGAGAGTACTATGGTTGATACGACAAATAGCTCATTCTGGCAACTATCAAAACCAGCACAGATTTCTATGTGGTTGATCGGGCTGGTATTCGCTGTATTGTTTTTCATATTTGGCAGAGAAAGCATCGATCATGATGTAACGGCAAATACTACGTCGATCGGAATACACGAATTGAGAATTAACCATATAGAAAAAGATGCCACGGAATTGAAGCAGGACATTAAAGAAGAACTCAAAGAGCAAAAGGGTATGATTCAAGATATACACAGAATAATAATGGATGAGTGATATAATGAGAATAACCAGACAACTTTCAACTCATTTTAAGCTTAAAAAATTGATTTGTCCTTGTTGTAAAAGAGTAATGATAAATGATCGGTTTTATCGTCATATGGAAATCTTGGAGGAAATTAGAGTGTTAGCAGGATTTCCAATTATCGTAACCTCCGGATATAGATGTCCTCTTCATAATGAATCAATTGGAGGAGGGGAAAATTCTCAGCATTTGTTATTTGCTACTGATTTTAGACCAATGTGGGGAACTGGTTTTCCTCAAAGATTGAGATTATTATATAATGAAACAAATAAAAGATTCAAAGGAGTTGGTAAATATAAAAGTTGGGTTCATGGTGATTTAAGATCGGGCAAAAAAGCAAGATGGGCAGGTTGAGTTGCGGAGCAGGCGGTCTCCACGCCACGCATTTTTATGACAATAATGGAAGGTCATCATAGATTTCATTTAACTATATCAGAATACTATTAACAAAGGAGAAAGAAATGTTAGAAACTATATTTGATTTAGTGAAACTTCACCCGGCAATATCGTCAGGAGTCGGAATCGGGTCACTCGTTCTTGCCAAGATAATCCCGAATAACGAGATACAAAAGTATTGGGGCGGCATCATGTACGGGCTGGGGGTCGCTCTCACATTGGGAGCGGCAAAATGGAAATGGTCAAGATGGATATGGAACAAAACTATCGAGCCATTTTTTATCGACTTGATAGACAACGTCCTGATTCATGGGTTGAAACGATTCATTGCGGGTATGCGTAGCGATTAAAAATGGGCAGTTCTTTCCTCACTCCTTTCTTCTGTCCATTGAAGGGGATCAAGGTTTGAGCAATTTCCTTGATCCCTTTTAAATATGCCTACTTATAATCTTTTTCATGGGTCTGCTTCTATATAAAAATGCAAGACATATAGAGTTAATTCTTATCTTATTGTTCAGTCTTGTTTTTATTTTTCCCGTATGTTATATTATTAGTCAAGGCGGTGGCGGAAAGCGAGACGCATCGTTACATTGTACTGATGAAAGAGTCCATATGGATAACCAAGTATGGGAACTGGGTAACGACAGATTGCATACAGCTTGATTAGTCGGTTATGGGTTAGAATCCCATTCGCCTTAATAGGACACATGGTCGGGTATAAACCCCGACGGGGTGACATTAACCAGTCGCCTTTCAAAAGGTTCCACTTCGATGACAAGAGCCCATGGGGCTCTCCCGTAAGGGTAGTCGAGGCGGTCTGAAACAAATAAATGGATCGGTACTTACCGGTCGGCGCATCTCAAGTAGGTGCGCTTTTTAATGCCTGAAATCCTTTGAGAATCACACCTGTACCCGCTTTTAATGCCAAATCAATGGCAATAGTCCGCTAAACATCCAAAGTTCGTTAGAGAGCGTTTAAACATGCTTGCCAGTGAAATGCATTTATTTTGCCTTATTTGGAAAAACCTCTTGACTTATTCTTGAATATATTAGTTATTATAGACAAGAGATTAACCACTAACCAGGAGTCAAGATGACCATCATTAAAAAAAGAACACCCAAAATGAGACCATTAAAGTCTACCAAGGCCAGAACGACAGACAAACAGAAACAAAACAGAGCGGCAGACCGATTAAGGAGAATTGACAAAACAAGGGAGTATCATGAAAAGCTTAAAACGCAAAATAGCAAAGGCAATGAAAACATCGGGTAAATCTGCTGAATATTGTGTGGGTAATGACAGCAAATATGCCTGTAAGCACAGAGATCAAGTGAGAGGAATATTCAAGGATGAAAGTCCACTTCATGATAATAAATAAGAGTGGATTAAAAAGGCCGTTGACGCACAGTGCCGGGCATTCAATCTGGCATGTAAATCGGCATGTAAATCGACAAACGAACTCAATAAGGCACTCGGGCAATCAACTATCATTTAGAAAGGAACTCCACAATGGATGATTATTATGAGGACTATCTTGAATTACTACCCGGTGAAGAGCTTGATTTCGATGCTGCATCACGTGAAAGACTACCCGTAGATGAAGAGCTTGAATGTGTTGCCGTAATGTGGGTAGATAGATATTATATGGAGGAAACATGAAACTAACCAAATGCAAATGCAAACGTTGTGGGAATACATGGACACCCCGTATACCGAACCCGAGCGTATGTCCTAACCCCAAATGCAAATCTACTAAGTGGCGATTCAAACGGTTGCCTAATGAGTTAGGAAGGAAACCGAGATATATGGAGAAAGATACCGAATGAATGATTATCAAAAATTCATAGAGGGGAAAACTGCAAATATTGAATACCACGGGTTTGAGATTAATCCTGATAAAATACATCCACAATTATATGATTTCCAAAAAGATATAGTTATGTGGAATTTAAGAAAGGGGAAATCTGCTGAATTTACAATGACCGGAACGGGCAAAACATTAATGCAATGCGAATGGGCTCGACAAATCCATGCCAAAGAAAATAAGCCCTTATTAATCATAGCTCCTCTTGCGGTTAGCTATCAGACAGTAAATGAAGCAAAAAAGATTGATTTAAATGTCAATAAATGTAGAGATCAGGATGATATTATTAATGGGATTAATATAATCAATTATGAAATGATCCATCATTTTGACATGAATCAATTTGTCGGTATTGTTTTGGATGAATCGAGCATTTTAAAATCATATTCAGGAAAAATCAGAAATCAGATAATAACTCAATTTAACAATACACCATACAAGCTTGCCTGCACAGCTACTCCTGCACCGAACGACTTTATGGAGCTTGGCAATCATTCTGAATTTCTGAATGAATTAAGGCGTGTTGAAATGCTGGCTATGTATTTCGTTCATGATTGCAAGGATACGGCTAAATGGAGACTAAAAAAACATGCCCAGGGCTTGTTCTGGAATTGGTTATCTGATTGGTGCGTATTGTTGACAAAACCCAGCGATCTTGGTTATCAAGATAATGGCTTTAATTTACCACCATTACAAATCAAAGAACATATAATAAAAACACAGACAAAAATGGACGGGTTTCTATTTCCTATGCCAGCCCAAACACTCATGGAGCGGAAAAATGCACGTCGCCAAACTACAGAAGAAAGAGTAAAATATTGCGCTGATATTGTTAATTCAACAGATGAATGTTTCCTTATATGGTGTGATCTAAATTGTGAAAGTGGGATGCTATCAAAATATATAAATAATTCAATAGAAATAAGGGGGGCTCATTCCAGCAAATATAAAGAAGAAATGTTGTTGAATTTCGGGAAAGGAAATATAAAAGTACTTATTACCAAGCCGTCAATTGCAGGATTCGGAATGAATTGGCAGCATTGCCATAATATGGCTTTTGTTGGCTTAAGTGATTCATTTGAAAAATATTTTCAAGCGGTAAGAAGATGCTGGAGGTTCGGGCAAAAAAAACCTGTAAATGCTCATATTATTATAAGCGAATTGGAGGGGAATGTACTAAATAATATAAAAAGAAAAGAGAAAGAAGCTAATATAATGATAAATGAAATGATGAAATATACTAAAGTGATCATGAATAAACATATACATAATGTATCAAAAACTAATAAGCAGGAATTTAAGAATAATTATGAGGAGCCGTTATGGAAATAAAAGTAAAAAATCAGGAAATAAATAGTAATTATGCAATATACAACGCTGACTGTGTTGATGTTACAAAAGGACTTAAAGCTGAATATATAGATTATACTATATTTAGCCCACCTTTTCCAGAGCTATACACATATTCAGACGACGAAAGAGATATGGGCAATTCTCTTACATATGAACAATTCTTTGATCATTTTGAGTATCTTGTAAAAGAGCTACATCGGGTAACGAAGAAAGGCAGGTTAATAACTATTCATTGCACAGATATACCTATTATGAAAGAAAAACATGGGTATATCGGGTTGAGAGATTTCCCCGGAGATTTAATTCGGATATTTCAAAAGCACAAATTCATTTATCACTCAAGACATATCATATGGAAAGATCCGTTGATCGAGGCTACACGCACAAAAGCACTTGGATTAATGCACAAACAATTGATTAAAGACAGTGCTATATGTAGGGCTGGTTTGCCAGACTATTTAATAACAATGCGTAAATCAGGGGAAAACAAAGTGCCAATATCACATGGAATAGGTTTACAAGAATATGTTGGAACTTCCCCGCCACAAATAAAAGGAATAAAATTCTGTCATGAAACATGGCAAAAATATGCATCCCCTGTTTGGATGGACATAAGACAATCAAATACATTACAGAAAACATCAGCGAGAGCAGATAAAGATGAAAAACATATCTGCCCATTACAGCTTGATACGATTGAGCGAGCATTAACACTATGGTCAAGTCCAGGGGAGCTTATATATTCTCCATTTGGGGGGATAGGCTCTGAAGGTTATGTTGCATTAAAAATGAATAGGAGATTTATATCCGCAGAACTTAAAACATCATATTATGAGCAAATGGAAAAGAACCTAAGAAATGCATTAATTGGCAACATGAAACTTAATTTCTGATTTCTCTTGACACCGAATATCCCATGTATTATATTTATTATACACTAAAACAAAGGAGTACCCATGAAGTTTAATCTCCGCAACAGAATTTACCAGAAATACCGCACACAGTATGCTTTCGCCAATCGGTTGAAAATCCAACAGCCTTTGGTATCGAGAGTTATCCACGAACATTACAGCCTGTCAAGCAAAGACAAAAAACGTTGGGCGAAAGTGCTCGGTTCAAAAGTTGACGAAATATTCTAAACAATGGGCTGGCATACTGTGCCCTGGGTGTTCTTACAATCTTCACTCTGCACTCCCGTCTTGCCAGCCCACAACCTAACCGCGAGGGTATCATGAAAATTGACACTATACTGAAATGGTGGAGGTGTTTGCCACTACACGAAAAGGTACTATCTATACTTTTTGCGATTGCCGGTATTTATTTTGGCTCGCACATATACTATGCATTTACAACAGGAGCGTTTTGACATGAAAAACGAAAAGGCAATACAGAAACTTGGTGAAGCTTTCAAGGTATGGGAGAAGGCGGCAGAGGAATTTTACAAAGCCACGGGTGTTAGAGTGGTACAGGATGGTCAGGTGCATATGCATTCCGTGAAGGATTTGGTGGGCGAGGATGATGTTGTGATGACGGGACGGCCAGGTGCCGAATTCCCGATTGAACTATCATTTAAACAGAATGGTTTGATGTTCTTTTCACTTCACCGTCTTAAATCACAACAACGTGCTTTGACAATTACACTGGATGAGGTTGACTGCTAATGGATATTTACAACCCGATAATATCAATCATATTCGCACATTGCGTGCTGGGGTTATATATGGTCGCATTTATGTTAGTGGATGGTTGGGACGATGAACACATCAGCAAGGAACAGTTAATCGAGATCATACGGAGGAAGAAATGACCCCCACAGATAAAGAAATAGCAGGTGACGACATAACAACCCGATCTCAAGCCACATTCGATATTGATTTGGAGTGTTGGGATTTTGAGCATTTCGATAATGAGAATACAGACCTAATCCTGTTGAAGATTACGGGTGTTCCCGAATCCTGCATACTCGACCCCTGCAATGTGGACACTATACTGGACATAATCGGCGAGGAAAAGTGCATGGAATATTGGAAACTCATGGAGGACTGATGAACAAGATGAGCCATTTTAAAAGGAGTGTGAAATGAATAGCGAAGCTCTTGTGAAACAAGATCATGATGAAATGAAAGCAACTGCTCAGTATTTTGCTGACAGTGGTTTTTTCTCGGATGCTCGTGATGTTGCCAAAGCCTTTGTGAAGATAAAGGCAGGTGCTGAAATGGGTGTCTCAGCAATGGCTGCCATGACAGGGATAGCCATTATCCAGAACAAACCCGTTGTGGGTGCTAATCTGGTTGCTTCAAGGGTGGTATCCAGTGGGTATAAATACCGTGTAAATTTTGTTACCGATTTGGCCTCGGATGGTGCTACTATTGGATGTTCCATCAAATATTTTGATCGTAATGGTGATGCTCTTGGTGAAAGCGTGTTTACAAAAGAAGATGCCAAAGCCGCCGGACTACTTGGCAAAGACAACTGGAGAAAGTATCCACGTAACATGTATTTCGCCAGAGCAATGTCAAACGGTCAGAAATGGTACTGTCCCGATGCATTGTCAGGTGTTACGGTCTACACTCCCGATGAGCTTGGTGGTGATGTGAACGCAGAGGGTGAGCCTTTGATGAAAGAGGGTGATTACACCGTTGAGGATAAGAAGAAAGACGAGTCTATCACAGACATCATGAAAGACGCTATTAAAGAAGAGTCCAAATCTGACGACAAAGATCCTCCATGTACAACCGATCAGCAGAAGTGCATCTATACCATCACAGGAGCACCCCCAATGGAGCTTTCTCAGCACGAAACAAAACGTATGGTGTCAAACATCGTGAACTATGAAGTGAAGAGTCTCAAGGAGCTTTCAATGCGTCAGGCAACCTTCCTGATCGATGGGCTGAAAAAGGGTGAGTATGATGCGTTGAGCGTCAAGATCAAAGCCAGCAAGAAGCAAACTGCTGAAGACAAAGCACAATCTGAAATCGGGTTTTAATCATGTCTGAATTAACAGCTTGCAATTATTGTAACTTAAAACGAATTAGAAAACAGGCGAAAGCCGAACATCAACGGGTTGTTCTTCGATCAAGCAATTTTATGGGCGGAACTTGTGTATATGTAATACCCAAAGGTGTTGTTATGCCAAAAGCAATCAAAGAACCAAGTGATAAATTGCCCAGCGGAGATGAATTCCATGAAAAATATTCAGTATCATGGTTGATGGAAATACCACAATTTTGTTGTTGCCAATAAGGGAGTTCCCATGAGCATGATGATATGTGATGATTGCGGCAGACTCGTAGACACCGACATGAAGTATTTCAACTTTGAGCGGGAACTGTGCGAGAAGTGCGAAGAGAATAACCCCATAGAGGAAACAGAAGAATGATCTACCTGCTAATCGCTTTAATCATAATGGTCGTGTGGGATTCACTTGTTTGTGAGAATGGAGGGTGAGATGGGTAAAGCAGTCGAGTCATACTACAACTATGTCAAAAGAAAAGGTATCAAAGAAATAGTGAAGGAGCTGGAGAAAACAATGCGCTGTAATTGTGATCTTGATAAGTGGGAGCCGGAGAGAAGCACCGGGCATTCATGGGTGTGTCGCATACATAAGAGGGCTATGGGCAATGAAAACAATAACACTCCACCTGCCTGATAATACAGCAAAGCTCGTAGTCAACAAGGTGAGAACGATTCTGGTGCCGATTAAAGGACTGGAATATAAACCATACAGGATTAAGCCACATATCGTGGATGGTCTCACACTTGGAAACTGGTGGGCTTCTTGTCCTGGCGGAAGAGGTTACAGAATCAAGCCTCCCTGCGAAAAAGGCGATGTTGTGAGATTGAAAACTACATGGGGGTATGATGATTACTGGAAACGATATGAATACAAAGTAAGCTACAAAAAGCCTCCGCCATATAAAGAAGGCCATTGCTTTCATTGGCACTCCCCCGTCACTATGCCAAAAGAGGCTGTCAGGTGGGAGTTTAAGTGTCTTTCAATCTCGGTAGTTGAACAAAACAAACAGTGGTTTTGGGAAATCAGTTTTGATATTAGCCCTTGACAAGAAAGTTTCATTATGTTATATTTAAACCAGCTACGAAATGACGATATTTGTATGAATATTATTAGGGCGATTTCTCTGAGACAGCTTTATCGTTGTTTCGTAGCTGAGAAGTCGCCCTTTTCATTTGGGGAAGGTAATGAGACGATCACATCATGAGTCGCCCCCCGCGTGGGGGCGTGGATTGAAACTTGTAACGGATGGTGCGACTATGACCATAACATGCAAGCAGAGATTACAGTATAATATCCCAAGCATCCATTCAATAAGGCGTGGGCGTGGGCTATAACATTCAAGAGGTGAATCATGAGGCGATACAACAGACAGCACGGCAATCTTGAAGGCATACCGGAAGACCCTGAGCTTTGCGTTGTCGAGGTAGGGGAAAAACTTACCGCAAAGGAGTTTCACACCAAGCAATGTCCTGATAAACGTGGGTATGGTGAGAACGGTCTATTCTGTGAGTTTCACGCTGGCTTGGTGGAAAAGGGCAGGCGCTTATTCATACCCAAAGATGAGGAGTGAATCCATGAATAAATGGAAAATTACAATCACGGTTGACAATGTTCTATGCCCATATCGAAAAGATGGAGAGCCTTTTGGTATTCGCTGTCATATAAATCACTTGAGACTGTGTAATATTGACAACTGCCAAGTATTATCAAAAGAGTCAAACAGTGAGGTGAATCATGGAACGTAGTGCAGTAGCTCTCGGATACCTGTTCGTGGGGTTGTTTTATTTAGTACTCGGGTTTGTGTTACATTGGTGGTTGTTTTAACGAGAGGAGAACGTGGTGAGCGTATCAATTTTAGAGGCTTTGCAAAATGCTGATTATAACCTTCAGAATAATGGCAGGATGGGGGCGGCGATTGCCAGAGATCAGCTTCATAATGCGGTTGAATTACTCGATAAAGGCTATGATTTACATGAACAGGTTGAGCCACTTCTTGAAAAGTACGGGGCTGTTGAAAATGTACCTAATAAAGTATAATTAAATGGTAGATAGGGGTGAATAACCCTGGAACTTAAAGAGGCGGTGATAGTTACTCGGCAATCTATGCAGAGGAAGAAAACCGAAGCCTCAGAAGCGATATGGAAGAATTATCAAGAATATCAAGAGGAGCAAACCGATGAATAGAAGACGTACTTTTAAGCTCATGATAGATGCACCATTCCTCGTAAAAGGAACATTGTTTGTATTTTATGACAGCACTGGATTTGTCTATTGGATCGACAAGGGGGAAGAAACACAGCATCCGTTAAGAATGGGATTGGCTCTGTATTTGTGGCTATTAACCACAGAAAAGGGGCTGATGGAGTTTATAGAACAGGATGAAGAATAAGGAGAATACCGATGAACTCAACAATCAGTGAGATATTGAAGAAATGGCTTGAATCCAACGGGTATGACGGGCTGTTTACTTTAGGTTGCCAATGCAATAATAATGAGCTTATGACTTGTGGGCAACCCATAGGTGTAATTGAGGATTGTGAGGCTGGCTACAAAATAAAATGCCCTGGTTATTGTGATATATCTGAAGATGATAGTCCTCATTCGCATATTGTGAGGGAAAAGGAGAACCGTGACACGTGAACAATTCTACTTGGCTGTTAAGCAACATGCCATCAAGAAGTGGCAAGATGGATGTGAACAGACACAGCAAACGTTCCCGAAATGGTGGAAAAATACCGGAACGGATGGGTGCTCATTCTGCAAAACGATCTATAATAGTTGTGGTAGATGCGCCCTTTACTGTTCTAAACATGAGCGGGGTGAAATAGCTAACCTCATGGCAAGTAGATCGCCTGACTATGATTACAAAGAAAGAATCAGCAAGAAAACCTTTGCAGAAATCCACACACTCTGCCAAATGGAACTCAACAGGATCAAAGCGGTGGAGTATTTGCCCGATTATGAGGGGATCGAGATATGAGGGTATTTAGTACTTGACTCAGTACTATTATTGTGGTATATTCAAGACAGCCAAAGGTAGGGAGGTATTTTTATGATCAATAAAGCGGTATATTCTGTTAGGTTTCGACTCACCTCGCTTCCTTTGGCTCAGAATGTGCCGCTTGTCTTATGTGGGGTGCGTCATGACTTACGCAGATAAGCTAAAAAGCCCAAAGTGGCAGAAGAAACGGCTCGAAATATTAGAACGTGATGAATGGGAATGTCTGTGTTGCGGATCTAATGAGAAAACCTTACATGTGCATCATCGATATTATGAAAAAGACAAAGAACCTTGGGATTACCCAGATGAAAGTTTGTATTGCTTCTGTGATGACTGCCATAATGAATATACCATTAAGAAAAAAGAAATTAACCGACTAATAAAATCAATCAGTCCTTTTGATTATTCACGTCTAATAGGATATTTAACTACAATGCATGTCTCTTCAGAATATTATATGAGTGATGAAAATATTGTTCTTCAAGCAACGGATTCTGAATTTATCATAGGCATGAGTGATTTTTTAACATATACGGAAACAGAAATATATGATATGATCAAGAACAATGGATACAATATAGAATTTAAAAAATTACTTCTTAAGAAACGAAAAAATTAAATGCCAAATAGAATAATTAAGGAAAGTATTTGTACAAGTAATGAAATTGAAACACTAACATGGGAAGAAGAAGTGTTTTTCTATAGATTAATAGTTAATTGTGATGATTTTGGGTATATGGACGCAAGATTACCTATAATAAAATCTAAATTATTCCCGCTTAGAGCAGAAAAAATCAAAAAAGCGTCGCTCATTAAATGGTTGCAGAAATTAATAGATAATAATCTCATAATGGTGTTTAAAAATCATAAAGGTATTTATCTATATATGGTTTCATGGATAACACATCAACAAATAAGAGCAAAACGAAGAAAATATCCAGAGTACCAAGAGGATGATATCATCTGTAATCATTTGAAATCAGATGATTTCACTTGCACCCGTAATCCAATCCAATCCAATCCTAATCCGAATCCTAATAGCACAGAGTTACCGAACGTAACATCTGAGCAAATGCCAGTATTTTTATCACTCCTTTTAAATGACAAAACAGAGTATCCAATAACAGAAGATATCATTAATGAAATGAAACCATTATTCGCATCAGCAGATATTGAACAAGAGTTCTATAAAATGAAAGCTTGGTGTTTGGCTAATCCACGAAAACGTAAAACAATTATAGGAATAAAGAAATTTTATACTAATTGGTTATCCAGAGCACATGATAAAAGGAATTCTGGACAGGTAGATGAAGAAATAGAATATGCTAAAATACTGAGTAACTCAGATGAATAATAATCTCCCACAAGATCAAGATATTGAACGTTCCATCCTCGGCGAGTGTATGCTTGATGACAACGCCCTACTGTATGCGTGTGAGCATTTAGAGGACAAGATGTTCTATAACCCGAAGTACGGTGAAATATTCAAAGTCCTAAAATATCTGCTTTCCCATGATATTCAGGTTAATGTGTTGGTGCTGATAGAAGAGCTTAAACGGGTGAAACAGCTTGAGGTAGTTGGTGGTGAAGCATCTATTCATGGGATTATCAGCAGCATAACCTCAGCGGCATTCATAAAAACGCATTGCGGGATAATAAAGGACAAATACCAGAAAAGAAGCATAATATCCATGTGCCAATCAGTCATTAGTACCGTAGAAAGTGAGGGTGAGAAAGCATCCTCAATAATAAACACAGCACTATCAATGCTTGACACGATTGCGGGGGAAGACATAAAGAGAGGATTTAAGACTGTCCAGGAATTATTACACCCAACAATGGAGATGATTATAGATAGGAACAAATCAGAACACATTTCAGGCATTCCTACAGGATTTCCGATGCTTGACCAACTCACAAACGGTTTCCAGAATGGCGATACAATCATTATCGGAGCCGCCAAGAAGGAAGGTAAAACCATGCTGGGCATATGCTTTGCAATGGAGGCGGCATTAAAAGAGCACCCGGTAGGTATATTCAGTCTCGAAATGACGAACAGGGCAATAACAGAGCGGATAATATCAAACAAGGCGAAAGTGAACACCGGGGAAGCACATTACAAAAAACTTCATGGAGATCAAATAAGAATAATAGTGGATGCTTGTAATTCTCTATACCAATATGACACAATCGTAATAGACGATAGTGCAAATCTCAACATTACAGATATGGGAATCAAAGCAAAAAGGATGAAGAAACTGTATAATATTGAGTTGCTGATAGTCGATTATATACAGCTTATGCCGTCAATAGGCAGAGAAGGCAGACAACGGGAAATTGAAATAATAAGTCATGGACTGAAAGCATTGGCAAAAAACCTAAATATACCAGTGATAATCATAAGCCAGTTGGCACGTCCGGCAAAAGGAAGGGAGAAAGCACCGCCATTAATGACTGATTTGCGAGATTCAGGGGCACTGGAAGCGGACAGCAGCCTTGTTCTGCTCATTCACAATCCGGATATCAAACGCAAGAAAATGCTCATTGAGAAACAAGAAGTGTATTGGGATGAAGACGATGCTCGATATGAGAATTTACGTGAATTGATAGTTGCCGCGAATAGATCAGGACGTACAGGTGGTATTCCGGTGCTATTCCAGGGGCAGTATTCCCACTTCGGGGAATTGATATGACAGCCACCTGGTTGAACCAAAAGCGTTATCTTGATGGATTGGAGGGGAAATGATCGAATACATCCACATAAACTTTACCAAAACTCACGAAAGAAAAGCCTATAGAAGGATATGTTTAGACTGTGGCAAAAAGTCTGTTTTTGTGGCTTTCTTTCAAGAGTGGTATGGGTGGGACACTACTTGTTTAAGGTGTGGGAGAAGTTGGGCAGATGGGGAATGGATGCCACTTGAATTTTATAGATATGCAAGAAAAGATAGCATTAGCTCTGCACGCAAAAGATGGAAACGCGGAATAGATTATAACAAGGAGAGAATAAATGAAGAAGACTGAAAAGCAGATTGTAACAGAATCCACGATAGAACCGGTTGTACAGCGTACATACATGACGGTGGAAGAACAGGGAAAGCTAAAAGGCTACCTGAGAAGCTGGATAGATAATGTTGTTATCAATTGATGGAGGAGTGAGAGAATGATAAATCCTTATAGTATTCTTCCTTACATTGGATTAATTGTAATCGTGGCACTAAGTTTACTTGCTGTAGGAGTGTGTGCAGCTCTTCTTGTATTAATGTATAAAGCGATAAAAGATATATAGGGAATAAAAGACGTCAGATGGACAATAAGACTTCAAACCCGGCGCGGTCAAGACAAAGGCGATAACAAGTGAGGTGAAAGATGGCACAAAGCGAGAATAATTTTAATCCTCCTCTGGATGCAGGCATAGAAAAAGCCGTGAACTGTCTCTTTAATTCAGGCGTAGAAACATTTGAATCTTGTGAGGGTGGTAGTGGGCACGCTTATCCTGAACCCACTATTAGATTTCATGGTGATCGCTTTGAAGGATTTAGGGCATTCACAATAGCTATGCAAAATGGAATTAATGTAACTGCTTTACGCAGAATTTATAAAATAATCGATGGTGAATTAACAGGGCCTTATTGGGAAATGGTGTTTACCAACAAGTGATAACAAGGAGGCGAGCGATGCAAACAGGATCCATGAAAAGGCTTCTCAGAATTAACCCCAAAAGTCCATCCGGGTATACAATCGTGGGGTATTTAGAGATACAATGCGAGATGGAAGAAGGGCATAAAAGGATGGCAAAATTTACACTAAGGGAAGGTTATTTAAAAACTGTCTGCCATGATAATATAATGATTTCGGACAATAGAGACTGGATTAATAATAAAGATGGGAAATTCGATTCCTATGAACTTGGTGTCAAGAGGCCAGACGGAACGAGGTGGTACGAGGGGGATGTCATTGAATATACATATCCAATGAATAAAGAGGGGAAACGGGTTAATGGTGTGCTTACATGGGATGCTATTAATTATGTCTTCTCTGTAGACTCCACTGGTGATTATGTAAATAGAGTTATGCTAATGGATTTCTATGATGAACGCATGAAAACAAAACGAATCGGAAACATCCACCAAGAGGCAAAAGATGAATAAAACAGGAATCGAATATTTAATAAGAAAGCATATGCCGCCTTCTGTGACATTTAGCGCACAATGCTTGGACATCAAGCCAATGAGGATTCTTATAACCACGATAATGGTGATATTCTTGCGCGTTTTTACCACAATCAAAACAAGGAAGCAATTTAACATTAGCAAGACGTCCAGACTCAACAGCATGGTTTACGGCACGCTTAGCTTTTGTTTTAAGTGGGTCTCTTTGTGTCTTACGAAAAGATATGCCGCCTTTCCATCTGTGGTTGTTTTTTCCTTTATGCGCTTTGGACATTTTTGCTTTAGATTCCACACTCATGGGAATGCCTTTAAGGGGGCTTGGTATTCCTTTACGAGATATTTTAATAACAACCCTGCAACACCTAAAACATCGCCCAGACAACCCATCACCTTTCAATTTATCTCTACCATAATTCTCTCGAAGCTGCCATGTGCGACATGCATAACACCATTTAAAGCCTTCATTGATAAAATTATAATATTGTTCGACAGCAATACCAATTTTCTTCGCAGCTATTTTTATAGCCCCAGATTTTGTGACAGCCATAATATCCCTCCATTGAATATGTGTATTGTAACCATACAATAATATAAGAAAGGACAAACATTATGTCAACAAATATCGAATGGGTTAAGAATAAAGATGGGACAAAAGGAGAATCATGGAATCCTTGGCAGGGATGTCATAAAATAAGCACCGGATGTCGAGAATGTTATATGTTCCGTGATAAAAAAAGATTTGGGCAAAACCCTAATAAAGTAATACGATCATCCGCCAAAACATTTGAAGCCCCATTAAAATGGAAAGAGTCAAAAAGGATATTTGTATGTTCATGGAGTGATTTCTTTATTGATGAAGCTGATGGATGGAGACAGGAAGCACTTGAAATTATGGGAAAATGTTCACACCATACTTTTCTTCTTCTCACAAAAAGACCACAGAATATGTTAAAAGCTTTTAAAGATGTGGGCACACCAGATAACATCTGGCTTGGCGTCTCGGTCGAAAACCAAAAGACAGCGGATGAGCGCATACCGATACTTTTGGATATTCCCGCAAAGGTGAGATTTGTAAGTATCGAGCCAATGTTGGGAGCGGTAGACGTAACTAATTTTTTAGGAAACCAGGACGCCGAACAAGATACAAGCGCTCATGCGATTTGGCGTGGAGAGATTCCAGGGATTGACTGGATTATTGCCGGTTGTGAGTCCGGCCCAGGCGCAAGACCCTGCAATCCTGATTGGGCACGGCATCTCAGAGATCAATGTGTCGAGGCTGGAGTACCATTCTTTTTGAAGCAACTTTCACAGGACGGGAAGATCATTAAAATGCCTTTTTTAGACGGGGGAAAGTGGGATCAGTTACCAGGGTCAATAGTTTCCAAAAAGGAAACAGTTCACGAGGATGCAAGTAAAGTTGAAAAACCGACCTACCGAGAAGGCGACCTAGACAAATTTATCGGGTGTGCTCCTGGTTTAACCGAGGGCTTATCAGCAAGAGAATATATTGATAATATACACCACAATCAGGAGGCAAGCGATGAAAAAACAACCGAAACATAAGTGTGAGGGTGAGAGACAAAGTAGCTGGAGGTTTACTAGTGGATATGCAAAATGTGGATATAATGCCTCTGTATGCTATAATGGGAAATGGTATTGTGGAATTCATGACCCTTTGAGAATAAAAGCAAAACAGGATGTAAGAGATGAGATGTACAAAGCAAAATGGGCTAAATCCGCAGAAGCACGAAGACGCCGACAAGCCGAATACCAGTATTGCCAGAAACTCGACACTGAATATCTGGAAACCCATGTAGGTAAAGAACAAGTGAATATGTCTTCATGGGGGAAGGTGGAGAAATGCTAATTTATTGTAATTCATGTGATACTGTGATAGACGATAGTACATTGGAAGAGCCGTTTGGATTATCCGGACTTGAACCAGCCTGCCCGCGTTGTCACGGCAGTGATTTTTCAGACACAGATGGAGAAGAGGAATAATGTCAATCGCGGTACAAAGGACGATGCGAGAATTGAGGGGACAAGGTATTATATGTGAGGTAGTACAACACTGGAATCCTCATGGTGGTAATAGGCATGATTTATATGGAATCCTCGATGTGCAGGCTTTAGATAAGAAACGTGGAGTTATTGGTATCCAATGCTGCTTATCTGATTACATGGAACACTATAGAAAATTTACAGAGGGAGATTTAGTACAAAACTGTATCGATTGGCTGGAAACGCCTGGAACGGTATTGGAAATTTGGAGTTGGAGGAGACTAAAGATAAAACGTGGGGGCAAGGCTGTGAGATGGACACCCCGAATAGTTGAAATCACAATGAAAGACTTTGGAGGAGGATCCGAATAATGTGCTTAGACACCGTAAGATGGCAAAACGTCAAAACATCAAAAGATCATGTGGTTTATGGAGTGATGGAGAAAGTTGGTGGAGAATGGGTGACTCCACTGACAGGGGTCAGGCTATCGAAAGGACTGAATGAATGTCAAGATAGGTTTCCCATCTGTAGTTCGATTCCTTTTTCTGAGGTAGAGTTTCATAGATTGGTAAATAAACAGGATGCGACAAATTTAGCCAACAAGTGGGCATGGGCAGGTATCCACAAAGCGTTTCAATTCACAATTCCCAAGGATACAATAGTAAAAATCGGATATTGGGGCGATAATAAGAAACCCTGCATTGTCTCGCCAGTCATTATCTGGGATGGAGGTAGCTGAGAAATGAAAGCAATATTTGTCGCATTTGTCATAATATTTACTATTTTAGGTGTTTGGGCAATAGAAATAACCGATACCATAAATGACCGTTTTGATACCCTTGATGAACGACTCGATACTATCCAGGAAACATTAACTACGATTCAATGCACCCTGCAAGATTCAACCTTGATACTCAAAAAGAAATATCATAATGGGAATGTGTACATTGACTTGTGGCAAGTGGATGAATTAGAGACAGCGCACACACCATAACATCAACATGAAGGGGTCACGTGTGCGTCTCACAGGATTTTAATGGGGAAATGGTAACAATACTCATCTTGAGGGATAAACGCCGTTAGAACGCATTATAACAATCATCTTGACAACGGCGAAATATCTTGCATATATTGGGAAAGTAAAAAGGGAGAGAAATGATTGATCGTGATTGGGATTTCGCAATAGGAGATTTCGGGAATCCCCTTAGAGATATTGAGGACTGGATGTTACCACCTTATCCTAAATGGCTATCGGAATCAGTAAGAAAAGGGGAGATAGATGAACAGATTTAAGGGAATGACAGAAGCCAAATGCCCCGAATGTGGATTTGAAGGTTATCATCATTATAAGGATAAATTTATATATGATTATTATTCACCAGACGATGAATATGTTGTTATGAAAACCCATATAATAAAATGCTTTGATTGTGGATATTGGTGGAATGAAGATATTGCACATAAGGACGAAGAGATAGCAGAGAAAATGATACAGTCAGGATTCACAAAAGAGCAGTGGGAAGAAGGAAATACAGACCTATTTGTAGAGAAAATGCAAACAAATGAAACAGCAAAAACTCACCCCTAAACAGCAAAGATTCTGCGCTCATTTAATGTAAAATCCTTCCAAAAAACAACCGAAAACCCAACATATTCTTAATATATTTTCAGCTATTTTCAGCTATTTCCCACCTAATCATCTAACCCGCTATATACATTACACATACACAGGCAAATTATTTTCCCTTTTGTTAAATAAATACTTGACAAGTATATACGTATAGTATATATTATAGGTAGACAACAGAGGAACCCGCAAACAAAAGGAAAGACAATGAAAACAATAACTGAAAACATCACAAGAACACTGAGAGTGACGGTTAATGAGAGATATAATGAGGTCCATGTAGTGGATGAGCATTTCTGCGAAGTCTCAATAGTAGGCTATGATTGGGAACAAGCTGGATACACATGGGAAAAGGATGTGGAACCGGTAATCGCTCTTGTAGCTAATGATGGACAAAGAAGAGAAATCACAATGACAAGAGAGAAAACGACCACATTATTTAGTTCCGGAACATCTGAGCAAATGGTAGACCGACTCAACGGAGGATACAGCGAATAATATATTAGCCAAGAGTACTTGAGGATGCTTAATATCCGATTAACCGAAATTTAACCGCTAACCAGGAGAAAGTACAATGAAAACTAACAACAGTCAATATATTGAGGAAATATACCGTGCTACGAGTGGTCAAACGGTGATACGAGTACGTAACGGCAAGTCAGGCAAGCTCACCAAGGCCAATATAGTCATAGCGAAAAAACGCATCCCTGAACGCTCCCTTGATACTATACCACGTCATGAGAGCGGCGGCCGATACAGTGGTACATATTACACGGTTGCTCTTGTTGTCGGAGATAATTGGCGCGGGGCAGCCACAATACACACGACTATAATTTAGCCAAGGGAACAATATGAAATATGAATTCACAAAAAAAGTCAAAATGTACCGTTGTCTTAATCCGAAATGTGGCCATGAATGGCAACCCAGAGTTGGCAAGTACAAATTAAAGGAAGATAAACCCAAAGTATGTCCCAAGTGCAAAGACCCGCATTGGGATACAGGGAGAAAGTAAAATATATTGACAAAATAGGAAAATAATTACATATTCATTAAATGAAACAGCTCAGAATATATATAAAATTATGCAAGAAAATAAGAGAAGAGAGGGGAGAATGGTGTGAAGCTTGTGGGGAAATAGCAAAATATATACATCATATTATACCTGTGAGTGAAAGCAGAATACATGCTAATTTGATTTATGAACCAGCTAATATGATAATACTGTGTGATGACTGTCATGCACTTATGCACCCGTTGTTAAGGAATATATCAGATTGGAAAAAAGCAAGGATAGAGCGCGGGCAAATGATAAGCCGCCAAACTTAAAAAGCCCATTGGCGTTGCTAAAGAAATTACTAAGTATTGAAAACGACCGATTGGAGACGGCGATAAAAATAGAGAAAAAACGGGATATAGTTTTCCCAGAAACAACAGTTATTATTCATGACATTATGAAATTAAGCAAAGAAATAGAAAATAGAGATAAGGGGAAAATTGAGAAAATAGGAATGGATGAATTAGAAAATATAAATATAGATGAGTGGATTGACAAAAATATGTGAGAAGAGAATTAAAATGGCAGGACGTAATAACAAATATCCAACACACGTACAACCTCGGTTACAAGAAATAGAATGGTGGTGTCGAGAAGGGCTAATAGAGAAAGAAATTTGTATTCGCCTTGATGTAGGGCATACGGCGTTTGCAATATACAAACAAGAATACCCGGAATTAAAGGAGTCCTTAAAAAAGGGAAAGGAGATAGCCGATTATACTGTTGAGGATAGTCTGTATAAGCGCGCTACTGGTTATGAATATAAAGAGGTGCATATTGAGACTATATTAGATAAAAATGGGAATCCAACGGTACTTAGACAGGCAAGAACCATAACGAAATATACTCCCCCCGGTACAACCGCATGTATCTTCTGGCTAAAGAACCGCAGGAATGATAAATGGAGGGATAAGCAAGAAGTCCAACATTCAGGTGAAATCCACACGTGGGTAGACCTCATGAAAAAGTGTGAAGAAGAAAAGGAGAAAGACAATAAACCTCAATGACATACAAAAACGATATCAGCACAACTGGAATGCATACGCTTCTGAAGTCCTGAACGTGACCCTTGATGAACGTCAACAGGAAATCCTCACATCAGTTCAGAACAACAAACGCACTTCAGCGCGATCTGGCAACGCACGGGGCAAAGACTATGTTGCCGCTGTCGCCTCGTTGTGCTTCCTATATCTCAATCCTCATTCCAAAGTAATAAATACAGCTCCGACCGGGCGCCAAGTAATTTCCATCATGATGAGTGAAATAGCAACGATACATCAGAGAGCGAAAGTTCCACTCGGCGGTGAAGTACTGGCACAGAAGATAAAGATACCTGGTGAGCCGGATTGGTTTCTTGAGGGGTTTAAGGCTGCTGACAAGGATTTAGAAGCATGGACAGGGTTTCACTCTCAGAACCTCATGGTAGTCGTGACAGAGGCATCAGGTGTGGCCGATATAACGTTTCAGGCAATAGAGAGCATCCTAACAGGTGATTCAAGGCTACTGTTGGTATTCAATCCTAACCAGATGAGGGGCGAATCTTATGAAAGCACAAGGAGCCCACTATACACTAAATTCAAAATGAGTTGCCTCGATGCGCCGAATGTGATTGCAAAGAAAACGATATATCCTGGTCAAGTCAATTGGGAATGGATAGACGAGAAAATCAGAAAGCCCGGATGGGTGACGCAGATTGACAAGAATGAAGTTGACCCCACACAGTTCGACTTTGAATGGGAGGGGAAATGGTACAGACCGTCTAATCTTGCCCGGGTGAAAATCCTGGGTGAGTTCCCGGCTGAATCAGAAGACGCACTGATACCGCTTATATGGGTAGAAATGGCAAATGAACGATGGTTGAATAACGGGAAGAAACAAGAAGGTGATTTATTACTTGGTGTTGATGTGGCTGGCATGGGAAGAGACAACACAGTTTTCTCACACAGGTATACAAATAGAGTTGATAAATTAGAATCATTTACCAATAGTGAACATACGGCAACAGCAGGAAAAGTGAAAAATAGATTCAATGGTGGGGAAGGACGTGCTTATATTGACTCAATAGGTGAAGGCGCAGGCGTCTTTAGTATCTGTAAAGAATTAGCCAGGAACAATAACTTTACAGCTGTGAGCGCAAAGGCGACACATTCAGCGGATAAACTAAAAGACAACACAGGGCAACGTACATTTGACAACATGAGAGCATATATGTACTGGGCTTTACGAGACGCACTCGATCCACAGTTCGACTATAACCTTGAACTACCACCGGATGATGAACTCAAGCAGGAATTGACCGAGACAAGATGGGATACACGTAGCAATGGGAAGATATTCATAGAACCGAAAGACAAGATAAAGGAGCGGATAGGGCGTTCACCGGACAAGAGTGATTCAGTGGCGTTGACGTTCTATCCATACAGCAGACCACGAGCCCGCCGAGTCGGGTAAGTAAAGGAAAGGAACATGGGAGCACCACAGATCGTGTTGACCATACTATTGTCATTATCATTGGGAATAAACATATCAAAAAATGGCCGGAATCAAGATGATAATGTATTAACTACAGGAGTATTTATTGTAGTATTTGCCCTGCTTGTATGGGGCGGGTTTTATAGTTAAGCAAAAGGAGAACATCATGAAAACAATGATCACTTTAGTGGCGTGTCTACTCTCAGGCTGTATATTCTCAGAGGACAAACCCAAGACAGTAGCCCCGAATTACGGTACAAAATTAATACTTGTAACCGGGATAGGCAATGAAGTATATTACAAACCACCGGTAACCGAAGCCGAGGCTGGGTCAATATATCGATATCTGCGTGGAGATTTAGGTTTATTCGATCCAGCCATAGGTGGTACAGCATTACAAGTCACCAAACATTACAGCACATTCCAACTGAGGTTTGTACTCAGGGAGAACGTGGTGATTGATGATAAGGTGATAACGACACTCAGATTGATTAATGGGCTTGTATCTCAGAATGCAGTGGGAGGGGATCCCGTAGAAAGCCATTTATGCAACAATAGATTTGAGACTATCCGGATAATAACAGGTGGATGAGATGCCAGACAAGATAATATCAAAACCCCTGTTGCCAGCAGCAATTCTGATTAAATACAACGATGAGGAATGGGGAATAGCAAGATCGAACCCAGAATTATGGTTGGGGAATACTGAAGATCAGAATATCATTAAGCTAAAACGCCGAAAATTACGGAGTCGAATCAAATATGCACCTAAATATTTCTCCGGATTAAAGAAAGTGGTTGGTTCAAAATTGGCTTTTTGCATGGCAATAAAATTTATCATAAGACCTCTTCCGACACAAAGATGGTCTATTATCCCCAAAAACTTCCGATAAGGAATACAACATGAAGCTATTCGGATGGTTGAAATATCGGATACAAAGTTATCTTGCGAATCGTAAAATACGCGTAGAAATATGTAGTAACCCTTACCCCTATCCAGAAGGAGAGCAAATACCAGGATATGCTAAATATGCACCTGGCGCAATTGATTTACCAGAAGTGCAGTATTTATCAAAGACTTTAGGAGATATACAATGAAGCTATTCGGATTCAACATCACAAAGCAGAACAGGAGTGATAAGCTGCTCAGACACATGGTACCGGACTGGTTCTGGGGCAAAGAGTGGTTGAATCGCACAGATCAGCAATCACTTATCAACGCTTACAGATCATGGGTGTATGTGGCAGTAGCACGTAATGCCGCTACATTTGCCGCGACCCCACTACGCTTATTTGCAGCGATCCCAGAAAAGACCACTAAACTACTCGCACCCACCAAAAGATTAAAGACTAAACAGCAAGACTGGCTATTTGCTAAATACGCGGATTTACCGCAAGTCCGGAAAGCTGCCGCGATAGTCGAGATTGTACAGCACCCATATATCGACCTTGTTACAAGTGTAAACCCATTCATAAATAAATCAGACTTGCTTGAGATCAAAGACATCCATGAGGAGCTTACGGGTGACGCTTATTGGTATCTAATGCCAGGAATGATAAAGAACAAAGAAGGGATGTCAATCCCTCATCAAATCTGGCCATTGAATCCTGCTCAGATGCGAATAGTTCCCGATCCCGTAAAGTTCATATCTCATTATGTATATAGAGTCAGCCCGGGCATAGGGTTCAGCTCAAAGTTTGTGCGATTTGAAGTTGATGAAATAATACATTTTAAGTTGCCAAACCCCAACGATCCGTATTATGGGTATTCACCATTATCGGCAGTCGCTGAAATGTACAATATCAATATGAACATGAACACTTTCGAGAATGCGCTGTTTACGAACAATGCTCGCCAGGAAGGTTTTTTCACCACAGAGGATGATATTGACGATGATGCATTTGAGAGGCTGAAATCTGAATTGCTTGAAGGTTTACAGGGACCATCCAATGCCGGTAAAACAATGCTGTTAGACAAAGGTGTGAAATGGGAAAAGACAGGGTTTTCACCACGAGACTTATCATTTGAACGTGGGCGCAAATGGCCGAAATCAGAGATATTCGAGGCATTCAATACACCACTTGGATTATATGATCCTAATTCAACAGAAGCAAATGCGAAGTCAGCACTATTGGTATATGCGAAATATGGTATATCCCCAAGACATCGAAGAACGGAAGAGAAATTAAACGAACAGTTAATGCCACGATATGACGTGAAACTATTCACGGCATTTGATAATGTTGTGCCGGAAGATAATGAGTTCAAACTGAAAGAAGATACTGAACTGCTAAAAGTAAATGCCCGTACTGTAAATGAAGTCAGGCAAAGACGGGGTGATGAGCCGGTAGAATGGGGCGATAAGCCACTCATGCCATTAGCACCTGCATTCGGAGGCTCAAGTGAAGAGGAAATCGAAGAGGCGATATCAGGTATATCAGAAAAGATAGTAGCACAGTTGGCAAGTTAAGCAAAGGAGTTATTCATGAAATATGGGGTTGTCAGAATTACACCTGAATTATTACTTAGTATATTTAAGACGGGTATAATCTATGTGGGTAAAAAGAAATGGAATATCAAAGGATTGCCAAAAGATGCAGTAATCGACAAAACACAATATTGGCATGCAACTGATATTATAGAAATGACAGTATTAAGCAAAGAATTTGAGGATAATGAGCGTGATAGAATTGACATAACGATAACAGCAGAAGAGATGCAAGCAGAGGAGATGTGATGTTCATTAAATTAACCAGTATACCATATGGAAGTAATCCTGGTGGAGAAATAATAAGAGTTAATCCCCGACATATCAGAAGCTATAAGACAGAATATTTTAGTAAAGATGCAAATTATACGCGTATAGCACTTTCCGAAACTTTAGGTCTTTGGGTAAAAGAAACACCCAAAGAGATAGACAAGATGATTGAAGCACAGAAGTAAAAGGAGAAACACCGTGAGCATACTTGGCATTGATAACAGGAAGATCATGGATGCAGGCGCTGATAGCAGACCAACATATATAAAATGGTGCTTACAAAAAGGCAAACAATGTGTGCCAAGCGCAGAATGCCCAGGAGTAGACGGAGGGGCTAAAGAGTGTAGCTACATTTCATATGAGGCTCTAAGAGATAGATGACATCGGCATAAGCAAAGAGGAAGGCATGGAAACATTATTCGAACCTCCGGTTATACTATATCTTGATGAAAACAAAATAAGTTATTTCGGCCATATTGCCTATAACCCATCTAAAGTATTACTTGATATGATAAGCAAACAATTAACAGAACAAGAGGTTGTTACTATTTATAAAGAGGATGATTATGGGTGGCTAATACGTAAACCTTGGCGAATGCCAATAGCGCCAGATCCATTAATAATAAATAGGATTAATAATGACACTATCGATACTACGACAACATAGAGAACAAATATGATAGTATATCCCAAAAACTGGGCACAGGATTATCAAGTATATTCTAAATCTGTAGTTGAATTATTTGTTACTCAACTAACGAACATAATATATGAAATGGGTGTTCATAATTTAGCATACAGTGGAGGTATAGATTCCACTATTTTACTATGTATTATGTCAAATGCCTTTACAAATTGTTCTACATTTACAATAGCGGGTAATGAATCTCATGAGGATGCACGTTTTGCAGAATTAGGTAGTAAGTATTATAAGGCACATCACAAAACAGTAATCCAAAATGATAAGCATTCCGGTATTTATAAACAATTTTTTGAGTCGCTTCCCACGGCTGCAAATGATATTATCTGCGGCGATGGTATTGATGAATTCATGTGTGGCTATTATGACCACCAGGAAGATTCTGAAAGTAAGTACTCATATTATCTATCAAGATTAAAACCGGATCATTTATCCATATTAAATGAGGAGTCAGAAAATACTAAGGTTTACGTACCGTACTTAAACCAAAAATTAATTAATATGATGATTAATATACCATTACTGGCGAAGGTAGATAAGATAACAAGGAAAAAATTTATTATAGAAGTAGCCGAATACTTAGATATTCCCAAGGAAATTATAGATAGAAATAAATATGGATTCTGTGATGCATTTATTAAACACGATAAATAAACAGGATATACCAACTGCTCATGGACATGTCAACTTCCCGGTTGGCTCAGTAGGCTGGCATTTCCATCATAAAGCGCATGGCGAGCTTGTGCACTGTGAAGGTGGAGCAAAAAACCCATATAAGATAATCCATATAGGCAAAAAACATGGTATCAACAAAGAATACGCAAGAGGACATGGTATAAATACTGCCCCCCAATGGTTTAAATTCGAGAAGAAAATCTCAGATAAACAATATGATTTATTAAGTGGCGTGAAAGTAGAGACCGAAGATGTCCCAGATAAATTTAAAATAATAGCAAGCATATCTATATTAAGAAAGTATGAAACTCAAATCTCCCGAAAGGTAGCGCTCAAGCTCAAGGAATGCACGGCGTTCATGAAAGATCACGGGCTGTTCAAGGGTGGGATAGGCGACATTGAGACTATCTCAGATGAGTTGTGGAGAGAACTGTGGAACAAATTCATTGACAGTACAGATCCCCTGGTAAAGAAATTCAACAAAGAGCTTATACCTCCATTCGATAAGCAGGAGAAAGAAGTGCTTGCTAATATCAAGAAACATCCACCCACGACAAGTGCTATCACAGATGAAAAGGGATGGCGTTTAGATAAAGAAACCTGTAGCGTATGTGGAGTAGAGAAAGCAAAACTCACCCCCACTCAAGAGCGCTTCATTGATCTCTGGATGTTCGACCAGAAGAAATGGGCTAAGGAGTTTGCAGTTGTAGGTGAACCCAACATAACAGGTGGCGTATTTGTAGGCGGCACAGCTGCCCTTGATGCTGTTGAAAGCACTATCCCATTCAGCATCACAGAAGCGGAGACAGCAAAGTTTATCAGCACACAATCATTGAAATATGCCAAAGAGATAAATAAGACTACCGAGAAGATACTGAGAACAAAACTTACGGCTGCCCTGCAAAGTGGTGATAGTGTGGTTAATGTTACCCGCAAGATAAAAAAAGATGTGAACGCTATATACACATTCTCGAAACAATCAAGGGCAAAGATGATCGCACAGACTGAGATGATAGGTGCCGTCAACAAGGGGTCATTAGAGGGCAGTAAGCAGTCCGGAGTAGTATGGGGCAATCAATGGTTATCTGCGCTCGATGACCTTGTGAGAGACGATCATGTAGAGGAACACGGGGAAACGGCAGCACTCGGTGAAGAATTCCCAACAACAGGCTTAGAATACCCGGGCGATTCGAGTGGAGAAGCTTCTCAAATAGTTAACTGCCGATGCAGTCTGAAGCCATTGACAAAGAAACCAAGATGATAACAGAGCAAGAATTAACGATCTTATGTGAAGATTGTATGAAGCAATTAGAAAAGGATTATGCTGATAAAGAAATGCTTAAACCTCAAAATAACCGAGAGTATTGGCTATTCACTGAGGTATGGCAACGATTTGATGATTTTATTAACCTATTGACAAGGGAGCCGAAGTAAGAAAGGAAGAGCGTGATGAGTAAAGTAAAATTAAAAAAGAATACCACGAAGTATCTGGAACAGATTCATGGGGATGAAATTACAATCACTTTAAACCCAAAGCAACTACTTTGCCTTCATAGACTATTCACCCATAAACATGATGATAGGATATTTGAAGCAAAATTAAAAGAGTATAGTGATGATAAATGCTTATGGGAAAATGCTCAATATTTAGCAGAATGGGGAATAATGCAAGAATTAAAGACTAAATCAAAGCAAGCAATCAAAATATGGGAGAAAGCAAGAGGGCATAATAGAGGATTAGCTGTCGGGAACCTGTGAGAATTAACCTCTTAACAAGGGACTGAAGTAATTGTTCGCAAAACAACTGTAAAAGTAAAGGAGAGAGTCATGAAAAGGAAAAAAAGAATTAGAAACATTCAAAAAAAAGAACTTGCAAAATTAGCATTACAAGAATGCGGAGGTGTTCTTGAAAGCAAAGAAGGGCGGAAAAGTTTCAAAAAAGCATATAATAGTATAATAAAAACGCTTTATTATTAACGCGCAATGTGGGCATAGCAACCAAGGCTAATTACGATGAAGATGAAGGATAACGCAAATAGTATACTTCGGGAGACACAAAAGTTTGGAAAAGTATTTACACTTGGCTGAGGTTCTATGCCTGCAGTAAGAAAAGGAGAAAGACATGAATGAGAGAGAAACAGAAGAGGCAAAAGAAGTGACAACAGAAGAGGAGTCAAAATCAGAAAGAATGCACGATAAAAGAAAAGATTGTATGATAAAAGAAGCACCTGTCCAAAAATATAAAGAGAAAGAATGATAATCCCTGACAACAAATATCTCGGCACTCTCTGCAAACGTGGACATGATTGGGAAGGGACAGGGAAGAGCTTGAGGTATGAAAAACAAGGAGGGGGATCTTGTATAGAATGCCAAAATAATCACCATAAAATAAAGTATGCATTAAATAAAGATAAATATAAGAAAAAGACGAGAGAATATTATAGAGCAAATAAGGAGAGAATATCAGGGAGAGCAAAAATATTTCGTTTTAATAATAAAGAAAAAATAAAGAAAGATAAACACGAATATCATAAAAAGAATAGAGAGAGATTAATAATAATAGCCCGTGATTGGCACAAAAATAACAGGAGGAGAGTAAATGAATTAGGACGAATACGATATAACATACCAAAAAACAAAGAAAAGATTAAAAAAATATATGAGAAAAACAGAGAACTATTGGGAGATAGCTACGTAAAGAATAGCTTACGCAATTCATTAAGAAAACGGGGGCTAAAGATAAAAAACGTACCACAAGATCTCATCGAGCTCAAACGAGCACAACTACAATTATATCGACAAGCAAAGGAGTAAAAATGTCAGAACATGTAGTAGTATCGGTAGAGGGGAAAGAGGTCAAAGCAACAACATCAATGAAGATATTAACAGAAGAATTGGGGTTTGATTTAGCAAAATTGAGAGCAGGTATAATTGACAAAGATACAGCAATGGCAATATCAAGTTTGGCTGGCAAAATGATTTCTGCTAATCAAACACAGATAGTTTATAATAAGGTGCATGGGAAAAAAGACAAAATCTCATTCATGGAGAGCTGATAATTAACATATTGACAAAGAAAGTTTATTGACTTATGCTTCTAATATATTTATTATATGTTAACATCTTGCTCTGGGACTACATAGCATTGGTATCCAATCCATAGAAGCTCCCGACTTTAGTCGCGGAGAGTAGTCACTAATGTATATATCATTTTCGGTATCAAGAGACGATATTATATGGTGCAAGAAATATCACGTACCATGTACAAGTAAAGTATGCAAAGATTCATCAACAAAGGATGTAATATAGACTAACACAAACGACATAGGGCGTACATCGGGGTAGCTCCTCGATGTGTTCTAACGAAAACAAAACCGGCAAGTAGGTGCCTATTCACTTACTGCCGGTTTTTGTTTGCCCTAAAAGGAGGAAGAAATGGAAAATCTGGTAGTTGCCGGAATAACGAAACTTAGTGATGACCAAATACGTGAGATCCTTGCAGACACGATGCCAGTAGGGACAGACTATGACATGAAGTTCAGCATCGACAGAACCGGCAAAGTAGTTAAATGGTGTATTGAGACAAGGGAATAATCATGGCATTAACAAACGAACAACGTAAAGAACTGTGGACGCAGTTCATGTCAGAAAGCAGCAGCAGACACGATGCGATCTCTGTCAACAAGAATGAACTGGGGGATGCCGTTGATGCTGTTGATACATGGATTGATGATAATATGGCTTCTTACAATTCAACATTGCCACAGGCGGTGCAGGATACCTTCACAGCAAAGCAGAAAGTAACATTACTTATGATAGTGATTAAAAAACGATGGGAGGTGAGTTAATTGGCATCAGGTGATACATTAATTGTTTTTACACCATTACACAATGAACCTCCGGCAAGTAATTTCGCCACATTCGATACGAGAAATTCACGCCCGTGTTTAGACTTTGATGCTGCTGCTGACGAAGAGGCTGTATTCTCAGGTATTATGCCTCAGAATTATTCAGATACTACAGGCGTTACGATAATTATAGAGATGGGTTCTTCAACAGACCAAACCACAAATGTAGTGGCTTGGGAATTCCTGTTTGAACGGATCATTGAAGACTCGACAGATTTAGATGCTGACAGTTTTGCCACATCGGCGGCAGGGAACAGGTTTGAACAAACGGCTCCTGCGGGAGCGAGTCAGGTTGCGATTGACTCAAAGACGATTGCAAAAGGTGCGACTATGGACTCGGTTGTTGCAGGCGATCCTTTTCGATTAAAGGTTCGCAGGGATGCAGACGGTACGAGTCAGACGGATAGTATGACAGGCGATGCCGAATTTTTTCATCTCGAAATCAGAGAAACTTAATAATGGCACGATTATTTGATGATGCAAGTAGTGAGTTTCTTATTAATAATAATGCTGTAATATCGAGTCTACCGTTTGCTATGGTTGCTTGGGCAAGAAGTAATGATTTGGGAGCAGACCAGGATGTTCTAGTTATTTCTACAATAGCCAATCAACGGGAGTCTTTTGGTCTTACATTTCGGGGTGGTGATGGAGGCGATCCTGTGGGAGCTTATTCCTTTGCCGTAGGTACTGATTTTGACCTTGCAGTAACATCCAGTGGGTATTCTGCTAATATATGGCATCATGTGTGTGCTATTTTTGTGTCCAGTACTGATAGACGGGTTTTAATAGACGGAGGAAGTAAGGGTGTTAATACAGACAGTAATTTACCATCTGGGATGGATACTACTACGATTGGACGACTTACAAGAGTTGGAAGCACATCTTATTTTTCTGGTGATATAGCCGAGGTAGCGGTTTATGATTTATCAGTATGGCCAGGAGCGACGGATAGTGATAAAGCCGATGCATTTGAGACCATATTGCCAAGTTTGGCTGATGGATATACTCCCATGTTACATCCATTGGGTTTAGTAGCTTACTGGCCATTAATAAGGGAACTAAATGATCCAGTAGGTGGGTTCAATTTAACGGCAACGGGAACGGTGGTAAGTAATCATCCAAGAATTATAGAGTCTTATGGGCGATTTGTACCGACTCCTGTTGCTGCGGTTGGAGTTACTATACCTGTTATGATGGATTATTATAGAAGGTTGAGAGCATCATGAGCATAGAGTTGAGACAATCGACAGCAGTGGATGTGCTCTTTGGTCCATTTCTTGACGAAACAAATGGTAAGGATGCAGAGACAGGACTTACAATAACCCAAGCGGAAGTACGGTTGTCCAAAAATGGCGGCAATATGGCTCAGAAAAGTGAAGCTACATCATTAGTCCATGATGAACTCGGACATTATGTTTGTAAACTCAATGGTACAGATACCAATACCCTCGGTACATTAAAAGTCATGGTACATGAATCTGGCGCTTTGTCAGTTTGGGAATGGTTTTCAGTAATAAATCAGAACGACTGGGATTCAAAATACAGTACTGATAAATTACAGGTTGATCTTATTCAAATGGGGGGGGTTGCTCAAAGTGCAACTGATTTGAAAGACTTTGCTGATGCTGGGTATGACCCATCTACCGATAAAGTAAATGGGGTAAAACTCGTTGACACGACTACAGCAAACTCCGATATGGTCGGAACAGATAGTGCGGCTCTTGCGACAGAAGTAGCTAAAATTCCCAAATCTGACGGCACTTCATCTTGGAACGCTACAGCACTCGGAGCTATTCAGTCTGAGAGTAACGATGCTCTTGTAGCCTACGATCCTCCAACAAAGACTGAGCTTGATTCAGCAGTCTCTCCACTTGCAACAACGACCGAGTTGAATAAAGTTCCCAAGAGTGATGGCACAACAGTATGGAATGCTACGGCACAAACTACTATACAGACAAAAGCAACTGCTGCCTTAAATTCTTATGATCCCCCCACAAAAACCGAAATGGATTCAGGACATAGTTCACTTGCTACATCTACAGAATTAGGGAAAGTCCCTAAATCGGATGCTTCCGTATCGTGGAATGTAACTGCACTTGGAGCAATTAATGCAGAAGTTGATACGGCACTTAATACAGCTATCCCAGGGGCTCCGACCGCAGACAGCGTTAATCAAAGAGTGAAAGCAATAGATGTCCTTTCAGAAGCAAGCGGCAATGGAGATTTAGCGGCAATACTCACGGATACAAACGAGGCCCAGGGTAAGCTACCGACTAATAAATTCATGGGGTCTTCCGATGCTGCTGACCATGACAGTGATTTGGCAGGAACAGTTATTGATGCAGCTAATACTGAGCTTGCCGCTGTGCCGACCACAACCGGAAGCCTGCGCCAGATGATACAATTCGCATTCACATGGATACGGAATAAAAAGACAGTTACGTCAACTACAGAAAAAGTTTTCAAAGAAGACGCTTCGACTCAACTTGGTTCGGCCACACTATCAGATGACTCGACTACTTTCACAAAAGGGGAAATGAGTTAATGGCGATAGATTCAGTCGATAAACGTCGCAATATTGGGATGGTGTATTATGAAACGGATGGTGCGATTGATACGGAAGCCGAAAGAAAAGCTGTGATATTCATATATAAAACAGATACGGAAATATCAATAACAGCCATTCTCGGAGGCACAGTTTTCGGACAAGATGTTCTCGCCGTGATAAAAGGGCAACATACGATAGCGAATATAGATGGTCAGGACACAACGGCTACTATCAAGGGGGCTGGTTAAGTGGCACTCGGCAACGCTATAAAGGGGGCAAGACATACTCCTATAACCATTACATGGAAAACAGGGGCAGGTGTAGCATTTGACCTATCGGCGGCTGGTGCAACATTAACTGGTACAATGGTAGCAGTATCGCCAAGCGGCACCTCCAGAGCCATAGACGGCGCTCTTGCATTTACAGGGACAGGAAGTGATGGTGAATTCACATGGACTTTCGGGGCAGTTGATGTTGGTACTGTCGGCGTATTCGATGTGCAATTCAAATGCACTTATACCGATACGACCTTTGATATAACGAAAATGGCAACTTTAGAAGTATTAGATGTAACAGCCGTGGCAGCATAGAGACAGTGGCGGAATAGGTAGACGCTAATAACTTACATGGGTGGTAGAGAAACCTGAGCTTCAAATTAGTCCATTGAGGCAAGAAACCGTCGAGGGTAGAATTTGGTAGGTACACAGTCACTAAACGAGGCCCCTAAACATCTTATATGTTAGTGGTTAACGCTACTTAAGGCATATAGGGAGAAATATCGGAAAATGGGTTTCATGCAGGGTGCGAATCCCTGCCTGTCTCTTAAGAAATAAATGGAATGCTAACCTATACAAGGGGAAGATAAAATGCCAGATTTGATAACATGGAGAATGAAACTTAAAGATGTATTCCCGGAAAGATGCGGTGAAATATGTAAGACTTTCAAGCTCAAAGATGGTGAAGATACTGAATATATCCGCAAAGGATTGGTAGCAAGTGACTTACAATTCGATGATGATGAACGTGCCGTCATATCTCATATCACAACGAATGCCAAAGATAGGGATAGTGAGGTAGTGGATCCTGCAGGAGCTATTCTTGATAACTACAATAAGCATCGGGTAGTATTGTTCGGACATGATCACCGGAGCTTGCCTATTGGGAAAAATGCCTGGATAAAAACCGACAAAAAGGGATTGGTCGCAAAGACTATTTATGCGAAACATGCCAAAGCCGAAGAGATATATCAATATCGAAAAGATGGATTCCCACTTGCAGAGTCTATCGGATTCATTCCTGTTGAAACTGTTATCCATAAAGACGGCAGCCCAGAGTTTAAAAAGGGTATCAGGCGCACATATACCAAGTGGATACTCCTTGAATATTCGGATGTGTCCGTACCCTCTAATCCTGAAGCTCTCACGATAGCGGTGAATAAAGGTCTGTTCCCAATAGAAGAAGCCGAGAAATATACAATCGTATTGGATGAGATTGAAGATAAAGACACCAAAAGTATAATAAAAATATCAGATTATAATAAAAATAAGATATTTAATAGTAAATTAGAGAAAATAAATCCTGCTGATAATTCAAGATGGAACAAATCGTATAGCAAATTATTTGATGTAACAGCAGTTGAATGCCCACCCACTAAATTCATCTATGGCATATATACGAAATTTCTTGAGTGTAAAATGAATGAAATACTGGTCAATAATTATACAATACCGTTTCCTCTTATGGGCACATATTTATTTGCATGTAGAAAATTGATAGAAAATAATGAAGATTTTCATAAGAAAGATGAAAGAAATTTTGTTGGTGATTCTGAAGCTCCACTCGGCAGAGAAAATATAGAATTAAATTCAAAAACAAATGATGATTTTCTGGTTGCTGGTTTACAATTTTATGAATACAAAGAAAAAGATACACAAAATACAATACCAATTATCATAAAATATGAACCTTCATGGACAGGAGTAATATTATCCATAATAACACAAAAACAAGAATCAAATCTAAACTCAAATGTATTAAGTGATATACATCAATGGGCGTATGAGAATAATTTCTTAAAAGGTGAAAGTTTCGCGCTAAGTGGTGCTTTTATAGAGAAGAGCGAAGATGATTGGGATAATTTAATCTTAGAAGAAAAACAAGTAAAACTCATAAAATCATCTGTAAGAAATTACAAACATAAAGCCAGGGGGATGCTATTTATAGGACGCCCAGGAACAGGCAAAACAAAGACTGGTCGAATTATTATGAATAAGGATGATTCGACATTTATATGGGTATCAGGAAAAGAATTTGCTCACATGCATGCATTAAGTGCTCTTTCTCTTGCTTTTAGACTAAGTCGCAATCTTGCGCCGTCAGTTCTTTTTATTGAGGATATTGATACATGGCTCGGAGGGTCAAGCGTTGATCTTCTAAAAACAGAGCTTGATGGAATGAAGATAAACAATGGGCTGCTTACAATTCTTACAACTAATTATCCAGAAAATTTACCAGATGCATTGATTGATCGTCCTGGAAGATTCCATGACATAATTGAATTTGAATTACCCGATAGAGATAATCGAGAAAAATTCTTAAAAACCATGCTTAACATAGACATAGAATATAACAATATACTTGACAAAACCGAGGGCTATTCTGGCGCTCATATGGTTGAACTTATTAACTATGCCAAAACCATTGCTAATGATAATGATATCGATATAGAAGAGGCAATAAATATAAGTCTACAAAAATTAATTGACCAAAGAGAACTTATAAATAATTTACGCGGAGATAAAAATGCATCAACGGTAACACCTGGTTGGGCAGAATACAGTGATGACGAAAAACTCGCTATCATCAAATATGCTCATGATATGAAGCCTGGTGCTCCCAAAACTCAAGAAACTAAAGATATAATATGGGACAGTTTATCCGAGCTTGCCAATGAATTAAAAACTATAACCAAACCTGCATGGGATGAAACAGATACATCTATACGATACCGTGTACGTGAACCCGGGCTGTTCCAAGATGGTACAATGCGAACTGTGCCTATTAAACGTGACAAGCCGAGAGTCAATGCGGTTATGGGAAAACTCAAACCCGATGCTGATTCCATGACACTACAAAGTTTAATATTTCCCAAAGAAGATGATTGGGATTTGGCGAAGGCGAAAGTCTGGTTGAAAGAACATCCTGAATTAGTGAAGTTTATGGACGGTTTATCACAGATGGTCGTAGAATTAATAGAAGAATCAGCCGAGAATCTGCTACTTGAATACATGCAATATACAAAATGGGTAGAGCTTGATGTTGAATTAAAAGCAGGGCGTCCATTGTCATCCAAGAATCGCAAGATAATCACAACCGCTGTCGAGGCGATGGTGAATGCTACAACCGCTTTGGATGCTCTATTGCAGGCAACAGAAGATAAGCCCAAACCAGGAGATGAAGAGGAAAAGCCACATGAAGATGACGATGAAGGTAAAGAAGCGATACTTACAATCTCAGACAAAGAAGAACCTATAGAAGAAATAATCGCACTTGATCCAGAAATATTCAAAGAAGCGATACAAAATGTGACATCGGATAGTGTAAAATCTATCGTGTCGAATGCAGTTACAGAAGGTATGCGAAAATTAAGAGGTGAAGTATAACGGTATTTACACCCATGTTTAGAGATGCCAGGTGGAGAGTCTGAGAGATGTCTAAGAAACGTTACGGGCCTTCGCTGGAGGTATTAAAGCATAAGTAAATATGTGATATTAATAATCAAAAATAGGAGGCGGAACAATGCCAGCAACAGAAATGACAAAAGACAAACTCGAACAGATTATAGGTGGGCAGATCAAATCTCAATTGAAAGGGATGGGATTAGACTCTGACAATATGTCCGATCAATTCAAAGGTATGATGAAAGAAGCCATCGAGGAATCACTCAAGGATGTGCAACCGACAAAGCCGGGATTCTTTGACAAGAACCCTCGTGAAGATCCCAAAGGTGGGTATAATGCAGAGTGGGAATTCTACTATGATGTGTATAAAGCCGGCGAAGGGTTTGTAAGACCTCCGGAAAGACTGAAAAATTGGCTTGATAAAGCTAATAAGATCATAGAAGAGGACGGAGCGCATTTCAAGGCTGCTGGCACACCTGCACAATCAGCATCGAGCCTCGAAACTGGTGGAGCTTTGATACCACCCAGTTTTTCCAACATAGCATTGGCAAAAGCAGAAGAGCGTTCCGATGTTATGCAGAAAGCAATGGTCGTACCGATGGCAACCGATGTGTTGAGTATCCCTTATCTGGACACGTTTGATAAATCTCAGGGGCTTTCGGCTGGTAATGTCAAGTTCAGGTGGGTATCTGAAAATGAGCAGGACACCGGAAACGTGGTGAAATTCAAAAATGTTACGCTGACATTACGTGAAGCGACTGCACTCGTATTTGTGAGCCGTAGAATGCTGGACTTCTCGCCTATATCTATTCAGCCTTTCGTAACTAAAGGCGTTGAGAGCGCGCTTGATACTCTGCTTGGTGATGTCTTCATCAATGGTACTGGCGCAGGTCAGCCAAAGGGTGTTATGAACGCATCGGAAGTGCTTATCACGATTACAAAGGAAACGGACCAGGCAGCCAACACTCTGGTAACTGAGAATATTACCAAGATATTCGCACAACACTTTGGCAGAAAAGGTCAGTATTATGCAAATAGCGATATTATGCCTCAGTTGGCTGTTCTGTCAGTAGATGTAGGGTCAGGTGGTAGTTCAGTTGGTATTCTCAGAGATCAGAATATTGCCGGTGTTCCTTCACAAACGCTTCTGGGAAGGCCTATTGTCTGGACAGAATACATGCAGATACTTGGCGACACGGGAGATATTGGGCTGTTTGACTGGACTCAGTACCTCATCGGTCAGCTTGCCGGACGTGGTGGAATGATCGTTGAGCAAAGCCCGCATCTGAAATTCGATTTCAGGCAGAATGCATTCCAGTTTGTGATTTACATCGATGGTCAGCCCTGGTGGCCTGAAAGTTACAAACCGTTTAAGGGCAACCCGAAATCACCGTTTGTTGTAGTTGCTGCCCGTGACTAAAAAATAATGTCTCAGGGTTCTTAGAATTCGTACCCTTTGATAAACGCAAAAACACAATTAATTAGGAGACATGAAAATGTTTGGAAAAGAATTTGCACAGAATGCGGGTTTCGTGATGATACCTCCGCAGCTTTTTAATGATGCGGCAGTTGATACAGAATGGATTTCAATGGCCGATTACGGTCATGCCACAGTTTTAATCGCCGTGGGAGATACCTCTGCTGCAGCTTGCGCCGTTACCGTTAATGAAGCAACAACCAATACCGGAACAGGTGAGCAGGTTTTGACTTATACACAGTTATGGTCAACAGCCCAGAAACTTGTCATTAATACGGTGTCAGGCACGTTCTCGATTGGCGAAACTATCACTCAGACTGGCGGGAACACCAATACGGCTGAATTGTATCGGGCGTCCAAAGATTATCTGATTGTTCGCCATTTAACCAATGGAACGACATGGTCAGATGGAGCGGTTATCACAGGTGGAACATCCAGCGCAACTGCTGTCATGGATGGTACGGGACAAGATGAGGATACATTTGTAACAACCAATACTGCCCCATCAAGTACGTTCTCAATCCCAGACGCTACTTTCAAGGGATATATAATCGAAATCGATGCCGAGAGCCTAACTGTTTCTGATGGGTATGATCATATACAGATAGCCTTTGCCAGTGCCGCTAATATTATGGGCGGCTGGGTTATTCTGACGCAGCCTCGTCAACGTAGCATTCCAATGCCAAGTGCTCTCGGAAACCAGAAGTATGTAGCCACTTCTGCATAATAACTGATTGTTAAAAGGAGGTCATTATGTCAGAAAAATATATACTTTTGAAAGACTACAAGAGTTGGTTGAAAGGCACTGTCATAACAGTAGCAGCACCATCACGATTTGCTGATATGAACGCTGGTTATGGTGAGCTGTATGTCGAGCCGAAACCTGAGCCAAAAGTTAAAGAACGGAAACCCGATGTCAAGGTTGAGGTGAAAACAAAACCTGAACCTAAGACTATCAAGCCCAAACTTGTGCTGGAAACAAAACTCAAAAAGACGGCTAATAAAAAAACATCTAAAAAGCAATAAGCCGCATGTTGAAGTAAAGGAGCAATCATAATGGAAATCGTATTAACAAGAAAATGGATGAATAGACTACGGGGGACACATCTTGTCATGACTGAGCAAAAGGCTTTGGAGCTTATAGACAGAGGGACTGCAAGTAGAGTTCAAGATGACAATAAAAAGCCCAAAGCCCGGCGCCCTCATAAGAGGAAGAAAGTTCAGAAAGACAAGATGATGAGAACCAGTCCAGTCATAAAAGGATAATACGACACTTCCTAACATTGGAAACAAACCCAAGAATGGAAGGGCAACAAAATGAAAAGATCAGCTTTATTTGTAAACAAACAACCCGGTGGAATGTTCAGCATCGACGACATGAGCCGCACAACCGGAAACAAATGGTATGTCGATTCAGGAGCAGCATTAGCTGGTGATACTGACGGCAAAGGGCGCAATCCCGATACACCATTCGCAACATTAGTATATGCGTTTTCCTCCGATTTGCCGGTTGCCTCAAATGGCGACACTATATTGGTGATGCCAGGTCATACCGAGACGCTCTCCGGTGAGGCCGCTCTTGCGATTGATATTGCAGGAGTAAAAATAGAAGGTCTGGGATGGGAAGGAAGCAAGCCGTTGCTCAATATTGATACAGAGCACACAGAAGCCGCACCAATCCTAATCAGTGCTGATGGATGCATATTGGATAACTTTAAAATCTTAGGCATCAATGCTGGTGGCTCAAAAGTTGCTATTGAGATAACCGGGGATAACACAAAAATCTCAAGATGCGATTTCAGGGAAACGTCTACGGACACGGAATTGGGCATTGGAGCTGAATACGGTATCATTACTTTACTTGATTCGGACGCTGCAATCGATGAGGTTATTATTGAATATTGTACTTTCTATGGGCTGGCCGGGAATGATGAGTCTTTCCTCTCGGTTACCGATGGTTCAAATGGAGCAACTAATGTTACAGTGAGATATTGTGATATAATCGGAACATTTGCAGATGGCTGTATTCAAGGTGATGTCGGTAGTAATGTAAACACAAAATGGTATATCCATGATTGTAGATTGGGAAGCTCGACTGATGTAATTACAATGGATACCAGTGCGGTATGGTACTTGAGCAATCTAATTGTCTTTGGTATTGCAGGGGCTAACCAACCGATAGTGGGATTCACTGCCAGTTTTATGAACAACATTATGTCATGCGAGCCGGGAGCTTATGCGGCGAATACCCTCACCGGAAGTGTTTCAAACTTCGGTTCATAATAATATAAAACGGGAGGATACTAAATGGCCGAATTAATAACAGCGCATAAGAGCTATATCGGGAAATCAACGGATGAAAAAGCCGCTAATCCTCCCGCCGGCTCTACGTTTCATGAATGGAATACAGGTGAACAATATGTATTCAATGGTGATAACTGGGTAGATGATCTGAGATTTATCTATGCTATATCACAAGGATTAAGACCTTAAAAAGAGGATAAAGTTATGCAATTAGAAGGGAAAGTAGGAGCAATTAGCGTAAGTTCGGGATCAGTGAATACGGTGCGAACAAATACAGAAGGGGCTATGGTAGTGGCTCCTGGAGCGGCAGGGAAATACGGTGATCTGGTATTGGCTGATAAAGTATTTTCAGCTACCAATACAGCGGCGGTAGCTTTGTCAGCCGCACTGTCAACTACACATACAGGGCTTCTAATCGAAAATCCAGCTACATCAGGCAAGAATTATATTATGCTCAGTGTTTCATGGTTCCAGACAGTAGCCACTCCATCAGCAGGGGGGCTTGGTCTTTTGACTGGAGTGGATGCCGGAACTGCCGCATCAAGTATTGTTGCAAGAAATCGCAAAATCGGTTCCTCAGTATTATCAGATGCTATAGTAGATTTTGGAAGTACACTTACAGGTACTCCGGTGAGAGAAATGCTTTTCAGTACGAACTGGTCAGAGGCTACTTCAGCCGGTTCTCAGCAACCAATCGCATATATTGACTTGAATGGTCAGATAGTCTTGGAGCCTGGTTCGTATGTTGGCACTTATGCAGCAGTAGCCGAATCAGCGGCTTTCTGGTTTACATTTACGTGGGCTGAATTTAACGTATAAAATAAACTCCACACACAGGTTAGAACCCTGAAGGAGAAACACAATGGGAAAGCAAATAAAAACAGCCCTGTTTGTTCGGAAACAATCAGGAGGTACGATTGCTGTTGAAGATCAATCCCGAACAACAGGGAACAGGTTTTATGTTGATTCAGGAAAGACATTGGGAGGAAAAGATTCTCCAAGTTATGGCAGAAACCCTGATGCACCGTTTTTGACTTGGGCTTTTGCCTATTCGTCAAATCAATGCGAGGCAAATAACGGTGATATAATTTACTTAATGCCAGGTCATGCCGAGACTATCACAACAGCCGGTGCAATAGCATGTGATATAGCAGGCGTAAGAACAATAGGACTTGGCGAGGGTAGTGATAAACCTATAATCACATTCACCTCGTCAGATAATTCAGCAAGTGTTCTTATCACGGCAGCAAACACTACGATTGAGGGTGTTATCGGCGTTTGTGGTGATGATGGGCTTACCAATCCATTTCATGTTCAGGCGGCAGATTGCACAATAGGAACAGAAGAATTTCCGGTTGAGTGGAGAGACGGAAGTGCTACGGTTGAAGCGGCAGCCGCTATTCTAACTACTGCAGATGCCGATAGGTTGGTTGTTAATCTCAAATATATCGGGTTTACTGCCGGAGATGTTTGTGTAAATGCGATCAGGCTTGTAGGTGGAAGCCAGACAAGAATTAATATTGATTTTTACGGCAAAGCAAGTACGGCTGTTGTAGAATTTAAAACAACGGCTGTGGTCGATTGTAATGTAACCGGCTATATGTATAATTCAGGTACTACTAATTTCACAAAGAGTGTGATAGATACGGCGACAGGATCGACATGGTTTGCTACTTTCTTTGATGGTGCCGCAGGCTCGTTAGTTTCAGGAGGTTCAGGAGATGCTTTGGCAGCCGGTGATTTATCGGCTATCAAGGCAGATACAGCGGCAATTCTCGTTGATACCGCTGTTATAGGAGCTTTGGGCGTAGGGTTAACCGCAATATCAACCTTCGCAGGTACAGAATTTTCCATAACGAAATCCATTGCAGATAAGACGACTATCATTGAAGCAGGACTTTTGCTCACCGCCGCATCGAGCGTTGGTGAACTCATTTTAAAAAGAGTGACATTGCAAAATGATTCTACGGTAACCGGAGGGAACACAGGCGGTGCATTGATTTATACGGATGATGCCACATACCCGCTGAATGTATCGTTAACAGGAGCCGTCTTCGGTGCAAGTGGGTTCGTCAGTGTAGACATTGGTTATCCACTGCAAACAGGGAAGAAGGTTGGCATAAAGGCAGTGTCAGGAGCTGTTACAGGTGCAGGCGATTTGATTATCACAATGACTTTTGTCCGCAGCGTTCTTGGGGCTACTATAGCAGCGGTATGATGTAGGCGGGTATTTATGATTAACTTTGTCACCGATAAGCTTAATTATGTTACACAAAACGCTTTGTGGCTCATCAAATATCCACAAACTTTCTTGTAGTTCGTTTTTCTCGTTTCCTGATCCACAAGCGTTAACTAAAAGGAGTGAATAACATAATGCCATTTTTTACAGAGAGATCAAATAAACATCCAAAAGGAATTATTGGAATAGCTACAGCACCATTAGGGAGATACCGAGAATTCGACATGTGTGTGAATAATCTGGAAATGCCAGATGGATGCCAAATAGATTGGAGAATGGGAGTTAATGTAGCGTTTCATTACAATAATATGATCCGGTCTATGTTAAGCAATCCAGAGTTTGAATGGGTTTGGATATTGGGAGACGATCATACATTTGATCCGGATGTTTTGATACGATTATTAGAGAGGGATGTAGATGTTGTTACACCATTTTGTTTACGGAGAGCGAATCCATTCACCCCAGTACTTGCTACTGGAAAAAATGGAGGATATAAAGCCTGTTCTTTTCAGTCAGTAGACGGGAAGAAAGGTTTAATGGACATCACATCTTACACAATTGGAAATGCCGGAACTCTGATTCGTAGAAAAGTATGTGAAACAATACCCGAACCCTGGTATGAGAATGGAAAGATTGATCCGGAGAAGGAAAGTTGTGATTTATATTTTTGCACAAAAATCAAGGAGTATGGATTTAAATCATATTTGGATTTAGATGTTTTATTCGGGCATATCTTTCATGCAGTTGTTTTTCCTGAAAGGACAGAAGATGGAACCTGGAAACCAAACATTAAAACACCTTAGAGTCCATATTCCTCATAATATCCAGGGAAAGTTTGAATCAGAAGATCCGGTATGTATTGATGAAAGTGTATATATGGACAATACAGGAGATATAATTGTTGGAAAATATTGCTCGATATCAAATAGTGCTATGCTTTATACCCATGAACATTATCATGATAAGAACATGAACACATTTCAGGCGGTTGAACAAAAAGGTATAAAGATCAATTCAATTGAAATAGAGGAAGATGTTTATATCGGAGCAAGGGCAATTATACTTGGAGGTGTCCGAAGATTAGCAAAAGGAACTATTATCGGAGCTGGTTCAATTGTAACAAAGAGTATCGAAAATGAATATGAGATATGGGCTGGGAATCCAGCGAGAAAAATCGGAGAACGTAAATGATTCTTGATAATAATACAAATCCAAATACTAAAGCTATTCTGGGCAGAACAGGGGATAGTACTTATCAAATACCCTGGGTAGATGGTATTACTCATGCGCTTACAACCATAACTCAAGCACATCAAGAGATTCACGAAGAGGAATCATTTACTGCCTATTTTGCAATCACTACAGCGGCAACAGATG
>SDBT01000658.1_pt1 | contig 55417 bp, 36 predicted proteins | sample 2277101 | NCBI WGS metagenome assembly SDBT01 (sample SAMN10404973, study PRJNA504765) | marine sediment metagenome | isolation source: marine sediment core GS10_PC15, 103 cmbsf | place: Arctic Ocean: Southern Knipovich Ridge | collected 2010 | reverse complement strand
GGGATCTAAATCCCTGGGTCTACACGGATTCCAATCCCTGCGTCTACAGCGATTTACCTTACTTTGCGTCCATCCAGCTCTTGCCGACGCCCACGTCCACCTTCACAGGAACGCGGAGCTTTATCGCGCCGGCCATCTCCGAAACGATCATCTCCCGGTCGGCCTCCACGGCGTCGCCCGGCAGCTCGAACAGCAGCTCGTCGTGAATCTGGAGCAGCATCCTGGCCGGGCGATTCTCCCGCTCGATCCGCGCGGCGATATTGACCATGGCCTGCTTGATGAGGTCCGCGGCTGAGCCCTGGACCACGGAGTTGATCGCGAGCCGCTCGGCCGCCGCGCGGCGCTGCGGGTTGTCGGCGTCTATCTCCGGGATCTTGCGTCTCCGCCCGAAGATCGTCTCGACGTATCCCTTCTCCTTGGCCTGCTCGACGCAGGAGTCGAGGAACTCGCGGATCCTCGGAAAACGTTCGTGGTACTGGCTGATGAACTGTGCGGCCTCGCCGCGGGGAATCCTCAGCGTCACCGACAGCCCGAAAGCGGTCTGCCCGTAGATTATGCCGAAGTTGACGGTCTTTGCCCTTGCTCGCTGGTCGCCGGTGACCTCCTTGATGCCGACGCCGAAGACCTCGGCCGCGACGATGCGGTGGATGTCCTGGTCCGCCTTGAACGCCGCCAGCAGCGTTTCATCCTCGCACAGATGCGCCAGGACGCGAAGCTCCACCTGCGAGTAGTCCGCCGAGAGAAGCACGTTGCCCGCCTCTGCCACGAAGGCCGAGCGGATCCGCCGCCCCTGCTCGGTCCGCACGGGGATGTTCTGCAGGTTCGGGCTCCTGCTGGAAAGCCGCCCGGTGGACGTGCCGATCTGGCTGAAGCTCGTGTGGACCCGCCCGGTCGACGGATGGATGCACTGGGCCAGGGCCGTCAGGTACGTGCTCAGCAGCTTGGTGAGCTTGCGGTAGTCCAGCACGGCGGCGGGCAGCTCGTGCAAAACGGCAAGCTGCTCGAGCACGGTCGAGTTGGTGCTCGGCCCGGTCTTGAGCTTCTTGCCAACGGGCAGCTCGAGCTCGTCGAACAGAACGGTGGCAAGCTGCTTTGTCGAGTTGACGTTGAACTCATGTCCGGCCAGGGAAACGATCCTCTCGCGCAGCTTGTCCGCCTGCCGCGAGAGCTGAACTTCCATTTTCTTCAGGATCGTGGCCTCGACGCGGACGCCGAGCTGCTCCATCCGGCACAGCACCGGCAGCAGAGGCATCTCCAGCTTGGCCAGCAGGTCCATCAGGCCCTCTTCGTCGAGCTTGGCGGCCAGCACGTCCGCCAGCCGCAGCGTGACGTCGGCGTCCTCGGCTGCGTAGGTCGCCACCATCTCGATCGGCACGGTGTCGATGGTCACCTGGTTCTTCCCGCGGCCTATCATCTCCTCGATGGGGATGCAGCGATGGTTCAGGAACTCAGCCGCCAGCGCGTCGAGCTTGTAGGTGGGGCGGGTTGAATCCAGCACGTGGGCGGCGACCATGGTGTCGAAGAATTTCCCTCGCAGCTCGATGCCGGCCTGGGCCAGGACGATTATGTCGAACTTGATATTCTGCCCGACCTTCTGGATCTTCTCGTTGGCCAGGATGGGTCCGAGCTTTTTTACGACCGGCTCGAGATTAAGCGTCTTGGCCCCCAGCGGCCCCTTGACGGGGATGTACGCCGCCTTGCCCGCCTGCCAGGCCAGGGATATCCCCACCAGCTGGGCCCGCATCGGCTGGACGGAGGTGGTCTCGGTGTCCACCGCCAGCCGCTTGACGCGGGCAAGAGACTTCACGAGCTTGTTCAGCGCTGCCGGCGTATCCACGCACGTGTACTTGAAATCGGCGGCCGTGGTCTGTCCGGCGGCGGACGCCACCGCCTCAACGTCCATGCCGGTCGGCCCGCCCACGCCCAGGTCGTCCAGTTGGTCGAGCAGGCGGTTGAAGCCCAGCTCGGCGAAGATTGGGCGGACGGTCTGGCCTTGCAGCCCGCTGAACTTCATGCGGTCCCGGCTCAGGTCCATCTTCAAGTGCCTGTCGAGGGTCACCAGCTTGCGGGAAAGCTTGATGATCCCGCTTGCGGCGAGCAGGTTTTCTTTCAGTTTCGGCGTCTGCTCGTCGGCGTGCTTGAGGACCTCGTCGGCCGTTCCGTATTTCGCGATGAGCTTCACGGCGGTCTTGGGCCCGACGCCCGGTACGCCCGGGATATTGTCCGTGCTGTCGCCGGTAAGGGTCTGGACCTCGATGGCTTTTTCCGGCGGGTAGCCCTTGGACTCTTCGATCGCCGCCGCGTCGATGATCTCATCCTTCATCGGATCGTACAGCACCACGTTCTTTCCCACGAGCTGGTCAAGGTCCTTGTCGCGGCTTACCAGCACAACTTTCATCTTGGCCGACGCCAGCTTCTCCGCGATGGTGGCCATGATGTCGTCGGCCTCGTATCCCTCAGCCTCGAGGACGGGAATTCCCATCGCCTCGACGATCTGGATGATTCGCTCGGCCTGCGGGTGGAAGTCTTCTGGTGTCGGCTTACGGGTGATTTTGTATTGGGGGTACTCGGCGCGTCGGTGGAGCTTTTTGGCCGGTCCGTCGACGGCTATCGCAAGGTACTGCGGGTTCTTGTCGGCCAGGAATCTCAGCAGCATCGAGCAGAAGACGTACGTCGCCCTGGTGGGCTCGCCGGTGGGGCTGGTCAGGTCGCGGAAGGGCGCGTAGTATGCGCGGAATATCTGGAAGTGCCCGTCGATGACGTAGAGCGTTTCGGTTTCGGCCATGGCTGCCTGAGGCTACTTCACGGACAGGCCGGGGTCAATGTGCCATCGCAGTCAATTCCTGCATCAGCAGCCACGCAATGGGAGCGGCCAGCAGTGGCGAATCGACAATGTCGAGCACGCCGCCGAATGATGGGACGGCGTGGCCTGAGTCCTTTGCCCCGGCGGAGCGTTTCAGCGCGCTCTCACAGAGGTCGGCGAACTGGCCCGCCAGGCCTGTCACCACGCCGAATATCGCGGCATGACCGAGCTTCATCTCGATTCCCGGCAGCAGCCAGGTTACCAGCACGGCGGCAGCGGCCCCCGCGGCCAAGCCGCCGGCCAGGCCCTCCCAGGTCTTGCCGGGCGAGATCGACGGCGCAAGCTTGTGCCGGCCGATCGCCGATCCGACAAAGTACGCGCCGATGTCGGTTACCTTAACCGCGGCCAGAAACAGCACCAACCCCGGCACGTGGAACTCGTAGCGGATGTTCAGCACCATTGCGCCGCCGACGCCGAGATACACCACCGCCAGCATCGTGCCGGCCACCGACCGCAGGGCATCGTCGCTGCGCCGGCGGATCATCTGCTCGGCGAAGACCATCAGCACCAGGCCGCCCAGCATGGCCATCAGGCCCTCGGGCGTGCAGGGAAACATGACCATCATGCCCCCGAGGAAGCGAAACAGCGTCCCCATCGATCCCTCGGACGTGAGGGAAATCATGACCGTCAGGCCCCCAAGGAAGGGGAACAGCGCCAGCACCAGGGCCCCTATCAGGCCCGAGACGAACAGGAGGCGGACCTGGCAGGCGCGGGCGAGTCGCGCGATTTCCCAAAACGCCACGCCCGTGAGCGCCACCACCAGAGGCACCAGCGGCAGGCCCAGCGGGAGCCTGTCCGCCCATTGGTGTCCGGCCTCCTCGGCCTGCTCGATGTGCCAGTCCAGCCAGAGCAACCCGGCCACCGCCGCAATCATGAGCGCGCCGAGTATTATCCGGGTCTTCATGCTGCCTCAGATGCCTGAGTTGTTCAGCCCGCCGAATCGCCGGTGTCGGTTGGCGTAGGTGCGGATCGCTTTGTGGAATTCGGCTTCGGTGAAGTCCGGCCAGTGCGTATCGGTCACGTAGAGCTCCGCGTACGAAATCTGCCAGAGCAGAAAATCGCTGATGCGCATCTCGCCTGCGGTGCGAATCAGCATGTCCGGGTCCGGGATGCCGGCCGTATCGAGCGAGTCGGTGATCAGGGCATCATCCACCTGGTCGGGGGCCAGCTCGCCGCGGGCCGCCCGCCCAACGATGTCGCGAACCGCGTCGACGATCTCGGCCCTGGCGCCGTAGTTCAGGGCCAGGCACAGGGTCATGCCGGTGTTGTCGGCGGAGACCCGCAGCGACTCATCCAGTTCCCGCAAGACTCCCTCCGGGAGTTCCTGGCGCCGGCCGAGGTGGCGGAGACGAACGTTGTTCTCCATCAGCGTCGAACGCTCGCGGACAAGATATTCCTCGTAGAGGTGCATCAGTGTGCCCACCTCATCCTTAGGCCGCTTCCAGTTGTCCAGCGAAAAGCTGTACAGGGTCAGCGCCTCGAGGCCCAGACGGGTGCCTTCGGTGACGATCCTGCGGACGTTTTGCGCGCCGACCTCGTGACCGGCCGCCCGCGGCAGATTGCGGGCCTTGGCCCATCGACCGTTGCCGTCCATGATGATTGCCACCGACCGCGGAAACCGGTCAAGTGGGATTCCCAGAGCCTCTCTGGCGGTGCTGATTGCTGTTGGGATAGCTGTCATTAGTCCAGGCCTTGAATTTGTGTCTTGTGACGGATGGTTTGGTCGCGGTCGGGACCGACACTGATAAAGCCGACCGGCCTGCCGACCAGCTGCTCGACCCGGTTGACGTAGTCCCGGGCCGCGCCAGGCAGGGCGTCGAAGGTGCGGCAGCCGGTGATGTCGTCATCCCAGCCGCCAAGCGTCTCATACACGCACTGGGCGCGGGCCATGACGGCCGGATCGAAGCTGTCGAGCTGCTGGTCGCCGATACGGTAGCCCGTGCAGATCCTGACTTCCTTCAGGCCGCTGAGAACGTCCAGCAGCGCCAGGGCCAGCTCGTCCACTCCCGAGATGTCCGCGGCATAGCCCACGGCGAAGGCGTCGAACCAGCCGCATCGCCGCGCCCGGCCCGTGGTCGTGCCGTACTCCCGCCCGCGCTCGCGAAGGTACTCGCCGGTTTCGTTGTCCTGCTCGGTGGGGAAAGGACCGGAGCCTACGCGCGAGGTATAGGCCTTGATCAGCCCCACCACACGCCCGACGGCGCTTGGCGGAACCCCCGCGCCGGTCGGTACACCGCAGGCGGTCACCGAAGAGCTGGTCACGAACGGATACGTGCCGTGGTCAATGTCGAGCATGCTCCCCTGGCCCCCCTCGAATAGGATTCGCTTGCCTTCGGCAATGGCCCGTCGAAGCATGGCTCCCGTGTTGCAGATCATCGGAGCGAACTGGCGGCCGAGCTCGATGAACTGCTCCGCGACCGCCTCCCCGTCAAGGGGTTCGGCGTTGTAAAGGGCCGTGAGCATCTTGTTCTTCACGGCCGCTATCCGTTGGACCTTTTCTCGCAGCAGGTCGGCGTCGGTAAGATCGCCCGCCCGGATTGCGGTCGAGCGTCTGGCCTTGTCGGCGTAGCACGGGCCGATGCCGCGGGCGGTCGTGCCGATCTTGGATGTGCCCAGATCCTTCTCGCTGAGGGAGTCGGTCAGCTTGTGCCACGGCATTACAACGTTGGCGGCGGAGCTTATGTGCAGGTTTTCCGGCCCAAGGTTTACGCCGCGCTCGTGCAGCGCGGCAATCTCCTCCGCTGCCACCACCGGGTCGAAGGCGACGCCGTTGCCGATAACGTTGCGCACGCCGTCGTGCAGCAGGCCGCAGGGGATCAGATGCATCGCGAACTTCTGCCCGTTCACGAAGACGGTGTGCCCGGCATTTGCCCCTCCGCAGTACCTCGCCACGAAGTCGGCCGTTCTTGCCAGTGCGTCGACAATCTTACCCTTGCCCTCGTCGCCCCATTGCAGGCCCACGACGGTGACGTTATTCGACGGCATATATCGCCCTTTCTTCTTGCCGCAGACAACCCCGTCAGCATATAGGCTGGTTCCACGCTGTCAAGCGTCAAAGCCGACCCGGACATGATATTGCACTTGTGCACCATGAAGACTGCGCTATAATACTGGTAGATATTCAGAAGCGTGACTGATGGGAGATGCGAGGTGGTCTGTCCCAAAAAGAAGGCGAAGCTGTTGGGCTTGGGGCTGGATGGCCAGGACGGCCACGTCCGTGTCACCCATGGCGACAACTTCCAGCTCGTCGGAGGCTCGCATGAAACCCACCAGACCATGCAGGAGAAGTGCATCAAGTTCAACGAAAAGCTCGACAACAAGGGCAAGCAGTTGGAGAATCTGGAGGCGGGCGAGTTTCTCGACATGGCGGCTGAGTGCGAGATGAACGTTCTCAAGCCCGAGGCGCCCGAGGCGCCCGAACGCTAGCGGGCAAAAAAATAAGATTTTCCCACTTGCGGGAAATGCCGTGATAGGGTAAATTCGAAAAGGTCTAGAGGTCACATTGTGGAGAGCAGTCTGCCAGGGAGGGCGGCGCTGCCGACTTGGAGTCGGTAACAGATCGGGATTCTAGAGTTTTGTGACGGATGCATATTTGAGTTGCGCCCAAGGGAGGCTTTGGGATGCGAGCATTTCGACCGAGCTATTTTGCGACGGCCGACGATCTCGACGAAGTTGGGGAGCGGGCAAAGCTGGAGAACCTCTCGCTGTACGAAACACTTGCCAAGATGGGTAAACCGTTGTTCGATTTTGTCGACATCGCTGAGCATCGCGAGGTCGGGCAGAAGGCCGCGCAGCAGCGGCACTGAGGCAACGGTTGTGGCAGGTTAGGCAGAGGCCCGTTCTTGACGGTGGGTTTGTCGGCTGTAGCGGATCACTTGGCCGGGGTTGCGGCCAGGATGCTGTTTGAGGAAGGTCGGTCTCTACCACAGGGCCGATCGGGGATGCGCACTACCAGTCCAATCGCCCGCGGTATCACCTTGATGACGGCGTTGCATGAGACCGGCTTGTCTTGGCCGTCCGAGAAGATATGATACCGTCAAGAGCACCACAGCAAGCCGCGCTGCGGCTACAGCGGCATCGATGGCAAACGAATAGCAGGATCACGAAAGGGCTACTGATGAAATCCGACACGCGGACCCGCCGAGACTTCCTGAAGACCGTCGGGTTTGGCGCTGCGGCGATGGCGTTTGGGCCGGGGCACATCCTGGCCGCGCCGCGAAGGGCTAAGCTTATGAACGTTCTTCTCATTACCGCCGATGACATGAATTGCGACTGCGTTGGCGTCTACGGCAGCCGCGTGAAGCAGAGCACTCCGCAGATTGACCGCCTGGCCTCGGAGGGGATGCGGTTCGAGCGGGCCCACGTCACGATCGCCGTATGCCAGCCCTGCCGCTCGGTCCTGATGACCGGGCGATATCCACACCGCAGCGGCGGCGAGGGCTTCCACAGGCTCCACAAGCCGGACGTGCCCATCCTGCCCGATCTGCTTCGCAAGGCGGGCTTCCAGGTGGGCATCCTCGGCAAGGTGGGCCATTCCACGCCGCACGCCTCCTTCAAGTGGGATATGACCTACGACATGGGCCAGCTCGGAATGGGACGAAACCCGGACATCTATTACAAACACGCCAAGGCCTTCTTCGCCGAAGCCAAGAGCAAGGGTAAGCCCTTCTTCCTGATGGCCAACTCCCACGATCCCCACCGGCCGTTCTTCGGCAACGACCGCGAGCAATGGTACACGCCCAACAAGGCCGGCGGGGCCGCCAAGGAGCCCTCGCGAATCTTCAAGCCGAAGGACGTCGAGGTGCCCGCCTTCCTGGCCGATCTGCCGCAGGTGCGCCTGGAGGTCTCCGAGTATTACAGCTCCGTCCGTCGCTGCGACGATACGGTCGGCAGGATCCTGGAGGCGCTCAAGGAAACATCGCAGGACCAAAACACTCTCGTGATCTGTCTTTCCGATCACGGCATGCCCCTGCCGTTCGCCAAGACCAACTGCTACCTTCACAGCACGCGCACGCCGCTGATCGTTCGCTGGCCGGGCAAGGTGAACAGCGGGGCCGTCGACGGGGATCATTTCGTCTCGGGCATCGACCTGCTGCCCACGGTGCTGGATGCGCTCGGCCTGGAGCAGCCGGACGGGATGGACGGATTAAGCTTCCTGCCCGTGCTGTCCGGCCGCAAGCAGAAGGGGCGCACGATGGTCTTCACGCAATTCCACCAGACCGCCGGCAGAAATCGCTATCCGATGCGCTGCGTCCAGAACGAGCGCTTCGGCTACATATTTAACGCGTGGGCCGACGGCAAGCGGGTGTTCCGCAACGAATCCCAGGCCGGGCGGACGATGAAGGCGATGGTAGCCGCGGGGAAGACCGATCCGAAGATCGCCGCACGCGTGAAGCTGTTCCTCTACCGGGTGGTGGAGGAGTTCTACGACTTCCAGAAGGATCCGGACGCCCTGCACAACCTGATCGACGACCCGAAGTATAGGGCGGAGCTCGACGAGCTGCGGGCCCAGATGGAGGCGTGGATGAAGAGGACCGGTGACGTCGCTCTTGCCGCTTTCCGCAACCGCGACTCGAGCGAGGCCCTGGCAAAGTTCATGGCCGCCCAGGACAAGCTCACCGGCAAGAAGAAGAGGCGCAGGAAATAACCGCCGCCCGGCTCCGGGCTTGGCACGGCTTCGCCCTGGCGAGCCGGCTCGGGCCTTCCGGCTACGCCTTGGCGCTCCGCCGTAACAAGTCCGCCGAGACAAGTTCCTGGCTTGTTCGAGGTATCAGTTTGGATATAATCACTGCAAGTGGCGTGCAACAGTCCCGGCAGACCCTTTTCAGCAGATGTCCATGAAACACAATCTTCTCGCTCCATGCTTTTCTCTGTGTGTGCTGCTCACCGCGCAGGGCTGTGGGACCCAATGGGCGTTTACCGACAACCTGTGGGACGGGAGCAAGTATTACGACCAACCCGTCATGGATTCCGTCCGCCTGTACGATCTGGGCCCCGAGAGCGGGTATCGCCTGGAGTACGATATCGTCACCTTTACCGATCCCCACGACCGCTTTTCACCAGTCGAGCGGAAAACGTCCATCACGGCTAAAACACATGTCGTAAAGCAATTATTGCCAGACTATGTAAACCGAACCACCCGAAACTACAAACTCGAATTTGACCGGCCCATCGAAGTTTGGAAGAAGCAGGTCGCAGCGATTCGCGCTTCCACAAGGCGCACCAGAGGATCTCAGGGCGCAAGGCTAATCCGATCTCCTTACATGGTTCACCTGCGCGATGGGAAGACTCGACTCGTGTCTGAAAAAACATGGGAGATGAGCTATTTCCACTGGCTTGACGTGGATTTTCCCAAGCTCGCGAGCATCCCCGCAAAGCCGAAGGCCTCCGGGGAATCCAAACCCCCCGCAAGCGCCAAGACACCAACGACATCGCCCGCCACACCGGTTGGCCAAGAACAACCTAATGCCTTTGCACTGTTTCACAGGCCGCTCGGTTCAGCGCATATCTACATCCCGGGACAAGCAACTGTCTTAACCGGATACGGGAACCTCTTGAGAACAAACATTCTCTTTGTTCCCGTTTCACGCACGGAAAACACGATCTGCTTTAAGACCGTGTATGTGCCGTTGTACGGCCGCACCCGGGATCAGCCTGGGTCTGTTCCCCTCAAGGTATTATTGACCCCGGGAACCGTGATTCTGGATGTGATAACCGGTCCCATCCAGGCGGCCGCCTGGGCTAAGGGCTTCGCAGAAAGTATGCACTGAGGAAAACGCTCGTAGCATAATCGAGCGAGGCGCTGGCGAGGTTCATGGCCGACCAGGACAACCTCGCCGGCAAGAAGAAGAGGCGTAGGAAATAACCTCCGCGGGCCTGCGGCCATATACCAGCCGCTGGTCGGCTACTTGACCCACACATCAGTGATGTCGTGCATCTGCTTGCCCTTTTCCAGCGTGACGAGGCATCGCTGGACGCTTGCGTCCCTGCGGCCCCAGTTCTGGTAGACGGTGGCGTAGACTTGCGTTCTGGTCGAGGTCCGCATCCGGTCGCCGGCGAAGTACTTCACTCGCACGCGGTAGCGCCCGGCCTTGGCCTTGCGCAGGAAGTACATCTCGGGCCCAAACCCCGTCGTCACGTCGGTGGACAGGCGCCCGCCGCCGCGCGTTTGCGCGTGCGCGTAGTTGCACTGCTCGCCGCTGGGCTCGGTAACGTGCAGGTCGACGTCGGTGCGGTCGGTATTCCAGGTGATGATCACGACCACGTCGGCCTCCAACGGCGAGGCGGCCTTGGCAACCTCCCGCAGCCGTTCCCTGGCAAAGCGGGCGGACGCGACCTTGTGATCGCCCCAGTCCACCCGGCGCAGAAAGCGCAGGTACTCCAGTAAGCTGATCGTTCGCAATTGGCCCATGCGCGCGGGCCAGCGCCCCGCCATGGCGATCTCGTAGTAGACGATGGCCAGATCCGCCTTGCCGCATTCCTCCAGGCATCTGGCCAGCGCCAGGTAGGTCAGCGGCTCCATCGGCCGAGCCTCCACAACGCGATGCAACAGGTAGTAGGCCTGCGACGGAAGACCCCACGCCATTGCCGAGTAGGCCACATCCCGCGCCACCGTTACGTCGCCGGCATTGCGTTCCACCAGGTTGCTCAACGCCTTGAGTGCGTCCGCGGCCCCCAACTTCTCCCGTCGGCGATTCGCCTCCGCACGGATGTCGCCGTAGTCCAGCTCGGCCCGGCCCAGAGCATCGCGGAAGTTCCTGCTCGCGTCGGCGCTGAGGCGTTGCTTGCACACCAACGGCTGCGCCGATACGGCAAAGGCATCCCGCGGCATGGCCTTCGTGACGGACCATAGTCTGTCCGAGATATTGAGATTCACGCCGGGCGTGTTCGTCAGCTTCTTCAGCCAGGCGATGAAGGCCGCCTTGGGGTCGCCCGGCAGCTTGCTGCCCACATCCTCCGCCCGGGCGATGATGTCTTGCGCGACGGTCCTCTTGACGGCCGCTGCGTCGTCGCCCGGCTTGATCCCGAAGCGCGCGTAGTCTGCCTTGCTCTCCAGCATCAACAGCGAGCACGTCTGTCCGGTAACGCGAAAGTGCCTGGCGTACGCGACGGCCTCCTTGGCCGCGAGGTGCCCGCAGTCCTCGATCTGGTCCACGGCAATCTGCCCGTACACGCGGGGCGCCAGTTCAGACGTGATGGCGCGGGTGACGCGGATGCGGACATCCCGGCGGTCGTTGCCCTGTGCGAGCTTCAGCACCACATCCACCGGCGCCTCTGGCAGGCCCCGACCGGCCAGCGTGAGCGTCTGGCCCGGGTATATCGCCGCCGGGCGCCCGGCCACCAGGACGTCCGATGCGCCGGCGATGGCAAAGCCTTCCAGACGCCACGGGCGCTTGCGGTGCGCGCGAGAGACGTCCGCCAGCGCCGATTCGCCCGTTATCGAAAACACCGCACCGCCGCCGGCGGCCGCCAGCCGGTCCATCGCTCGCAAGTCCGTGCCGGCAAGGCCGGTGTTGTAGGCATACAGCGTGGCGCCGGCCAGGCTCGACCGCATTGCATTCAGATCCCGCTGGCCCCACGTGGCGGCTGCATCGCTGAGGAGGAAAAGCCGAACCGGGCCCATCCGGCCGTTCTTGACGGGAGGGTGGGCCGCCTTGGCCAGCGCGGCGCCCAGGTCGGTGGCGCCTTCGAGCGAAAGCGTGTTCGCAAAGTCGATCAGGGCACGGACGTTCCGGGGCGTGTTGGGCGTGGCGCCCTTGCGCCACCAGTAGCTCTCCACGTTGAACACGAGAACGTGGAACTTGCGGATCCGGTTGCGATTGTTGGTCAGCAGCTTGTCCAGCAGCTTCAGGTAGATGTTGAACCGGTCCGGTGCGGCGCTGAGCGAGGTGTCCAGCATGATGACGGTGTGGGACGCCTGCCGGGCGGCGGCTCTGGCCGGCAGGGGGGGCGTGACCTGCACGGCGAAGTATTCTTCCGCTTTGCTCGGGCTTGTCAGCAGCACGGGCCCAGGCTTGGCAAGCCGTACGGAGATCGAACGCGTCTTGGGATTCTCGAAGCGCCAGTGGCGCTGCTCGGCGTCGCTGCTGTCGGCGTCGGGCGAGACGGTGATGCGCGCGTGCGGGATGTCGCCTGCAACGACGTCCACTGCGAGCTTCTCGATATCCTTCGGGAAGGCCAGGCGCAGCTCCAGGTCGTCGCCGACAGCCGTCAGGTCCACGTCGTAGCTCAACACGATGCGGTGCAGCGCCTTGGGCGCCAGCGGATAGACCCGCGCGTTGAAAACGCCCGCGCCGGCCCATTCCGCCAGCGCCGGGTCGACACGCCCGCGGACGGTCTCGGTGTAGGCGTGGGCCGCCTGTTCGCGCGAGACCATCTGAGCCTCCTTGGGCTTCCGCCAGGTGTTCTTGTGCACGTCCATAATGGCCTTGGGATCGGCGGCGATCTTCAGGGCCTCATCCTTGCTGAAGAACACCGGCGTATCAGCCGTCTTCGGCGCGGCGAACGACGTCTGCCCGAACGCCAGGAAGTGCGGCGAGGCGCCAGTGGGCAGGCGCATCTGGAAGGTGCCCTCGAGCATGCGGTTACGATCGTTGAAGTAGTAATAGTCCAGCGTCACCCGCGCGCGAAACGCATCCACGCGGACGTGCGCCTGCAGGCCCTTGATCGGCAGCGAATCCCGGTCGCCGACTTTCAGCTGTGAGGTGTGTGGCGTCAGGCGCGAGCGTTTCCACGTCTTCGGCTGGCCTGGTTTGGCTGGCGGGGCGGTTGCGGACCCCCGCCTGCCCCTCCTCGCTGACATTTCTTCGGCGTCCAGCGCCCGATACATGTTTGGCGCCCCACATCCCGGCACCTGTATCCACACGATGCCGATAGCTGTCACGGCTGCGATATACGCGAGAGTCAGAATGTTGCGGCGTGCGTTCATGATGATTCCTTTCCCGTTGCCGATTGTCGCTGGAAGCGTCCGGTGCGGCCCGTTTGTGTTCTGTATCCCCCGCGCCCGCGCGCTGCGCAGAAGATTTACGGATGCGGTGAAGAATACCGATCAACGCGGAAACATCTCCCTCCTTGCCTGAAGGCCGGCGATGGCGACAATAGTGGGCAGGTTATAGGCAAGGCCGCTGGTCATCCTGAATTGCCCGCGGCGGAGTCACACCCGAGGTGGACCTATGACACAGCGATCGCCCGTGAACCTGCTGCCCAGGTTAGCCTGCGCGGGTATCCTGGCAGTGACGCTCGCGTACACCGAGGCGTGCGTCGTGGTGTATCTTCGCGAAGTCATCGCCCCGATCCGGCGCGTGCATTTTCCCTCAGCCGTCCACGAGCTGCTTCCGCTGCTGAGCACACAGCAGCTCGCCGATGCCGGCGTGCAGTTCCCGCGGCTGCTGATCGTGGAGGTAACTCGGGAGATGACGCCGATTTTCGTACTTCTGGCGATGGCGTGGGCCCTGCGCCGCCGGAAGGGAGAGCTTGTCGGCTTCTTCCTGCTGGGCTTTGGTGTGTGGGACATCTTCTACTACGTGTTCCTGAAGATTCTGCTCGGCTGGCCGGCGTCGCTGGCCACTTGGGACGTGCTGTTCCTGATTCCGACGGCATGGGTGGCCCCGGTGTGGGCCCCACTGGTGGTTGCCGCAACGCTGGTTTTGGCGGGCCTGGCGATTCTGTATCGCGGCCCCAGGGGCCCCGCGCGGAAGCCGCCGCTGCCGGCCTGGTTTATGATCGCCCTCGGCACCGGCCTGATCCTGACGAGCTTCTTTCTGCGGACGAGCGAGGCATTTCACTCCGTGCCGCGGTTTGACTGGCCGTGGTTTCTGGCTGGATGGGTGATAGGTGTCGGCGGCCTGGTGTGGCTGTTGCGCCCGGGTCATTCCGGCTCCGGGCGCCGGCATGTACTGACCCCTGACAGGGCCGCTTAAAGCTTGTACAGATCGTGTTCGTCTCGCTGCTGTTGTCGGGTGGCGTTTTTGAGTGTGCGTTTCTCACCGGCGGTAAGGCTGGCGATGCCTTGCTCGTGGATCTTGTAGAGTATTCTGTCGATTTCGGCCTGTTCGTCGGCCTGCTTCAGGAGTTTTCGCTGCCACGCTCCGCTGCTTCGCTTGGTTCGGGCGTTTGTGAAGCTCTTGCGAAACCTGGGCAGGACCCATATCCAGAACGCCCCGGCCGCCGCACCGCCCAAGTGAGCGGCGTCGGAGATCACCCCGACAAAGCCGCCCCTGGCGATGCCGCTGAGTAGGTTATACACGGCGAGGCCGATAAACAGGGCCGCGACGAATCTAATCGGCAGCGGAAAGAGAAAGAATATGAGGCGAATCTGCGGAAACAACACCGCGCAGACCAGGACAATGGCGAATACCCCTCCGGAGGCCCCGACCAGTGTCCTTTCTATGTGCGTCGGGTCGAACGCGAATGTCATCACCACGTGGCACAGCCCTGCAAAGGCCCCGCAGCTCAGATAGAAGACCAGGAACCGCTTGGCTCCCCACGCACCTTCCAGGATCATCCCGAGGAAGTAAAGGCCGAGCATGTTGAACAGCAGGTGGAGCAGACCGCCGTGCAGGAACTGGAACGTGGCGTACCGCCAAAGCTGCCACCAGGCCGACGGGATCACCGCAAAGGCCTTCTCCACGACGTGCTCGGGAGTCAACTGCAGCACGAAGACAACGATGTTTGCAATCAGCAGCCACTTCACCATCGACGTCGGCTTGGGCATCCCGCCTAAGATCCCCCTGAACCGCGGGCCGCCGGACCCCCTCTCGCCTTGATCGAAATCTTCGCGCCAGTATTGTCGGTCGTGCAGGCCCATCTACTGCTCCCTGAGCCAGTATAGGCTCAGTGTGCTGATGGTCTTCGCGTCGTGGATCTCGCCGCCGGCTATCATCCGCCGGACTTCGTCCTGCGAAAAACTCTCGACCGTGATCCGCTCGTACTCCTCGAGGTTCTGGGTGCCTTCGGTAAGGCCGGTGCCCAGGAACGAATGCAATACTTGATTCGACGTGCCGGGACCGGTGTAAAACTGCCCGAGCTTGGCCACCTTCCGGGCCTTGTAGCCGGTCTCCTCGGTCAGCTCGCGGGCGGCACAGACCTCGGGAGGTTCGCCGTCGTCCAGCATGCCCGCGGGCAGCTCCAGCAGATCCTCGTCCACGGCAAAGCGGTAGTTGCGGATCATCACGATGGAACCGTCGTCGAGGACGGGCAGTATCACCGCGGCCCCGTCGTAGTGCAGGAAGTCGCGCCGGACCACCTTGCCGTCGTCCATTCGCACGCCGACCTCGTAGCCCTTGGCGATCATGCCGTCGAACACGAGCTTGCTGTATTCGAATCTATCGTTCATGTCCGTGATTATAGGCCGAAGGAAACAATCGGACAACGAGAGCGTTTCCGCGGCCTGCACTTTGGCGCTTGTCGGCGCCGACGCCGGGCGGTTAAGATTGGCCCGTAACTTCACCATCGGCAGGACCACCTTGGTATCGTGGCTCAAAAACGCATTGCCATTCTGGGCTCAACGGGCAGCATAGGCTGCCAGGCGCTGGAGGTAATCTCCAACCTGGAGGGCATGGTGGTCTGCGCCCTGGCCGCCGGGGAAAACTGGGAGCTGCTGGCGGAGCAGGCCGCTGAGTTCTCGCCCGATGTCGTCGCCATTGCCGCGGACGAGGGAGGTGACCTCCTCAGGAGCAAGCTCGCCGACCGGACAGCCGTCCTGTCGGGCCCCGATGCGATGACCGAACTTGTCCGCAGCAGCAGGCCGGACGTGTTGCTGACGGCCGTGGTGGGGGCGGCGGGCCTCTCGCCCACGCTGGCCGGAATCGAGTGCGGCTCCGCTCTGGCGATCGCCAACAAGGAGACGCTGGTGATGGCCGGGTCGGTGGTCATGCCGGCCGCCCGCAAGGCCGGCGTGGGGGTTGTTCCGGTGGACAGCGAGCACTCGGCGATATTCCAGTGTCTGGCCGCCGGCAATCGCGACGAGCTGCGGCGCGTGGTAATAACCGCATCGGGTGGGGCGCTTCGCGGCTGGTCGGCCGACGCCGTGGAAGACGCCGCCGTGAAAGATGTCCTGAATCACCCGACCTGGGAGATGGGCCCGAAAATCACGGTGGATTCGGCCACGCTGATCAACAAGGCCCTTGAGATCGTGGAGGCGCACTGGCTTTTCGATCTGGCGAGCGAGCAGATTGAGGTTGTGCTTCACGATGAGTCGATCGTCCATTCGTACGTGGAGTTCTGCGACGGGTCGGTGATAGCCCAGATGGGCCTGCCGGACATGGCCACGCCGATCGCATACGCACTTTGCTATCCCGATCGCCCGCTGCGGGCAACGCCGCCGCTGGACCTGGCGGAAATCGGCACGCTCAACTTCCGCAGGCCGGAGGGGCGATTTGCAAGGGCGGTTAACCTGGGCCACGAGGCGATCCGGCGCGGCCCGGCTGGCGGCGCGGTGCTCAACGGCGCGAACGAGGCTGCCGTCCGGGCGTTTCTGGCCGGTGAAATCACTTTCGGGAAGATAGTTCCGCTGGTTGAGGGTATACTTAACAGATCGCCCGCCCAGGGCGACCAGAAGGCAAACCTTAGTGCCCTGGTGGAGGCTGACGCCTGGGCCCGCCGAGAGGTGGCACGGGCCGTCAGCGGGCCATAAGCGGCACGAATTATGGATTGGACTTAATGGATATTCTGGCGAGTAGTTTTGGAGAGACCTTGGCAGGCATCTGGAGCCAGTGGCTTTGGCCCATCATTCTTCTGGTGACCGGGTTGGGTCTGGTCATCTTCGTTCACGAGATGGGCCACTTCCTGATGGCCAAGGCGGTGCGGATAAAGGTTGAGCGGTTCGCTCTGGGTTTTGGGTGGCGGGTGTTCGGGATGAAGATCGGCGAGACCGAGTATACCATCGGGGCGCTGCCGCTTGGCGGATACGTCAAGATGCTGGGTCAGGAGGACTTCTCGCGTCTGGATGAGACGGACGCCAAGCCGGATCCCCGCAGCTATGCCGCCAAGTCCGTAGGGGCGCGCATGGTGGTGATCGCCGCCGGTGTGGTGATGAACATCATCTTCGCCGCGATCCTCTTTGTGGTGATCTGCCTTATCGGCAAGAGGTTTACCGCTCCGGTCGTCGGGGGTGTGAAATCGGACTTTCCGGCCTCGAAAGCGGAGATTGTGTGGCAGGGGCAGGAATCGTCCGGCGCAGCGACAACTCAGCCGGCTGCGGCCCCCGGTCTGAAGCCCGGCGACAGGATACTCAGCATCGAAGGCAAGAGTTGGGTGCTGAACATGGTCGGCATGCCCGTGACGCGGTTCTTCGACATCCACATGATCGCCACCATGGCCGATACGGATGACGAGTACCAGTTCACTATCGAGCGCGAAGTTGACGGGCGAAAGCAAATCGGCACTTCGACGCTGGGCGTCCAGGAGTCGCGTCGGGGCCTGTTGGCATTCGGCATCACACCGTCGCTTTCCACTACCATCCGCACGCTCGATGGTGTCATCGCCGAGACGCCTTTCAAGGATCAAGATGTGCTGGTGGCAATCAACGGTCAGCCCATCCAACACGGTTGGGATCTCGCGGGGGTCAGCGAAACACTTGACGGCACGCCCGTCACGGTCACCGTCCAGAGAAAGATCGAGAAGAAGATCGTTACCGAGGGGAAGACCGTTATCGAGGAGATCACCGTTACCGAGGAGATTACCCTCAACCCGTTCCTGAGAGACGGCGATGGGGTTTTCTGGTTGAAAGATGGGCGGCGAATCCGGGGCGAGGTCGTCGCACAGAGATGGGACGAGGAGGACCAGGTAGCCTACTTCGACGTGCGGGCCGAGGACGGCAGCCAGACCACCATCTGCGAAACAGACATGCGCCATCCACTGTGGGAGATGGAAATATTGGGCATGACACCGCGGCTGCGCGTGGCAACGGTGACCGAAGGCGGACCGGCAGATAGGGTCGGTGTCAAGCCCGGCGACATAATCGTGCTCTACGGGGACGATGACCTGCCGACCTACGGCGACCTTCGCCGCATTACGGAGAAAGTGGTCGGCAACAAAACCAGCATAACCGTCCGTCGAGGGCAGGAAAATCACACCTACGATATCGTTCCCACGATGCGCAAAGGCGGGAAGACGCGCAAGGACAGGGCGATCATCGACGTTACCTTGGGACTGGACCTGGCTGAGTGCGTGGTGGCCGGCGTTCACAAGGGGTCGGTGGCGGACGAGGCCGGCATCAAGAAGGGCGCTACTATCACGGCCGTTAACGGCAAAGCGGTGGAATCCTGGGTGGAAGTGTACGGGGCGCTGCAGGACCAAGCGGGCAAGGACGTGACCATCGAGTTCAGCTATGGCAGCAAGCAGGGCACGGCCCGAATCGGGAAGCTGACGCCGGAGCTGTTTGACCCGGCGGATTACCGGTTTAGCATCTTTCCCTCGGACGGTGTCGGCTTCGAGCTTTTGACTGTGCGGATCGTCAAGAAAAACCCCATGGCGGCGATTAAATGGGGCTGCGGGGAAACGGTCAAGATGGTCCTCACGACGTACCTGATGCTGCGGAGTATGATGCGGGGCACCATCTCGGTGGGGGAGGCCAGCGGGCCTGTGGGTATCGGTAAGATCGCCATCATGGCGGCTCGCGAGGGCGTGCTGGACTTCGTCTATTTCATTGCGTTTCTGTCAGCCGTCATTGCGGTGTTCAACTTCCTGCCTCTTCCCATGCTTGACGGCGGGCACGCGGTGCTGCTGATAATCGAGAAGATCCGCCGCAAGCCCCTGTCCGTACGGACGCTGAACATCGTTCAGACGGTGGGTATGGTGCTGATCCTGGGCCTGCTCGTGGCCGTCACCTTCAATGACATCAGGAAGATAATCGAGGGCGTTCTGTAGCAGATCTGATTAACCTGGGATGCCAAGATCGTCTCTGGTCAGGAGGGCGTGGTACTCATAGCCGGCGGCCTCCACGTTCTGGCGGGCTCCCTGCATCCGGTCCACCACGAATACCAGGCGGGTGACTTCCGCCCCGGCGGCTGCGAGTGTCTTTGCCGCTTCCAGGGCCGCCCCGCCCGTCGTGCCAATATCCTCTACCAGCAATACGCGTTTGCCCTCGACGGGCGGGCCTTCCACGAGCTTGCCCGTTGCGTAGTCCTTCTTTGCCTTGCGGACAATGGCGAATGGCTTGCCGCTGGCCATGGAGGTTGCAGCGGCCAGAGAAACGGCCCCAAGTTCGGCCCCGGCAATGATATCGGCGTCGGCTGCAAATTCGGCCATCAGGCGGGCCAGCTCGGCCAGGATGTCCGGCTGGGCTTCAAAAAGGTACTTGTCCAGGTAGTACTTGCTTCGCTTGCCGCTGCGCAGGACGAAGTCCCCTTCGAGGTAGGCGGCAGCCTTTATTCTCTGCGCCAACTGAGCTTTGTCCATCGGACGAGTCTCCCTTGAGTGATCTGTTATCACGAATCGGTTTTGCCGTCAACACTTTCGCCGCGACGACAATCCGCGGGTTTTCAGAAAACTGACTTTGCTTCTTGGATTGGGCTGTCGAAGCGACTATTCTTCTCTTTCTCATGACCAGGAAGAATGAGAAATTGCAGAGGGAGCTGGCCTCTCTGCGTGACACGATCGAGAGCATATGGGTCGCGATTGTGCTGGCCTTTGTGCTGCGAGCGTTCATGGTTGAGGCCTTTGTGATACCCACCGGCTCCATGGCCCCGAGGCTTCTGGGCGAGCACTGGGACCTGCAATGCACCTCGTGTGGCTATGAGTACGCCGTCGGCTGGCCTGGAAGAGGGCAACCGCAGCGCGGTCAGAAGGAGAATCCCCCTCCCAACGTCCGGTGCCCCAGTTGCAGTGAGGAGTATCCTGACGATGAGCAATTTGTCAACGGCGGGGACCGCGTTCTGGTGATGAAATTCCTGTACCAGTTTGTCGAGCCCAAGCCGTGGGACGTTGTGGTCTTTCGGAATCCTCAGAGCAATGAGGACAACTATATCAAGCGACTGATAGGCGTGCCGGGGGAGACCATTGAGATTGTCCTGGGCGACATCTTTGTCACCAAGACGCGCAAAGACCCCTACAAAGACTTTGAATCCTGGCACGTGCGTCGCAAGCCGGCACGCGCCCAGGACACAATGTGGCAGGTCGTTTTTGACAACGACTATCGCCCCACCGACGAGTGGCTCGCTGAGGGTACCGCACCAAGGTGGGAGGCCGTCACGCAGGCTGACAAATGGGACCTGCAAGCCGCCGGGGGCAGGAGGTTTGTCTTCAGCGGCACCCCCCAGCCGGCAGTACTGGCCCTTAAGGCGCCGAGAGAGCATTTCCTGCCAAACTACGGCTACAATGCCAGGTCCGGCGGGGACGATAGGGCGTTGTATTCCGAGGCGGACGTATGTGGGGACCTGAGGCTTTCAGCCGTATTCGTGCCGAAGGCCGATGAATCGCGGATCAGCCTCATGCTTAGCTGCCGGGACGAGCAGTTCAAGGCGCAGATCGGCACAGACGGCTCAGTGGTGCTATATCGCCGAAGCTCCGATGCGGATGACTGGACCGAGCGGGGCCAAGCGCGGCTGGTTCCTGTAGACGTAGTCCAGCATCTTGCCCGAGATGAAGCCCTCCTCGCACGCGTTGAGCGGCTGAAGGTTAATCGAGGCTACCGGGTGTCCCTGGCCAATGCGGACTTCCGCATTACGGTGCGGCTCGACGACAAGGTTGTCCTGAAGGCAGACTATGACGATTCGGGCGACTATAAGCGTCTCAAGACGCGGCTGGCCGCCTTTGAGGATTATCTCAAGGGCGCCGCTACGACGAGCTCGCAGGGACCCGAGAAACTCTTTCCGACTCCCGAGCTGAAGATTGCGGTCGAGGGTGGGCCGTGTGAGCTGCTGCACGTGAAGGTGCACAGGGACGTTTACTATACTTGCCGGCAGTTGGAGCAGATCGAGCGCGGCCCGCTGGGCAAGTATGCCAACGACACCAGCTCCGAGGATATTGGAAAGAATACCGACGTCTGGGGCGAGGAGGTCCGCGGCGGCACGTCTGCACGCGGGTGGGGCGTCACCGGAAGGCCGATAACGCTCAGAAGCCACAAGGTCGATCGTAACCGGGATCGCGACCTCGACGAGTTCTTCGTGCTTGGCGACAACAGCCCCCAGAGCCTTGACGGACGAATGTGGACACGGGCGGCGCCGACACTCCGCTTGTGGACAAAGGATGGCCAGCCCCAGTACAGGCTGGGCACCGTGCCCAGATACAACATGATCGGGAAGGCGATTTTCGTGTACTGGCCCTCGGGGTTCCGCCCGCCTCTGGCGCCGGGCTTGCCAATTGTTCCTAACGTCGGTAGAATGCGACTGATACGTTGAAGACCGCACAACCCCGGTGGCCTGATCACTACAAGGAATACGTGCATAAGTTATACACAATCGCCGATTGACCGCCTTGGGGCCGTTCGAAGGCCGGTGGGCGTCACTGCGAGACTCAGCGGCCACCGGACAGCCCCCTGATACGCAGGACCGAGCGGCGCGGGAAACAGAGCTAAGTTCTTCTTATTGCAGTGGTTGGTAGGGTCAGGCTGGAAGTGGCGCGGTCTTTCGGGCGCAAGAGAGGGCAGGGCGACGGCCTCTGGCCGGGCTGGTGCCTTGGGTGCTGGGCAGAAGCTGAATGGGTTTTGCACAGCTTATTAACAGGGTAATAAAAGCCAAAAAAACGGGAATAGTCGAAATGATGCTGCTGGAGGCAAAGGGTTTGGTCAAGCGGTACGGCGGACGCGCGGTGGTCAACCACGTGTCGTTGTCGGTCCAACAGGGCGAGATTGTCGGGCTCCTTGGGCGAAACGGCGCGGGCAAGACCACGGCGTTTCGCATGATTATAGGCATGATCCCGCCGAACAGCGGAACGGTTATTTTCGATGGCGTTCCCGTCACGAAGATGGCCATGTATAAGCGGGCCAGGAGGGGAATGGGATACCTTTCGCAGGAGCCCAGCATCTTTCAGCGTTTGACCGTCCGTGACAACATCATGGCCATACTTGAGACCATGTCCCTCAGCAAGGCTGCCCGCCGGGAACGGTGTGATAACCTGCTGGAGCAGTTCGGCCTGGGTCACGTGTCGGCGCAGTTTGCCAGGACGCTGTCCGGTGGGGAGCGGCGGAAGCTGGAGATCGCCCGGGCGCTGGTGACCAACCCGATTATGATCTTGCTGGATGAGCCGTTTTCCGGGGTTGACCCGATTGCCGTTGAGGATCTTCATAGGGAGATCAAGGGCCTGAGGGAGCGTGGCATCAGCATTTTGCTGACGGACCACAACGTGCGTGAGATGCTCAATGTGACCGACCGCTCTTACATCATCGACAACGGCAAGGTCCTCAGAGAGGGCACGCCGCGCGAGCTCATAAACGACGAGCTTGTCCGCAAGACCTACCTCGGAAGCACCTTCCGCGGCGACGAGTTCGACCAATAGCCTCCGCCTCCCCCGGCGGCGGTTGCCCTTCAGCCGGTCCCCCGCGCCCGATGCTTACTCCTTTTCCCCGCTGAATGGGCCTGCCGGCAGACCCTCGGCGTTGAAGAGGTTCGTGCCGACAGTTTCGCTCCACCCGAACCGGACCGCGACCGGCGCTGCAACCTTATCGCTGGATACCACAACTTCGTTACCGTCTATCTTTGCCTCGGCATTCAAGAACTTCCTGTCTTCTCCGGCAATCGCAAAGTTCTTGAGCTGTTCGCCGGCACCGGTCCCTCCCTTGCCGGGCTTCAACGTCAGACCCCCGCCAACGTGGTCGAAGCTGATGCGAATCTTGCCGCCTTCGATCTTCATCGACTTGTAGAGCGGGCCGGAATAGATCAGGCCCGCACGGTCGTAAGTCTTGGCGAAAGCCCACAAAGACAGGCGCTTGCCGATCTTCCGGGGCGCGACGCTGTTGCGGCTGGATGACGTGCGGGATGTGAGCAGGTCGGAGGTCACGACCATCCCGGTGTTCGGCACGGCCAGAGTCGCCCTTTGGGCCTCGCGCATTATCCCATATGGGGTACCGTATGTCCTCTTCCTGCCGTAGGGCGGCAACTGCACGAAATAGAACGGCAAATCGCTCGGCTCGACATCCCCAACGGCCTCGCCCCTGACCTTCCGCCACCCGGTTATCAGGGCCTTCATCTTGTTCTGGTAGATCATGCCGTCTTCTCTGTTGTAATAGCCCTGGTACCAGATTGCCCCCCGCAGGGCCAAGGGCAGGATCGGGTGGATCGTGCCGTTGTAAAGACTTGTCGGCTGCGATGGACTGTGGAATTGGTGGCGGGGCAGCCTGGGCATCGCCGTCGGGGTCATGCCTTTTGCCAGGCCCGCTCGGGTATCCTTCACCCAGGCTTCAATCTCGGGCAGGGCCTTTTCCATCTCCTGGTTGTACTTCTTGTTGGCCGCCACGATCCCCAAAAAGATCTGCTGGAGCTTTGGTGCCGCCAGGAAGGCGCTGGCGGGCGTCCATGCCTCGGCCTTCGAGTTCTCGTAGGTGGCGGTGACAAGACCCACCGGTACCTTGAGATCCGTGTGCAGTTCCCGTCCGAAATAGTATGCCACCGAGGGGAAGTAATAGGCACTCTTTGGGTCGCAGGGCACCCATGCGGCCCTTATGTAGTCCACCGGTACACCAGAATACCTCCTCTCCAGCTTGCACAGGCGCATCTGGGGGAACTTGGCGGCGGCTAACTCCGTCTTGTAATCAGACATCTGAGCCATCTGACGCTCCATGTAGTTGTCCCCGACAGCGAGCCACACCTCGCCAACGAGGACCTCCTTGAACTGGATCTTATTCTCGCCGGAGATGATGAGGGTGTAAGGCCCGCCGGGCTTCATAGCCGGCAGCTTGACCATCCACTTGCCCTTTGAATCGGCCGTGGTGGCGACCCTCCGCACGCCGAGCCTGACGGTGACCTCTTCTTCAGCCGCGCTAAAGCCCCAGACGGGAATCGGCATGTTGCACTGGAGGACCATGTTATCGCCGAAAATCCCCGGCAGCTTGATCTTTGCCGAAACGTCCCCCGCCGACAGAAACACACATGCCAGCAGGATGCTCAGATTTCTTGTGATCGTGCAGCGATCTGTCGAGTTCATGTGCAGTTCCTTCTGCCCGAATAGTACGTGTGCACCGCCGAGCGCTTTTCCTACGCACGCCCCGCGACCGTTCACATGTAACTTGAACAGCAAGATCGCGAGAACGGACCGCCCGTGCAAGGATAATCTGCCGCGGCGGCCCTGCCGGCTGAAGACTGGAAGAGCGGGCCTGTGTGTGATATGGTCTGTCCGGCCGGGACCAAACCGGCTCCCAGCGCCGCAAGGCGAGGGCTTTACCCGAAAGGCAGGTGTCAAATGAGAATCAAGAGTTTCGGTTTGCTACTGACGCTAATTGGCTTATCTGCGGGACTTTGTGCGGCCCAGGACGGAAAGGGACAAGCAATGCGGAACGATCTGGTGCTATGGTACGAGCAGCCGGCCAAGGATTGGCAAAGACAGGCGCTTCCCATTGGCAACGGTCGTTTGGGCGGTATGATTTTCGGCAGGGCCGACAAGGAACACATCCAGTTCAACGAGGACAGCCTCTGGGCCGGCGACGAAAAAGACACGGGAGCGTACCAGGCCTTCGGCAATCTGTATATCGAGATGTCCGGCCACAAGGCCGGCGACTACCGTAGACAGCTCGATATCGGCATGGCCGTGCACACGATTACGTACAAGAGCCAGGGCACGACCTACCGGCGGGAGTATTTCGCAAGTCAGCCGGCCGAAGTCCTGGTGTTCCACTTCACGGCGGACAAGAAGGGCGCACACACGGGCACGATCTCGCTGACGGACATGCACAAGGGCAAGGTGGTCGCAGCGGGGCGGGGGATCACGGCCTCAGGCTCGCTCGCGGGCTACACCTACAGGGGCAGGGGCAGGAAGTACGATATTGCCCTGGATTACGAAGCGCAGGTGCTCGTGCTGAACGAGGGCGGCAGCATTAGCGCGGAAGACGGGAAGATCGGCTTCAAGGGCGTGGACAGCCTGACGATCCTCCTGGCGGCGGACACCGATTACCTGAATCAGCGGGCCAAAGGCTGGCGGGGTGAACATCCCCACAAACGTATCTCAGCTCAGATATCAGCCGCTTCGAAGGAGCCATTCGACAAGTTGCTGAAGGAGCACATTCAGGACTATCAGGGGCTGTTCCACCGATTCTCGCTGGATGTGGGAAAGACATCCGAATCGGCATCGAAGCTGCCCACCGACAAGCGCCTGGCCGCCTACAAGCAGGGCGGGGCGGATCCCGACTTCGAGGAGCTTGTTTTCCAGTACGCGCGCTATCTGATGATCAGCTCCTCCCGTCCGGGCGCGATGCCGGCAAACCTGCAGGGCTTGTGGAACCACCGCAACTCCCCGCCGTGGCGCAGCGACTACCACACGGACGTCAACGTGCAGATGAACTACTGGTTTGTCGACGCGGCCAACATCTCTGAGTGCTTCAAGCCGTACGCCGAGTGGCTGTATTCCATACGTGAGGTCCGCCGCGATGAGACGAAGAAGGAATTCAAGGCGCGAGGCTGGACGATGCACGCTGAAAACGGCGTCTTCGGGGGTTCGACCTGGAAATGGGTCAAGCCGACCGCCGCGTGGTGCGCCCAGAACATGTGGGACCATTACGCCTTCACCCAGGACAAGGATTATCTTCGCACCCGCGCCTATCCCATCATCAAGGAGCTGTGCGAGTTCTGGGAGGACGTTCTGAAGAAGCTGCCGGACGGAACGCTGGTATCTCCCAAGGGTTATTCCCCGGAACACGGCCCTGAAGGCGTGGACGGTGTCTCACACGACCAGCAGCTGGTGTGGGATCTCTTCACGAATTACGTTGAGGCCTCGCAGGCCCTGGGCGTGGACAAGGAATATCGTCAGAAGATCGCCGCCATGCGGGACAAGCTCCTGGGGCCCAAGATAGGAAAGTGGGGTCAGTTGCAGGAATGGATGAAGGACCTCGACAACCCCAAGGACCAGCACCGGCATCTTTCGCACCTGATTGCGGTACATCCCGGCCGGCAGATATCACCGCTGACCACGCCGAAGTTTTCAGATGCCGCCAAGGTCTCCATGAACGCACGCGGAGACGGGGCTACCGGATGGAGCCGTGCGTGGAAGATCTGCATCTGGGCGCGCCTCCACGACGGGGACCGCACCTACAAGATCCTCCGCGGGATGTATCAGAGGAGCATTGCCGAAAACCTGTTCGACCTCCATCCGCCGTTCCAGATTGACGGTAACTTCGGGTATGCCGCGGGCATATGCGAAATGCTCGTGCAGTCGCACATGGGTGAGATTCACCTGCTGCCCGCTTTGCCCAAGGCGTGGCCGGACGGGCACGTCAAGGGCCTGCGGGCGCGCGGCGGATTCGAGCTGGATGTTGAGTGGGCCGGCGGCAAGCTGAAGTCCGCGACAATCCGGTCAAAGCTCGGCGGATCGTGCAAGGTGCGCTTGGGCCGGAAGACGGTCGAAGTGAAGGTGCAGGCCGGAAAGCCATGCCGCCTGGATGGCGAGCTCCGCCTGAGCCGCTGACGATGAAAAGCCGGCTCGCCGCGGGGGCGGTTATTCGCCGCTTTTCTTGGCGGCTTCGGCGCGAATCTTGTCGTGGTGGCCCGACTTGTAATAAAACGACTGCGTCGAGCTGAGCTCGCCCAGGCAGAACTGGAACTCGATGCGGTACCCGCCTCGCGGCCAACGGACGTTTTTCAGGAGGAACGCGTTGACGGTCGTGGAGACCACCTGCTCGGCCTTGAGCACAGTCGCCTTGGGCTCGGCAGAAAGCCCCCTCGCCCCCGGCGCCGGGCGGGCCTTGCCCTGACAGATCACCACCAGGCTCTCGTTCCAGAGGATCTTGGTCCCGTCGCTCAGCAGGGCCGGGACGGTCAGCGGCTTATCCGTGGGGTTGGAGACGGTGATCCGGTACTCGCCGTCGCCGTCGGGGTTGCTCCACTTGATGCGTTTTGGAGGCGGGACCTGCTCGACCTTGAGCTTGACGCCCTTGCCGGCCAGCAGGGCAGGGCGGCCCGTAACGCTGCAGGTGGGCTGGCCTTTGGCCGGCGCGGCGCCCTTGGGCCAGGCCTTGGCACCCAGCTTGGCCCACGGGGACAGCCATTTGTCATCCTTTACAGACCAGCCCATGGGCAGGGACGTGGCCTGCCGGGCGGTCTTGAGCACGTCCGCATCGGCCTTGCGGATGAGCTGGACGCGCAGTGACCCCTGGCTTTTCTGGGCTGCAATGATGCACAGCTCGCCGACTGGGAACTTCGGCCGCTTCATCTGCCGGGCGCTGTGATGGCCGGTTATCTCCTGCCCCGCCTTAAGTTCGCCGCGAAGCACCTCCTTGACCAGCAGGATCAGCTTGTGGCTGTAGATCGGCGGGTAGGACATGGCCACCGGCCCGGCCTGGGCCTTCTTCAGCTCGGCCGTGAACACAAGCTGGGCCTGCTGAAACGTTGCGAAGGGCGTCTTGCCGCCTTGTTTGCCGGGCTTGCCAGGCAGGGGCCGCCCCGGTCTCGGTCGACCCGGCATGGGCCGCGGGGCCGGCCGGACAACCTTCGCCCGGGCGCCGCCCACCTCACGCACCTTCATCGTGATCTGCCGCGGCTGGCCATCCGTGAGCACCAGACACAGCCCCTTGCGGTGGGCCGCCTCGCCCATATGAGTCCGAGGGGTCTTGTCCGGGTCGCCGGGATGAATAAACATCGTGACGTAGTAGCGCATCTTCGGGTTGAGCTTCTTGGGCGGCTTCTTGCCGATCGAGAACTCGCGCTTGGTCTCCTTGCCCTGCGTGTGCTGGAAGTCCTTGATCTGCACCTTGTCGACCAGCGTGGCAGCCTTGTCCGCTATGAACGGGTGGTACTCATACAGACGGATCTCGACGACGGAGCCCTTGATCGAGGCCACGGTTGGCGGCAGGATGAGCGTGCCGGTCACCTCGGTGGAATCATCCTCCGCGGCCGCGATGGCAGGCGAGCAGACAATCAACGCAAGCAGGGACGTCAGAAGTACATTGGGGCGCATGGTTTTTCCTTCCCGTCAACAGGGCTAGTCGATTCGATTATTTGACGATGCAAGCATACAGAAAGTTCCCGGAATTCGCAGCCCTTACTTGAGGCTCAAGTGAGCAAGTCCGATTCATTGCCTGTTCCCTGTTTCTTGGATTTCCCGGACAGCCTCCGGCCGGCAAGCATCACAGGCCAAGTGTACACTGTTGAAAGAGGCGTGAATCTTCCGCGGCCTGGGGCGAAAGAAGCTGGAGAATCCCGGCCACACTGTGTCATGCGGAGACCTTGGGGCTGCCCTCCGAAAGTTCCTTAAATCGTTTGGCTGCAGGTGGTAATGCCCGCCCATAACCAGAATTACTCGAAAAGCCTGAAAATATATGGTTCTGCAAGGGTGGCCCCAGGATGTATTTTTTTGATGAGTACTGCTCATATCGCCCCGCGCGTAACCGATAATACATGTAGCAGCAAGGAGTTGTTACTAAGATGAGATACAGGAGTATGAGGCATGCCGCAGTCAGCCGATCGCGCAGCAGGACCGCCTGCCGCTAAGGACCTGGCAACGAGCCGGATACTTCCTTCTTCAAACCACACGCATTTCACCCCTGGATCCAAATGGCCGACAGAGTCTGTCTGTCCCGTCGTCTTTGAACTTCTGGAGCCGAGGTTGCTGCTGTCCGGCAACGGGATTCTGGAAGCGGACAACATCATCAACATGGAGTGGCGGGATGAGATTGCTCAGGTCGTTGTGGATGAATGGATTGTCCGTTTTATCGGCGACGATGCGAAGACAGACCAACTGGCCGACAGCCTTAGCCAGTACGGTTTCGAGGGTGCGACTGTCAGGGGTCTGGGAGGCAACGGATTCGGTCTAATCGAGCTTGCCGGGTCGGACTACGAATCTCTCTCGACGTGGGCCCAGCAGGAGGCGGAGGTCCTCTATGTTGAGCCGAATTTCGTTCAGATCATGGGTGAGGTGATAGAGTCAACCACTCCGAATGACGGCAGCTTCAGTTCATTATGGGGCCTTAACAATACCGGGCAGACCGGCGGCACGGCGGATGCCGACATCGACGCGACCGAGGCCTGGGACCTCACCACCGGCTCTTCGGACGTGGTGATAGGCATTATCGACACCGGCATTGACTACAATCACCCGGACCTGGTAGCCAACATGTGGACCAACCCCGGTGAAGTGGCCGACGACGGGATCGACAACGACGGCAACGGCTTCATCGACGACGTCTACGGGTGGGACTTCGCCAACGATGACAGCGATCCGATCGACGGTCACAGCCACGGCACTCACGTCTCGGGCACCATCGGCGGGGTGGGCAACAACTCCACGGGTGTTGCGGGGGTCAACTGGAACGTCAAGCTGATGGCCCTGAAGTTTCTCACCGACAGCGGTTGGGGGTATATTTCGAACGCCATCTCGGCCGTCAACTATGCCACGATGATGAAGCGGGATTACGGTGTTAACGTACTCGCCACGAGCAACAGTTGGGGCGGCGGGGGCTTCTCATCCGCTATGGAGGATGCGATTAGGGCTGCGGGCGAAGAAGAGATACTCTTCGTGGCAGCCGCGGGCAACAGCAACAGCGACAACGACGTCAGCCCGCACTACCCGTCGAACTACGACCTTGACAACGTTATTTCGGTGGCCGCCACGGATCACAACGATAATCGGGCGAGCTTCTCAAGCTATGGCGCCACGACGGTGGATCTGGGTGCCCCGGGCGTGTCGATCTATTCGACGACTCGCAACGGCGGCTATGCATCCTACAGCGGAACGAGCATGGCCACGCCGCACGTGTCGGGCGTGGTGGGGCTAATGGCAGCCTACAACCCCAGTGCGACGATCGCGGAGATCAAGGCGGCAATCTTCGATAGTGTCGATCCGATCGCGGCACTTTCCGGCCTGACGGTCACCGGCGGGCGGCTGAATGCCTACGAGGCCCTCCAACTGATCGGCGGTGGGGAAGATACCCGTGGCCCGACAGTTGCATCCGTAAGCCCCAGCGGGCAGGTAGCGCCTACCAGTCAGTTGTCGATTGTGTTCAATGAGGACCTTCTGGCCGAGTCGGTCGCTGCCGGTAGCTTCGGCCTGCGAGGCCGCGGAGCCGACGGGTCGTTCGACACCGGCGACGACACGATCATCACCATCACAAGCGGGATGATCAGCCAGTCGCAGGCCGACAGGGTAGCCATCGATCTGGGCAGCGACCTGGTGGCGGACACCTACCGCCTGACGATTCGCGGCACGGGTGCCAATGCCATTCAGGATGAGGCCGGCAATCCGCTGAACGACGGGTCCAACACGACGGCCTCTTTCGAGATTATCAACGTGGATGCAGGTACAGAGCCGGATGATGTGCTCGCACAGGCTAATGACAGCGGGTTGACGGCAGTGGGATCGGCTACCTTCTCCGGGGGCATCGGCAACGGCGTCGCCGGCAACAAGGACGTGGACATGTACGCCGTTCGGCCCGGTGAGGCGATGGTGGTTCGGGCTGATATCGATGCGGCTGTTAGTGGCTCGAATCTGAACTCGGTTCTGCGGCTGTTCGACGCCGATGGCAACGAGTTGACGTTCAACATGGACGTGGGCAGTGGGACGGACAGCTATATCGAGTTTTCTCTGGCGGCGGGTGGGACGTACTACATCGGCGTATCGGGGTTTGGGAACATCTCCTACGACCCGAGCGTTGCGGGCAGCGGCTCAGTCGGTTCGGTGGGCAACTACTTGCTGACGCTGTCACTGGTCGCTGCGGATGATTCCGGGTCGTCGGTAGGGCCGGATGGTTTCGGGTACACGGGCCGAGTGGTGGCCTTCGGCTTTGAAGATATCAGCTCGTTCGGCAATACAGGGCTGACGTCCGGCGACGACAGATACTTCACGATCAGCACGAGTTCGCTGTCGGGCTTCAACTTCGAGTTTTACGGCCGTGACCAGGGCGACTTCCACGTTTCCAGCAACGGGCTGATCACCTTCAGTAGGGGCTATACGGCGTGGTACAACTCGAATCTGACGAGCAGTCCGGTCTATGCTACGATTGCCCCGTTCTGGGACGATCTCGTGGTCGATAGCAGTGCGAGGGTCTACTGGGCCTTGCGTGGTGCGGGTGACCAGCAGCGCCTGATAGTCCAGTGGGACGACGTTCGCTTCTACGGCCACAGCGGTAGCGGCAGGGTGACGTTCCAGTCGGTCCTTTACGAGGCGGACAATTCGATCCGCTTCAACTACCTGGACCTGGACGCGGGCAGCCACCACAGCAACGGGGCATGGGCCAGCGTGGGCATCAAAGACACCGGCTACCAGAGCGTCGGCCAGGATGTTCTGCAGGTGTCCATCAACAGTGGCTCGAGTGACTTTGTCGGGACGGGCATGAGTACTACTATCGAATCTGCCAGACCGCTACGGTCAGCTTTCATTACCCAAATCTACGAGCAGTTGCTGGCGCGCTCGCCCGATGCTGATGAGTTGAATGAGTGGCTCGATGGGCTGGGCGATGGGCAGTTTGTGGTCGCGGACGTGATCCTCGGCGTGCTGTTCGGCCAGGAATACGTTGACCTGAACACCAGCAACGGTGATTTCGTCGATGCCTGCTATCAGGGCCTCTTGGGCCGAGAGGCGGACGCCGGTGGGCGAGCTGCTTGGCTATCGCTGCTGGACAGGAATACGCTGCGTCTGGACGTTGTCAGGGCCTTTCTTGATTCGGGGGAGTTTGCCGCAGTCGCGGAGAACTACAGCCTGCCCACCGACTCGCAGGGAACGAATGATGCGTTCCAGGGCTACTACTGCAGCGAGTTTGTCAGCCGCCTCTACGTCAATGTCCTGGGTAGGGATGCAGACCCCGGCGGCCTGGAGGCCTGGAAGAGCGCACTGGTCGATGGATACCAGACCGGCGCGGGCGTGGCTATGGGCTTCGTATTCAGCCAAGAGTACCTCAACAAGAATGCGATCGATGGTGACTTCATCGACACCTGCTATCAGGGCCTTTTCGGTCGTGATGCGGACCCCGCTGGGCGGGCTGCTTGGTTGAGTTTTCTGGCCATGGGCGCGAGCCGTTTTGATGTGTTCACTGGGTTCCTTGACTCTCAGGAGTTCAGCAACATGGCCGACCGGTATGGCATAATCCCCAGCAAGCTGCAGGCAGATCAGGTTCTCGGGCACGACCAGTACCGCCAGATCTCGCACGGCGTTTACGCCGGGTACCTGGGGTCACAGACCGACAACACAGTGCTGAATTCGTGGGCGACGGGGTTGTCCACCGAGGACCGGACGGTCAAGGATCTGGCCATCGACGTGATATCCGGCCAGGAATACCTCGGCTTGAATACCATAGACGGCCAGTTCGTGGATAGTGGCTATCTGGCCTCGTTCGATCGGACGTCGGACGCCGAGGGGCAGGACTACTTCCTGTCGCCGCTGTTGAACAACGCCTCGTCGATGACCGGGCTGTGCGGGTTCCTCGATATGACGGAGTTCGTCAGCCTGGCCGACCCGTTCGAGACGCTCACCTAAGTCTACCGGCCTGTGGCTGAAATTCTTCTCATTTGGGACATCTCCAGACCCCGGCGAGCAGCAATTCTGAAAGGGTGAGACATTTGGGCTGGGAAATGGCAGCGGACGCTGACAGTCGATTTGTAGCTTGGGTGCGTCGGCGCGGGGTCCGACGTGCGGTCGCTCGACGGTTGGCGTCGAGACATGCGCGTTGCAGTCGACGGCCCGACGAAGTACGCTTACACCAGCCCCAGATGACGAGCTGTTGCGGGAGGACGAGCTACGGCAGGGCCGAGCGCCAGCAGAAGGTTATGGACCAGAGAGCCGACATTCGCCGGAAGATAGCGGAGTTCTCACAGCGGCTGGCGAAGCAGTTCAGCACGCTCACCACAGACGCCCTCCACGGCATCAGCCCGGAGGCCTTTCGGCAGCACATTGAGTCTCGAATCGGCGCAATTGACGTGGAGTCAGAGGACTATGCGGGTGACGAACTGGACGTGCAACGCGATCTGTCGGTCAAATTCTTCTGGGGGCACGACCACGATTTTGGGGAGTTTCGCCTCTCCGGCAGGATGGAGGACAGACACGTTGGCCTGCTGGCTGCTTTCTGTGCTCTGTTCTCGTTCACGCCTGAAAGCCTGGCGGGCAAGGACGTCTTGGACGTAGGCTGCTGGACGGGCGGGACATCCTTGATGCTTGCGCTGCTTGGGTGCAGGATCCTGGCTGTTGAGGAGGTCAAGAAATACGCAGAGATGGCAAGATTCCTCGCGAAGTCGTTCGGCCTGAGCAATCAGATAGAGGTAGCTGCACAGTCGATATACGCCCTCAATTCCGAGGTGTACCACAACCGGTTCGACGTCATTTACCTGCCCGGCGTAGTCTACCACCTGTCGGATCCGGTCATTGCCTTGCGCATCCTGTACAACGCGTGCAAGATCGGAGGCACGGTCTTGATCGAGACCGAAGGCCTGGACCGGGATGAGCCCGTCTGTCTGTTCACAGGCTCACGCGTTCACCTGAGCGGTAGCAAGGAAAACCTGGACAGAGGTGGCTGGAACTGGTTCGTTCCTTCGCCATCTGCGCTGGCAAGGATGCTGGGCGAGGCCGGCTTCGAGCAGATCGAGACCACCGACTTCTGGGCTTCCCGGTTCTATGCTTGTGCCCGCAAGAACCGGCATATTGGGATCTGTCGGGCTGGTCTTTCGGTGCCGACGATAGCTTGAGGCGTCTCTCTCGTTCCTCAATGACGTGAGAAATGCATCACCTGCTGGGAAATGGCTTGAGGGCGGTCTGGGGGAGAGCTACAATTCTCAGTCAAGTTGAAACGCTGACAGACCGGGTGAGGTGTGCTTGTACCGGTTGCCGCAGGGTCTGTCGGAGCATTCCCAGACCCCTCAGGTACGCCGAGGGGTACGGAGTGTGTGCACACGGTGGCACGGACACGAACCTGAGACATCAGTAATGCCCCAACACAGACGGGGCGAATCCGCGTAATCGCATGATCCGTACGATCCCGCCCTGACCTGCTCGGCCGTCAGGGCGGCGCACCGGATGAGGGCGATTGCTGAGGAGAATGGTAGATGGGACTTCTGCCACACAGGAGCCGCAGGGTGAAGCTGCTGCTCATACTTGCCGGCGTTATCGTGGGGTTCGTGTTGGCCGAAATCGGCGTGAACGTCTGGCTCACCAGATACGCCTCGGAGACGCAGCTTTCCTGGTTCGGGACATACGACCAGATCACGAGCTCCAAGAAACTGATGTTTGCCCGTCATCACTACCTTCAGTTCGTTGGAGCGCCGGACTATGCAAAGGGCGCCAACAGACACAACTCCCTGGGCTTTCGAGGGGAAGAGATTATCATCCCGAAACCGGAAAGAGCCTATAGAGTGGTGCTTATCGGTGGTTCAACAACGTACACCGTTGGCGTCCACGACTACAAGGAATCGTATCCGCACCTGCTGCAGCAGTATCTTCGTGCAAGAGGACATGAGGTGGTGGAGGTCATCAATGTGGGACTCCACGCGTATTCTTCCTGGGAGAGCCTGGTAAGCCTGCAGTTCAGGGTGCTTGACCTGGAGCCGGACCTGGTCATTGTGTATCACGGAATCAACGACGTCCATCCGCGGCTTGTCTACCCGTATGATGCGTACAAGGGCGATAATTCAGGCGCGAGAATGCCATATGAGAGGCCCAGAGAGTCGTTCTGGGATCACAGCGCGATCCTGCGAATTCTCAGGACGCGTCTGGGGTACAGGGCCCCTCTTGCCGGATTGGGATTCCGCCGAACCTTCGAGTACGTTCCCACCAACCATGCAGACCAGTTTCGAAGACAAAAGTTAGACGGGACCTATCCGGAGGGGATTTTCTCGAAGGTTTCCGCTTCCCAGATGCTTGGGGCCAACCGGCCCGTCTACTTCGAGCGAAATCTCCGCAACATGATCGCCATCTGCCGAGAACACAACGTCAAGATACTCCTGATGACGTTCGCCTTTTCGCCCAATTTCCCAAAGTCCCCGAGAGTCTCATCCCCTGAGTACGTCGGGGCCTTTCAGGAGCACAATCAAGTTGTACGCAGAATCTGTAAATCACACGGTGTTCCGTGCTACGACTTTGCATCAGAAATGGCGACGGATGCCAAGTACTGGGTGGACGGCCGCCACGTCACCCAGTTGGGGGCCCGCACGAAGGCGGAACTCGTTGGCAGCTACCTGATCAAATCCGGGATTCTTCAGCGCTGATGCAGATATATTTATTGAACTGCCCAGTGCAGCAGCTTATAGTTCCTCGGTCGTTATTGGGACGAAGGGAAAGAACGCTCTCTCGTTCAGGAAGAGAATCCGGCAAGCGGGCGTGCGGAACGTCCCGGAGATGTCTGGGGCCGTTCGGCTGGACTTCTCCCATGCATTAGACACATGGTCTGATACTTCAGAGAAGTGCGAGGATCCATGAAAACGGCACTGGTCACAGGCGTCACGGGACAGGACGGGTCGTATCTGTCGAAGCTGCTGCTGGAGAAGGGCTACAGGGTCTGCGGCACGTTTCGCAGGACCTCGGACTTGCATCTGCACCGTCCGCGGTACCTCGAGATCGACAAGGATATCGAGTTCGTCCCTCTGGAGATGCTGGAGTTCTCGAACATTTTCCGGATCATCGAGAGGCTCAAGCCGGACGAGGTCTACAACCTCGCCGCGCAGAGCTTCGTCCAGGTTTCCTTCGACACACCGGCCTTCACGTCGGGCGTGACCGGCATGGGCCCGTTGCACGTCCTCGAGGCCATCCGGACCCTGAAGCCGGACATCCGTTTCTACCAAGCGTCCTCGAGCGAGATGTTCGGCAAGGTGCGGGCGATCCCTCAAAATGAGGAAACGCCGTTCCATCCTCGCAGCCCCTACGGCTGCGCGAAGCTATTTGCGCATTGGATCACCGTCAACTACCGTGAGGCCCACGGCATCTTCGGGTGTTCGGGAATTCTCTTCAATCACGAGTCGCCCCTCCGGGGCCACGAGTTCGTTACCCGAAAAATCACCCAGAGCGTCGCACGGATCAGCCAAGGGCAGCAGGAGACGCTGAGCCTCGGCAACCTGGACGTCAAGCGGGATTGGGGCTTCGCCGGCGAATACGTCGAGACTATGTGGCTGATGTTGCAGCAGGACCAGGCGGACGACTACGTCATCGCCACCGGCCAGACCCACAGCGTCCGCGAGTTCGCCGAGTTGGCCTTCCAGCGCGTGGGCATCGATATCGAGTGGCAAGGCAAGGGTGTCGACGAGATCGGCGTCGACAAGAAGACGGGCAAGACACGGGTCCAGGTGGACCCGGCCTTCTTCCGGCTGGCCGAGGTTGACCTGCTGCAGGGCGATGCATCCAAGGCCCGAAAGAAGCTGGGCTGGTCGCCCAAGGTCGACCTGCAAGGCCTGATTAACATGATGGTGGACGCCGATCTGGCGATGTCCATCAAGCCCCACGTGTGACGTGGGAGGGGGCGTGGGCGAGAAGCAGGACTTGGCAAATCAACGTCTCAGGTCGATCGCGTACCAGTGGCCGCTGCCGCGTGGGCTGACCATCGGTTTTCGACGCGACCTCCGCGAATTGTGGCAGTACCGCTACGTTCTCAAGAACCTCGTCACCACGCAGCTCAAGGTCCGATACCAGCGCAGCACGCTCGGGTTCCTGTGGACGCTCCTGCGGCCGCTGCTAATGCTGAGTGTCTTGGCGGTGTTCTTCAGCCTTGTGCTCAACCGGCGCATCACGGAGTTCTCGCTCTACCTGTTCAGCGGCTTGGTGCCATGGATGTTCTTCAGCGAGTGCGTGACCACCGGCTGCCACAGCCTGATCGGCTGCGAGGGTCTCATCAAACGGACGAACGTCAAGAAGATTGTCTTTCCGCTGTCCAATGTCCTGATCGCAGCCGTCAATTTCGTTTTCTCGATGGCTGCTCTGTTCCTGCTGCTGACGCTGGCGGCGGCGCTGTTTGCCTCCAACGCCGACACGCAGGTCAAGCCGACGTTCTGCCTGCCGATGGCGTGCCTGCCGCTGGGGGTCCTGATCCTCGCAGTCTTCTCTTTCGGCGTGGTCCTGGTTACGTTGACGCTGGTGGTTTACTTCCGAGACTTCGAGCACATCATTGGAGTTTTCCTGCAGACCCTCTATTTCGCCACCGCGATCCTCTATCCGCCGGAGCTGCTGCGCCGGCATCAGTGGATACTGCAGTGGAATCCCGTGTACCATCTGATCGGGCTGATCAAGACGCCGATCTACTATCAAAAGTGGCCGGACCTTCGGGCGTGGATGATTTCGACGGCAATCGCGTTCGGCACGCTCGCCGTCGGCTACCTGGTATACAAGCGGTATGAGAACCGATATATATTCCGACTCTGACCAGCATGATGACGAGGCGCCGAAGGTCGACGGTGCGTACATTCACGTCGACCACGTCTCGCTGTGCTTCAAGAAATACGCCGGCACGGCTCCGTCTCTCAAGCAGAGCGTGCTGAACGCTATTTTCCGCCGGTCATACTCCAAGACCGAGGAATTCTGGCTCTACGAGGACCTGAGCCTCCACGTCGAGCACGGCGAACATCTCGGTATTATCGGCGCCAACGGCTCCGGCAAGAGCACCTTGCTCAGGATGATTACTGGGATCTACACGCCGACATGCGGCAGGATCTGCGTCGCCGGCCGAATCGCGCCACTCATCGGGCTGGGGGCCGGCATAAACCCGGAGCTGTCCGGCAGAGAGAACATCCTGCTGATGGGGGCGCTGCTGGGGTCCAGCCCGAGAGTGATGGCCGAGAAGACCGAAGGCATCCTGGAGTTCTCGGGCGTGGCCGAGTTCGCCGACACTCCTCTCAAGTACTACTCCACGGGAATGCTGATGCGCCTGGCGTTTTCGGTCGCGACGGGCGTCGACCCGGAGGTCCTGCTGGTCGACGAGGTGCTCGCCGCCGGCGATGCGGCGTTCGTGCATAAGGCTATGCGGCGCATGGCCACCCTGATGGACGAGTCGGATATCGTGCTGCTGGTCAGCCACAATCTGGGGCGGATCAAGGAGTTCGCCAGCCGCGTCATCTGGCTCGACCGCGGCCGAATCCGTGCGGACGGGGATCCCGCACAAGTCTGCGACAGCTACCTCGCCTTCCAGGCGGCCCAGGCCGGTGGCAGTTGATTGGCGCGTTGTGGCAGCCCCCGGCGCTAGGGGTTGCCGAGTCGCTTCCAGGCGTAGTCGTACAACTGGTGATCCAGGTCGTTCATCTCTTCGAGGAGGGTTCTCGCCTCGTCGGAGATCTCGTCGACCTTAGGTCGCTTGGGCGTGACGTTTTCCCGTCCGAGGGGGTTGATCATGTGGCCGTCCAGCCATTCGATGAGCCGGATAATATCGCTGTTGATCGTCTCGAGGAACCCAACGAACCCCATTTCGTTTAGCGCCTGCTTGGCCTGCTCGAGCAGGAACTGCTTGTCGTCGTTCTTCTCGCCGGCGCCATCACGAAAGCCCAGCATCTTGGTCATCGTGTTCTCCAGGTTCCGCACGGCGTGGTAATGGCGGAACTTGAGGAAGGCTTCGAGGTCGAGGTGATGCGCCAGCGATTGGACCTGCAGTCCGGCCTGCCGCCAATTGCCGGTACCGTCTCTGGCGATCTCCTCAAGGGGGATGATGCGCTGCGGTTCCGATGTTCGGCAGAAGTAGTACCACGACACGCAACGGTCAATGGGCCTTCGCAGGAACGTGAAGACCTGGCGTTCGGGGAAGAAGCGATTGGCCGTCGCCCAATTTATGTGCCCGTGAATGAATTTGTGGCGGCGGAGTGCGGCGGCTTTCTCGTCGTTCAGGTCGTAGACTTTCGTAGGGTCGCTCAGGGCTTCCTCGCCGAAGGCCTCGCTGATGACCCTTCTGATGCTCAAACCAGCGGTCTTCCCAATATGCAGGAACACGAACATGCTCTTTTCCTCGTGGTCCTGTTCGCCCATACGTTAAGGCTCCTCTTTCGTCTCGCTTAAGGGTGACCATAGACCCAAAGCGAACTCCCAATTCTTACGAAACAATCTCTCGTCCGGTCTAGCCAATTCTGGGGTCCATGAGTCACGCTGACAAAAAAGTTGCCGACCTGCCGGTCTTACTTCTGTCCAAGAAAATCTGAGAGGTCGGCATGGATGCCACAAGGGTCATATCGGAGTCTAACAGGTTGTTGCTTCAGCTTTCCAGCGCACTTACGCGGCCCACGGCTTAGACGTTTTGCCAACTGGCTGTCGGGTGGTGCTGGCCCCGTCGCCGTCAGCGGACTCACAGAAGATCTGTTGCACTCACAGGGCTGTCAGAAATGAGTAGGGATATTAGCTGCCTGGAGGTATGGTGAAAGATCCGTTTCTATCTGTCTGAAGTACTCCTCGTTAAAATGCTTAAAGTCTTCCACCTTTCTCTTCAGGAAGATTCTTTCGTTATCGAAGATCAGTTTGATCTTGTTGGAATCAACTTCTTCCGTGGGCTCTATGAATTTCACGATCTCATACATCTGTTTCTCGAAATCCGAAACAAGATTCTCATAAACGACTACGATCGACCTGTCTTCCATACAGGATTCCATCACCCATTTTTCGAGAAACCGCTTATAATAACCTGTCCAGAACTTCGAAGCTCGTACAAAGTGGTCCCAAGTATCCTCACCTTTATCGACTTTCAAACTTAACTCAAAGTTGGATATCAAAACGGGGAGGATACCCCTTACCTGAATCACGTACTTCGCGGGCAGATTCTTAGGCAGTACAAAATCGAAATCGTGGTTCTTTATGTAGATGAATTCTCGGCCTTGATGATTCTCACAGGGAAACTTCCTGCAACACTTTTCCTCTACATAATAAGCACAATAACCCAAACGGTCTCCGAAGTAATTCTGCAAACACCAAGCCAGAAGATGGTGCCCGGCTCTGGGTATGCTTGCTCCAAGAATATGCTGCACATTTGGTTGAAGCGAGATTAGCGATAAGTATTCTGACTTGTCGCCTGTGGCGGCGGGTTGTTTTTCCGCGTTCCTGCCCATATTCCACCACCACACGATATTAAGGCTGCCCCGCAGTGTCAAGGGGTTGGGCCAGGGTTTCCAGGCCTCTGAAGACCAACTCATGGGGGCTCAGTCGCGTCCGGGTGCGTCCGCGCGCCTGGTCGGCAAGTGAGCGAGTGCCACCGACCGGCACCGTGCCGTTGACTCGTCTTGCGCGGTGCAGTCGCTGGAGCCTGGGGCTTGCCGAATCGAGGCGTGGGTCTCATGCACTTTCGAAGTGCTCGCCGTCAGCGGACTCACAGAAGATCTGTTGCACTCACAGGGCTGTCAGAAATGAGTAGGAATATTAGCTGCCCTGAGGTATGGTGAAAGATCCGTTTCTGCCTGTCTGAAGTACTCTCTGAAGTGCTCCTCGTTAAAATGCCTGAAGTCTTCCACGTTTCTCTTCGAGGATATCTTTTCGGCATCCAAGATCAGTTTGATCTTGTTGGAATCAACTTCTTCCTTAGGCTCTATGAACTTCACGATCTCATACATCTGTTTCTCGAAATCCGAAACAAGATTCTCATAAACGACTAAGATCGAGTTGTCTTCCATACAGGATTCGATCACCCATTTTTCGAGAAACCGTTTGTAATAAGGTACCCACCGCTTCGAAGTTTGTACAAAGCGGTCCCAAGTATCCTCAGCGTTACTGACTTTCAAAAATAACTCATAGTTGGACATGATAACGGGAATGATGCCCCTTACCTGAATCACGTACTTCGCGGGCAGATTCTTCGGCATTATGAAATCGAAATCGTGGTTCTTTATGTAGATGTATTCTCGGCCTTGATGGTTCTCACAGGGAAACTTCCTGCAGCAGCGTTCCTGATAATAAAAACAACGACCCAAACGGTTTCCGAAGTATGTCTGCAAACACCTACCCAGAAGATGGTGCCCGGATCTGGGTATGCTTGCTGCAAGAATATGCTGCACACTCGGCTGAAGCGAGACTACTGATAGGTATATTGACTTGTCGCCCATGAAGGGGGGATATTTTCCTGTCTTCCTACCCATATTCCACCACAACACGATACTGAGACTGCCCCGCAGTGTCAAGGGGCTGGGCCAGGGCTCCAGGCCTCTGAAGACCAACTCATGGGGGCTCAGTCGCGTCAGGGAGCGTCGGCGCGCCTGGGCGGCAAGTGAGCGAGTGCCACCGACCGGCGCCGTGCCGTGCGGTTGACTTGTCTTGTGCGCTGCAGTCGCTGGAGCCTGGGGGTTGCCGAATCGAGGCGTGGGTCTCATGCACTTTCGAAGTGCTCGCTGTCGGCGGACTCACAGAAGATCTGTTGCACTCACAGGGCTGTCAGAAATGAGTAGGAATATTAGCTGCCCTGAGGTATGGCGAAAGCTCCGTTTCTGCCTGTCTGAAGTATTCCTCGTTAAAATGCTTAAAGTCTTCCACCTTTCTCTTCAGGAAGATTCTATGGTTATCGAAGATCAGTTTGATCTTGTTGGAATCAACTTCTTCCGTGGGCTCTATGAATTTCACGATCTCATATGCCTGTTTCTCGAAATCCGAAACAAGATTCTCATAAACGACTACGATCGAGTTGTCTTCCATACAGGATTCGATCACCCATTTTTCGAGAAACCGCTTGTAATAAGGCACCCACCGCTTCGAAGTTCGTGTAAAGTGGTCCCAAGTATCCTTAGCGTTACTGACTTCCAAAAGTAACTCATAGTTGGATATTATAACGGGAATGATGCCCCTCACCTGAATCAAGTACTTCGCGGGCAGATTCTTAGGCATTACGAAATCGAAATCGTGGTTCTTTATGTAGATGTATTCTCGGCCTTGATGGTTCTCACAGGGAAACTTCCTGCAACACTCTTCCTCTACATAATAGTTACAATAGCCCAGACGGCCTTCGAAGTAGACCTGCAAGAACCAAGCCAGAAGATGGTGCCCGGATCTGGGTATGCTTGCTCCAAGAATATGCTGCACATTTGGTTGAAGCGAGATTAGCGATAGGTATTCTGACTTGTCGCCTGTGGCGGCGGGTTGTTTTTCCGCGTTCCTGCCCATATTCCACCACCACACGATATTAAGACTGCCCCGCAGTGTCAAGGGGTGGGGGCCAAGGGCTCCAGGCCTGTGAAGACCAACTCATGGGGGCTCAGTCGCGTCAGGGAGCGTCTTGGTGGCTCCCGCGGTGCCCGGGGGGGGGCTTGCCTCAACCGTCTTCTGAATCCACTGGGAGATGTGGTGTCCCATATCCTGCCATGTCGGAAGCGTCATGTCTTCAATTTCCCGGCATTTCTGCTCAGCAATCTGGTCGTCAAGCATCTCCAGAACGGCCCGGCGAATGCTTGCCGGCGTCACCTCAGAGAGCCGAATCTGGCCAAGCGGTTCGATCATCTCAATGCTCGGCATGGAAGCCGAGGCGATGACCGGCACGCCGAGCGCAAGGCTCTCCAGAGGCGGCAGGCCGAATCCTTCCAGGGAACTGACGAAGATCGTAGCCCGAAAGTTCTTGATCGCTTCGGCGGCGCGTTTATCTCCCATCCCTTCCAACCAGCGGAAATGCGGCTGGGTCTCATGCATGCTTCGTAATCGTTCCTCGCCGCCCTCAGGCAAGTGCCGTATCTTGCCGATGAAAGTCAAGTCTGTGTCCACGCCGCGCCGCCAGAGGCTCTCAAAGGCATCCAGGACCAGGAGATGGTTCTTGTACTCGACAATACTACCCAGCACGCCGAACCCCCTCTTGTCCGCCGAGAAACACGGACTGGCCGTTCCAAGACCATCGCTGCCCAGGCTCAGCACAATACCTGTCGGGTGTTCCTGTCGCAAGATCCGCCCAACAAAGTCCTGGCGAGTTTGCTCCGAGATGAACGCGAGGTGCTTCATCCCTCGGATCATGCGGACGTAGCCCCATGTCGGCTCGAGGGTTCCAGGGAGGAAGGTCTCTGGATGGAGCCAGGGAATGAAATCATACACGATGAAGAAGAGCCTGTCCCGCATGAAGGTGGCCAGCCAGTCGTACAAGCCCACGCGGCGCGGATCATAGAATAGCTCCGGGTTTAGAATCGCCGTAATCTTGGGAAAATCGTCCGTGTCAATCTCACTATCTGGCTTGCTCGCACACTCGCTGAGGTCCCGGGCATATCTGGGGAGATCGTCTTCCGTAGCCCAGAAGTACTCCCGCATGATATGGAGGGCTTCGTCGGGAAGGACCGCCAGCCCGCCGTTCTCGGCCGGGTATCGCACGGGGACCAGCCGCAAGGAACTGTCCCAGTGGTCCACGATGTTGAGCGACACGCGCTGAATGCCCGTAGTATCAGGGCAGTCAAGAAACGACGTCAAATCGCAGAGAACCGAGTCGTGTAGCACAGACTATCTCCTGCCTTGTTCCGCTTTCAATGGGCCAGGCCAATCGCGGCCATTAGTTCCTTGGCGTAGTTATCGAACGTGTGCAACTCAACGTACTCGCTGCGCTCCCGGCGAAGGCGCGGCTGGTTGTGGACTCCCTCCTCGTAAGCGAGAAGCAACTGCTCGGCCATCAGCACTGGGCTGAGGTTATCCGGCACGCGGAGCATGTAACCGGGTGACTCCATCGAGTCCGCCAGATTGACGTTTACCACCGCCGGCAATCCGGCGCTGATGCACTCCTGGACCCCCGCGGACAGGACGCCAAAGCCGTACGTCCTGATCTGTATCGCGAAATCCGCCGCCAGGATGAAATCCCTGTACACGTCATCAGGGATCCAGTCGCCCTCCATCAGGTGCACGTGTTCATTGATGCCCAGGCGACGCTCGAGCTCGTCAATCTGGGGACAGAAAAAGGGATCGATGCTGCCGACAAGGTAGAGTTCGGCAGGAACGTCCCAGGCGAGTAATTGCTCGATGGTCCAAAGAATCTCGAATATGCCCTTGACAGGGTGGACTATGCCCATGGAGACGATGACAACCCGATCGTCAGGCAGGTTCAGACGTTTGCGGGCAGCAATCCTGGAGTCGGCCTCAAGCTCCTCTTCACCGAAGGACGTCATCACCGCAAATGGCACGTATGCCGCCTGCTTGTCGTACTCCTTTACGAGCAGTTCATTCGCAATCCGCGAGTGCGTGATGACCGGATCACCCGAATCCATAATCTCGTGCATGAACATGCTGGGCATCCGTGCCGGGATGCTAAGCCACTCCTGGGCCTCGGTAACCGTAACGGGCCGCCCGAGAACTCTCTGGCCCATTTCCGCCAGGCCTGTCAGCTCGTGTTCCCACGCGTAGTATGGGGCCATCCTCGTGTCATGAGCAATGCACGGTCCCCCATAGCGGCGCAGCAGATCGAAGATCTTCTTGTGGAAAGCGGAACTGCCCATGACGGAAACAACCTGGTCGTATTGACCTGAGATGAATGGATAGTAGGATATCGGCGCGAACTGACGCACGTCCGGGTGCGGAACAAAACCCTTGGCATCCGTGAAGACGTCGACCGTGGCCAGCTTGGCGAGACCAGACAAGCACTCGGACGAGTAGAGGGCCACGCCCGACCTGTCTGGCGGATATGGCGTCAGCAGTGCAATACAGGGTTTCTTTGGCCGCAGCCGGGCTGGCTTGGAGTCACACCAATGACGGTAGGACTTCATCGCACGCCGCCAGAATCGACCAGCGACTTTCTCTTCTGTGAAACGGTCGGCGACAGGTCGCTGCTGGGTCCTGAGATCCTCCAGGAAGGCGTCGTCCCGGACAGACCGCAGCATCAGATCAGCCAGTTCAGCCGGATCACCGTCGGCGTCAAACAACGCACACTCCTGCTCGACTAGTTCCTTCTGGGCCTCGCAACTGGACGCTAGCACGGGTGAGCCGCAGGCGATGGCTTCAACAACGGGCAGGGAGAAACCCTCCAGCCGGGAGGGGCAAATCGTAGCCAGGGCATGATGATAGAGCAGGGAGAGCTCATTGTCTGTGAGCCCCTGGACGAACTCGAGCATGTTGCCAAACTCTGAGCTTCCCTCAAACCGGCGGCGCAATTCCTGTCGGCGTTCGTCCGAGTAGGTCCCCACAATGACCAAGCCGATCTTCTCGCCGTTGTGCCGGTAGAGAAACTGGCTGTGGGCGTCAAGCGCCGCGGTGACGTTCTTGCGTTTCTCCTGGCCGGCAACGACCAGGAAGTACTTGCCGGGCTCGAAGTTGGTTTTGAACTCGGTCGCGGCGTCCTCTGCATGCTTCCGGGAGAAGTCTGTGAAGGTGGATCGGACGCTGGCTCCCGTCACCTCGATTCGCTCTTGCGGATATCGCGTCGCGTCGTGAAAGTGCCTCGCCGAGAACTGCGAGATCGGGAACACGACACGGTAACGCTGCAGCCATATCAGATCGCGCAGATAGGCTCGCGAAAGCTCCGGCGAGGCAAGGTAGTGGTCGTAGTCGAGCAGGGGAATGAGGTCGTAAAACAGGGCGACCGAGAAGACGTCGCGATGGCAGAGCAGCGGCGCCATAACGCCCTGATCGTGCGTCATGGGGGACAACTGCACAAACATAGGGCGCTCCGTGAACGGCGGGGGGAACACCGCACATTTCTTCTCGTCCAGAAGTTCCTCGTACTCTTCGGGCACAGCGGGCAAGTCGGGGTTCAGGATGCCCACCAGCTCCAGCGGCTGGTCCACGAAAGCCCGGGCGTGCCTCAGGATGGTCGCGGAATGGCAGCCGACTCCCCGAAAGGAGTAGTTCGGATCCTGCAAGGCACGAACGTCTACATATATCCGCATCGTCGCTCTGTGCTCTCAGTGCGTGGCCGTCCACGTGCTGCTGTCACGGGTCACGGCAAGATCGCGCCGCGGAATCAGACGGCGCGACAATCGCTAGTCTTCAGCCGAAATCCCGGCATAGGAGGTCTCGGCGCCCAAGTTCTGCTGGAGCATGGCCAGCATCAGCTGATCGCTGGTTCGGCTCACGGTCAGAGAATCATTGATGGATGTCTCTATCATGTTCAGCCGCTGCCGCATCTCGCCCAGCACGGTGTGGACCCCGGCGAACACCGCCTCGACCTTCTGCTGGGTGGTTTGACAGGTCGCCATCAACTTGTCTATCGTCACCACCAGGTGGTTGAGCCTGAGGTCGACCTGAACCATTCGCGGGTCACTGAAGAAGCTGTTCTTCATTTTGTGCCAGAACGGGCGGCCGATCAGTCTGGATACCTGCCACAGCGGCCACCATATCGGCAACAGAAGGATTTTCAAAGCCAGTTGGATGAATTTCATCGGTCGAATCCTTTCCTTATGGGTTGTTTCACTGCGTTGGGCCACCTGGTCCACAGCGGCTCCCGATGGCGAAGGAATCTGCTCCTGGCCGGGGTAGAGGGACAGATGGATCTCATGAAGGTGTCGCGCCAGAGCCAGCCCGATCTGCAGAGATCGTGGGCCGGTTCCCTGTCTGAGCTCCGCCAGGGCGGCTGCCTGCTGCTCACAGTCCGTGCGCGACTGTTGCGCATCGGCCCTGACCTGACCTATCACCGAATGAAGGCGACTAATTTCTTCCTGGTAAGCCGCCGCGGCGGCGTGGAGTTCCTGCAACTGCTCGTTGAGCCGAGCCACTTCTTCCGCGCCCTCGCGACGCGCTGTGCAGAGCCTCTGGCAGAGCCTGGCCCGCTCCCTGTCCATGGTGTTGGCGAAATGGGTGGCTTCCGCTGCATCTTTCTGCAGGGCGGAACGCTCCTGCTGGAACTCGGCCTGCAGGGTGGAACGCTCCTGCTGGAACTCGGCGATAACCTGATCAAGGTGCTGCTGTGTTCTTGATTGCTGTTCCAGGGCCTCGGTAAGCCGGGCCTTCTCTTGCTCGGCCTCCGCTGCCAACTCGCCCAACTGGTGTCCAAGAGCGTCCCGTTCGTGCTGCAGTCCGCTACAGGTCTCGTTGGCCCGGTCCAGTTCCTGGGCAAAGCGCTCACTGGCCTCTTTGAACTTAACTTCCAGTTGGGAGTACGCCTCGCTTGAGGCCGCGAGGCTTTGTTGCAGGTACATCTCAAGGCGAACACGGCGGTCAGCCTTGGCGACACGCTCGCGTGCCTGCTTGAGCTCTTCTTGAGCCCGGCTTTGGTCTTCGGCAACCCATGAGAGCCTGGTCTGTAGGTCATCGCGCGTCTGGGCTGCCTCCTCCAGTTGGTGGTGAACATGGTCCCGGCTTGTGAGTATCTCGTTGGCCTTGGCCTTGGCCTGCTCAAGTTCTCCCCAGAGGCTCTGGACGTCTCGGTCCAGGTTTCGGACGACCAGTTCGTGCCAGTTCTCCGTGGCCTGCTTGGGCTTGAGGCTCTCGTCCGGATCGCACTTGTACTTCAAGGTGTCCAACACCGCCGCGTGGGCCTGGCAGATGCGGTGGGCCAGCTTCGCCGGTAGCAGCTTTTTCCACAGGTCGGGCTTTCCCTGCCAGATGTGGACCATGTACTCGGGCGCCCACATCCGCATGCGCTTCGTGGACATCTCGGCGACGACTTCCGCCAGATCCCTCAGCGGCGCCACATCAAGGCGCTTCACGATTCTCCGCAGTTGGGAGCCTGGTCGAGCAACCATGTTCTCATAGCGGACGCGGATTGCCTGCCGATCCACCCACCATTCGGCGCTGACGGACAGCAGGACCTGGGCACGCCGGCTGACAGCGTACCGCCGGAACTCGGGATCGAGGGGTTTGTGCAGCTTGATGGCGTCTTCGTTGCCACCTTCGCCAAGCAGCCAGTTGCGCGAAGTGTCATCACGGCCGACGAAGTTCAGAATCGAAATCAGCACGTCCAACGGATGCCGCGCCAAAACGATGGGTTTGAAACCGTACTGTTTCAGCAGCGAGCGAAACGACGGCTCGTGGTGCCAGTGCAACTGCAGGATCGCGCGCTCCGGGAGTTCATCCCAGCCCAGTGCATCGGGACTCTGGACGGCGAACCGCTGTAGGTCATATGCCGAAGCCAGAAGCTCCCGAAGCCATGTGTTCCCGGTACGGGGGGTGTTAATCAATGCCAGCCGCACTGCGGACTCTCCCGCCACACCAGATTATCTCAAGCGTCCGAACAATGGTGGCAGATTTTCCCACACATCGGGGATGTATGCAATACCGAGACTGAGGATTCCTTACTTTCACGCGGCGTGCCGGCAGGAAATCCGATAGGCGGGCGCTATCCGGTCACCAACTCGATCGCCGGCAGGGGGAATACCAGGGTCCCGCCGCCGGCCAGATACGCCTGCTCACGCTGGACGATGTTTTCGCGGAAGTGCCATGGCAGGACGACCATGTAGTCCGGCGATTGGGCCCTTACGTCGGCCTCCGAGACGATCGGGATCATGGTCGCCGGCGTGAAGGCGCCGAACTTGTCCTCGTTGACCTCCGCGATGGCCGTCATCTGCTCCGTGCCCACGCCGCAGAACTGCAGGACGACGTTGCCCTTCGTGGATGCGCCGTAACCGTACACACTCTTGCCGGCGGCCTTGGCCTTCTCGAAGAACGCGATTAGCTTCTGACGATGCTCGTGAACCCGATCGCGGAATGCCTCGAAAGGCTTCAGGCCGCCGAGGCCGCAGGCCTCCTCTTCGACAAGGATCGCCTCGATCGGGCCCGCGTTCTCGGCGTGGGACGACGTGTCCTTCGCGACCGTGACGCAGAAGCTGCCGCCGTTGGTGTCGTTGAGCTCGACATCCAGGATCTTGAAGCCGGTCCGATCGGTCATCCACTTGATCTGTCGGAGGCCGTAATACAACAGGTGTTCGTGGCAGATCGTGTCGTAGGCGTTCCGTTCGAGCATCAGCTTCAGGTAGCTCTGCTCGAACGTCCAGGTCCCTTCGTCGTCCAGGACCTCACGCACCTGCCGCATGAAGTCCATCGGATCCTCCAGGTCGTAGAACATCGCGATCGCGGTCACGATCTTCGCCTTGCTGTCGCCGAAATCCCGGCGGAAGCTCTCTGCCGAGAAGAAGTTGCTGATCACCTTCGCCTTCGGCGGATAGTACTGCCGGAACCGCTCCGCCGTCGGGTCCACGCCCACGAGGGTCAGGTCCTTCTCGGGGTAGGACCCCAGCGTCGTGCCGTCATTGCTGCCAATGTCGAGGATGATGTCGCCGGCCTCGACGGGCACGCGGGCAACGGCCTTGCCCACGAGCTCGCGCAGGTGATTGACCATCGACTGATTGAGGCCCGAACGGTAGCCGTAGTGCCCCCCGTACAGCTCGTTCAGGTCGTACGAGTGCTGCAGCTGGACCAGTCCGCATCCTCCGCCGGGCTCGCCGGCAGAATGGCTGGCCTCATTACACTTCACCAAGACCAATGGGCCGCGAGTAAGCTGCTCATTCTCCGCCTGAGACTTGGGGAAGACTCCCGTCAACGCCTGGACGCCAAGGTCAATGATCGGAATCAGGTCGGCATTGGCACAGATCCTACACCCAACTGTCTTCCTGTACGTCATCGTGAATTCCCGTTCTCGGAGCGAATCCATCGCCCCGGCAGACGCCACGAGTTTACCAAACGATTACCGCCCTGCAAGGGATATAACCGGAAGTTGTGGATTGGCGGCCTGAGAAAAAGCGACGTATCCTTGGTGTCTGAAAAAGTTCGGACGCTGCCTCTTGCCCTTTTGTCGATCAATCCTTGTGGCAACGCCGGGCCAAGACTACAATGCCGCAGTCCGTCCCCATACGATCGTGGACGGACGCGGTTTGAGAAACGCAGGTTGATACATACGGTGCGTGATGGAGTGCTGCACGAAAAAGGTCAAGATACTGGATAGGAAATTCCGTATCACGGGGTACCCCGAGGATGCGTATCACAACCAGTTCCTCAAGACCGGTATGTTTTCCGAAGGCATCGTCGACTTGCTTCGTTCCCTCGTCGGCAGCGACTTTACCTGCCTGGATGTGGGCGCCAACCTCGGGCTCGTCACCCTCACTTTGAGCCATCTCGCCCCAGATGGCCACATATACTCGTTCGAGCCGACACCCGACGTCTACGCCCTGCTGGAAACCAACCTCCGCGACAATAACATCAGCAACGTCACCGGCTGCAACCTCGCGATTGGAAATAAGTGCGGCGACGTCAAGCTCAAGACTATTGGCCAGTACTCAGCCGCCAACTTCGTGGTGCCCGAGCATCTCGATCTTCACGAGTTCGTGCAGTTCCAGAATCCCATCGCCATCCCGATGACCACGTTGGACAGGTGGGCCGAAGAGCAGGACCTTGAGAAGATCGATCTCGTGAAGATAGACGTCGAGGGATTCGAAATCCAAGTCCTGGACGGCGCGCGGCAGATGCTTGCACGATATGAGCCGATGGTGCTGCTCGAGTTCAACAGCTACACGCTGATCCGTTTCCAGGACATCTCCCCCCGCCGGCTGCTGGAGAAGATCTTCGAGATATTCGACCTCGTCTGCGTGCTCGACCGCAAGCTGGGTGGCACGTTGGTCCAGTTGGAGAACAAGGAAGTGTCGCGCGAGACCTTCCTGGAGATCAACCTGACCGAGGGATTTGTGGACAACCTTTTGTGTGCTTACCCAAAGCACATGAACATCATCCCTGTGCGGCAACAGTTGGATGAATCCTCGATGCAGCCAGAGTTGGTCGAGGTGTTCCCAGTTCTTATCCAGAACGGTCGCCTGTGTCGGATGCACGAGCCCTCTGACAATACCTGGATGCTTGTTGGGCTGCGCACAGGTGCGGTGAGATGGGGTGTGATAACCGATGGTGCGACGTTCAGGAGAGTTGTCGCCCAGCACGGAGACTACAGCTTGGCCTTTCCACACTATCTGGAGCCCGCTCTCCCGATCGACCGAGAGTCCATAATGTCGGCGATCAAGGCTCACTTGGAAGGTACGTCGGACGACGGCGTCGACATCAAGACATGCGATTCGGCGTTGTTCCGGGACCAGCAGCAGCGATGCAGGACACGGCTGTTCGTTCGCCGGTTCTACGTCGAATGCCTGGGGCGTGAGGCCGACGAGCCCGGGCTGACGTACTGGACCGACGGGCTGATCGATGGGTCGCTGACGGGGTCACAATTGGTGTACAGTTTCATGGCCAGCCAGGAGTTTCTCAATCGCGACATAACGGATGACGAGTATGTTAGCACCTGCTACGCCGCCTTCTTCGGCCATGCAGCCGATCGGGATGGATACGACGGGTGGATGGCGGCCCTGGCGGGCGGCGAAGCCCGGCTGAACGTGCTGGCCAGGTTCACGAAAGACCTCAAGTTCGACAGCCTCTGCGACGCCTATGGCATCCAGCCTCGATAGCGTCTCAGGACTGGGGCCGACACTCTCGCCTGTGGGGAAATGCCCCAACGAGTGTCTATAGAATCAGAATAATCGAAGAGCCGCTCGCAGAATGAAACCGCCGAAAGTGCCGACTGCATGTCACGCAAACAGGAGGGGTTACGAGTGCCTGCTCTCCCCGCAGTCGCAAGAGTAGTCAGCCGCTACCTGGCCCGGCATGGAGCTTGCCCCGAGTCAGGCCGATACAGTATAATGTATAATAGAGATAGGCGGCACGAGGCCATAGGGCTTCTGACGCGCATTCCCTAGACGGTTTGGATCGATACCAAAGGAGTACAGCGGTGGCGGTCCACCGACAAATTCTGAGCCGGACAGAAGCTACAAACTCCGCTAACATACGGGTCTGCCCGGTCGTCATGGAAGAGCTGGAAGAGCGGATTCTCATGGCCACGGATCTGGAGATCTTCGGCACCGGGTTCGTCGCCAAGGCCGAGTTGTCCGGCTACGGCCCAATTCGCGCGGTTTCAGTAGCCCTCTACGACATCGATGATGACGGCAAGGATGAGATCTTCGTCGGAACCAGCAAGGCGCTGGACGGCACTTGGAACGAGATTCGGCCTGCCGGCCTGATCGTGCTGGAAGACGACAACACGATAAAGTGGGCCGCGACATTTCCAGCCTTTTCCGGGCCGGACCCGGATACCGGCCTCACATATACCACGAGCTCCATTGGTTCGCGGCCGGTCTTTGGAGACATCAACGGCGATGGCGAGATCGAGATCGTCGTGGCGGTCGGAGGGGACATCTACGCCGAGATCCCCGGCGTCGTTGGCCAGCCCGGTGACTTGGGCGGCGTCTACGCGCTGGACATCTACGGCAACACGCTGTGGTTCCACCAGAGCCTCGACGCGATTGGCGGCAGCCCGCAGGACGGCCGGCCCGACGGTGTCTACAGCACGCCTGCCCTTGCGGATATGGACGGCGACGGCATCAAGGACGTCGTCTACGGCGGCTGGGACCAGCGCCTTCATGTTCTCAACGGCTCGACAGGTGAGGAGTTGCCCGGCTGGCCCCTTCTGCTGCTGGACACCATCTGGAGCTCGCCGGTTGTCTGGGACCTGGATCATGACGGCTCGACAGAGATCCTGATCGGCGCGGACATTTCCGCCAACGCACAGTTGGGAACGCAGACGGGGGGCATCTTCCACGTCGTCAACAGCGCCGGCGAGCAGGACATCCTGGGCTTCGACCAGTTGCTGGCCAATCCCCTGGAAACGCGGCTGCGAGGGAAATTCGAGGAGCAGACGCTGTGGTCCAGCCCGGTCCTGGGCGACTGGGACGACGACGGTGACCCGGAGATCGCCTACGGGACCGGAAACTACTTAATCGGCGTCGGCGAGTACGTTCGGGTCTGGAACTACGACGGCACCGACGGCTACCAGCTGCCGACCATCGGACGCACATTTGCCACGCCGGCCTTCGCCGACCTGGACGGCAACGGCACCCTGGAGCTGATCGCCACGACGCTGGAAGGCTACGTCCATGCCTGGGACAACACCGGCACCGAGCTGTTCGCAACGCAGACCTACCCCTTCAGCGCCTCGGGCATGTCGATCCCGATCTTCAGCGCGCCGCTGGCCGTCGACCTGGACGGTGACGGTGCCCTCGAGATCATCTACAGCCAGGGCGCAGAGCTGGTGATTGTCGACGCCACGGGCAACCAGCTCACCACCCCTGATACGCGTGAGTACGTCATGACGATGTTCCTGGCATCACCGGCCATCGGTGACATTGACGGCGACGGCCGTCTGGACATCATCAGCGGCGGGAATACCCCCGGCCACGACAGCGGAATCGTTTTGCGGTTCCAGTACAACAATCTGACCGACAACGGCGTGGACTACCGCTACGCCCGCCGGCAGTTCCGAGAATCCGGAGCGCCGCGCGTCCGGAACTTCGTGACCCGATTCTACGAGGACTGCCTGGGTCGCGCCCCCGACCCCGACGGCCTCGACAATTGGGTCACAGACCTGAAGACGGGCATCCGAGCCGGCTCGAGCGTCGCGGAAGGCTTCATCTTCAGCCAGGAGTACTTCAACAGGAACAGGACCGACTCGGAGTTTCTGGACGACTGCTACAACGCCTTCTTCGGCCGGGAGCCCGACGCACCGGGCAAAGCCAACTGGCTGGCCGAGCTGACGCGCGGCGTGTCGCGGCGGAGCGTACTCAACGGGTTCACCTACTCCCTGGAGTTCACCAATCTCGCCAAGCGATTCGGCATCATCCCCTACACCCAGGCCCACCAGCAGCGATACACGGTGCGGCTGTTCGTTCGCCGGTTCTACGTTGAAGTCCTGGAGCGTGAAGCGGACGAGCCCGGCCTGACGTACTGGGCCGACGGGCTGATCGACGGGTCGCTGGCCGGGTCGCAACTGGCGTACAACTTCATATTCAGCCAGGAGTTCCTTAATCGCAACACTACGGATGCCGAGTTTGTTAACACCTGCTACGCCGCCTTCTTCGGCCGTGCGGCCGATCAGGATGGATACGACGGGTGGATGGCGGCCCTGGCGGGCGGCGAAACCCGGCTGAACGTGCTAGCCGGGTTCACGGGAAGCCAAGAGTTCGCCAACCTCTGCGACGCCTACGGCATCGAGGCCCAGAACCTCGATCCGATCGTGAATGACGGCGCCACTTTCGGCGCTCCAGTGGGTTTAACAGTTGGCGGCGGACCCTGGGGAATTGCTTCGGACGATTTCAACGCCGATGGCCGCCCGGATCTGGCCGTCGTAAATTACGGCGACGATGACGTCAGTATCCTGTACGGCCAGTCCGATGGGACCTTTAGCGGCCCGACGGACTATTCTGTTGGGAGCGACCCCCGATCAATAGTTTCCGGCGATTTCAACGCCGACGGCCGCCCGGACTTGGCTGTGGCAAACTGGAACGACGACGACATTAGCATTCTCTACGGCCAAGGCGACGGGACCTTCGCCGGTCGGACGGACTTTTCTGTCGGGGATGCCCCCATGGGAATCGCTTCCGGCGATTTCAACGCGGACGGCCGCCCGGACCTGGCTGTGGCAAACTGGAATGACGACGACGTTAGCATCCTCTACGGCCAGGCCGACGGGACCTTCGCCGGTCGGACGGACTTTGCTGTCTGGGATAGCCCTGCGGCAATCACTTCCGGTGATTTCAACGCGGATGGCCGTCCGGACCTCGCCGTGGCAAACTACGGGTCCGCAGCCGTCAGCATCCTCCATGGCCAGGCCGACGGGACCTTCGCCGACCGACAGGACTATCTTGTTGGGAATCAGCCCCGGGAGATCGTTACTGCCGATTTCGACGCCGACGGGCGCCTGGACTTGGCCGTGGTGAACTTCACTGACGGCGACGTCAGCATCCTCTACGGCCAGGCCGACGGGACCTTCGCAGGCCGGACGGACTTTTCTGTCGGGGCTTCCCCCATGGCAATCGTTGCCGCCGATCTCAACGGCGACGGCTATCCGGACTTTGTCGTGGTTAACAACGCGGACAACGACGTCAGCGTCCTTACCGGCCAGGGCGATGGGACCTTCGCAGGCCGGACAGACTTTCCTGTCGGGATTTCCCCCATGGGAATCGTTTACGCCGATTTCAATGGCGACTTCCTCCCGGACTTGGCCGTAACGAACGGAGGCGACGGCCATGTCAGCATCCTGTACCAGGAAACCTGACAGACGCCGGCGGGAATCTCCAGATTGTCGGCAACCAAACTTAAGTCCCAAGATGGGGAAAGCTCGGACTGTGGGGCCGGGCAGGCGGGTTATCCCACTCGCCCGCCACCTTGGAGCCTTCCTCCGAGGGCCGAGCATTGCCAGAGTTCGTGGATTCCTCTTGACTTTCATCTCATACTGAGTACCATTTGTGTGGGGCGGGGCAGTGTTCCTTGTATTGGGGCAGGGCGTTCCCGCGCCGTATGCATCGCTTAGTCTATACGGCTTAACGTATCTTTGCGCAGGCTTAGCTCCGGGCGGCGATAAGGAGCTGTACAGTGGGTATTTGGGCCAGCTTGACGGGCCGTAGGGAACCCTCAGGGGAACTCCGTTCGCAGTTCCCGCCGGCTATCCTCGAGCAGCTCGAGCCGCGGCTCATGCTGAGCGCGGGCGATCTGGACCCGACCTTCGGCGTCGGCGGCCTGGTCACCACGGACTTTGGCGGCGCGGACCAAGTCAGGAGCGTCGCCGTCCAGGCCGATGGCAAGATCGTGGTGGGGGGTTATTCTGACCAGGGCGCCACCGGCGATGACTTTGCCCTGGCCCGCTACAACAGCGACGGC
>SDBT01000657.1_pt1 | contig 55463 bp, 85 predicted proteins | sample 2277101 | NCBI WGS metagenome assembly SDBT01 (sample SAMN10404973, study PRJNA504765) | marine sediment metagenome | isolation source: marine sediment core GS10_PC15, 103 cmbsf | place: Arctic Ocean: Southern Knipovich Ridge | collected 2010 | reverse complement strand
ATCCTCCGTGATCAGATCCCAGTAGTCTAAGCCGCCTCCATACATCAGCATATGTAGCCGTCTTTTGAAGGCTTCTCTCCTTTCCTCTTCGGATCCATTCCAGAGGATGTCAGCTTCTTTATGGATCCTATAAAGCTCTCTGTTGAGTAGCCAGAGATAGGATTTTATGAAGAGTAGATATAGCTTTCTTTTCAGTCTTCTCATACTCCTACAGCCTCCATTGACGGCTTCCACTTCTTCAGACTTCCCCAGTCCTTCCCGATCTCGATATCACAAGTGACAGGGATGCTGAGGCTGACAACTGACTCCATCTTCTCATGAATCACTACAGCCGCTTCCTCAAGAATTGAATCATCCACTTCCCAGATAAGCTCATCATGATTCTGGATGATGTCATAGATCTTCCCTTCCCATTCTGGCCTCTTCTGGATCTCTTCATTAACCACAACCATAGCCCTTTTGATGATTCCCTGTGCTCCGCTTTGCACTGGCATATTGATTGCCATCCTCTCTCCCATAGCGATCACTTTGGGGACGGCTGATGTCACTTCTGGGATGTAGCGTCTCCTTCCGAAGATATCCTCTACATATCCCATCTCTTTCACGAAGGCCTTTGTCCACTTCTGGAATTGTTCGATCTCAGGGAAGATCTTGAAATAGTCCTTAATGAAAGCCCTGCATCTCTGCCGATCCCAGCCTTCTACTCCTTCCTGGATCATCAGGTCACTAAGTCCATATTCAGTGATCCCGTAGATAACCCCGAAGCCCAGGCGTTTGACAGGGAATCTATATTGATCTTTCCCAGCCTCATCCAGACTGACTCCGAAGATAGTAGCTGCTGTCTCTGTGTGGAGATCTCTCCCATCTCTGAATAGCTGGATCCCTCTCACACATCCAGAGATATGCATCACTACTCTCATCTCGATCTGGGAGTAGTCGATAGCTAAGAATGAGAATCCGCATTCACAGACAAAAGCATACCTGATCCTCTTTCCCATCTCAGATCTGACAGGGATATTCATCAGGTTAGGATCACGGCTAGCAAGTCTTCCTGTCTCCGTATTTACTGTCAGGAAGCTAGTGTGAAGCCTCCCATCCTCTCCGATCTTCAGAGGAAGCGGATCTGCATAGGTAGACTTCAGCTTCAGATATTCTCTGTAGTCTGTGATGTCAGTCACTAATCCGGCTGCGTGAGGGAAGACTGACTTGATCTTCTGAAGCTCCTTGTCTGCTGTGGACGGAAGCCCTGTGTCTGTGTACTTGGTAGGCTGTAGCTTCTGAGTCCCAGGCTTCAACATAGCTTTCTGCTCTCTACTATTAGCAGGCCAGCTAGTTAGCTCATACAATACTTGAGCTACCTGATGCGTAGAGTTAGGATTGAATCCATACTCAGGAGCATCTCCAGGATGGAGTCCTCCGTAGATCATGTCTCCGGCTTTCTGAGCGGCTGACACAGAGGAAAATCCCAGCTTATGCATAAGCTCCAGAGAGATCTCTTTGAATCTGTCTACATCGATCTTCATCCCGTTTCTCATCATTCTCAGAACGATAGGGAGGATAGGAAGATCCTGGAGATATAGGACTGACGCGGCTCCCGTCTCATACATCAGAGGCATGATCTTATGGGCTACTCTCAAGGTAGTGTCAGCATCTCTACAGGCATAAGGGACGGACACTTCTTCAGACACATCAGCGATAGAAGTCTCAGGGAGATCCCCAATTCTGGCTACGACATTGACAAGCTCAATCTCATCTATCTGGGCTAGTCTCTCCTCCGGCTCTGAATCTTCCTGATCTCTGATTATTCCCCTGAGCTTCAGCATTATATTGAGAGGAGATCTGGACTTAATCACCAGTCTTCCCTCTCTGTTATTCCAGGACATAAACTCTATAGGAGGAGTGATCGGATATCCGATCTCTGTAGATCCGGCTCCTTTACAGTCAGGACAATTCTTGCTCCTGGGCTTCCAGTCCGGCTTCGCTTTTGCAGGAGGAGTCAGGTTAGCTGTAGGAGACGTGACACGTCCAGATCCTTCACAGGTCTCACAGTCTAGTCTTCCTGATCCAGCTTCTATCCCTCTCCCAATCCAGTCAAGGACAGCAGCCTTCCTAGTGTCTCGGATCATGTCATCAAATGAATGCATCAGAACTCCGGCTAGATCACGCGCTAGAGTCTTCAGTCCCAGAGGCATCCCTACAAGATAAGCTACTACCATCGTGTCTATGAAGATCTCAGGCCCCAGGCGTTTATCCTGATCCCAGGAGAGGATCCGAGCATCATAGAGGTAGTTATGGACATACATAGTCTGGGTATCTGGGAAGACAGGGAGGCCTCTCTCTAGCTGATCTGCTGTATAGGCTTCCCAGAGACCTTTCCTGATGAATACAGCCTCTCCCTCAAGTCTGGATAGCTGGATAGACCACAGCTTATCCTTGACTGTCTCTGTGTCCATAGAGATCTCATAAGGCCCTGTGAATTGCTCCCAGATGTACTCCTGGACTTCAGAGATCTCATGAAGCTCTTGATATAGAGGCTCAGGATAGTCATCGATTAGCTGATAGTCAGCCGGAGATCTTCCAGCAGCTAGTCCTCCCAGGATCGCAAAGTCCTTCTGGATCTGCTTCATCAGGTTAGTATTGTGAAGCCCTGCTGCTGGATGGTAGATCGGGAGGACTATTGGGATCGTGTAGATCAGGTCTTTGAGGACTCCCTCTCCTTCGCATGTCTTACAGTCTACGATCTTAACCTCAGCCACTCCTTCAAAGACGGCTGTGATGTGCCCTGTCACTGAATCCATATAGTAGGTATCTGTCTCTTCAGTGACTTCTTCCACTTCTCCTAATCCACCACAGAGAGAACAGTCCACAGATCGATAGACTGGGACATTCTCCAACGGGATCCCGTGAAGATGCTCCATGTTGTCTTCGGAGCCTGTGATGTATCGAGTAGCAAAGAGGCCCATAGCAACAACGATCCTAGGCTGAACCATGACGATTTCCTGAGTCAGCCACGTAGGAGCACAGGTGTCTATCTCTTCCCTGGTAGGATTCCTATTCTTAGACGAAGGCCTACACTTCACCACATTGGAGATGAAGCAGAAGGCTCTGTCTATCCCATTGTCCATGAGCCGCTTTGTCAATTCGGCTCCGGCTCCCATGTCATTTTTGAATGGGATAGCGTCTTCATCTTCCTTTCTCCCAGGAGCTTCTCCTACTAGCATGATGTCAGTGGAGATAGGCCCATATCCAGGGACAGGCCCTTTACAGGTCAGATGCAAAGGACAGGCCTCACAGGATCTATTAGCTCCCCAGATCGGAGAGAGAGGAGACTCAATCACTGGGAGCAGAGTTGTAGATACGGTAGTCATCTTAGATAGAGCCTCTCTGACAAGCATGTAAGTTGCTTCGTCTATCCCAGGATTAGTATGCTCTCGATTTCCAGCTACGTTTAACACTTCGATCCCATAAGATGAAAGCCACGAGCATAAGTCTTCTATGGACGGATTACATATATAAGGTCTTCCGAGAGAGTTTGCTGTCCCTATAGTTAGCTGGCCTCCTGGAGACGCTTCTCTCCCTACCCAGAGAGTCCCTTGTGAGTCCTGTACGTTTCGGATTGTGCGGAGCCTGTAAACAGACGGATCAGCATCTCCTTCAACTAGCCCATAAGTATCTCTCAGAAGAGAAGGATTTTGGCCTGTTGCTGTCATAAATCTAGGGGGAGCGACTCCTCCAGTCAGAAGCCCTAATGAAACTCCAGCCCTAAGACCTCCCTGATCTGCTCCGGTCTGTCCGCCTGATATGATCTTTCTAATCACTACCTAGATACCTAACCTTCCCCGATCTACCACAGGCAGTACAGGTCTCTGAATCCATATCTCCATGTCCTAGATAAGCCATAAAGCCTCCCTCTCCCTCACAAGTTGGGCATGGTATCTCTCCAAGCTGTTCAGTAATCTGCTTGAAGGTGTCAGGAAACTTCTCTTTCGCAAGCAGGAAGAAGGCTCTCTCGTATCTCTGATGAGCAGCTTCTTGCTCTTCCAACGGCATGAAATACCAGATGCGATTACAAAAGCCACATACATGGGAATCCTGATGGTCTTTTGCCTTATCGCATACACCTTCACCTTGATGATTACACTCGCATACAGCTTTACACATTTCCTTCATGACAATACCTCCTAAAAGGAATCCTTCTATCGTGAAGCCTATTCGCTATCTCTTCATGAGCTTTCCAGTGACAGGATGCATCTCGTGAGTCTCAGGAGTCTTAGCTCCATTCTTATTGATGATTTCATCGATGGGACTCTCAATCCTCTGCTCTCCTATATCGTAGAGGATCCCGATAACGATATAGAGGACATCTACAAGCTCTTTGACAGAAGAATCTATGTCTCCGTGATTCAGAGCTTTGGCGACCTCTCCTACCTCCTCCACCAGAAGTCCTAGACGGCTCTGAAAATGAGAGAGGAGAGTCTCAGCTTCCCAGTCCTTATCAGTAAGCTGGAAGTAAGTGTAAACTATAGGAGGGAGACTAAATCTCTCATGGAATTCAAGCACACTTCTAACGATTGCAGCTACACTCTTCTCTAGCTGTGAGCTTTCATTCATTGTCATCGATTCCTCCATCCGTCCTCACTCCAGGGATCAACTTTCTTTGCCTCTGGATGCTCTTCACAGGTAACATGACCACACTGAAGACATATCTTCAAATACTCTACCTCCTCCAAAGAATAGGGAAGGGAGCGTCCGTGAACTCTATTAGCGCGTGATTCCAGAAGGTATAAGATCTGCTGGAGATGCTGAATAACCATCTCAGTCTCAGGACATGGATTCTGTCCCTGGACATATCTGCTCCTCTCAAGTAAAGCCCTAGTTACCTCCTGAGAAGTAGTCCCAGGATAGGAATTCTCATTCCCAGGATACTTCTCAGGAGGCTCACATCTCTTGACGAAGGTTAGCATCTGACGATACTCTCCATCCAGGCTCCGTAGATTGTAACTATGCCCTAGATCATTCACATCCATTATCTATTCCTCCATCCGATCACAGATTTCAAGACTCGATACAAAAGATCATAAGGCCCTAGTTTAAGCCTAGGAAAGTTGTCAATCGTCCCCTTCTTCCAGGCTCCTCTCTCATCCATTCTTGTCAACACGTAGGAGATCCCCTCATGCTCTGTCAGCCGAAGCTCCTCAGCACATTTACAGACATAAGCATCGTAGTTGCCTAGCTCTGGAGTCCCTCCTCCTGTGTTGATAATCACTACAGTCCCCAGAGTATAATGAGTAGTCGGATCAGGATCTCCTAGAGGCCACATCATAATCTCTGCTACAATCATCTATCGTCCTTATCAAAAGAGATACGATCTTGAATCTCTTTGCCTTGAGGTCGAATGTCCCATGAAGAAGATATCAGCTTCGTAGGAGTCTCCTCTGCTATAGCTTTGCTCTTTGTAGGCCCAGCTTCCTCTCCTGACATCTCCTCTCTTGATCTGTCAAGGCTACGTCCTCCAAAGCGGGAATGCCCTCTGAGGATAGTCAGGATTTTCCTCATCCCATCAGCTTTTCCCTGAGCCTGCTCCCTTTCCCAGTCAGGGATATCTTCATGTGTATGTTTTTTCTCATAAGCATACTCAAAGATATCAGAGGCCTCTTTCCATAGCTCTGTCAGAGTCCTATAATTCTCTAGCTCATTAGACATCATTGACCTACCTTCCCATAGCTGCCGTCAGCCATCAGAGGCCCTTGATAGCCTCTCTTCCGATCCAGCTTTATAAGACCTCTATATAGATGGCGTCTCACAGTAATGGGATCAATCTTCATAGCCTCACTGATCTGCTTTACGGTATATCCAGAGAGAATGTATAATCTCCTTATGTGGAGTCTCTGTGTTCTATTTATACGTGCTGCCATCGTCTATATCTCCCTAAGCGTCCTTGTCTCTTGCACTATCCTGATGAGTCCCAGGATCTTCGCTTTTGAGGTCAGACTTGATAGTGACATGATTCCTCACCAGATGGATCAGAATCCAGACAGCGATGATCACTAATACAAGCTCTGATGCTGCTTGAGAGGCTATAAGAAGCTCGCCTACCTGGGGGATATCTTCTCCCTTGATCACATAGGTTTTAAGGAAGGGATCTGCTGCAAAGACTATCATGAAGATCTTGAATTTCATCTGTTAGCCTCCTGGAGAAGCCAGTCCCCATGACAGGCCAGAGGAGCACAGTAGCAGATCAAATTCTTTCCTCTAAGCTCTCCTAGAGAAAGTCTGAGCCTAGGGGAAAACCAGTAGATATAGAGCCTGATCGCATCGTCTCTGGATGCGTTGTTGATAAAAGTGCCATTGATGGGATAGTCTCCCCCTCCTATTCTGTAAGGATTTCCCCATTTGGATCCTCTTCCGATATAGACAGAGTCATTGTCTACAGGAATATGCTCTGATCTTCTATTCAAAACTCTAGGAGCTTCTGCTACCATCACTTCTCCCTCTCTTCAATGATTGACTGAGCTAGTTTCTTCCCGATCCCGTCTATCTTCTGAAGCTCTGCTGCTGATGCCTGATCAAAAGCCTTGACATGTCCTTCAAAGAAAGTTTCAACTTCCAGGCTTCTCTCCCAGCCGATCCCTTCATATTCCTTGACGATCCTCCGAAGCAGCCCAGGCCTCCCCAGGAGGAAGCTCACAACAGGCTCAGGGGGAGTGTAGAATTTGTTTAGGCTTGTGTGATCTTCGGGAACCTTCTGAAACATCTCATAGATCCCTATTACCTGACTTGCTGTCTCCTTCGCTGATGATGAATACTTGATAACTACTCCCGCATACCAGGCGATCTCATTCAGATAATCGTCTACCCTGAAGTATTCAATGGTAGACTTTGGATTGTCAGGGATCAGGAGAAAGTTCATCCACTTCCCATAGAGCCTGTGCTGGAGGAGGCCAGTCTTCGGATTAGGTCTCATCTCTGCCTCGATGATGAGGAAGTGAAACTCATAGCCCTGTCCTCTGGCATCTCTAAGCTGCTGGAGATGTCTTCCTGTGTGGATGCAACTGACTAGATCTCCCAGCTTCTTTCTCTCCCCTGAGACTCGGATCTCTCTCCCATCGTCCCAGAGTCCGAAGAAGAAGAAGTCTCCATAGGTTAGAGGAATCGGATTCCCTATAGCTCCAATGAGCGGGATCATGTCAGCGTCATTCTTATGCTTTGTGATGAAGATCCAGTTAGCAGCAGCTACCATCACAGATGTCCAGTGAGACTTAGATAAGACCATAGAATCAGAGTTACAGCAGCCTTCCTAGTCCTGTCTCCTATAGGAGCATCTTCTTCTCCATCCCAGGAGCTTCTATAGGCCTGAATGATCGTTCTCATATCCAGCCATGTGCTCAAGGGAATCCTCAAGAGAGCTTTCTTTAATTCTTCGGTTGTTCTCTCATCCATTGACAGATCCTTACCCTGGGAAGACTTTAGACAGAAGCGTAGGAAAGTTGCAATCATCGATTCCTGTGAGATGCCTAGGATCTTCAACGGGAAGTCTCCCAGGAGGGATAGTCCAGAGCTTTGTCCCTGTTAGCTGGGGAGCATCTGTAGAGTTGTGGATCAGGATCCCAAAAGCAGGCATTCCTCCATCGGGATAGTCATAGCGAATAGTGGAAGCATTCATCTGGACAGCATAAGCTACATCCCTGTATCCTTTGACTTCGCGCTTCCCTGACTTCTTATCATTGACAGACTCATCTCCCATCTTACGAAGAAAGATCGTAGTCATCTCCAGAGCATTGTAGGCATCCTGGATCATAGCGTTTAGCTCTGCATAGAGAGGAGGATATTTGTCAGGAGTCACCTGAGCAACTTTCCCGAATCGAGCAAGCCTGGAAATCCTGTATTGATCCGTCTCTGTGTCAATGGCTACTGATCCCAGTCCATATCTGTAGAGGCCTGCTAGTTTAGCCTTGTAGTCAGCCCAGACAGGAGCATATTGAGCTATTCCAATCTCAGTAGGCTGAGGGACTTCATGCTCCCAGATCTCATGTCCAGCGTCTCTGAAGAGCTTCAGCATGTTATGAGCCTGCTTATCGATATTCATATATCCTAGAGGCTTCGTGGCTGTCATCGTGAAGCGTGTCTTTCCAGTCTTCTCCTCTCCGGCTAGAGCCATGATGATCCTCCTTCTAGGAGCGGGAGCCATAGGAGCTAATCCTAGAGCGGCTAGAGGATGTATCTGTCCTGGGGTTGTCACCATGTTATGAGTCTCCTTTGTCTTCTTTGTTCTTTCTGATCCCTGCTCCGATGCCTCCTACTGCTTTGACTACATAATCTCTCATTGACAGTAGATCACACATCAGAGGATTCTCCGGCTCCGGCTGGGAAGCTACTCTCCTAGCGTCATTTTCTTTCCATCTGGCTTGGATAGCTTTCGCTACAATCAGCCTAAACTTCTGACTGCTCTGATCGTCTGTAGTGGGAGGCTTCATACTACACTCCAGTCTACTATCAGGACTCGATCTCCTAAGATCGGCTCGATCACAGCCTTGACAATTTCCCAGTCAAGCTGTCCATTCCCGCATCCAGGCTGAGGAAGAGCCACTTCGATTCCTCCTTCTGAATTGTTCAAGAATCCTAGAAGCTGATAGCAGGAGTTAATTATGAGATCAAAGTTTGCTTCTTCTCTCCAGGTGTGTTTTACAGGAAACGTAAAGAGGCGTATATCATCGAAGATCAGGACAGTATTTCCATAGGTCTTAATTGCACTTCCTAACTTCTTCTTGATAGTAGGAAACTTCAAAGCTGCTTGCTTCGCTATCCCTTTCCCCATGACAGCTTCTCCTCTTGAATTCACATAGCCGTTAGTGGTGATCCCGATCCAGTATCCAGCCTTGTGATAGTCCCAGAGGTCTCCCTTGATTTCTCTCATGCTGCCACAGACTCCCCAACAGATAACTTCTTTGACTCATCCAGAGCATTTCTGAAGATGTCTGAAGCATCGATAAGCTCGTCAGGATGATAAGTAGCTCTCATCCCATCTACGTTGACTCCTATGTTATGTCCAGTCTTCTTCATATATTCGCCCATAGGCCCTGTAGCATTGCACTCCATACATTCAAGAATGGCATGATCGGGAATATCATACTTGCTGAAGTCCTCTTCTATGATCCCGATCATGCCATGCATCTTCCTGTGACTAGGCATACATCCATTGGCTTCACAAAGAAGCTGACATTCTGATGTGTCTATCCTGACTCTCGTTCCATTCTCAAGCATTAATCTTCTCCATCGCTTCTGTCCGATTCTTAGCCTCTCTCATAGATCTAGCTATTTGGACTCGATTCCAATTCATAGCAAGCTCCATCTCCGTGAATATCAAATGATGAAGCTGGAAGAATGCACTGGGAGGACGGGAAGGAAGATACAGCACTGGCATCAGAGCCTTATACGTCCCTATGATCCTACAGTACGTCATGATCTGTCCCATCCAGACTCTTCTAGTCCCAGGATCTCTGGGCTGTGCAAATCGTGCCTTAGCCTCAATCACTTGAAGCTGAGACGGATCAGGCCCATGAAGGATCCCGTCCAGGTTAGCAATAAGTCCATACGCATCTAGAGGGACAGTCCAGGAAGGGAGGTAGAATCCATTCTCTATAGCCCATTTGTCTATGTAAGATCTGACTACAGCTTCCCAGATTCGCCCGATGTCCATCAGGCCTACTAGCTCTTCTCCGCTCTTCGGAGTCTTATATGTAGACACTCCTATAGAAGTATCAGATGCTCTGAGAAGATCCGTCACATGATACGGAGACTCAATCCTATCCTGGGGAGGATCTAGGAGATCTGCTACATCGGACAGAGAGGCTTCTACAGTGTGAACATATGGCATCAGAGAGAAGGATCTCCTTCTTCAAGTCCCTGTCTAATAGCTTTGGATATTGCATCTTCTAGGGACTTGATTCGCTCTCCATTAGACCATTCAGGAGATGAGGACTGGATTCCTCTAAGTTGATCGGCTACCTCTTCAGCAGAGATCCCATATCGGAATGCTAGAGAAGCTAACCTACAGACTCCTTCTGCTGTAGCCTGATGATCAGATCCATTCTTTCCTATGTAGGCAAAGATCTCAAAGGGCTTCCCGTCTACCCAGTTAAGGATGAAATAGAGATGTCCGTAGGCCTGGGTAGGCATCTGAATAGTCTGACCTTTTACAGACCTAGGACGTAGCATCTTTGTAAGGACATTAGGCTGCGGATCAGGGAGATGTAGCATCAGCATCCTTAGAAGACTCTGGGCTACCTTTGTGACTCCTCCTCTTCTTCTCCCTGAAGAATCATTCCATCCCTTCACAAACACATCTTCTACCCATAGAGAGAGAGGCCTTAGCTCAGACACAGGGACAGCAACTACTGATGTGATGCCTCCCTTCTCAGGGGAGAATTGAAGCGGAGTCTGTCCTTTATATACGGCTAGGACTTTACGATAAGGCTCTTTGAGATGCCTCAAGAAGATAGTCTCCTCAGTCTCTTCATCTAACGGATCTGTTGTCATACTTTTCTCCAGGTTAAGATTGACTGATATCAGCTTATGATCGGGAAGTCTTCTAGAGGACGTGCATCAGTCCTCCAGGTCAAGACAGTCATATCCCTTCCAGCATTCCAAGCATTCCAGGTTTTAACTATCAGAGCTAGCCGTCTGCGTCCTCTCACATTGGCTCCCTGAGACTTAACACCTATCACGTAGTTTCTGTATCTGAGGATGGGATCCAGACGCTCAAGCTCTACCCCAGTTGCTATCTTTTCAAAGAAGGCTTCTACTCTCTCCACTGGATGTCCTTTGATCTCGATCAGAATATAGTGAAGGAGGCCTACTGTAGAGACAGCCACAAAAGAGCCTAAGACCTTAGATCTAGCAGCCGCAAAAGATACGCTGTGAGGGAGGTTAGGATGCTCATCCAGGAGCTTATCTCTCTGAGCAGGAGTCAGAGTCCCTGCTCTCTGTCCTAGATTCGTAAAGCTATTGTCCTTGAGATAGATGTCAAATAGCCCTAGAGTTGTCCCCAGGTGTGAGGCATTGCTATGACCTAATAACGTAAGTTGATCGGCTGCTGTTCTCTTGATCCCTGTGTCTATGGTACTAAGAGCGGCTGGATCCACTCCGAAGATGACTACAGCTTCTATGGATAAGTCACACATGACGATAGCAGCTAATCGATGCTGACCATTACCCAGTTGACCTTCTGTGCTGAAGATTATCCCTTCTCCGTTTAGAGTCCATTCTCCTCTCAGCATAGCTTGAGCGTAATTACTCACCTGAGTAGATCTCAGATGGCGATTCTTTGGATTGAATTCCTCCAGCCACTTAGCGGCTATCTCAGGAGTCACAAGATAGACTCCGCTCTTGTCAGAAGTTGTCCAGGGAACAGCAGGAGCTAATCCCTTAGTTGATGTCTTTGCCAATGTCTCATTCTCCTTTTGCTATCTGGAGAAGGACTCGGATCCCTAGGGGAGACCTAAGCCCTTCTCCTTCTCTTTCACTTAGGGTTAGGCGAGAGGAGCTACGGGAGCAGCAGCCGGAGCCGGAGCCGGAGTAGCAGCAGCAGCCACAGCCACAGTTATCACGTCTCCATTCAGAGCGTATCCAGCCGCTACAAGGGCCTCTGCGAATGCCGGAGTATGTATCAGAGCCGCTAGATCATTCCTCCTAGCTGCTCCTCCCTCTGCGTAGAGAGCATTGGAGAAGATCTCTGTAGACACTTCTGCTCTCTTCACAGATGGCTTATTCGCTATGAAGGTAGCTAGGATCTCCAGCCCAGCATTTATCAACTCCTGGGAAGGAGGAGCGGCTGCTGGAGGAGTAGCTTCAGCCACAGGAGCAGCCGGAGTAGCTTCAGCCACAGGTGCTACTGCCGCTACGGGAGGGACAGTAGGGACTGCTGCTGTTACAGGAGCTACTACGGCTACTGCTACTGGAGCCACAGGAGCCACTTCAGCCACAGGAGCCGGAGCCGGAGCCGGAGTAGCAGCAGCAGCAGCTACTGGAGCTACGGGAGCTACGGGAGCAGCAGCCACAGCCGCTACGGGAGCCGCTACTTCTGGAGCACCTGGAGCGGCTGCTGCTGGAACCTGAGCCGTCTGTCCTTGCGGAAGAGAATGAAGCATATGAGGAATAGAAAGCATCCCAGGGCCTCTTCCTCCTTCCTGGACTTCATCCTGGGCCTGGGACAGTCTCTTCTCCGCTTTGAATCGAGCAAACACGCCTACGAAGTTTGAAGCATTCCCCTGCTGGAGAAGGTTAGCTGGGAATCCGATGTCCGCTAGAGCACCTAGAGCCTGTCCACAGCCGGAATTCTTAGAGAGCTTCTGCTCATTATCCACTGGAACAAGGTGCTGATTGTCGGGAGACACTCCCCATTTTTGAGTATCTCCTACTCTGTAATACTGGGCCTGGGTAGGGAGTCCATCCTGTGCCATGAATACCCATTTGAGATAGATACTCATGGGAGCCTTCCCGTCGAAATTCCAGGCTACGAAGGCTGATTCGATGATCAGAAGGTCTCCTATAGGAAGGGCTACTCCCTCTCCCATATCTTCTTTGGCTAAGGAAAAACCAGTTGTCATTGTTATGAGTCTCCTTGACTGTAATTGAATGTTTATGTTGTTGCGTAGAAAGGCCTGGGAAGGATCTTATATGAAAAGTCTGTCTTTGTGGTGGTTGACAATCCTTCCCAGGCCTGAATCTAACAGCTTCCCTGCTTTCCCTAACACTGACAATGTGAGAGTCTCAGGATTCTGTAGATAAGACTATTGAACACGTTCTACTTAACTTGCAATTGGTCTGATATTCGATTGTGATATCCTAAGCATTCCTCCCTTCCTGTATTTTGTCAGTGGAAGTCCAGACTATCATAGCATTGTGTAGAAGTCAATCCCTATTCACTCGATATGCAAACGTCAGGCACACCTTCTGGAGTAGTTATCTATGAGAAGATGGAAGAGTCAAATCAGTAAATCAAATCAGCAGGAGATCGATATGAGCAGCAAGAGTCTCACAAACATTCTCATCATAGTCATCACAGCAGGAATGCTAGGGCTAGTCCTCGTAGCCATGCCAGCAGCCGTTCTGGGATTCCCCCTTGTAGCAAAGATAGCAGGAGCCGTATCAGGCCTGACTGCATTCATAGGAATCATCCTCACTAATGCAATCCCAGAAGATAGGAGCTAGAGACAATGAAGATGACCATCAGCTATACCCAGAGTTATCACAACACTAGCATTGATACGGCACACAAGCCCTTCCGTTTCAACATCGTAAGATATGCTGTTAATCCTGGAGACATGGCACAATGTAATAGATGGGCAGAGGCTAGAACACTGAAGTTTCTCTCTAGCTTCTTCGGACGGGTCTCTGCTCAGGAGCTTATCGAAGAGATCAAGGAGAAGCATCGCTCAACTATCGAGAGCATGATATTTCATTCTAATGAGTCCTGGGTAGAGAAAGCATAGATTCAGTAAGCAACAACAGGAGCTAGAGACATGGACTTCTTCAACTATGACATCATCCTCATCAACTCCAGTGCTGGAAAAGATTCCCAGACTATGCTCAAGCTCATAGTTGAAGAAGCCGACGCTCAGGACTTCCCCAGGGAGAAGCTGATAGTAGCCCATGCGGATCTAGGAGACATGGAATGGGAAGGGACAGGAGATCTAGCTGAAGTCCAGGCTTCCTACTACGGTCTCCGCTTCATGAAGATCACCAGGACTCTAGGAGACATCCTCCAACATGCTGAAGAGAAGGGAAAATGGCCTGGGCCTAAACAACGATGGTGTACTTCGGATCACAAGAGGGATCAGATAGGAAAGATCATCACAGCCCTTGATCGTGAATACAGAAGATACAGCTTCATGAGGAAGCCTCAGATCCGTATCCTTAACTGCTTCGGCTTCCGATCCCAGGAATCCATAGAGCGATCCAAGAGGCCTGTCTTCCAGAATAATAAGAGAGCCTCTACCCTTTCCAGGACAGTAGATGACTGGCTTCCGATTCATGACTGGACAGAGGATGAAGTCTGGGACTCGATCAACTCCTCTGATGTCCCTTATCATCCAGCATATGATCTAGGGATGCCCAGGCTCTCCTGCATCTTCTGCATTTTCGCTCCCAGGAAGGCTTTGATCTTAGCTGGGAAGCACAACAGGGATCTTCTGGATCGATACGTAGCGGTAGAGGAGAAGATAGACCACACCTTCACAGAGAAGATGTCTCTAGCCTCTATCAGAGACGCTGTGATCGCCCAGGAAGATACTTCGGACATCGGAGGAGCCTGGGCCATGTAGACATCAGGAGCTTCTTATGCTAGCCTATACCTGAGTCCCTCCTAATCGTCTTCTCTTCTTGTCCAGGAGAAGATCGGGTCTCAATTCTCCGGCTGGGGATAGCCTCCTCCGATCCTCCTCGCAAGGGCATCACGCAATGAGGAGGCTATCCTTTCTCCCTGATCTTCTTTTCCTCTTCCATTGACTACTACACAATCCTATGATATCCTTCTCGATACGCTCAAATCTGTTTGAAAGGATCGAGATCATGTCAACGGATAATCAGGGATTCTCACTGGATCCTAATGAATTTGAAAGCCCCATGCATTCCTTGAGTCTAGATACCCTTCTAGACAAGCTCCCTCAAGAGGACAATGAAGAGGGAGAAAAGAATGTATCAGTCAGCTTCCGATCTTCCCCTATAGGAGTCCTCCCAGGATTCACATATCTCTCCCGTACACGTAAGCGGACAAGGGCTGAGATCACAAAGATCACTACTAGACACGGCTGGGAGATCCTCAAGAATGACTACAGGATGACAGCCCTAGGAGCCATCTACAACAGTAGTTATGAGAGAGCCTTCGCAGCAGGAGACAAGAGACTTCTCAAGATTGTGGAAAACACTACAGGATATTCCTTCTACAATGTCTCCAGGAAAAAAACCTCCATATCCATTCATCCATACCTTTCAGATCTTCTTGAGACTCAGGCTGAAATATGCGGAGTCGATAAGTCTCAATTAGTCCTTGTCTGTAACTGTCTCTCCCTGGTGACTGCATCAGGATTCCAGGGATGGAGTAGTCTTGTCAGAGAAGACATTACCTTCTTCTGGGACTGGATCCAGACAAGACAGAACATTCTCAATTCGTGAATAGTTGTGAACTTTTTAGGAGATCCGACCACCCCTTCACGGATTTGTTTACCATCTGTTCACAACTATTCACAATTCTTAAAGAGGGCTAGAAGTTATGATTAAGTTAATATCAGCTTATATGGTAGGGGCTAGCACCTAGGAAAATGTGATAACACTCACTCAAAAGACAAAAGACAGTGTCTTTATATATATAAGATACGTATAGGGGAAAATCAAGATTTTTATTTATCAGGAGATCTATCAGGGGATCGTCTATATCAAGGGAAGGTTAGTGGTAGCCTTTACCTGGGAGATAGTCAATCCAGTCTCAGGGGATATTAGAGCCTCAGTCCCTTTTGAATGGATCGCTAGAGTGATCACTCGATACCGTCTCTTGGGACATGACTACTGGGACTATGCGAAGAGAGGAGAAGGATACTAATGAAGTTTTGGCTAATATCTGAAGAGGACATAGGGACTATCAGGGAGGCGTTAGAGAGCAAGAGCCACGCAGCCATGAAAGGTTATAACTGTCCAGATCACTTCCCTCCTGTAGCGTGTGAAGGATGTAAAGGACAGGCACAGAGGAATAAGGCTGTCCACGATCTAGACACAGGCCTCCATACTTCTGATGAGCAGCCTACGGGATAGAGCCACTGATCCACACTAACCCCACACCAGATCCACACTCTAGGACGCTGCTGCTCTTGTAAGATATTAGGACAAAGACACAGACAGATTCTCAATTCAGCCGGAGGAAAGTCCATGATCATGACAGCATCAGATCAAATCTTAGAAGGTCTCGATCCAGAGCAGACACTAGCCGTCATAGCTCCTACGGACACAGCTATTCTAGTCCTTGCTGGAGCCGGATCAGGAAAGACCACAGTTTTAGCTAGAAGAGCCGCCTATCTGGTGACTCACTTTGGCTATTCTCCATCCACCATTGTAGCCACGACATTCACTAGGGATGCAGCTTCAGAGATCAAGAATAGGGTAGCAACTCTCATAGGGCCTTCTGCTGTAGACATGCAGATCTCTACGATCCATTCTCTCTGTCTCAGGATCCTCCGTACTCATCTCCGGCGTGTAGAGATCATAGAGTCTTCTAGTCAGAGGAAGATCATCTGGAATCTCATTCAAGAGATCTATCAAAGTCACGGGATCCCTGAAGAGGATGCTAGATACCTTCCCTACAAATACTGGCAGTCCTGGATTGACTGGGCCAAATCTAATCACAAGTCAAGTGAAGAGGACTTCCTTGAGAAGATGCAGGAATCCCGTCCTGACATGGGAGAGAATTATCTCTACAGTGAGATCGCTGCTGAAGTCCTGAAGTCTTATGAAGAACAGAAAGGATCTCTCTACGATATGTCAGATATGATCCTGGAGGCAAGAAAGCTAATCCAGTCTGATCCTTCTGTCCTTGCATCTCTTCGGAGGAATTTCCACTACGTTCTGATTGACGAAGTCCAGGACACTTCTCATAACCAGATGGACATCCTCCAGGCTCTCTCAGAAGACAGAGGACTCTTCCTAGTAGGGGATCCCGATCAGTCTCTATATACCTGGAGAGATGCTGATCCATCTGCTAACATCTTCGGCTTCCGTGATCGCTACAGCACTGGATCAGTTATCCAGTTAGGGACAAACTATCGATCTACTCAGAACATAGTCAGGGGAGCTAAGGCTCTGATACATCAGAATTATCTATCTCCTGAGCGTGAAGAGTTTGAGAAGAATATCCGTCCCAGGCCTGATGCTCCTGAAGGATCTAAGACTTCATTCAGCTTCTACACAGACGATCAGGACGAAGCAGAAGCAGTTAAGAATGAGATCAAGAAGCTGATGTCTCAGGACAACTATCAGCCTAGGGATATCTATGTCCTCTCCAGGATCAAAGCCGGACTAGCTCTCATAGAAGAAAAGTTAGTCTTCGCTGACATTCCTGCTGTGACGGCGGGAGGATCCTACTGGGATAACGCTAGAGTCCAGGATATCATCTGCATCCTCAGACTTGCTCATAACACTGATGATGACGAAGCCTTCCTAAGAATCTTTGACATCCCTTCACAGGACTGGGATAAGACCACCAGGAGGCTAGGGAAGAAGTTTATCGAAGAGCTTAACACGTACAAATCAGTAGCTCCGTCTCTGTGGCAGTCTATGCTTCATGCCTATCCTACACAGAAGCCCTTCCGTCAGGCGGGGATCGATGATTTCACAAATATGATAAAAGAGATCAGAGTAGCTCTAGGTGAATACGCCTTCTCTGACGTAGTAACAGGAGTCTGTGAGGACTATAGAGCATACTATCTCCAGCGTAACGGAGCCGACTCCGAAGAAGATCTGGAGATCACAGAGCCTCTGTCCAGGTTTGCTGCTAGATCACGTACCTGGGAAGGTTTGGTAGTCCTGATGGATCGAATGAGGGAGGCCTCTAAGAATGTAGCGGACGCTGAAGCAGTAGTCCTGTCTACCATTCACGGAGTCAAGGGATTAGAGAGGCCTGTAGTATTTGGGATCGGGATGTCTGAAGGGATCTTCCCTCATTGGTTAGTCACTGGAGAACCTGTGAAGATCAGAGGAGTGGAGAGATCAAGGTCTACTATGCCTCCGTCTTCATACGATGGAGATATCCAGGATGAGAGATGCGCGGCTTATGTGCTAGTTACCAGGGCTAAGGAGAAGCTCTTCCTGTCTGGATCGTCAGTGTCTGGAGCAAAGGAAGAGATGATGCCGTCAAGGTTTCTAAGAGAATATCTAATGAAGGAGAAGAATTAGGATGAAAGAGCAGCTAGAGGAGGCTGGGATCAAGGCCTACGGATCTATAGAGATAGAGCTAATCCCGAAGACAGACAATAATGGTGATGAGGAGGGAGACAGGCTCTTCCTCCTCTTTGAGATGATCCAGCATGAGATCCTGTCCCTGCTGGAATCTGCTGTCTTCAGCGATGACTTCAACTTCAGAATCAAAGAATAGAGAGGATTGAGATGGCAGTACAGACTTATAACCTAGCAGAGATGGAGATCAAGTTAGCAGAGGCAGAGACACTTCTCCAGAAGCTCCAGGCTTACTACAGAGCCTCTCAGTGGTCATCAGAGCTACATCCCAGGAGCGGAAGCTCTATTAAGCGTTACGGCTGCTATGCGTGTCAGTCTACCCAAACTGAGGGACATACAGATCAATGTCTAGTGAAGGAGGTATTAAGCTATGAAGCTGCTTGTTAAAAGTCTTCTGACTCTAGCTCTCTGGATCATCCTTCTTTCATTCTCAGCTTTCATGATCTGGTACACAGTAGGATTTGAAGTTGAAGTCCCAGCCGATGCGTTAGCTCGTCATTCAAAATGGGTAGTGACTGGAATAGCCGTCATTGCAGAAGTGTTTATATGCGTAATTTTCACTGACAAGCTCTGGAGGTCTAAAAATGACAACGCTCCCTCCACCTAGCATCCTAATCCCATCTCTTGAGGCTTATACCTCCTGGTATCCAGGACAGGACGAAGCCTTCTCTAAAATCCTAGACTGGCTTCACTCTCCTGCTCGATTCTTGGGAGTTGAAGCTCCTACTGGGACAGGGAAGAGCCTCCTGGGGTTTATGTCTGCTCACCTGACTGGACACAGAGCAGTCTATCTGACCTTCACCAAAGGACTCCAGAAGCAGCTAGGAGACGACTTTCCTGACAAATTCCATGACATCCAGGGGAAGTCTAATTACCTCTGCAATCATCCAGAGCATATGTCAGATGAAAATCTCCCGATCACTCCAGTGGATGAGGCTCCATGCACTTACAGGTTTAAGTGTCCCATGAGAGGCTCAGGATGCACTTACTACGACTCAGTACGACAGTCAGAGCAGGATCCCCTGATATCCACAAACTACGCCTACTGGATGTCTCAGATGAAGGCTTCTACTCAAGGCTTCGGGAATCGATCTCTCTTGATCCTGGATGAAGCTCATCTAGCTCTGAATGCTCTGGAGTCTCATCTCAAGATCGTCCTGACGATAGAAGACTTCGCCCAGGGAGACGTAGACATGAGCTACGTAGACTTCCCCTCTTCATTCGATTCCCTAGATGAAGTCCGTAACTGGGCTAGCAGATCTAAATTACCTGTTACCCAAAGAGCCACAGCTTTGATGGATGATCTGGAGGAGCTAGATAAGCTGCTGATGACTCTTCATGACAATCAATCAAAAGACGGCTTCTCCAGGAATGCAGAGTCTTCCACAGCTAAGGATCAGATCAAGACTCGATCCAGGAAGCTAGCTATTCTCAGTCGTCTCCTAGAGAAGCTGGATAGCTTAGAAGAATCTATGGGAGATTGGATCTGGGAATACAAAGAAGCTGGGACTACTCCAGTCTGGGAATTCACTCCCCTCTGGCCTACTGAGTATGCTGAGAAGCATCTCTTCTCTACTAGAGCCATCGATGACGACACTAAGAAGAAGGATGCAGACGCTCCTCCACCTAGAGTCCCTATCAAGAAGATCCTGCTGATGTCGGCTGTGCTGAATCCCAAGACGCTGGATCTCCTGGGGATAGCTGAATCAGAGAGGAAGATGATTTCACTTCCTTCTACGTATCCTCCGATGAACACACCTATCATCCATCTGAAGACAGTAGCCATGAATCATAAGACTTCAGACAGAGATCTCAGGACTTGGATGGAGAGAATAGATGAGATCGTAGGCCAGAGACTTGACAGGAAAGGAATCATCTTCACAGTGTCTTACACTCGGATGAGACAGATCTTGTCTCAGTCTGCTTATGGACATCTGATGATGAGTCACGACACTGACAACGTGATCTCCCAGGTAGAAGCCTTCAAAGCGGCTCCGGCTCCTGCAATCTTCTTGAGTCCGGCTATAACATCCGGCTGGGACTTCCCTGATGACGAATGCAGATACATCATCCTGGGGAAGCTCCCCTATCCAGATACTCAGTCTCCCGTGATGCAGGCTAGAATGAAAATGGATAAGACATGGCCTGGGTATCTGGCGATGGAAACTCTGGAGCAGGCTAGTGGGAGAGGGACTCGATCCTTCTCTGACTGGTGTGAGGTTTTCATCATAGACGATTCGTGGTCTAACTGGTACTGGAAGAATAATAGACACTTTTCTGCTGAATGGTTTAGGAGAAGGGTAGTAGGAAGGATGGATCACGTCCCCAGGCCTAGACCTCTGGAGTAGCATCTGAGGCTTCACAGCAGGCTCACACAGCGATTTTAGTAGCTAAAAGGAGATGAGACATGAGTGAGACGTTCTGGATTGCTCTATGGACAGTCCTGGGATTAATTGCAGCCTTCGCTATAGCCTTCTGGTTATTGTCAACGGCTATGAGATGGAGAGAGCAGAGAAATGATGCTTGGGATGAATGGAAGGATCTGCTGTCTATCATAAACAGGACTAATCATGGAGCCTTTGATAATGGCGTAGTTTCACCTGATGGACAGGATGAAGGAGAGACAGTTACCTGGGGACACATCTTAGACAGTAGGTTCAGATATGAGAGAGTCTCCAGCAAGAAATTCTTCTTCAGGAGCAGAGCTACAACGTCTAGATTTGAGGAGAAGGAAGTCTAACACATGGCAGTCTTACAGTTTCGTCATAAATGTGATACTTGCAAAGGCATGGGTAATAAGCTCTACAGTGTGGAGTCAGAAGAGCGTCCAGGAGTAGGAGATTTATCCGTATGCTCTAACTGTTCAACTATCGGGAGATTCGCTCATGTGGGAGATATCAATCTCCTGGTAGCTCTGACACTTGAGGAAGTTGACAAGATCCAGCGTGAAGATCCTGATGTATTCAATGAGCTACTGAGAGGCTGGAAAAACTACAGGAGAAGGAATTAGGATGAGGCAGAAGTCTGTGATAAGAAGGGAGGAGATGGGTGTCTGGACTGTCTTTCATTGCTGGAAGATCTACACTCCTATGCATCCTAACGACACAGGATATAGAACCTTCCTACAGCTGATTCATCCAGGTAATTCATACTATGTGATGTGCTGCTTCTGTGGAGTTGTAGAGAGAGAGGAGCTAGGGACGAAGAGCAAGCTAACGATATGAATCAATCAATCAGTAAGTGAGGAGAAAGCAAATGCCAACAGCCAAACAGACTAGAGCCTGTCCTACCTGTCATCGAGGTATCTATTTCAACAAGCCAGATAACGGATATGTCTGTGGCCGAGACGGCTTGAGATGGAGAGTAGGAAATACCTGGACAACAACCTAAGCAGATACGAGAGTTCGCTCCAGGTTAGCAGCCTGCTTCCTAGCTCTCGGATCTGGCTTCCCAAGATCATCAGACAAGAAGCGATGAAGCTCATCCATAGTCACTCCCAGAGTGTTAGAGATCTTGAAAGCTAGAGCAAAGGAAGGCCACTGATCAGAGGTAGAAGTGAATATCCGGCTGATGTGAGCTAGATCTACTCCAGTCTGAGCAGCTATCTGGTTTCTATTGATCTGTGACAGCGTTAGTCTTTGCATGTGATAAGAGTAACAAAGTCAAGGCCCTTAGTCAACTCACACCGTTCACACACCATACGCACACGTCAGAGGAGTAGAAAGATGCTTTACTACAGATTCAGGACACAAGCAGAATTTGAAGCAGAGATACAAGCCATTATCCAGGCAAGTAAGGAGGCCAGAAAGGAGTCAGAAAATGAGATGTCTATATTGCAGAAAGCTCCTTCCTATCACAGATGCTTCTCCTGTATGCATCAACACAAAGGAATGTCAGGAGCGTCTAGATGCCCAGGCAGAAGAGAAGAGGCTCTGGCTAGAGGGGAAGAAGCTCCCAGATTATAGCAAGATAGAGAGGAGGCTAGATGAGGATCACAATCAGCAAGGATGAGGCTGTAATACTTCTTGAGGGACTCAGGATCCTGGGGATCACACACATCCCTGAAGGAAGGGATCATAACGAGTATGGACAGTCTTTGAGGAAGCTGAGAGAGAAGATGAAGCCGCTATCAGAGAAAGCAGATTAGGAGAAGACGATGGACTTTGAGACCTTTCAAGAGCAGCAGGCTGTCTATAGGCCCCATATGACAAAGCTGGAGAGAGTAGCTCTCTATGAGGATCTTGTGTCTCGATATGAGGCTGTCCTGGAGGAGAATGGAGACAGCGAATTCATCAGGATGAGCACTAGACAGGAGATGTTCGACTTTCGATATGATAGGGGACGGGTCTATTATCAATCGGAGTCTTTCGGCTCCTCTAGATCTTTTGAGAGAGACACGAAGCTAGCTTCATTTGAACATCTAGTCTTTGATCTGGAAGCACGTCTCCAGGAAGCTAAGACGATGCTAGGAGTCTATGAGAATGCTCTTACTTCCCAGATGGGGATCTGGTACGTGTCAGAGAATCTCCAGCGCGGAGCCTATCTACTTCTGGCTGATGCACTAGGAGGAGTGATCGCAGGAAAGACATCTGACGATCCTAACATAAGTCTTTCGTGGCAAAACTACGCTCCTGATTCTAAGATTGTCCGAGATCAGGATTATATGAAGCAGAAAGCTGTGGGAGGAGCCTATGTCAAGATCCGCTTCCCTGATCCGGCTTCTGAAGCTAGGTTCAAGACTCTGGTAGTGATCCTGGATGACATGAAGACTATAGCCCAGAGAGAAGGCTTTGAAGAAGGACTGTCCCTGACTTCTCTTCTAGGATCTGGACAGTCAACTCTAGAGGATTTCAATAACAAAGTTAATCAGAGACATAAGGCAATGTCTACACTGAGAGGAGTATAGAGAATGGCTGATTTGTATATCAAGATCAATTTCAATCTTCAGCACGATAACGATCCAGAAGAACAGGATAATCTTCTTGAGATTGCTCTACGGCTGCTTAGGAAGGTCACGGATCTGACAGCAGATGAGGATCCGAACACACATCTGGCATTTATCTCAGGAGATGATCTGGAAGTCACTAAGTCCCTATCTGATATAGAGAGGAGGGTTACTGTGGAGGAGATTCACAAGATCAGAGAAATCATCTTCAATGATGAATGGCCCTGGGAAGTTGCTATAGATCCTGAAGACGGAGATCCGATATGAAGATTTCCAAGCCTCAAGCAAGAAAAGACTACAAGTGCTCCAGGTGTCAAGTAGACATCTTGAAAGGAGAATCCTACTACACCTATAAACATGCTTATAGATCCAGGTCTATCAGATGTCTCAGCCACTATCCTAGGCCCAGTGAGTTGACTACATCTGACAAGCTGGCTAGGCTCTACGGGATCCAGGAGGAGCTTGAGGATTACCTGAAGCGATCACTAGGAAAGGCCACAGACGTAGATGAGATAACAGGTATCCTCACTAATGCAATCGATGAAGCCAGAGCAGTAGGATCTGAGTATGAGGAGTCTGCTGATAACATTGTAGACGGCTTTGGACATGAGACTTCCATGAGTGAAGAGATCCGAGAGAAAGCCTCAGCTTGTGAAACCTGGGCTGATTCTATGGAGAGTCTCAATCAGGACATAGAGACTACCTGGGAAGATGCTGTAGAGAATGAGAAGGAGATCCCTGAAGATCCTGATCGAGATGCAATGGTAGAGGAGCATTTTGAGACAGCTAGGAATGATGTAGCTTCACTTGTAGACGATGCTATTCAAGGACTGGAGATCTAGAGAGAATTAGCTGACAAGGAGAATTGAGATGTTTAGATACAAGATTTTCATCAGGACTGGATTATCTAGTGACGCTGAAGTGTTCACAGCTTATGCATCCTCCACAAGAGTGGCGATCAATGAGACTCTGAAGCGTCACTGGAAGAAGATAGCTTTCAAGGATCTTCCTCCTGGGGACGGGATGCTCTTTTCAATCGATATCGAGAATGTAGGGAAGGTCTATATGACAGGGAGATTCGCCTGGAAGCATGAGGGGAGGGGAGGGAGGCCTGGATTCATAAAGTGGGCTACTGATAAGGGATGGAGGAAGAAGGGAGAGATCCCTGATGGACATGCGATCTTGAACAAGAAGAATAATTATGGATATTCTGACTGGCTTCCTAGGGATGGATTTCCTTCTGGATCTAAAATGGGAGAGATGCTTGACGCTAAGATCGCTCAGGAGGAAGTTAGGGAGAAGCTGGAAGAGGCTGAGACTGTGCTATGAAAGTGGCTAATGAGAAGCCTCCTCCTGGGTACAATCTAAGACTGAATGAAGTAGAAGTCTTTCCGATAATTGGAGGATTCTGGATATGTCAAAGCGTCTTCATAGGAGGTGGTAGGACAAAGGAAGAGGCCATCAATAACTGGGCTGAGGATGTCAAAGAGAGAGGGGGTCTAATAAACCCTCGATATCTAAACCAGAGAGTCAAAGGGTTGAAGAAGAGAGAAGCTATTAAGCAAAACAGAGCTACATTTCTCACAGCTTTGAGATCAGGTCAATACAAGAAAGGCCCTATCGAAGCAGACTTAGAAGGGCGTCCTATTGATCCAGACGCAGAAGGCTATTGCGCTGTAGGTCTAGCTCATACTCTCTTCTATGATGACGAGAGGCCTCATTCTCCTATACCAATGAGAGAAGCTCTGGGACTGTCTCCGAAGCAGATCACTAAGATCCAGCAGGAATGGAATGATAGTAAATTGAGCTTCAGTGACATAGCTAATTTGATTGAAAGTGAGATGTTCGGACAATGATGCTAATAACAATCTGTTGCCACTGTAGACGGATCAAGGCTCCAGGGACGGAGACGTGGCTGGATCTGTTCTTGAGGACTGATCATAGCTTAGGAGACATCATCACTCATGGAGTCTGTAAGGAATGTATAATGACTAATCCAGAATATGAGAAGATCCGAGCTAGATGGGAAGCGCGGAGACAGGAGGCTCTAGTCCATTGACCGCACAAGATCTTATGCACTTGATCGGGAAGAGATGCACCTACCAAATCGCTAATGGTGTTCTTGTGGAGATGGAGATCAAGAATGCAAGATGTATTCGTTGGGGGAAGACGGATGTGTTGATAACTCCAGTAGCAGGGACAGGAGAAGTCTGGGTAGAGGATTCCAGTGTAGTTATCCACGAAGGAGACAGTGTATGAGAAGTAGAGAGCTACGGATCTTCTCCATAGTATCTTTAGCGGAGACATTTATTCTCCTGATAGCTATGTCTAACAAACTGATAGAGGGAGATATTCCCTACTATCTTCTGATCGTATCTACAGGGGTGTCTCTATTCCTCTGGATCGCTACCCTAGCAGCACTAAGAAGAGAAAGGAAGGAGCAGATCGATGAAGATCTTGAAAAATCTGAAGAAGATAACTAGAGTCCAGGCCTTCACAGTGTCAGCGATGATCCTAGGAGTGTCCCTGATACTGATCGCTATGAGCATCAATCCTGGGGATCTGATCTCTTACATCTTCGTAGCAAGTCTGATGACAACGGGAGCCTTGTTCGGATCTAAGAAGAAGAAGAAAAAGAAGAAGAGATAGTCATCTCCACAGGACTCTGCTTAGTCCTTTACTCACAGGCCCCATTAGAAGAAGTCCTACATTCATCCAGACAAGGCCATGAAGTATAAGCTGAATCGTCTGAGAAAGACTTAGCTCAATACTCATGGCCTTGTCTTCTTAAACAGGCTTCACCAAGCGTCTAGGAGCTACAATGATCTCCTCTCCTCTTGTCTTCTGAGTCCCCAGGCCTACTTTGATAACTAGATCTCTTTGAGTCCCTAGCTTAGAGCGTCTCAGGGCTACCACAGTCCCAGCCTTTCCCTTATCAGGCCCTTGAGTGATCACTACGAATTGTCCATCAGGGAATCTGTCTGTCCCTTTCCCTCTGACAGTAGCAGTCTCCAGAGCTTCTAGACGCTCGATTGAAGCTCTAAGGAGTCCCCTCTTTCCCATCTCTTCTCTGGACATCTTCTTAGATGCTGGAGATTTCCTCTTGAATGGTATTCTCCCTAGTCTAGCCATAGTCTTCTATCCTTTCTTCTCTATTTTCTTGAGTAGACGCCAAAGCCCACCACATAGATCCCAGGCTCCCGATCCAGGTATAGTAGTCCATCATTGACAGCAGCAGCAGAGCCATGAAAGCCCATTGCAGTCCGCTCCAGGATCGTAGAGGATACATCCTCCTGAGACTCAGCCCTATCCAGATCAAGGCTGCTAAGAACCCGGCTTCTGATGCAATTCTCAGAGGGACATTATGAGAAGGCCCTAGTCCGCTTCCTACATCTCCCTTCGGGATCAAGCTAGGAGGACGCTCGATCTTTAATCTGATTCCAGCATCCCTCCAGGTAGAAGCTGTGTCTGCTCCCGCTAGATAAGGGACTCTCAGAGACGGAAGAATTGTGTCCTGGTAGACAAAAGCGAAGAGGAAGACTATGAGAGATGTGAGCAGCAGGAATCTCCAGGACACTAGCTTCCTGATCACTACCAGGAGCAGCAGAAGAGCCACTACCAGGATAGCCCATCTAGATCCAGTGAAGAGCATAGCTGAAGCCATCATGGGAATAGCTAGGAGCCGGAGCTTTGTAGTCAGAAGATAAGCTGAGACTATGACTAGAAAGCCTGCTGCCGGATTTGGATTGTGGATGATTCCTTCACTTCTCTGGACTCCCTGGATCATTCCCTGGTAGAGCAGGATCACTGTCTGGGCTACTGCTCCAGGGACGATGTAGGGCATGATGTTGGAAGGTCTTACGAGAGGGAAGATTATGAATGGCGTCATCCAGGCAGCGTAGACAAGCTGGGCCATCCAGTTTCCAGATCCCCACCATATAGATCCTGGGACGGACATCCAGACGAAGGCAAGAAGGATCATGAAGAGATACGTAGATCGAGACGGAGCCTGAAGAGTACCTGTAGCAATTTTGATTAGCATTCCAGCGATTAGAAGAGATAGGGCTGCTGGGTAGAAGAAGGCTCCATAGTCTCCATGAGAAAGAACGAAGAGAGACACGGACATCCCTAGCAGAGCCGTAGGAGCAGTCAGGGATAGTCTGGTGATTAGATCTGACAGTCCTAGGGCTGGGATGAAGCTGGGAATGTATATGGCTTCATCTTCTGCTCTAGATCCTATCCAGGGGATCTCCATTCAGGTATCTCCTTACTTTCCCATCTTCGGACGCCGTCTCCGCTTAGGCATTGTCTCTCTAGACTGAGTATCGAAGACTCCTCCAGATACCTGAAAAGAGAGAGAGCTGTCTTCCTCTTCAGCTTCAGCAGGTTTCTTCTTAGCTTTTGGCTTCTTTCCCATCGCTTGAATATCTTCAGGATCAAACTCATCAGTGGGATTGAATTCTGTCTGGGTCATTCTCTCTCTCCTTACAATGCTTGCATACGCCTTATTAGCTTTTTCGCCTCTGTCGAAGAGTCCACGATAGCTAGTGTGCGGAACGCTTCTACTCCTGGAGGTTTGAACCTGACCATGATCTTTCCAGCATTAGACCCAGTTGTAATCCTTTCTGTGCCGAATTGAGAGCGAGTGAATCTTCTAGTCGCTTCGTCAGGGCTTTTACTTCTTAGTGATTTTCTTCGTCCTAGAGTTGCCATGACTTCTCCTTTCGATTGACTATGGGCCTGCAATAATCCCTAATGCTCCTGTGGTAGCTGCTACTCCTACGGCTACTAGAGAGATCTGGACAGGGAGATTCAGAAGCTCCCGTCTGTCAAATGCAGCCTTTGAGATCCGTCTCTTGCTACCATCGTCATTGACAGCGAAGAAGATCTTCTTCTTATCCATTCCCTTCCGACGATTCCCCATTCCCTTTTTGCCTTTGATATGAGGCATGTCTACACCTTTCTTCTATTTGCTACCTAGGGACTCTGATTCCTTTGACAACTCTGATGTTGCTGATCTTGACACCCTCAAGTCTCATGATCTCAGCAAGCTCTCTTTTCAGCCTGGAAGGATTGGTCTCATGCCCGAAGCGTCTATTCTTCTTGATAGAAGGAGTGTCGAATATGATCGTGAATTCTCCAGGACGGTCACTCTTGAGACGATCCATTGATCTTGAGCGCGGCATTCCTTTACGTCTTTTCATAGTCATTGTCTAATCCTCCATAGACGTACTGTGTCGTCTTCTTTCACAAGCTCAAGCCAGTCTGTAGCTCCTGTAGTCTCCCACTGATTGACAGGAGCCATGTAGCTTCCAGGAAGATAGCCCTTATATCTAGGGAATCGAGTGTCTATGAGAACATACTTCGCCTGGATCACAGATGCAGATTCCCTAGGACTACACTCGTCTTCTCTATCCAGAGCAGGCCTTAGAACAAGATTGAGTCCAGACACCTGATATACATCTTCTCCATTTATCCAGCCTAAGACGCATCTCACATGATACTCTTCCTCAGTATAAGCCGGAGGAGGTTTCCATGTCCATGCAGATGCAACAGGCACTTGATTCATAGCTGCTACGTGCAAAGACATCAGGCGCGTATTTGTTATAATCCCTGCTGTTGGATCAGTAGCTTTCAGAGTCTCAAGGATGCCCATTGTTGCAAGCGTGATATGGTCAGAGTAGGAAGACTGCTTATGGAAAGTGTAGATGCTTCCATAGAGTCCTACGCCCAACAGCAATATCAACACTCCATATCCTAGCTGCTTCGGAATGTCTCTCCAGACACCCCTTCTGATACTCTCCGTGAAAACCCAGATCACACCTGGATACCAGAGAAACGGAAGAAGATATCTGTTTCTATAGAAGATATTAATCAATGACTCATCCGCACTGTAGAAGAGAGTCAGCAGAGCGGACGCCATCATCAAGACACCGTAAGCTCTAAGTCGTGGATCATCAGCCCACTTCACAAGAAAGAATGCTACAGGAGTAGCAATCAGCACCAGAAGAAAGGCTGGATCAGATGGAAAGTTTCCGAAGTATATCAATGGGCCTGGGTGATGCGTCTCTGGTGAGCCTGGAGCCACAGCAAGATATCTAGGAAGGGCTGTAAGCGCAAAGAGACCACCTAGTGAGAGACCTAAAAAGACAGGAAAATAGGCAGTAACTCTAGGATGAAATATGACATTGGCTATCACAAAGACAGGAATCAACACAAGAGCAATTCCCGTAGTGGTTTGGTTGACATGCGCTATGAGCGGGATACAGATAGACAAGAGACCTACCCACTTCCAGGAGAAGTCAGCAGCATCTAGAAGTCTCCAGATCGCATAGAAAGCTATGAGAAGGATCGTATATGCAATCAGGGGAAGTGTCCCTGTAACCATCATTTCCATCAGAAGAATATCTATAGACAGAAATGCTGTAAGTAGCAAGCTGAGTCTGGAGGAGAGGAATCTACGGCTCAATATCCAGGCTCCATACAGAGGCAGTATAGAAGAAAGCGCAGAGAATATCTTGAAGCCTATGTCCATACCCCAGGCATTGATAAATGGGACTAAGAGCCATCCAGGAGCTAATAGAGGACGTACAAATCCCTGTCCAGTCGCATCTTTTCCCTGTACTTGAAGGGCTGACAATAGATACTGGCCTCCGTCTACTCCTAGTGTATTATCGTGAGTCAATACCAGAAATAGACGGAGGCCAAGTGTAAATGCGATTAATGTAAAGAGCAGGAGGCTAGCGTTTCCGAGTGGAAGCCTTAACCCTGACCTTGTTTTTCTTTCCTGGGACTTTCCGCATGTGGGACGGAATCTTGACACGCCCAGTAGAGGATTTCTTCTTCCTCTTTTTGGCCTTTTTAACCATAGGATCATCCTCCTTTCCATATCAGGTTATTCTAGAGCTTTGGTAGACAACAGGCCTGCTATGACCTAATCGCCCTTAGCTACCCTGAACACAGTAAGGCCGATCATAGAAGCTCCACCGACGATGACAACAGCAGCGAAAACCAGAGGAGCCAAGTCGGAAATTGACGTAGCGTTAGTGAATGATCCTGCTACTGCCGACGCTCCGGCTGTGGAAGCTGAAGTCATGATCGTGGTCAAGAGAGCAAGTCCGATGACCATGAAAAGCAGTCCTACCATGACGGTAGTGATGCTTGCTGTGTTGACGTTTCCTCTCTGCTCTCCTACAAGCTGTCTCCCTAGATTCAGGAGCCAAGTCCCGAATTCAAAGGTAGCTTGCTGGAGGGACAGAAACATCCCAATGAGCTTTGCAACAAACATTGCATTCCCCTTTCGCCCTTTATAGGGCTGTGTGATTTATTAGCCGTGTACCTTACTTCTCATGAAGAAAGATCGCCATAGCTATAGATATGCTGAAGGCTAGCATCCCTCCCAGTACAATCACCGCAAACAGGAAAGGCATCTGGGAGTTTAGCTCACCTAATCCACCTGACAAGGTAGAGAGTCCTGCTGAAATTTCCATCAAGTCATTCAGGACTACCAAGGCTAGAGTGAATGCAGCAATTAGAGCCACAGAAAACACGGCTATCATGCCTAATAGTCTCTACGTGATAGTAGAATGTGTCAAGCCTGTCCTTATAAGGACACTGTCCATAAAGATTCAATGACTATAGTATAGACTTAGGGAATATGGTAGAGTGTTGTCATGATAAGAGATGAGATCCGAGCATCAGAGGAGTTGCGAGACACAACGAGATTGTTTGAAGGTATCCCTAACGCACCTGGATCAGCTTTTGCTATCTCTGCCTACCCTTCTCACGGTGCTGTGGAGAAGATCCTTGAGATGCTTCCATTAGTCTTAGGATTAGCTCCTACCAGGATCGCTCGTCTCTTAGGATGCTACGACTACAAAGCATATAGCCGTTGGGTAAATGGTGAGAGGAGACCATCGGCTTTGATGGAAGCAAGAATGATTTACTTGCTGATCCTTCACATCCAAGGGATGCATCCTGCTGAGATAAGAAGTATCGATTACTACACAGGGGAGATACGCTGGAGGATAGGATTTGATCCGAATAAGAAACTTATACCCTAATGGACGCTTCAGATCATCAAAAGGTAACACTAGGCCTGATCAGGCTAACTATGTCTTCACTACCATAGGAGGATCCCAGCAGGCCTTCCTTCTATTGCAGGATCCAGTGATCAGAGAGAGCCGGACTCCCAGACGTTTTGATACCTGGGAAGAGTTTATGAATGCAGAGCCTATCCCTCCTGATCTGGACTCAGGGAAAGGGACGATGCTTGTCTTTGGTCATAACATCTATCCCGTAAGCTCTGAGGATCGTCTGACAATGGAGGAGCGTCAAGCTGTGGGAGCCAAGGTCTTTGAGGAGATCCAGCAGTCAGGACAAACCAAGGCCTCACGGGAGGAGTTTGGATCGAGTATGCAGAAAGGGATGTTGCTGGTTTTCACTTTGTCTTTTGCATTCATCACAGTCCTCCTGGGAATCCTAGGATTCAATACTTTCTTCGGAGATGGAGCTTCAGCGTCGTCAGCAATTCTTCAGACTCTTCCTCTTATGGGCCTAGGCTTTCTGAGGAGGAAGAAGGATGAGGAGGGAGAGAAAGATAGAAGGATCTGGGAGAAGGTCTATGTCTATGCCCAGCCGTTTAATGAGACTGTGGAGCTTCCCAGGGATATGATCCAGGAGCATCTTGACCACAGGAGCAGATGGGAGATTGAGAAGCTAGATGTCCTAGGTGTTCAATTCACTATGCTGGAAGGATGGGGGATGCTCCTGGGGCCTGTCCTGGGGCTGATGGTAGCTTACATGCCTATCTTAGTAGTTGGAGTCTTGATCCTGGGGATGAGCCTCGTAGAAGTGCTGGGAGCCACCCTAGTAGCAGGGCTTCCCATCGGGATCTATGCTGGGAGGAAGATCGCTAAATTCTTTGTAGTCCAGCCCTTCTCAGTGATGAAGAAGAATCTTGTCAAGGTGGAAGGCTCTGAAGATCTCTACATGGAAGCTGAGTCCGTCATTCATACTCAATTTACAGATGAAGGGAGAGCATATCAGATAGAGGAATATGAAGTAGACGGGAAGACACACAACCGGATAATTCCTGAAGTCTACACTTCTACTACTCTCTATTCTGATCTTCAGGCCTTAGATGAGGCTTCATTTTACAAGGGAAAAGCAAAGAGCACCTGGGAGAAGGTAGAGCTAGGGCTGATCGCTACAATAGCTCTGTCAAGTCTCGGACTCTTCTTTCTATTCGTGGCTGCTTATGGGAATTCGTAGGAGGTCGATCTAATGCCGGAAGACAAAGAGAAGAAGCCCAGGCCAAGAAAGAAGAAGGATCCCTCTCCGGCTGCTGAAGTCCTGGAGAAGACTGATGAGCTTGATGCTCCAGAAGAAGAGGAAGATAACACTCTGAATGGAGTAGTGTATCAGGAGGGAAAGGGAGACGGAGGAGATTCAGCATCCCATGCAGGATTGTTTCTATCGAAGGAGAAAGAAGGACAAAACTGGAATCCTGGGAAAGAGCTATTCCATGCTTCATCAGATCCTACTGTCTATCTTCCCAGGACTCGTATAGATGAAAGTGAGATCGGAGTCTTGACCCGAATCACAGCAAGGGCTAACAGGCTGACTATGGGACATACCTCTCTTCCTGATGTAATGGCCGTGAAGTACGTGGCTAGGATTGGTCAAGGAGGTATGGCACGTAAGGAGCTTGTGAAGATCACCACAGGCGGAGGAGCAGTCTATGAAGATAAGGGAGGAAAGCCTATGAGAGCACAGGATATCTATAAGCAGGGGATGAGTAGGTAGAGATGGACTCACTTCTCAATAGCTGGGCGTGGTGGCTCTCAGGGATACTGCTGTGGCTAGCGATTGCTATGCCAATTACTATAATTGTCTTTCGCCAGAAAGCATGGAGAGGTAACTCTAATGGTATTGAGAATAGGCAACGGAGAGTCAGGTACTCCAGGCATGGGGATAGCAGGGATGGTAGCTTCCAGACGTGCTCCTATCGTCATAAGAGGGACTCCTAGCTTCAATCTAGAGACCTCTACGCAGGAGTCTTCTGTAGATATAATCTTCCCTGATAGCATAAGACCTTCCAAGAGATTTGAGCCTATCACGGCTATGATAATTGGGAGGAGAGGGAGAGGAAAGACTCTCTTCCAGACAGGTCTCCAGGCGATTCAGAAGGCCAGATACAAGAAGGACAATCTTCGCTTCAAAGTAGCCTCTAACTACTGGACTGAGTTTGCTGATATCCTTCATCCAGATCTAGTGACATGGCTGAATGAAGACGGCTTCTATGATCCGGCTGCTCAGTATCTCTATGTCTGCATCGATGAAGCTGGATCTCAATTCAGCAACAGACGTGCTCTGTCAAAACAGAATGTAGACTTCATGCAGACCTTGACTCAGATCAGGAAACTGAATGATGAAATGATCTTCACTACTCAGTTTCCTCAGTGGATTGATCTCCCTGTCTTGTATCAAGTGGATCTGTTTATTCTAGCTGAAGCGACTGAGCGTGATATGTATGGAATGCCATCGTCTATTGATGCCTCTGTCTTTGACTGGTGGGGACAGTGGACAGGGAATACCAAGCGCAAAATGTGGCCTCCTCAGATGGAGGATGTAGACTGGGAATTCACTCTCCACAACACCAACAGTCTCCGAGGGAAATACGATGACAAGCAGGTGATCCCTCCTCCCTGGGCTAAGAATAAAAAACAGATCGTCCGTAGCCAATGGGGAGACAAGGACATGACAGATCTGGGGATAGGCTTTGAGGTAAATGAACATGCAGCCACGATCATGTCTCTGAAAGCTCCTGGATCTCTGGAGGAGCTTCTAGAGCAGCAGCAGTCTGACATCAGCATAAATGCTCTTGTTCAGGCTGCTAAGAGAGTGGATCCTTACTTGAAGAATGCCTATGCTCTCAGGAAGAGGATAGAGTTAATAAAGGGGATCGATATGGACAAGGATGAAGTAAGTGGAAGATGGATGCTGAGAAGATGAATCCTTCTCCTCCTTCAGACTTGTTCCTTGTTCTGTCTATCACAGGGATAACTTTAATCTTCTCCTTTCTGCTGTATATGATCTGGGATATGTTCCCGTCCTTAAGGAAATAACTGAATGAATACTCTATTTATGATGATCGCTATTCCGGCGGCTGCTTCTCTGATCGCCTTTTCTAATGATGTACTTCAGTCAACCACCTTGACCATAGCCTCTGTAGGCCTTACATTATTGACAATGGTGTTGACGTTGGCAGCTTTAGTAGAGGACTTCAATATAGTGAGGTCGAGAGATGATATGGATATCGAATAGATCAAAGTTGAGGAAGCTCCTCTGGCGATCAGCAGCCGTTGTCTTCCTTCTATGGCTTCTGACTGAGACTGCTCCTATCTGGGCTATAGCGGAGCCGGATAATCTCAGGATCTTGTCTTCCAGGTGTTATGGAGAGGCGATAGACACAGGGGATATTCTCTGTATCATTCACTATGACATTGCTTATGCATCTGTCCCTGTCCAGGCGGCTTCTGAGACCTTCCTGGGACGATATATGGATGGAGGGACAACTCCCCTCAAGACAACTGCTCCCTTCGTGTTGGTCTCTAATGGATACAATCAGGGGATCATGAGCGTCTACTTCTCCCCTACTGATGTGACAGATCTGGGAGTAGTCTATGGAGATGCTACGGACACTCTTCAGATCATCGGGAGTCCGGCTGTCTTCGGATCTCCTCAGTCAGTGAGCCTTAATATAGAATGGATATCTCAGACAGACTCCCAGGATGATATTGAGCTTGCTGTGAGGAATACAGCTTTTCTTCTAGAAGCTCAGACTGAATGGGTAGGGACGGATCTGCTGATCTTTGAAGCTGGATTTACAAGCGCAATCTTGACAGGGACGTTAGCAGAATCCTCTGGAGAACAGTATTTTTCAGCCTCAATTCCTAACCTCCGTCTGATGGCTCCTAATCTGTTCTCTGCTAGGATCGTGGCTCCTTCCAATGTGGAGACTGTAGGATCAGCCTCCTATGTGACAACTCTGGATGACTTCTTTGTTGGATCGAATCTAGAAGGATCCTTTGACGGACTAGCGGCTGAATTAGGGCTGTCTGTGAGGATGACTAAGACTCTCTTTGTAGGACTTCCTCTTAGCTTCATAGTGGTAACTCTGGTGATAGTGTTCTTGACTAAACAGGAAGGGATCACACCTGAGCAGATCTCTGCTGCTTCTATAATTGTCCTCTTCCTGATGATAGCTGCTACATCGAAGGTAGGCTGGATGGATTTCAGAGTGACAGCCGCTATAGGAGGCCTATCGATCTTCGCTCTAGGAGCCGTGTACTTTCTGAAGAGAGCTAACTGATGGTCAATTTTTGGATGGGAGCATTGTTCATCTACATTGGAGCTATGCTGTGGTCAATGACGATGGAATCACAGTCTTTCATTGGAGCTACAGCTTTGACTTCATCAGCCTCAGTAGCAGCAACTACGCTTGTGGTAGGAGACACTGGATCCTTCCCTTCCTCTGGAATTAGAGGCTTCATAGGGAGAGAGGAATTCTCCTGGACTGGGAAGACGGCTACTTCATTCACAGGAGTTGTCAGAGGGATCAATTCTACTACTCCTACTGTCCATGCTAACGGGATCCGAGTGTATAACGAGACAAGCGGACTGGTGAATCTGGGGATTGATTTCAACGTCCTGGAATTCTCAGCCTCCAATAGCGTAGGAGCCAACATAATAGAAGTCTTCACGGCTCCCTTTGAATTGATCGGGATGTTTGGGAAGCTCCTAGCTAAGTTGCTGCTCTGGGACTACGGCTGGCTTGAGGGAGATATGGTAGTCCTGAAATACTTCTTTTATGTGTTCGGGGCAGGGCTTCTTCTGTCTTCGTTCTTGATCTTCAGGAGGATCTGATATGAGGCTTTGGCACGTTTCGTTATTTGTTCTCCTGTCCCTTCTTTGGCTAGGTGTGGGAGTACCAGATGCTACACTAGCTGCTCCGATAGTCCTCACCAATAACACAGGGATATCTCAGTCCTTTGTGAGAGGCCCTGTCCCTCTCAGCACTCAGACGCTTGTAGATGGAGGCTTCATCGATTCAGGCCTTCTGGATATAGAAGTCCATGCTAACGATGGGAATGATGCTCCCTTCACTCTATCTCCAAAGGATACAGCACTAGAAGCCTGCTCCCTGTCAGACGGAGGATCCTTTACTGGAGATACAACTGACTGTAATGATGATGGAGCCGGAGATATAGAGCTTCTCCCAGCTACTCCAGCCATCAATGATGCTATGTATTTTGCTGCTCACTGGCAATTTAGGATCCTGAGAATAGAGATATCTACTGCCGGAGCAGCCTCAATCACTCCTTGGGCTGTAGCCTGGGAATACTGCTCTGATAATGGTGGAGTCCCTAATGACTCCTGTGATGTCTGGTTATCGCTTCCTAACGTGTCTGATAATACCGATGCTTTCAGAACAGTAGGGACTCAGACAGTTACCTGGGATGTCCCTTTCGGGATGGTAGAATCTCAGGAAGATGGGACTCAGTCCTACTGGGTTAGAGCTAGGATCACGGACGCTGGATCAGGAGCCTATACTCAGCCTCTAGGGACTCAGGTATTCTACGATCCTGCTATGTTCTGGCTATTCGGATGTAGTGACTGCTCTGCTCCTACGGCTGACGTTATGATTAATGGAGAGAGCCTAGGATATACTCTCTTCCTAGGATCCGATGACAGGCCTCATCAGAAGTATTTCCCTGGGGAAGATGGAGTCACTACTCCCGACAATGCAGATCTGGAGCCTGGGAGCGACTTTGATATCACTCTCACAGGGTATCTGAATACAGACACGCTTCCGTCCGATGCTGGTGATGACTTTGAGGATAATGATCTCTCTATATCGCCAGTCTGGGACAACACCACTGACTTTGAATCTACTACTGTCGTTGCGTCCGAAGGGACGTATAGTATGCGCTTCAAGACGGATCGATTTGCTCTAGCAACTACTGAGATTGATCTGGGGAACGCTACCACATCTCCTCCTACTCTGGTTAGGTTCTCTATACAGGTTTCTAACGACTCCGCTACCACAACGGCTCAGGTAATTCTAAGAGATGATGATACGTCTGCGAATGGGCCTAATATCAGGCTTGTAGGAGATGGATCAGGAGGAGCTACTCTTCAATTCTTTGATGGTAGCTGGATGAATATCGAGGCTAGTCTTTCTGTAGATACATGGTATCGAGTGGATATCTACGACGTGGACTATTCGGGGACGTGTACCTTCAATTTGGCAAGAGATGGGACTCCGGCTGGAGGGAATCCATTCAACTGTGCTACTAATGTGACGAGTACAGATGTCCTACGCTTTGTGTCTGCTTCGGATGTTAATGCAGAGTTTGGAGCCATAGACGAGATTCTCTTCCAGGATCGAGCTTCTAACATAGTGTATAAGCCTCAAGCCCTTCAGGTCTGGGTGTCAAGGACTAACTCTCTGTCAGCAGAAGTCTGGGATGGAAGCTCCATATCCAATCTCGATCTAGCTAATATCTCCTCAAGTAACACTACCGTAACTCTTCAAGGAGATGGATCAAGCATCCTTTTGATAGAAGGTGTGTCTTCTGCTTCAGTAACTGCTGTGACGATCTCAGATAATGCTAACATCTGGAATTGGGCTGAAGAGGAATCCTTTACCTACATCGAATCAATTGAAATTCAATTCTCTGAGATCGATGTGACGGACTCTCAAGCAGATTGGAACGCTGGGACTCTGGCTAATACAGAAGCTCAAGCTGGACAGCCTCCTACTGATGTAGATTTCACTTACTATGTAGAAGCTGCCGGAGACGATGGCTTCTGGAGAGAAGGAGCTTCTTCCTTCTTTAATACTGTCGTCCGATTTGGTTATGATACAACTTCAAGCGCAAACGAAACTAATGCCTTTGTGAGATTTGATAACGTTCTGCTCACTCAGGGACAGGAGATACAGCAGGCTTTCCTCACCTTCGTGGGAGGAGCCACTACTTCTAACAATACCGTTAATGTGGTCTTCTCTGCTATTGATGAGGATGATGCAAACGCGCCTACTACTTTTGCTGGAGCGGAGGCTGTCACTCGCACAACTGCTACTGTGGACTGGGATGCTGTTCCTACTTTCACAGCGAATACGGATATAAACACTCCAGACATAACTACCGTCATCCAGGAGATAGTAAACAGGGCTGGATGGTCTAGCGGAAACGCCATAGTGATCTATATTGAGGACAATGGATCAGACGTAGCTGTCAACAGGACACGCTCTGCCTTTGATTTCAATCAGGTAATAACGTCAGCCGTCGATACTAATTCTTCCAGGCTAACTGTTATTCCTACCGGAGCAATATCTATAGCTGACGACTTCTCCCAGCTTGAGAGAGAAGGTCTCACTACTGCTTCTGCTGACGATCCTATAGGCTGGGAGAAGGGAGGTAACACACTAGACGGTCAAATCACACAGGACGGACAACGCTCAGGGGATTATGGAGCCTTAATAGAGTGGTCGGGTACTTCTACCTCCTTTGGGACACTAGATCAAGAGATCACGGCGGCTCCAGGAGAGATATGGTCTGCAAGCGCATGGGCTAGAAGGTTTGACCCTTTTGACGGCGAGCTATGGATTCGCTTTGAGTGGCTTAATAGTGGAGGAGGAATCATCTCCACTGTAGATAGCGCGGTATCCAATTCAGCAGACTGGACTATTCTCCTTCATGAGAATCAGACGGCTCCGGCTCTTACTACTCAGCTAAGGATAATTCTCTATGCTGACTGTGATAAATCTACCTGTAGCAGTCCGACAGGAAGCCACTGGGATAGGATCATGCTGGCTGAAGCAGCGACGGCTCCCACCTTTCCTAATGCTTCTAATGTTCTTGTCAATCCTAGCTTTGAAGATATCTATCTCGCCTCTGGGACGTGGATATCTCCCACGATAGTCCTCTCCACAGTGACTAATGTAGTCTCTACTGCTGTGACGTGGTCTGCTATAGCTCCATCCAACACGACATTAACAGTGGAATCTTCAATAGACAGTCAAGCCTCTTGGCAGTCAGTAGCAGCTTCGGGAGACTCGATCTCTGGGATAAGTGCTGGAGATGACATAAGCTCTACGAACATCAATATCAGATTCACTTTTGCTTCTTCAGATCAAGCTCACTCTCACCAGATAGGGACACTGATTGTCTCCGCTTTGGATGCTACTCTGGATGAGCTACGGTATGGGCTTATAGATTCTGCTTTAGTCCTCCTTGATCTATCCGGTAACGCTCATAATGGGACTCCTTCCTTCCCTCTGCTGACTACTAACCTCTTCACAATAGTCAGCCCTTTTTCGGCTCTGGGAATTCCTACCATTGAGACTACTCAGGAGCATAGAGGGACAGCAGACACAGTAGGAGATCTAGGCTTCACAGATCAGAGCATAAGCTCCAGCACCTATGGATTTGCTTTCTGGAATGCAATCGCTACCTCAGCAGGGATTCCACTGGGCTTCATCTATATTCCTCTGATGGTATTTGCTGTCCTGATCGTCTTCATGCTGGTACTGATGAGAACTAAAAACATGATGCAAGCTGTAATAGCTGCCGGAGCAGTCCTTGTCCTCTTCGTAGTCTGGGGAGTTGCGGATCGATGGGTATTGATCTTCTATGCCCTAGGTGCGGCTCTGGCTATGACCTTCACAAGAGGATCTGATGTCCTCACTCAGTAAAGGGAAGAAGATATGACATTAGATCCGAGAGAAGAACAGCGTCTACTTGAAGCTGCTAAGAAGAGGAAGCAGAAGCCGAAGCAGGAGAAGGCTCTCAGTCCAGGTACTATCCCTTCTACTGGCTTCAAGATAGCTGAGAGCGTCCCAGGACTAGGAGAGAAGGCACGTCTAGCTGTAGAAGAGCAGCAGCAGGCTAAGTCTCTTAACATCCCTAGACCTTCTTCTGAGAAGCTCATAATAGATCAAGGAGATGGGCCTGATCTGATCCAAGGGCCTCCCGATGTAGGAGACATAGCTGGGAGGCTTATCAAAGAGCTAAAGATCGGGAATCAATTCAAGGGAGATATTCAGAGGATCGTAGACATAGGCGGGATAGGGCTGATCTCTACTCAAAAGGGACTCTTTGAGAATCTAGCGGATAGCATCACAGGGAAGGCAACCAAGGAGAAGCCTTCCAGAGACGCTGTAGCTGCTGTCCTGAAGAGAAGGCTCACTAAGGATGCCTATCTTCGTTTTCTGTCTCTCCCAGGCTTTGAGGAGCAGTTTAGAGATGAGATCTTTAGTGGCCCTGTCAGTGACAGAGACGTAGCCACATTTATCACTCTGAAAGCCAATAGGAATAAGGAGTTTACTAGGCAAGCTATTAGGATCGGAGCACAGGAATTCCTGATAGTTGGGCCTGCTGTGGCTGCTCTCAAGAGGACTTTTCAGACTCTCACAGGGAAGACAAATAGGACAAAATTCACAGAGACGTTTAAGAAGATCTTGAAGGAAGAGACTGGAGCCATAGACTTCACGCCTTCACCTACCCGAACAAGGCCGGATGTTAAACCTTTTGATCCAGCTACCTATGATCCATTCTCTCCTGATCGCGCTCCTGATGAGATCACAAGGACAATTAGGAGAATCAGAAGGACATTCGATCCTGATATTCCTGGGACTCCAGAGCCATCAGTTAAGCCTAGGACTACTCCTGATGTCACTTCTCCGAAGAGTCCAGAGAAGACTACTCCTATCAGGCGCACAGAGTCAGATCAGGACAGACGCACTAGGAGGAATGTAGACGCTAAGAAGGAGGCCATCAGGAAAGAGAGAGCAGCTAAGGAGTTAGCAGCTTTGTCTGAGGCCCTGAGCGTCCCTGAGCCGGAGCTAGTCAATCAGTTAGGAGTCAAAGCTGCTGAGGTAACTGCTGCAAAGCCTAAGCCGTCTAGTCAGCCTAAGCCGAAGCCAGGGACAAAGACAGCTACTCCTCCCAGGACAAAGGATGATCCTGCTGCTGTCACTGATGCTCCTACACGTCCTCCTACTGGAAGGCCTAGGACTCCTCCTCCTAAGACGCCTCCTGGGGATACTCCTCTTAGGACTCCTCCTGGGACTCCACCTGGGAAACTGCTGGGGCCTGAGAGGTTTGAGCTTCCAGATGGATCTAAGTTAAGGGAAGGACAGTTTCCTAAAGTGGTGGAGTTTCCTCTGGGGGTATCGATTGTGAGAATTGATCTACAGACAGGAATACGGACTTTCAGATCTAATCCTGATCCTACAGCAGATCCAGCTAAGGGATTCAAGATTGTGTCTTTCACAGATAAGCCTCCCCAGAAGAGGACACTGGAGCAGGGGATAGTGGACATCAGAGTGAGTCCGTCTGGAATTGACTTTAGATCTAGTAAAAGAGAAGTCAGAGGACTAGGAATTAAAAGAAGAAGGGGATTGTAGTAGATGAGAAGACTCTTTGACGGAATCAGTCCCTTCTATTTAGGGACAGGACTACTGATCTTCTTCTTCGCGCTTATGGTAGGGATCTTTAGCGCGTTAGGAGGAGGAGCGATCTTCCAGACCATAGACACGCCTTCTGGGACTAATCCCGTAGCGGATTCTCCCCTAGACACTCTCACCTTTGTAGATGACACAGGGATAGCTATAGTAGGAGATGCTGATGCAGACTCAGTCACTATAGGATTTGACGATCTTGACTCTCCAGCCGATGAAGAATGTTCTACCTGGGAAGCAGACTCATCTCAAATCGAATGGCAGACGTGTGGATCTGGATCTGGGGATCCTGACCAAAACCTCTTTGAAACGATATCTACGGCTTCAGGCTCTAGCCCCGTAGCAGATACACCCACAGACACTCTGACTTTTGCAACCTCCACAGGCATCACAATCGTTGGTGATAGTGGAACGGATACCGTGACTATAGGAGTGGATCTAGTCGATGATGGAGATGGAGTATCTGCTACTACTTCTAGTGAGTCAGGACTTGAGTTTGTTGATAATGAGCTTTCTTTGCTTCGTGGCTGCTCTAATGGTGAGTTGGCAAAGTGGGTTAGTGCAACTGAATCATGGGACTGTTCAGCAGATAGCACAGGAGGATCTCCCACATTCGATAGTATAGCTTCAGGGACAAATACTACAGCGACGATGATAGTAAGCTCTGGCGCGGAGATAGACCTTGCTATAGGAGGTCATATAGAAGCCAGCGATGTTCTAGAGGAATTCAACAATGACTCTGGCTCAACCCTATTTGAATGTACTCCAGTCTATGTGTCAGGCTTTGATATCCCTTCTGACAATCCAGAGATGTCTATAGCAGACTCAGATGGATCAGGGACAATGCCTGCTACTGGACTGATACATGCTGATGTGACAAATGGCTCGGATGGATTTGTAGTCACTAATGGAGCCTTCAACGGACTCGACACGATGACAGCAGAAGGCTGGGTAGTAGGGGATATTCTCTATGTAAATGATTCTGGGACATCGGCTGATGTAGATTGCGGTAATGCTCTTACAAATGTCAGGCCTTCTAATACTGATGATATTGTTCAAGAGATGGGAACAGTAACGAGAATCCACGCAACTAATGGTCAGATTCTTGTCATAGGCTCCGGACATGGGAATGATTCTCCTAATCTCACAGATGGACAGATCTGGGTAGGTAATGCCAGCAATCTAGCAATAGGTGTAACTCTCTCAGGAGATGCAACTGTGACCAATGCTGGGGTAGTCTCTGTCTCTGAAGCAGATGCCCTAGCAGCAGATCCAACAGACTGTGCTGCTAACCAATTTGCAAATGCCATAGCAGCTAGTGGAAACCTAACCTGTAGCGCAATCGACATATCAGACGACACTAACCTAGCTGTGTCAGGGACGCTCCTGGATCTCACAGGTGACACTCTAAGCGTCAACGAAGGGACTTTGACGGACAACAACCTCTGTGACTTTGAAACCACTGGAAGTCAGATAGAATGCACCACAGACACGAAGGCAGAGCTTGAAGGAATCATCACAGATGTTGCTGATTTTGCTGAGGCTGATGGAGATATCTTCACAGGTGTTCATGATTTCGGAGGAGCGGATTCTCTAGAGATCCCTAACGCTGCCGGAGGAAGTACAGTCAACGCCTCTGGTGAGATCACGATTGACACTACGCTAGGAACTCTGAACCTCTTTTCTACGTCTACCGAGCTTGTCATTACTCCTAGACTAAGTAAGGCCTGGGGTATCATTGATCCCATAGCTGCTGATGATTTCCCAATCCATAGACAGGATGACTGCCCTGGTGCTGGATGTGACATCACCCTTGTTCAAATCTGCTACTTGCTTATCGGAGGGACAAACTGGATAGGTCAATTACAAGAAGGTGATGCAAATGGAGGAAGTGGTGTCAATGTTCATAGCTCAGATATCACTGTGTCAGCCGGAATCAATAACTGTCAGCAGACCTTCAGCAATGCAGGTATCAACTCAGGAGACTGGATGCTAGTCAAGACTACTTCGGTGTCCGGAAGCCCTACTAGCGTCCATATCACATGGTATTATAATATCGATCCATAGGGGAGAGTATGAGCATTCAACTCACAAGACGACAATTTATCACAAGACTTCTAGGGACAGCAGGTGTGTTAGGGGCAGCATCAGCCGTGCATCTAATTGGCACGTCTACAGAGCAAAAACTCCCGCCAAAGTCTTTCACAATTCCAGATCCTAAGATGGGAGATTCCTTCACTGTCTTCCATACAGATAAATCAGTGAGCCTAACGAGTATCGTAAGCACAGGCACATCACTAATGAAATGGCGTCTAGGGTATTCTACAAGGGACTCTGGAGACGTAGATCTCTCTGAGTTTCAAACGGATCACCCATCCTACAAGGCAATTAGACTTCCAGGTAATGCGCGTGTGTATGCGACTATAGATTATATTGACAATCCTAAGAGAAGGGGAGAGCTTGCAGTAACTATGCAAATGGAGGCATAGGGGATAATTTATGACTATAGTGAGTATTCCAAGTATTAGGGGGATTGTAGGATCATCGCAAACTATAGATGTAGTTGTAGATTCTCTAGATAACGGAATATCAGGATTTGTAATGTCGGCGGAAATTATTCCCGTAGGTATTGCTAAGTTTATAGCGGTTACATATCCTGGATACGGACTGACTTTAACTCAACCCAGTCCATTAGATGGGCCGATTATTACAGTGATACAGGCCGCAGACTTAGGGCAAATAGCGGAAGGAGAAATACAAAACTTCACGTTATTTAGCCTGACAATTGAATTTCTTGAAATAGGCGTTGCGGCGGTAAATGTGGTGATAAACATGTTTGATGATGACGATGGATTTAAAATTGCGGCAACAGTAAGGCCTGGAATCTTAGAGGGAAGCATGAGTAATTTAACGATTAAAGAACTAGCCACCTTGAGAAGAACGATCATAGACAATGAGCCGTTCTCGTTCAGTACAACAGATATCAATTTGGCTATAGAGAGCATAGAAGAACGACTTGACTTGATCGCGTTTGACAACTCTTCTTTTATCGAGGAAGTTGTAACTCCTGACATCCGCGCACAGAAGGTCAAGAACGGTGTCGATGCTGGCAAAGTAGATGTTGATCTTTTGCCAGTTTTTGAGGATTGGTTAGAGGATCATCCAGTCTCTACTACTAGCCGATCAAAGAAGTCTTCGGATATAGATGTCTGGATAGCAGCTAATAAAGGAGGTTTTCTTACATTGCTAGGCAAGCTTCCTGTTGACATCCATACGAGGACACTCAGAGCGATACTGGATCTCCGTATCGGGAAGGTAGTCTAATGCCTGAAAAAGTTATCCTCGGATCTAATGCTACACCTGACGCCTCTGGTGACGTATTTCAGCAATGGTATGACGTAATAGATACCTTAGCTGTAATTGCCCCAATGATCTGGGTGTTCAACAACTCAGGGAATAGGGATGGTCTGAGGGGATTATTCCGAATCCCTGACGACTATGGCGATGCTGCGAAGATTCGCGTCTACTGGACTGCTAACTCATCAGACAGCACCAATGGAGTTATCTTGGATCTAGCTCACTTAGCCAGGGCTGCTGGGGAGGACATGGGAGCAGCCGCTACAGACGATACAGACACTATAACCGACACTCACACAGGAACGCCATTTCAGCTTAATATAGCTGAGATAGATGTCACTGATGCAGACTTTACTGCTGGAGATTTAGACTTGTTTGAGCTTTTCAGATCTTCTGACCTGGATGTTTTCGCGGCTGCTGTCATCGTGTTTATTGTGACATTTAAGTACGACGCTGCATAATGGGACTTTTACTAGGTAGCGCAGGCGATGATATTAACTTCGCTGACATTACAGTTGCGAGACTTCAGCAGCTTGAGCTATGGTCGATATTTGCCTTTTTCCGTTCAACAAATACAGCAGGCGATAGTAGGGCAATAATATCAAAGTGGACGAGTGGAGCTTCCCGTTTGTTTATTGCAAGGCTTTCGCAAGGGACAGCACCTAGACCTCTCCAAGTCTTCATTAATGCTGGCCTCAGAATTACAGGTGCAAGTGTAATAAATCTAAATGAGTGGTTCCTCATGGTTATCACTAATGATGGTACTGGTAATGCTGGTGGGCTAAAACTCTACACAGTCGATATGAATGGCGTGTTTCTTGATGATGGAGTAACAGGCCAGCATACTGGAGATCAAGGAACACCTACTATTGATATGGAGATAGGTTCAATCATTGCAGGTACAGCAAACTCCTTCCTTGGCGACATTGATCTTCCAGGCTATGTACGTGTTGAAATGGTCAAGGATGACATTCGCCAGCTAGTTAGGAGACCATACCGTACTGCTATGAGACACAAAGCTACCGGAGTCCCATTTCTGTTCAAACAGGGGATAGGTGGGGTCAACGCCATTGACTGGAGTGGTAATGGAGTCGTCGCAACTGTTAACGGCACTCCTACTATCGGGGATTCACCTCCTGTCAGTCCCCTAGCCGGATTTGATGAAGACGATATTTCCGAAGCAGTAGCAGCTTTACGCCGTCGATTCTTTGTAGTCACATAAGGAGGTTATTATGCCTTTGCACTTAGGCCCAATGGAGTTAGGAATCATTCTGGTGATAATCTTGCTGATCTTCGGAGCAGGAAAGCTCCCTATGATTGGGGGACAGATCGGGAGAGGGATTCGATCCTTCAGAAAGGAAGTCCAGGAGCTAGTAGCTGAAGAGGAAGAAGTCTGATACACTGACACTGATCTGGATTGGGGATAGTCCAGTCATCTGCCGAGAGCCTCTTCTTACTATTGATCAGGAGCTAGGCCTCCTTTTCTTTAGAATGTAGAAGAGGCTCTTTTCTATTCCCTTCCTTTGTGTTAAGGTAGACCTGATCTGCTCTTCGCGTTTGGTAGAGATGCTGCTCTCTACAAGGACTCCCTGGGAAGTTTCTACTCCTTACTCTTCCAGGGAGTCCTCAGTGACATCTTGAAAAGCTCCTGCATGTATGGTGTGGGAGCTTTTCTGCTTTTGGAGCTATTGCACGTTATTCCCATAGTGAGCAATGCCGATGTCCGCTTCTGTCCAAAGTCGGACATGTAAGAGGATATGAAGGGATTGTCCAGGAAGGAGGTCTGTGCTATAATGCGGACATGATGACCTCAAATAACAGTACACGGACATCCCTTGGTTTTGACGCTCTTGAAGGCAAGCTCTTAGCTATGCAGAGTTGGATGGGAGGCTTCTCTACATACCTATGTAAAAGGCTTGCATTGCCCTATGTTAATGGAGTGCAATTTACGGAGAGATTAGGAACTGTTCAAGCGGAAGCATTACATAAGTCTCTCACCTATACATTAACTCCCGATATCTTTGACCTCCTCACTACTTCTATAAAGGAGAATATACCTTCCTTAGCTCTTAACGATCTATCTTTGCCTAGTGAAGAAGGTTGGTTATGGTTTCAAGATCCTTTTCATATAGCTCTTTCACAGGATGATTTCTCAGGAAGAGTTTGTGAAGTAAACGTCTCAGCCCTCTCCTGGTATTGGTCAACTTCTCCAGAAGGAAGGCTTATGCTAGAAGTAGTCACATATGCAGATTTGAGGGCTATAGCTATAGCAGAAGGTTACTCGCATTTGCAGGTCAAAGAGATTATCCCCAGCTTGGTTATAGGCTGGGATGCAGAAGCCTCTGCTCGATCCAATGGAGTCCAGGGAATATATCTTGCCAGAGATAGACATCCAGTTATGCAGCATTTAACTAACGAACAAGTAGAAGACTTGATCTGGCAATTATGTTCTCTGGTGTGTACTCTTCTTTCTGCCTTATTTCTTTTCTTAGAGCAACCTTTGCTGACAGAAACAGAAGAGATACAAGCTCCACGCTCTATACGACGCTCCTACCAGAAAAGCATAAAGGATATAGCTTCTCCCATCAGGATTATACAGCTTCGATCTATGCCGGATCATCCACACTCCTATTCTGACTCTGAGAGACATTATGATAATGTTCGCTGGATAGTCTCAGGCCACTGGAGAAACCAATACTATCCGTCCATGAAGACGCACAGGCCCAAGTATATTCCTTCTTATGTGAAAGGCCCAGAAGGAAAGCCTCTGAAGACAAGGCCGATCCAAATCTTTGAGGTATCCAGATGACACTCCCAGTCAAGTACACTCCTCCGATGATCGAAGGCTCTTATATTGAAGTAGAAGAGCTTCCTCTGACTCTCCCTGAATATGCGGCTCTCAAACAGGGCTTTGTAGAAGGAAGAGCTACCGATGCTAGAAACCTCCTGATCTGTCAAATGCTCTTTGGGACAGGTCTCAGGATAGCAGAGCTTCTAAGGATCACTCCTCAAATGGTCAATAGCTCTGGGCTAGAAACTACGATCATGATCAGAAGAGGGAAGAAGAAGAGCGGAGAGCAGCAGTATGAATATGTCCCTCTTCATCCTGAATTATCTGTAGATATCTCTTCCTTCATTAGAGGGAATCAGATCAAGCTCACGGATAGAGTCTTCAAAGTCACAGACAGACAAGTGAGAAGAGTCTTCAATGAAGCCGGAATCCGATCTCTAGGGAGACCTGTCCATCCTCATCAGCTAAGATCTCTCTACATCTCATTCAATGTGGATAATGGAGTCCCTATGGCTGTGGTGTCAAAAATGGTAGGACATGCGGATCCGAAGACTACCACAAAGCATTATCTCAAGGTATCAATGGAGAGACGCTGGGAGATCAATAGAAGGATCCCCATCTGATGCCTACTAAGATCTGTCCACGATGCAGCAGCCGAATGGAGAAGGAGCCTTATCTGGAAGATGATGAGACTCAGACCTGGAGATGTCGCAACTGTGGCTATGCTCTATATCAAGATGATCCTGACAAGGCTAAAGGATATGACGCTAGAGAGTACAAAGTCAGAAGGACAAAATATGAGATAGGAAGATTCTGAATCTCACACCAGATCCACACCTCCAGCAAACCTATTCAGCTTCTTATTAACTTAACATGGTCTTAGTATCAAATTTTAGTAAGGAGTCAATCACATGAATGATCAACAGTATGAAGCTCAGATGAAGCGTGTAGCTCACAGGCCTAATGGTCTCTCCCTGGATGGCTTCGTCATAGACGGCGATATCCTTGTCACCTGCTGGGATTGTTCGGAGCTAGCAGATCCAGCCTTCCCTCAAGCTACTATGGCTCTCTGTGCTGCATGTCGGGGAAGGGATCGGGAGCTAGCGGAGCAAGAGATGGACATTCGCTACTGCTCCATCTGTGACGGGATGGGACATGGCTATCCAGGAGGAGGCCCTTGTCCTCTGGAGACTCAAGGCTGGATGGAGTCTGAGGCACAGGAAGCCTATGAGCAGAAGATGGGAGTTGTTAGCTTTGAGGAAGCTATCCGATGCTAGAGATACTCATAGACCTGCTCCAGAGGCTTCCTTACCTAGCAGCAGCTAGCTTGATCCTGATGATCTATGTCCTGGTAGTAGTCAGCCTATTGAAATCCATAATTGAAGACGTGAAGAAAGGCTAAGGAAAAACCAGTGACTATTTACACCATCAAAGTGATCCGAGAGGGAAACCCTACTCTTTGCGAAGATGACTTGACAATGGCTATGATGCTCCAGGGAGGAGGAAATCACTACATAGATCATGAGCCAGACGGTGGCTTCACAATCACCACAGAGTACCCTATCAGCGATGTGAAGGAATTGAAGTCCCAGATCGAAGGACTAGATGGGTTGTCTACATGCGAGATCAAGATTTCAGTCAGTTAGACTACTCTTTCCCACACAAGATCCACACCATATGAAAGCCTCTCTCACACCAACGGAGAGGCTTTTGTATTTATAATTAATAAAACGAGAGCAGCAGACACAGACAGACACTAAGGAGAATCAGATGAAGAAGTCACAGACCACAGAAAAGAAGTCAGCCTATGACATCATCACAGATCGAATCATTGAAGCTCTTGACGCTGGGATCGTCCCCTGGAGAAAGTCCTGGACTGTCTCCCCTGGAGTAAGGCCTCAGAGCATCGTAGGTAGGCCTTACAGTGGAATCAATGCTCTAGTCTTAGGGCTAGCAGGATATACCGATCCCAGGTGGCTGACATTCAAGAAGGCTGTAGATCTAGGAGGCCATGTCACCAAAGGACAGCAGGGGACTCCTATCGTGTTCTGGAAGAAGATGTCCAGGGAGGATAAGAACGAAGCTGGAGAGAAAGTGACTAAGCTCTTCATGATGCTCAGGTATTACACAGTCTTCAACGTAGAGCAATGTGAGGAATTAGACATAGCTCCCTTCCAGATCAAAGACGTTGCTGACTTTGATCCCATCGTAGAAGCTGAGAAGATCATCGCTGGGATGCCTAACCGTCCTTCTATGGATCATAATGGAGGAGATCGAGCATTCTACATTCCTAAGCTGGATCAGATCCATCTCCCAGCCCAGGAGGACTTCTCAGGCCCAGAGGAATACTACTCGACCGCCTTCCATGAGCTAGGGCATGCCACAGGTCACAGCAGCCGCCTAGATCGTCATGAGATGGAGACTGGGATAGCTCCCTTCGGATCTGAGATCTACAGCAAGGAAGAGCTAGCTGCTGAATTTGCGTCAGCCTTCCTCTGTGCTACATCTGGGATCGTGAACACAATCGAGAATTCCACAGCGTATATCCAGGGCTGGGCTAGGAAGCTCAAGTCAGATAAGAAGCTGGTGATCGTAGCAGCAAGTCAGGGACAGAAGGCTGCTGACTATATTCTAGGAGCCGGAGCGGAAGAAGAAGAGGAGAAGGTCTAAGGATGAGGATCACAAAGATCTACATGGGAAATCTAGAGGTTAGAAAGTGGGCCTTGGAGAACGATAAATATCCAGCTATGCATAAGCTGATGACAACGGAGGAGATACAAAAGCAATGGCTAGCCTGTAACTCTCTCACAGTCCATCAGCTTAGGAGATACGCAATTATGAAAGCAGAAGTCAAGGAATACTACAGGATCAAACAGAAGGAGGCCCAGGAATGAATCACGAAGAAGCAAGATCCATAGCGCGGAGAGACATCATAGGAAAAGGCCTCCAGAATACCTGCTGGAGCGGTCATGATCATTGCTCTCCCTTCCTCAAAGGCCCATGCGGTCTAAATCTGATAAAAGAGAGGACAGCTACTATCCTCCAGGATGCGAGACTTCAGGAGGCTCACAGAGAGCTTGAGAGAGAAAGGGAAGGAGGCAAGTATCTAGCTGAGATCGTAGGAAGACTAGACAAGGATATAGAAGAAGCAGAGCAGAAGGCCTGGGATGCATTGGGGAGGTATAAGTTTCAAATGTATGGCTATTGGAGTGCTATCTGGGTTCATCTTAACAAGATCAGAGGAGGGAAGAGATCTAATCCCTGGAGGGAGATAGTCAGGGTAGCAGCATTTGAATCAGAGAGTAAGGAAGGAGAAGCAGATGATCCTAACTAACAAGCTGACAGAGGCTAGAGTCCTAGAGTTTGCACTGGACTTCCTAGAGAAGAATATCGAATATGAGGAGACCTATCAGGCTCTCTTTGAGATCTCAGAAGATGACCTGGAGGAGCAGGATCCAGAGGAGCTAGAGGATGAATCTGCTCTGACAGAGACAGCCCTGAATCGAATTGAGGATCTCAGGGGAGGAATCCTTTTGAGTCTGCAAGTGATGGAGGAGGCTTCTAGAAGATGATAGAGCTACCTCAAAGCGCAAACCATCCAGATGTAGTCTCAGGAAGCCCAGGAACTAATCCATGTATCGTCTGTGGAGCAGAGATCATAGCTGGAAAGGAAGCAGGTCTAGTCCACTTGGGAGAAGGAGGAGGAAGCATCCTGGAGATAGGGGAGAAGTCTCCCAGTGGCTTTGACGAGGATGGAGAAGGCGGGATGGGATGGCACTACATCGGGAAGGGATGCGCTAGGAAGCATGGGATCGGGAGGAAGTATCTTGGCTAGACGAATCCTTCAGCCCATAGAGAGAATGGAGACCTGGGGAGTTACCAGGAAGGGCTATCCTCAGAACACGATCTACTACCTCCAGTGTGGTCATCACAGAGGGGATGTTAGGCCTGAGAGAGCATTCATCAAACTCTTCCTTATGGATCTCCTTATCAAAGGAGAAGTCTCAGGCCCTATTAGAATCAAGTGTTATGATTGTACTAGGGAAGCGGAGAAACTAGATCGAGAGAAAGGAGCAAGGTAGAATGTTCGGCTTCATAGGAGCAGTAATCGCTGTCCTGGTAGTCCTAGGCTTTATCGTAGGATTCAGCGTAGCAGCTAGGGTAGAAGAAAGGAGATCAGACATGGCGGGAAGCCTTGAGACCACAAGCGGAGTCGTCTACAGAACACAAACCATAGAAGGAGAAGAAGGAGTCCTGATCGGGAAGGATCGTCAAGCTACATGGCTCTCTCACCAGGACTTGAGAGAGTTGATCGAGACTCTGGAGATTCCAGCAGACATAGGGGAGCCGGAGTCTCAATCAATCCTGGACAAAGTCATAAGAGAGCGGGAGTCAAGTCAGTGAAGAGGATCCTCAGACACAAAGACAACATTGGGAAGAGAGTCCGATACATAGGAGATGCAGATCTCTGGAAAGGGAAGGAGGGGACTCTGAAACGCTTCAGGGGAAATAAGAGCACCTTCCCTATCATCATCCCATACTGTCTAGTCTTCTTCGATGAAGCTAAGGGACTCTTCCCTATCCCAGCAGATGCTCTAGAATACGTAGACTAAGCATCCGATCAATCTATATAAGATCCACCACTGGAGGAGCGTCTCAGCAGCCCTGGGGCTTCCTCCTTTGCATTTCCTCCTCTACTAGCAATCAAGGATTCTAGGATCTCCCTAAACACAGCTACAGTCCTCTCAGGACTCCCCTGGGGATAGAGAGAAGTCAGAGCTACAGCCGTCCTCATCTCTTCTCCTGTGGGGATCTCAGGAAGGTAGAAGACAGTCTCCTCTACATCATAGGTAGGCGTGACATATAAGAAGTCTTCTAGAGTCCTATCAGCAGTCCAGAGAAGGACGGACGCCATAACTACGAAGGCTCCCATTAACCATACCGTCCCTATGACCTGATTCACTGACAGCTTCATCTTCAGATACATCCTTCCTATGAATCTTTCCCTGTAAATACAATAAGACAGCAGCTACTCTTGGGTGAGCTATGTCACTCTGTCCGTCGATTCCCATCTTGCTCAGAATTTGGTTGATATGGTGCTCTACAGTTCTAGGCTGAATGTATAGCTCTTTTGCTATTTGTCCATTCTTCTTCCCGTCAGACATAAGCTGGAGGACTTCTACCTCTCTTCGTGTCAGAAGCCTTCCCAGCCTCTCTCTATACCCTCCAGTGCCATATTGTGTCTTGAGATAAGTCTCCAGCACTGAATGAGACATGATTGATCTTCCGGCTCTCAATCCGATGAGATCCTGGACTAGCTGATCTGCTGTAGTGAGATCTCCCCAGGTGGAATAGCCCTTTCCTTGAGGATCTGAAGAAAATAGCTCTTTCACTAATGGAAGCTGGATCATATGAGTGAGGAGCATGAGACCACAGGTAGGATATCTCTCTCTAGCCTCTTCAGAGATCTTCCAGGTAGACTCCTCTAGGATCAGGACATCATACTCCTGAGAGTGATCCCACTGACAGATATCAGATGTGACAGGGGACTCAGGGCCTCCAGTCTCCTTCATCGATGACAGAAGCATCCCTAGGCTATCTCTCCAGATCTCGGATCTCATCACGATTCCTACTCTCATATATCTGTCCCCTTCTTAGGTCTCCCAGGCTTTCCCTTGTTCTTATGAGCGGCTCTATTATGAAGACTGGGAGCCGCTTCTCTTCCTTCAGGTCTGAGAGGATCTACTACTTCTACTTTTGGCTTCTGGAAGTATCGGACGAATCCACAGGTTAGACAGGTTTTGTCTCCTTCTAGATTTGTCTCTATGGCTCCTTCATCACATCTAGGACAGGCTCTCAACTGTACTCCAGTAACAGGCCATTCTGTAGGCTTCCTTGTCACTGTCTTAGGCATAATCTCTCATCTCCTGACTCCTTCTCCTCCTCTAATAACCTCAGTCTCTATATAACCAGGGCTGTCTATTTTCTATACTAGGGCTTCCTCTCTGGCTATGGATTTCAGATGCTTCACCTGAGAGTCTATCTCCTTCCAGATCTTCCAGCTATGCCTTCGATGGAGCTTCTGATGACATGATCCACAAACAGTCAAGAGATGCTCTGGGATGTGACAGTAGGCTCTTCCCTGAGAGTTAGCCATACAGTCCAGACAGGTATCAAAGTATCGATGATGAGGAAGAAGCCGTCTCTCTGTCTTAGGAGCCTGACAGGTCTCACAGTGATCCTTCATCTGATAGGATCCGAAGTGTCTCTGGTAGTAGGCTCTTCGCTTCCTTTCCTTGAAGGCTGGAGATCTGCTGTGTCTCTTCCTGTATCTGGCCTGGGCTTTTCTCTGAGCGTCTGTGTAAACCATTTGTCTACCTCTGATCTAGCCTGTCTGCTTCGTCCTGAGACAGCTTCACTAGAGCTTCTGAAGGTCTAGGCTCTATAAACCTCCTCAGATATTCCATCTCAGCTTCAACAAATACCTCAGTCAGATCTTCAGAGCCTTTATAGAAGGACTCAGGCTTCTCTTCCCAGGCTAGGAGAGCTTCATAAGAGATCTTGCATACAAGAGAGCAAGCTGGAGATCTAAGAGTATCTCCATAGGTCTTACAGTCCTGACTGTGTCCATTAGACTGAAGAGCTTTTCTCAGTGCGCTATACAGCTTCGATCCCTGCTCCATCAATGCTACTGACAGATTCAGATAGACTTCCCCAGGCATCATCTCCACTTTAGGCCCAGTCCCAGCTAGCCGGATGTCTGTTGTCTGCTCACTCACAGACGGATCCATAGACGCATCTCCAACAGGAGGATTATCAGGAGCCGGAATCTGAGTGAGCCGGATATTCATAGTGATAGCTCCATACTCATCCTTCGACTTCCTTGCTCTGATCGCATTCATCCTGAGAGTGATCCCATTGACTGACAGGACTTCTTCTATGTCCTGGGGATTCTCTTTCTCCAGGAGAGTATGAAGGGCCTTGTAGATCGCATAGAAGGGATCTGAGTGTCTTCTTCGTAGCTCTATCCAGTGATACTTGACAGCATCCAGTAGCTCTTCCCCTAGATGCATAAATGGATCTCCTTGGAAGCCCTTCTCCAGACTGTGATATTTCCCCTCCCCTAGCTCATTCCTTGCTTCCATCGAAACTCTAAACCATTCCATGAAGTCCTCTTGATCTTGAGGCCCCAGATTCCTCCAGGCTGGAATTGTCGGCTGCTCCATATTGATCTCCTTTCCTGATCGAGTGACTAGGTGATTTTGACCGTCTGACTACCAGTGACCACTGTGCAAGAGTTGATTATATCGGGATGGACTCCAGCATCCAGGAGCATCTTCTTGTCAAGAGTGTGAGTCTCCCCTGGAGTGACAGTGACAGTCCTGATCTCTATCTCAGGGGGCTCCCCTATCCCATATACAGGCCCATTAGGATCCGTTAATAAGATCTGTAGAGTGAGCGGAGTCCCCCATTCGTCAATGTACTTCTGGATCAATTCCTTTGCATCATCAGTAAGGGACTTGATGCTCTTCTTGAGATCGCTCTCTGCATCCTTATACGTGTGAACCACTGACAGACACGCGAAGAGTCCTGGATCAATGATCTTGTGAGTCTGCGAGTCTTTTAGATCTTGAGCGTCCGATGCTTTCGACATATCGATCTCCTTTGTCTTAGTTAGGTTTGTCTCCATAATTCCACCAGTCTCCGTATTTCTCAGGATCCTCCGTGATCAGATCCCAGTAGTCTAAGCCGCCTCCATACATCAGCATATGTAGCCGTCTTTTGAAGGCTTCTCTCCTTTCCTCTTCGGATCCATTCCAGAGGATGTCAGCTTCTTTATG